>Ga0153918_1000735_pt1 | contig 14548 bp, 10 predicted proteins | sample TSFL002MetaG_FD_104687 | JGI IMG/M metagenome (GOLD analysis project Ga0153918, IMG submission 104687) | Attine ant fungus gardens microbial communities from Florida, USA - TSFL002 MetaG | ecosystem: Host-associated > Fungi > Mycelium > Unclassified | place: USA: Florida, Paynes Creek Historic... | reverse complement strand
GGTTGCGCACGCCGCACTGCACCAGGGCCGTGCGGCTGTACGGGTCGACCTTGAGGATCCTGTTGAACTTGGCCAGCGATAGCGTCACCCCCATGGGGTGGGGCATGGCGCCGCCCGACAGGCCGGTGCCGGCGCCACGCGCGATCACGGGCACCTGGATGGAATGGCAGGCCTTGAGCACGGCCTGCACTTGGCTCTCGGTCTCGGGCAGGCAGACCACGAGCGGGCGCTGGCGGTAGGCCGTGAGGCCGTCGCATTCATAGGGCGTGGTGTCCTCGGTCTGGTAGAGCAGCGCATGCGCGGGCACATGGGGGCGCAGCGCATCGAGCACCTCGGCCTGGCGGCGGGCGCGTTCGGTAGCAGCCGGCTGGCGGCGGGCGGCATCGGCGGCGGCCGACGGATCGGAAAGAGAGCTGGCGGGCATCATGCCCCGACTGTAGAGGAAGGATGCCGGCTGCGGCGTGAGTTTTCTTGCAGCCGCATGTGAAAAGCGCTGAAGCTGCCTGTTTTCTAGTGTCTAAAACAATAGCTGTCCGCGCTTGCTGTGCAAAGGTTTGAGGCTGATTTGATGCTTAATCTATGAAATGGCCCTGCTGGTTCAGCATGGCCAGCCCCACATAGTTGGAGCCCTGGTGGCGGCCGCTGGCAAAGCGGATGTTCATGGGGCCGTAGTGCATCTCGCCCAGGCTGTCGAGCGCCGCCGCCAGCGAGGCGCGCGTGACGCCGCTGCCGGCCTTGCGCAGGCCGTCCACCAGCGTGCGCACATTCAGATAGACCTCCATGCCCATGTACGAGGCGCTGTGCTTGCCCGCGGCACCCAGCAGCTGCTGGTAGTCCTTGGATACGGCCAGCGCCGTGCGCCAGGGGCTGGGCACCAGCGTGGTGAAGATCACGCCGCGGGTGTGCTCGCCCAGGCCCTTGACCACGCCCTGGTGGGCCTGGGCGGCCAGGTTGTAGAACTGCACGCCCACCTGGGCCTGGCGCGCCGCGGTGATCAGGCCCACGGTGGCCGGTGCGCCAGCCAGCACGATCACGCCCTGCAGCTGCGGCTGGCGGGCCAGCTGGGCGGCGGCCGCGGCGGCATTGCCGCCCGAGGGGTCCAGCGCGATCTCGGCCAGCGGCTGCAGGCTGTGCGAGCCCAGCACGGCGCGGGCCGTCTCCAGGCTGTTCTGGCCGAAGCTGTCCTGCTGGTAGGCGACGGCGATGCGGTTCTGGCCCAGGGTCTGCATCTGCTGCACCATGGCCGAGATTTCGCTCAGGGTGCTGGCGCGCAGCAGATAGGTGTAGCGGCCCTGCGGCTGGCGCACGGGGCCGGTGCCGGCCAGCGCGCCGACCAGCGGGATCTGGGCCTCCTGCAGCACCGGCTGCATGGCGCCGCAGCTGGCCGAGCCCCAGCAGCTGAGCAGGGCCACGGCGGCGCCCTGGATCAGCTGGCGCGCATTGCCGGCCGCGCGCTGGGGCTCATAGCCGTCATCGAGCACCTTGAGCTGCAGCGGCCGGCCGCCGATACCGCCCTGGCGGTTGACGGCATCCACATAGGCCTGCATGACGGCCTGGCCCTCCCTGCCCGCATCGGCCTGGACGCCGGACAGCGGCAGGCTGGCGCCGATGACGATGGGCTGTTCCTCGGCCTGCAGCGGTACAGGCCCGGCGGCCCACAACGGCAATGCCAGCAACAGAGCCTTCAGATGGCCTTTTCGCTTGTGCATGGTTCTCCCCCTCCCGAATGGACTGTTTTCTTGGGTTGTGGGGCGCATGATGGCCAGCGGCCGCAAGTCGTTGAAGAGGGCCGGCGCTGCAGTGTCCGCACGGCGCGACGTTACATAGTTTTGACCGGCAGCCATGCAGCGGCCTTGATGCAGCGCAGCCGGGCGGCCACGGCACTGTGCTGGAAAAGGGCAGAGGGCAACTGCGGGTTGCCGGCGGTGGCAAAAGCCGGCAGAGGGGCGGTGTCAGGAGTTCATGGCCTTGCGCAGCCATTCGGCAAAGGCCGCGCATTCCCAGCGGTCCATGGTGCCGGTCTCCCAGCACAGGTAGTGGGCATGGGGGCTGGGCGCATCGAGGTCGAACAGGCGCACGAGGGAGCCGTTCTCGAGCCACGGCAGGCCCAGCTTGTGGCGGATCAGTGCCACGCCCATGCTGGCCGCGGCGGCGTCGCACATCAGGCCCACGTCGTTGAACTGCGAGCCTTCGCCGGGCTCGGGCCAGGACAGGCCGGCGGCCGCGAACCAGGTGCGCCACGGGTCCAGCGGGCTGCGCAGCAGCGGCTGGCCTTCCAGGTCCTCGGGGCGCTCGAATGGGCCGTTCTCGCGCAGAAAGGCCGGCGAGGCCAGCGGCGTGACGGTGTCGCGCGCCAGCTCGATATGCTCCACGTCGGCATAGTGGCCGGTGCCGAAGCGCACCATGAGGTCGGCGTCCTCGGCGATCACGTCTAGCAGCGGAATGGACACCTGCAGCGCGATGTCGATCTCCGGATAGGCCTCGGTGAACTGGCGCAGGCGCGGGATCAGGATGGAGCGGGCGAACGTGGGCGTGACCGCGAGCTTGAGCCGCCGGCGCCCGGGAGCGGCCGCGGTGCCGGGAAAGCGCTGCAGCGCGCCCAGGCCTTCGCGCACATGGGCCAGGTAGGCGATGCCGTCGGTGGTCAGCGAGAAATCGGCGCGGCCGAACAGGCGCGTGCCCAGCAACTGCTCGAGCTGCTTGACGCGGTGGCTGACGGCGCTGGGCGTGACGCACAGCTCTTCGGCCGTCTGGGTGACCGAGCGCAGCCGGGCCAGGGCTTCGAAGGTCAGCAGGCACTGTATGGGCGGGATGCGCCGCGCGCCGCCGCTTTGGAGGGCGGCGGCGCTGCCGGTCACGGTACTGGTGATCGTCACCATGGCGTCGCGGCAGGCTATGCCCGGGCCCGCTTCAACGGAAGACCACGGTCTTGTGGCCGTTGAGGATCACGCGGCGCTCGCTGTGCCACTTCACGGCGCGGGCCAGCACCTGGCTCTCGGTGTCGCGGCCGCGGGCGGTCAGGGTCTCGACGGTGTCGGTATGGTCGGCGCGGGCCACGTCCTGCTCGATGATGGGGCCTTCGTCCAGGTCGGCCGTCACATAGTGGGCCGTGGCGCCGATCAGCTTCACGCCGCGGTCGTGGGCCTGGTAGTAGGGCTTGGCGCCCTTGAAGCTGGGCAGGAAGCTGTGGTGGATGTTGATGGCGCGGCCCGAGAGCTTGGCGCACAGGTCGTTGGAGAGCACCTGCATGTAGCGGGCCAGCACCACCAGCTCGGCGCCTTCGGCCTCGACGATCTCGTACTGCCGGGCTTCGGCCTGGGCCTTGGTGGCGGCCGTCACCGGGATGTGGTGGAACGGGATGTTGTAGCTGGCGGCCAGCTGGTAGAACTCGCGGTGGTTGCTGATGATGGCGCGGATGTCGATGGGCAGCAGGCCGGTCTTCCAGCGGAACAGCAGGTCGTTGAGGCAGTGGCCTTCCTTGCTGACCATGATCACGGTCTTCATGCGCTCGTCCTGGGGATGCAGGTTCCACTGCATCTGGTAGCGGCCTGCGAGTTCGGCGACCGCGCCCTTGAGCGTGGCCACGTCGGTGCCGGGGCAGGCGAACTGCACGCGCATGAAGAACAGGCCGGTGGCCGGGTCGTTGTACTGGGCGGCTTCCTCGATGTTGCCGCCTTGCTCCAGCAAAAAGCCCGACACGGCATGTACCAGTCCGAGTCGGTCGGGGCAGGAAAGGGTCAGAATATAGGCTTGGGTCATAGCTGGGCGATTGTCGCAGCAAGGGCAGGACCCTGCGGACAAAGGAAATACATGAAAAGCGAGGGAGGTCATTCCCACATCAGGCCCTGGATGCTGGTGGCCCTTTACGTGTGTGCGGGGATGACATGGCTGGGGGCCCAGGCGTGGGTGCTGGCCTATTTTGGCGTGTCCGCCCATCAGCGGTCGGCCCGCTGGCAGATAGCCTTGTTTGCCGCTTGGCTGCTGATCACGGCCCTGATCGGCGCCTGGCTGCTGGTGCGCAAGCGCAGCGCCGAGGGCGTGCGCCAGGAAACCGCCCAGGAACTGGCCCTGGTGGCGCGCCATGCGCCGGCCGGCATTGCGCGGGTGCGCTTCGATAGCGCCGAGATCGTCTGGGCCAATGCGCGCCTGGCCGGCTGGCTGGGGCGCAGCGCGGATTCGCTGCAGGGCGAGAACTTCCGGCTGCTGGTGCCGGCCGACGACCCGCAGGAGGTGAAGCGGCAGATGGCCAGCCTGGTCGCCGGCGAGTGCGACCATTTCCAGATGCTGCGCCGCTGCGTGAACGTGCTCACGGAAAAGGTGACGCCCGTGCTGTGCACGGCCAGCCGCATGCGGGCCGCCGACGGCGAAGGGCCGCTGGCCCTGGTGTGCGTGCTGCAGGACCTGACCGAGGTGCTGGCCGCCCGGCAGGCGCTGGAGCGCAGCGAGACCACGCTGCGCCTGGCGCTGGAAGGCAGCGGCAACGGCGTCTGGGAATGGGATGGTGCGGCCCGGCATTTCCATTTCTCCAAGGGCGTGGCCCGCATGCTGCGCTACCGCGGCAGCGACCTGGTGCGTGATTTCGATTTCTTCTCCCGCCTGCATCCCGAGGACCGCAGGCCGGCCCGCTCCATGCTCCGGAGCGCGCTGCGGCAAAGCCGCGAAATCGTGCTGACGGCGCGTCTGCTGTGCTTCGACTCCGTCTACCGCTGGTTCAAGGTGCACGGCCAGAGCCGCGTGGATGCCGAAGGGCGCTTGCAGCGCCTGTCGGGCCTGCTGGCCGACCAGACCGCCAGCCGCGATGCCGAGGAGCGCCAGCGTCTGGCGGCGGCCGTGGTGGACAACACCATCGAGGGCGTGGTGGTGACTGATGCGCAAAGCCGCATTCTTTCGGCCAACCGCTCGTTCACCCGGCTGATGGGCTATGCCGAGGAGGAGATCCTGGGCCAGACGCCGCGCATGTTCAAGTCCGGCCTGCACGGCAAGGCGTTCTATGAAAACATGTGGGCTAGCATGCGGGCCACGGGGCACTGGCAGGGCGAGATCTGGAACCGGCGCAAGAGCGGCGAGGTGTTTCTGGAGCGCATGTCGCTGAGCGCGGTCAAGGATGCAGCGGGCACGGTCACGCATTACGTATGCATGTTCACCGACATCTCCAGCGACAAGGCGCGCGAGCGGCAGCTGGAGTTCCTGTCGCAGAGCGACGTGCTCACGGGCCTGCCCAACCGCGCGAAATTCGAGGGGCTGCTGGGCGAGGCCGTGGAGCAGGCGCGTGCAACGCAGGACGGCATGGCCGTGATGCTGCTCAACATCGACCGCTTCAAGGACGTGAACGACAGCTATGGCCACGCGGTCGGGGACATGGTGCTCAAGCATGTGGCGCAGCAGGTGCAGGGCGCGCTGCGCCATGGGGACATGCTGGGCCGCCTGGCCGGAGACGAACTGGCCGTGGTCTGCCCGGGGCTCAACGGCCGCGAGGAGGCGATTGCCGTGGCCGAACACCTGATCCGCGCCGCGGCCCGGCCCTGGACTTCGCCGGACGGCCTGTCCGTGGTCGTGGGCCTGAGCGTGGGCATCAGCCTGTATCCCGAGCATGCGCTCGATACCGAGGAGCTGATGCGTGATGCCCATGCGGCCGTCTACGGCGCCAAGGCCCGCGGCTCGGGCACCTGGTGCTTCTTCAGCGAAGGCATGACGCAGGCCGCCCGCGAGCGGCTGGCGCTGGAGGCGCGGCTGCGCCGCGCGCTGGATTTGGGCCATCTGTGCCTGTACTACCAGCCGCAGCTGGAGCTGGCCACGGGCCGCCTGATCGGTGCCGAGGCCTTGCTGCGCTGGCTGGACCCCGACGAAGGGTTGATCTCTCCGGCGCGCTTCATCCCCGTGGCCGAGAGCTCCAGCCTCATCGGGCCGCTGGGCCTGTGGGTGTTGCAGGAGGCCTGCCGCCAGGGCCAGCAGTGGCGCAGCGCCGGCCTGCCGGCACTGACCATTGCCGTCAATGTCTCGTTGCACCAGCTGCTGCTCACCGATCTGGCCGGCGCGACCCAGCAGGTGCTGGCGCAGACCGGCTATCCCGCCCAGCAGCTGGAGCTGGAGATCACCGAAAGCGCGCTGGCCGAGCATCCCGAAGAGGGCCTGCAGGTGCTCAACCGCCTGCGCGAACTGGGCGTGCACCTGGCCATCGACGACTTCGGCACCGGCTATTCGTCGCTGGCCCACCTCAAGCGCTTTCCGCTGGACCTGCTCAAGATCGACCAGAGCTTCATCCGCGACATTCCGCACAGTGCCGACGACATGGCCATCAGCAGCTCGGTCATCGCGCTGGGCCATGCCATGGGCCTCAAGGTGCTGGCCGAAGGCGTGGAAAACCGCGAGCAGCTGGAGTTCCTGCGCCAGAAGGGCTGTGACTTCTTCCAGGGGTATTTCTGCAGCCGGCCCCTGCCGGCGCAGGACTTCACGCGCCTGCTCGAAAAAGTGGGCAAGGGGGCGCGGCTGATCGAGACAGCCTGAAACGGGGGCTGGCTGCCGCAAACGGCAGGGCAGCGGGAGCCCTGCGTTTCTCTCAGGGCTTGCCGGCTTGCACTGCCGGGCGCTGCCATTGCGCGCGCAGCTGGGCGCAATGATCCGCGCCCGGGGCGGTGGGCAGCACCTGCCACCAGTCCGGGGCAAACTGCAAGGCTCCTTGCTCAGCCGGGGCGCGCGCGACGGCCACCTTGTACGGCAGGTCAGCGCCCAGCCAGGTGGGTACGCCGACATCGGCGCGCGAATGCCCGCGCCCCGAGACCAGCAGCACGCTCTGGCCGTCACGCCGCAGCCGGGCTGCGGCGGCCCGCACGGCTTGCGCCATGCTTTCGTCGCGGGCCAGCTGTATGCGGGCCATGGGCGTCCACTGCGCCTCGGGCAGCAGGCCGCAGTGGCCGTCGCGGATGGCCTCGCGCTGCAGCTGCCAGCCCGCGGCAGGCAGGTGCGCGTCGAAGCGGGCGTCGCCCATGGCGGCCTGCATGCGCTCGCGCGGCAGATTGCCGCCGAGCACGGGCACGCCGGCCTGCACGGCCGCCATCACCACCCCGCGGTAGCGCTGCCATGCCCAGTCCTTTTCCTGCCAGCGCAGGGCCTGCCGGACCTGGGCCTCGCCGGCATCGCGCGCCAGGCCCTCGGTGCTGCCGCCTGCGGGCGCCATCTCCAGCACCACGGCCGCCAGGCGCTGGAGCCGGGCCAGTTCGCCGATGGTGGCCGCCTGCCATTGCTGGTGCGCCGCCGCGTCATGCTGCTCGCCGAGCAGGATCACGGGCGTGCCGGCCCATTGCCGCAGCTGGAGATTCCAGTCCGATGCGCTGGTGAATGCTTCAAGAGGGGGCGCTGCCGGCGATGCCGGAGCCGTTGCCTGCTGGGCGCAGCCGCCCAGGGCCAGCAGGACTGCTATTGCGGCGGTTCCGGCCTGGGCGGTCAGGGAAGAATTTGCGGGCCGGCGCGCCGGGGCCTGCGGGGAAGATGTCCACATAAAGCTGGTCCTATCGTGAAAGACGGGGCATGGCTTCGTACCTGTAGAAATCGCACCGGCTTTGCCCACCGAAAAATGCCGCGATACTTGTGCGGCTTCGCTCGCTGCGAGCGAGGTTTCCATTGTCGCGCCTTGTCTTACCCCGCCGCGCATGCCTGCCTTTTCCCTGCCTTCCCCTGTCTTCGTTGCCCGCGTGGCCGCCACGCTGCTGCTCGCCTGGCTGGCCGCCCGGCTGTGCCTCTGGCTGCACACGCCGCTGCCGTGGATGCTGGGGCCGCTGATCGCGACCTCGCTGGCGTCCATTGCGGGAGCGCCCACGCAGAGCTGGGCCAAGCTGCGCAACATCGGGCAGTGGACCATCGGCGCAGCCCTGGGCCTTTATTTCACGCCGCCGGTCACAGAGCTGGTGGCCAGCCTCTGGTGGGCGATTGCACTGGCCATTGCCTGGGCCCTGCTGCTGGGCTGGGGCTTTGGCGCCTGGCTGTACCGCGTGCAGGCGCCATCCATGCTCGGGCGGCCCGGCATGGACGAGGCAAGAATGCGCGCCACCACGTATTTCGCAGGCTCCATCGGTGCGGCTTCGGAGATGACCCTGCTGGCCGAGCGTGAACATGCGCGCACCGACCTGGTGGCCGCCAGCCACAGCCTGCGGCTGGTGATCGTGACGGTGACGATTCCGTTCGCCCTGCAGTATGCAGGGTTGGCGGGCCTGCATGGCGCGGCCGGGCTGGCGCTGCCGGCCGTGCGCAATGTGCAGTGGCCGGGCTTTGCCGCCCTGGTGCTGCTCACGGGCCTGGGTGCGCTGGCCATGGTCAGGCTCGGGCGCGCCAATCCGTGGTTCCTGGGAGCGCTGCTGGTTTCCATGCTGCTGACCATGGCGGATCAGGAGCTGTCGGCCGTGCCCCAGGGCCTGATGAACGCGGCGCAGCTGGTGATCGGCGTCAGCCTGGGCGTGCGCTTCAAGCGTGAATTCCTGCATACGGCACCGCGCTGGCTGGCCATGGTGGCGCTGGGCACCGTGGGGCTGATGGCGGTATGTGCCGCTTTTGCCTGGGCCCTGCATGCGGCCACCGGCCTGCCCTGGGTGACGCTGCTGCTGGGCACTTCGCCGGGCGGCATCACCGAAATGGCCATCACCGCCAAGGTGCTGCAGCTAGGCGTGCCGGTGGTCACGGCGTTTCAGGTCTGCCGCCTGATTGCCGTGCTGCTGCTGGTGGCGCCGCTGTACCGCTGGCTGCGCCAGCGGTCCGGCAGGTCCTAGTACCGCGCGTCGGCGGGCTTGCTGTCCCTGGGCCAGTCCTTGACCTTGGCGGCAAAATCGGGGCGCGGCTGGTGGCTGAAGTATTCGGCCACGTCCACGGCTTCCTGGTCGCTGAGGCCGCCCTGACCCAGCGGGAACTTGCTGTGCATCGCGATCGGCATGTTGCGCTTGACGAAGGCTGCCGCCGTGTAGGTGCGGGCCATGCCGGCGCCGATGTTGAAGGATTCGTCGCCCCACAGCGGCGGGTAGACCCACTGGCCCCTGGCGTTCTTCACGCCTTCGCCGTCGCCGCCGTGGCACAGCGCGCACTGGGCTTCATAGATCTTCTTGCCGTTGTCGCGGTTGGGGACGATGGCCTGGCTGACCTTGCCCACGCCGCGGCCCTCGACCTTGTCCTCGGGCTTGGTTTCGCGGCGCATCCAGTCGAACAGCGCGACCATGGACTTCATCTCCTCGGAATCCAGCGGCAGCGGCTTGCCGTTCATCGACCGCAGGAAGCAGCCGTTGATGCGGTCTTCCAGCGTGATGGTGCGGCCCGCACGCGGCGCGTAGCTGGGGAAGAAGGCCGAGATGCCGATATAGGGCGAGCCGTCGGCCACGGTGCCGGCGTTCAGGTGGCAGCTTGCGCAGTTGAGGGCATTGCCCACGTTGCGGGGCAGCAGGTCGCGCGTCTCGATGTTCAGGCGTGCGCCGTAGACCAGTTGCCTGGCATTGGGCTCCTCGAGCATGGCCGCCAGGCGCGGCGTCTCGAAAGGACGCGAGTGGTCGGCCTGGGCCTTGAGCTGCTTGCGCTGGCTCGCCACATCCCCGGCCTTGACTTCGGGCGCGTTCTTGCGGCCCCAGCTGCGGCGCGTGAAGTTCAGGATGTCTGCAATCTCTTGGTCGCCGAGCTGCGCGAACGCCGGCATGGTCAGCGCCCGGGAATGGCTTTGCGTGACCGGCGTGGTCCAGCCGGTCAGCATGATATGGATCAGCGTGCTGGGGTTGTCCGACAGCAGCGAGCGGTTGCCTTCGAGCGAGGGAAAGACGTCCCTGACGCCGCCGCCATCCGAACGGTGGCAGTCCGCGCAGAACTGCAGATAGCCCAGGCCGCCGCGGCTGGTGTAGAGGTCGGCCGGCACGTCGTAGTGCGCGGCTTCGGCGCCGGCCGTGGCGCGCGCGGGAATGGCAATGCGCGGCGCCGGGCCCTGCGCCACCTGCATGGGCAGGTCGCCGGAACCGGCAGGCAGGGATTTGAGATAGGTGCCGATGGCCAGCAGATCGGCATCGCTCATGTACTGGGTGCTGTGCTGCACTACGTCCACCATGTTGCCGGAGGCGATGCCATGCCTGTTGCGGCCGGTCTTGAGCAGCTCGGCCGTTTCCTCGGGGGTCCAGAGATTGCGCAGGCTCAGGGCACGCCAGCCTTCCACGGTCTCGCCGGCCAGGAAGAACCGGCCCTTGCTGCCCTCGCCGGACATGGTCTTTTCCTGGAAACCCACGCCGCGCGGCGTATGGCAGGCGCCGCAGTGGCCCAGGCCCTGCACCAGGTAGGCGCCGCGGTTCCATTCGGCGCTCTGGGCGGGCTGGGGCTGGAAGGGCGTGTCGTCCAGGAACAGCCAGTTCCACAGCGACAGGCCCCAGCGCTGGTTGAAGGGAAAGCCGATTTCCGATGCCCGGTTGGGCGCCGCCACCGCTTCCACGCCATGCATCAGATAGGCATAGAGCGCTTGCATGTCCTCCTGTGTCATCTTGGCATAGGAAGGGTAGGGCATTGCCGGGTACAGATTGCGGCCGTCCGCGGCCACGCCCTTGCGCATGGCGCGGTCGAACTGCGCAAAGCTGTAGCCGCCCAGGCCCGTGGCCTTGTCCGGCGTGATGTTGGTGGAATAGAGCTTGCCGAACGGCGTTTCCAAAGCCAGCCCACCTGCCATGGGCTTGGATTTTTCGCCCGTATGGCAGGCCACGCAGTCGCCCAGGCGCGCGATATAGCGGCCGCGCTCCACCAGCGTGCGCTGCTCGGCCGTCAGGTCGGCCGCATAGTTGGCGGGCAGGTCGTCGATGACCTGGGGCGTGTCGGGGGCTGCCGGGCTGTTCGCGGCCAGCGTGTGCGCCTCCTGTACCGTGGCCGATGCCATGTGCCAGAAGACGACCAGTGCGGCGGTGACCGGCCAGATGCTGTATTTCAACGTGTTCTTCATATTCCTTCCCGGATGCCGTGATTCATGGGTGCGCTTCCATAAAGGAATTCTGGATTTGTTCCTTGCGCGTGGGGAATATGAACGTTGATATGGGTCAATGAATCCCGGGAAGGAGTAGGGCGGTAATCCGGATGTTTTTATGTCGCCTGTCGCCGGTGCATTCGGATATTGTGCATATCCTTGTTTTTAAAAGAAAAAATTCAATGATGCCTGAATTCATGAGTCATGTTGCTGTTCGCTGCAACAGAAATGCTTTTCAGTTTTTTTTTGATTTTTCTGGATGGCTTGGGGTAAACGGAAAATAAATCTGCCGGAGTGAATTGCCAGGGCAATTTTCATTTAATGCGGCGTTAATGATTCTGCGGAAAAAATGCAATGCCTTGCGCCGCGGGCTGGCGCCATGAAAAAAGGGAACGTGCTTTTGCCACGTTCCCCTGGTGGAGATGGAAGACTGCCGGCGTCAGTGCACGATCACCGGCTGCTGGGCCAGGCCCGCATAGCGATCCAGGGTGTCCTCGACTTCTTCCTCGGTCGGCGCATCCTGCTGCCAGGCCAGGATCTGCTTCTGGAACAGTTCTGCCCAGGAGCCGTCCAGATAGACCTCCTTGCCCGAACGCTTGTCCACGATCTCGAAACCGTGGCGCGGCAGTTGCGGGATGGCGTTCTTTTCCGCAGTGCCGGCCGTTTCTTCGTCTTCCATGTCGGGACGTAGATGGAGCACCACAAAAGATTCGGAGTCGTAAAGCATTTGCATGGTGTTCCCCCTTTCTGAGCCGTGTTGCGGGTGTGTTCTCCATGGAGATGGAGGTCCGGTGCCACGTTTCAAGACCGAAACGCCTACCCGGGCACCTGAGCACAGTATTTCACGGATTGGACCTATCGGCCATGAATCCGTGTCGGCGGGGCCACGCGATGCCGCGAAGCTGCCGGCTATGCCGGATGTAGGCGGCGCGGAACGTGCCCGTGCTGTTTGCCGCTACTGCGGCTCGTAGCGCTTGAGCCGCAGGTCCACATAGTCGTTCTGGCCCTGGTTCAGGCGGATGCGCACGGGCAGGTACTGCATGGACGGCGCCAGCCACAGCGCGCCCTGCTGTTCGCTGTTGCCCTGCGTGTCGGGCAGCTTGTCCAGCCGCAAGGCCTCGACGGAGCCGGCCGGCAGGTCCAGGGTTTCGCTGGGGCCGACGGCAAAGCGCCAGCGTGCAGCGGCGCGGGCACTGCTGGTGGTCAGCTCGATCACCGTGCCCTGAGGGTAGCGGCCGGGGGCGGCCGCCAGCAGGGCCGACAGTTGCAGAAAAACGCTGAGCCGATCCTGCACGCCGTCGGCAATGGCGGCCTCGGGCGTACCGTCGCTGAAGCTGGCCTTGCCCTGGGCCACATCGAAATGGGCTGTCTGGGTCTTGCGGCCCCGGTCGGTAAAGCTCAGCGGCTGCAGGCCGCGAGGGGTGACCAGCCCCTGGCTGGTCTGGGAGCGCTCGCCCATCAGGAACATGCTGATGGACTGCCTGGCCTGGTAGTACTGGCCGTCGTGCGACCATTGCAGTTCGGCGCCGGCCGAGTACTGGAAGCCCTTGACCTGCCCTTTGGCATCGAACTCCAGCGTGGCCGGCCCGGGCAGGGCCACGGGCAGTTCCGTGCCTGGCGGCAGTGGCGCGGCGCCCGCCGGTGTGACCCGCAGACCCTGGGCCGTGCCTTGCCGGTCGGCGGGTGGGGACGGTGGCGTTTCCGGTGGGGCGGGCGTCTCGGCCGGCGCCGGGCTGCCGGTGGCTTGCGCTTCGCTATCGGGAGCGGCTGGCGCTTGTGCCACCTGGGTTTGATCCGGATCCGGCACTGATTCCTGCACGGGCTCCGGCGAAGGCACGGGTGCCGGCCGCGGGGCTGGCGGTTGCGGCCGGGGCTTGGGGGCTGGCGGGCGTGCCGGCCTGGGGGGCGGCACGGGCGGGGCCGGGGGCGCAGGCGGTTGCGCCTGTACCGTGCGGGTCTGCATGACCACGGTTTCCCGGCCCTGGATGTCCGGCCTGCCTTCCAGGGCCGGCAGTCCCCAGAGCACCACTGCATGGGCGGTGACGACCACGCCGGTAATGGGAATCAGGGCTTTGCGGGCGCCGACCATGGGAGCTATTTCATTTTTGACGGTTTCAGGCCTGGGCCGCGCTGCCCCAGCCCAGGTCCAGCGACAGCTGGCGGGCAGCGGCCTGCAGCGGCACATCGATGGCTCCACCATAGTCGGGATCGAAAGTGGCCACCGAGCCCAGGGTCATCAGCCCCAGCACCAGATGGCCGGAAGCGTCGAAGACCGGCGCGCAGAACGCCACGATGCCGGGCAGCACGGTATCGACCACGCGTGCCGTGCCGCGCTGGCGCACCTCGGCCAGCATGGCGTCTATGGCCTGGGGCGTCAGCGGCAGATCCTGGCGGTTGGCCTTGCGCGCGCGCTCCAGCTCGGGTTCCATGAGCGGCTGGGTCATCTCGCGCGGCAGCCAGGCGGCAAAGCAGCGGCCCGTGGCCGAGGCCAGCATGGGCATGACATCGCCCAGGCTCAGGTTGGCCGTCACCGCCTCGGCGCATTCCTCCCAGTGCACGATGGTCGGTCCGTGGTTGCCCCAGACGGCAATGGCCACCGTATGGTTGATCTCTTCCATCAGCGCCGGCATGCGCTCGCGCGCCAGCCGCACCGGATCGAGGCGCGACAGTGCGGCCAGCCCCATCTTGAGCGCAGCCGGCCCCAGGTCGTAGCGCGAGCTGCGCTCATCCTGGGCGACCAGGCCGATGCGCTGGAAACTCACCAGATAGCGGTGCGCCTTGGCGGCACTCATGCCGGCGTCCGACGCGAGATCCCTGAGCATGAGCGGGCCACGTGCGCGCGCCAGGGCTTCGACTAGGGAGAAACCCACCTCTACCGATTGAATGCCTGCCCGTTCCTTGTCCATTGCAATAGAATTCGTGTTTTGTTTAGTTAAATCAATTTAACCAATCGTAATTCAGGTGGCCGCATCGGGCAGCCGGCGAAGCCTTTCGCCAGGCAGCTGCAGAGACGGCGGTCTGGATGCGGGGGAGTGTCGATGAAACTGGCCACCTACAAAGATGGTTCTCGTGACGGTCAACTGGTCGTGGTTTCCCGCGATCTGAGCCAAGCGCATTATGCGACCGGCATTGCAAGCCGCATGCAGCAGGTCCTGGACGACTGGAGCTATATGGCGCCCCAGCTGCAGGACCTGTACCACCAGCTCAACACGGGCAAGGCGCCCCATGCCTTCCCCTTCGATCCCCAGCAGTGCATGGCGCCGCTGCCGCGCGCCTACCAGTGGGCCGACGGCTCGGCCTACATCAACCATGTGGAGCTGGTGCGCAAGGCGCGCAACGCCGAGGTGCCGCAGAGCTTCTATACCGACCCGCTCATGTACCAGGGCGGCAGCGACGACTTCATCGGTCCGCGCGACGACGTGGTGTGCGCATCGGAGGAGTACGGCATCGACTTCGAGGCAGAGATTGCCGTCATCACCGGCGACGTGAAGATGGGCGCCACGCCGGATCAGTCGCTGGAAGGCATCCGCCTGGTCATGCTGGCCAACGACGTGAGCCTGCGCAACCTGATACCCAACGAACTGGCCAAGG
>Ga0153918_1000732_pt1 | contig 14559 bp, 15 predicted proteins | sample TSFL002MetaG_FD_104687 | JGI IMG/M metagenome (GOLD analysis project Ga0153918, IMG submission 104687) | Attine ant fungus gardens microbial communities from Florida, USA - TSFL002 MetaG | ecosystem: Host-associated > Fungi > Mycelium > Unclassified | place: USA: Florida, Paynes Creek Historic... | reverse complement strand
CGGCGGGCGAGCCGCACGGCTGAACCTTCCCCTACCTCGTTGCCTTCGGAGCCTGCCCATGTGCATGGATGACTGCTGTTCCTCCACCTCGCGTCGTGATTTCCTCAAGCTCAGCGCCATGCTCACCGCGGCCGGCGCCGTACCGCTGCTCTCCAGCTTGCAGGCCCGCGCTGCCGCCGAACCCGACGCGCCGGTGCGCATCGGCTACCTGCCGATCACCGACGCCACGCCGCTGCTGGTGGCGCACAACAATGGCCTGTTCGAGGCCGAAGGCATCAAGGCCGAGCGCCCGGTATTGCTGCGCAGCTGGGCGCAGGTGATCGAGGCGTTCATCTCCGGCCAGGTCAACGTCATCCACCTGCTTTCGCCAATGACCGTGTGGGCACGTTACGGCAGCAAGGTACCGGCCAAGGTGGTGGCCTGGAACCATGTCGGCGGCTCGGGCCTGACCGTGGCGCCAGACATCAGCGACATCAAGCAACTGGGCGGCAAGACAGTGGCCATCCCGTTCTGGTACTCGATCCACAATGTGGTGTTGCAGCAGATGCTCAACGACAACGGCCTGACCCCGGTGTCTAAACCTGCCAATGCCCCGCTGGCGGCCAATGAGGTCAACCTGCTGGTGCTGCCGCCCTCGGACATGCCGCCGGCCCTGGCCAGCAAGCGCATCGCCGGCTACATCGTCGCCGAACCGTTCAATGCCCTGGCCGAGAACCTCAAGGTCGGCCGCGTGCAGCGCTTTACCGGCGATGTCTGGCGCAACCACGCCTGCTGCGTGGTGTTCATGCATGAGCACGACCTGAACAACCGCCCGGAGTGGTCGCAGAAGGTGGTCAACGCCATCGTCAAGGCCCAGCAATGGACCCGCGACCACCGCGCCGAAGCGGCGGCGCTGCTGTCCAAGGCGGGCCCCAACAAGTACACCCCGCATGAACCGGCGGTGCTGACCAAGGTGCTGGCGCCGGCCGCCGAAGACCGCGCTGGCTACGTGGCCAGTGGTGCGATCCGGCATCAGCAATGGGACGAGAAGCGCATCGACTTCCAGCCCTACCCATACCCCAGCTACACCGAAGAACTGGTCAAGCGCCTGAAGCACACCCTGATCGAGGGTGAAAGCGGCTTCCTCGCCGGGTTGGACCCGGTGCAGACGGCTCGCGACCTGGTCGACGACCGCTTCGTGCGCAACGCCATTGCCGCAGTCGGTGGCCCGTCGGTGTTCGGCATCGCCGAGAACTTCCAGCGTAGCGAGGAGTTCGCGGTCTGATGCGCAAGCATGTCGTAGCTGCCGGCCTGGGGCTGGCCGGCCTGCTGGGGTTGCTGCTGCTGTGGTGGGCGGGCGTTCAGCTGTTCGGCGAGGCTGACGGACTGTCGGCACGCTTCTCGCCCCAGGCGACCCTGGCCAGCCTGGTCGAGTTGCTTGGCCAAGGCGAGGTCTACGGGCATGTCTGGGTCAGCCTCAAGCGCATTCTGGTCGGCTTGTTGCTGGCGCTGCTGATCGGCGTGCCGCTGGGGCTGCTGGTGGGGAGCTACCGGCACCTGGAAGCAGCGACCACGCCGGCGTTCCAGTTCCTGCGGATGATCTCGCCCTTGTCGTGGATGCCGGTGGTGGTGATGCTGATGGGCGTGGGCGACCAGCCGATCTACTTCCTGCTGGCCTTCGCCGCACTCTGGCCGATCCTGCTCAACACGGCCGCAGGCGTGCGCCAGCTCGACCCGCGCTGGCTGCAGTTGAGCCGCAGCCTCAGTGCCACGCGCTGGGAAACCTTGTGCAAGGTGATCGTGCCGGGGGTCATCGGCCATGTGCTGACCGGGGTGCGCCTGGCGATTGGCATCCTGTGGATCGTGCTGGTGCCGTGCGAGATGCTCGGGGTGAGTGCGGGGCTTGGGTATTTCATTCTCGATACCCGCGACCGCCTGGCTTATTCGGAACTGATGGCGATGGTGCTGCTGATCGGCGTGCTGGGGTTCATGCTCGATGCGCTGGCCCGCGGGCTGCATCGGCGCTGGGTGCATGCCTGACCGGCCAGTTGTGCTTCTTCGCGGGTGAACCCGCTCCCACAGGTATCACGCAGGCCTGTGGAAGCGGGTTTACCCGCGCAGGGGCCCTCGGATCAGTGCACTGACTTGCGCTCCCGCACACAGGCCTTCGCCTGGGCTGTCAACTCATCCAGCCACGCATCCCGCTGCTGCTCCGCATCGACCATCGCATCTTCACCCTGCTGATTGAGCAGATACGTGTGAATCTGCAATACCTCGGCGGTCTGATAGATCGGCGCAATGTCCAGCCGCCCGATCAGCGCACCAGTGGCCTGGCCGGTGCTGGTCATCAGCACCTGCGGCCCGCTGGCGCCGACCACCTGCATGCCCATGTTCTCGAACCACGGTACCTGGCTGGCAAACGCATTCAGCTCGACGCTGGCATAGCGCGACTGCGCGTCCCCCAGCAGGGCACGGGCAATGCCTTGGCGGCGGTGGCTGGGCACCACGGCCAGAAACGCCACGACGCAGGCCCGCGGATCGTCCTGGGCCGGCAAGGCCAGGGCGAAACCGAGCAGCTGGTCCGGGGCATCGGCATCCAGGGCCAAGGTCAGTTCCACAGCCAGGCCACGGGTGCCGTCCATCGCCTGCAGGTACTGGTGCACCTCCATGCCGACACCGTACTGGTACAGCGGATACAGCGGGTTTTCGGCGCGAATGGCGACACTGCTCAGATCGCCGACGTTGTGGATCACCAGCTCGCGGATCTGGTTCTGGAAAGATTCGGGCGGCACGCTGTCGAGGCGGCTCAGGATGAACATCGGTAAACGGGCTCCGGCTGCGGTTGACTCATCCCGCGCCGAGGTGGCGCGGGGTGCACAGTCTAAACCCTTTTTAGCCGCGCATCGCGGCGAGCATCAGGTCGAGGTTCTGCACGGCCGCGCCCGAGGCACCCTTGCCGAGGTTGTCGAACACCGCCGTCAGCAGCACGTGGCCGTGCTCGGGGTTGGCGTACAGCGCCAGGCGCAAGTCGTTGCTGTCATTCAACGCCTCAGGGTCGAGCGGGGTGGCCGGGCCTTGCTGGTGCAGGGGCATCACCTGCACATGGCGGGCGCCCTGGTAGTGGTGCTCCAGGCAGGCTTGCAACTGCTCGGCGCGCGGCTGGCCTGGCAGCAGGCGCAGCTGCAGGGGAATACTCAGGACGATGCCCTGGCGATAGGCCGCGTAACCGGGCAGGAACATGGGCCGTGCCGACAGGCCCGCGTGCAGCTGGATTTCCGGCACATGCTTGTGCGCCAGTTCCAGGCCATACACCTGCAAGGTCGGGGCGTGTTCAGCGCCCGGCGTCTCGTGCCGCTCGACGGCCGCACGACCACCGCCGGAATAGCCCGAAATGGCATGGATGCTTAGCGGGTAGTCGGCCGGCAGCAGGCCGGCCTTGACCAGCGGGCGCAGCAAGGCGATGGCGCCGGTTGGGTAGCAGCCGGGGTTGCTGACCCGCTTGGCCTGGGCGATACGCTCGGCCTGCTGCTCGTCCAGCTCCGGCAGGCCGTAGACCCAGCCTGGCGTGGTGCGGTGCGCGGAGCTGGCGTCGATCACCCGTACGGCCGGGTTCTCGATGGCCGCCACGGCCGTGCGCGCAGCGTCGTCGGGCAGGCACAGCAAGGCGATGTCGGCGCTGTTGATGGCGTCGGCGCGGCGCTGTGGGTCCTTGCGCTCGGCTTGCGGCAGGGTCAGCAGGTGCAGGTCGGTGCGGCCTTGCAGGCGGGCGTGGATCTGCAGGCCGGTGGTGCCTTGGTCACCGTCGATGAAGACAACAGGGGTGTGCATGGTCGGAGTCCGGTCAGCGGAGGAGATGGCCTATGCTCGCCTGTGGCGCTGGCAAAGAAAATTTGAATATGATGACGCTGACGTTCAGTTTTGATGAATCAAGGATCGCCGCCCATGCGCGAAATCAGCCTCGACCGCCTGCGCACCCTGGTGGTGATTGCCGACCTGGGCTCGTTTGCCGAAGCCGCCCGCCAGCTCAACCTCGCGCCGCCGACCATCAGCCTGCACGTGGCCGAGCTGGAGGCGCGGGTCGGTGCGCCGTTGCTGACGCGCAACCGCAACCAGGTGCGCCCGACGGCCATCGGCGAGACGCTGCTGGGTAGGGCCCGGCGTTTGCTGGCCGATGCCGACCTGGCGTTGGACGAAGTGCGTCGCCAGGTCGAGGGCCTGACCGGGCGGGTGCGCCTGGGGGCATCCACGGGTGCCATTGCCCACTTGTTGCCCAAGGCCCTTGAACATTTGAAAGAGGCGCACCCCGGTATCGACGTGCAGGTTCAGGTGCTGACTTCCCAGGCTTCCCTGGCGCGCTTGCGAGAAGGCAGCCTGGACATCGGCCTGGTGGCGCTGCCGCAGGTGGCCGGCAAGGGCGTCAGGCTCACGCCGTGGCGGCGCGACCCGATTCTGGCGTATGTGCCGGCCGACTGGCAGCCGCCCGCCAAGGTCACCCCGGCCTGGCTGGCGCAGCGTGCGTTGATCCTCAATGACCATAGCACCCAGTTATCGCGGGTGACCGGTGAGTGGTTCGCGGCGGCGGGCTTGTATCCCGAGCCGCGAATCGAGCTGAACTACAACGATGCGATCAAGAGCCTGGTCGGGGCGGGCTATGGCGCGACCTTGTTGCCGCAGGAAGGCGAGGCCGCCGAACTGGACCGGCGGATTGCCCGCCGGCCGCTGCGGCCCGGGTTGTGGCGGCAGCTGGGGATCGCCTGCCGGGAAGGGCAAGTGGAGCGGGCAACGGGGTTTGTGCTGCAAGCGCTGGAACGGTTGCGGCAGTAAGGGCTGCAAAGCGGCCGGGGTCAGCCCCGCTCGCGCAGGCGCACCGCCGTCACGGTCTCGCCGCCCACCCCCCAGTTATCCGTCGGCACCTCCTCGATCACCACAAAGGTACTGGCCGGCGGCTTGCCCAGCACCTGTTCCAGCAACCGCGTGGTGCCCTCGATGAGCTGGCGCTTGTGTTGCTGGGTAACCCCTTCATCGGTCACCCGGATATGCACGTACGGCATGGCTGTTCGCTCCTCGGTTCAGTGCCAGGTACCGGCGGTGCTGCCACCGTCCACGGGCAGGATGACGCCGCTGACGAAGCGCGCGTCGGTCAGGTACAGCACGGCGTCTACCACATCTTGCGGCTTGCCCGTGCGGCCGCTGGGTGAAAGCCCGCCAAGGGCCTCGACCGTGCCGCCGTGCAGCGGTGTATCGATGATCCCGGGTGCTACCGCATTGACCTGCACGCCGCTGGCTGCCAGCTCCAGGGCCAGGCCTTTGACCGCCTGATTCAACCCGCCCTTGACCAGCACGGGCAACAGCGCCGGTACGCGGGTGTCCGGCTGCAGTGCGATGGAGGCGGTGATGGCGATGATCTGCCCATGGCCTTGCGCAGCCATCACCCTTGCCGCTGCCTGCGACGGGTAGAAGAAGCCCTTGAGGTTGGTGCCGACCAGCGCATCGACGTCTGTCTCGCTGTACTCGGTGAAAGGCTTGGGAATGAAGATTCCGGCGTTGTTGATCAGGATGTCGACGCCGCCGAAGGTCGCCTGGGCCGTGGCAAACAGGCGCTGGGCAGTCTCGGCTGCGGCGATGTCGCCAGCCACGCCGACGAAGCGCTGCGGGTGATCGAGGCGGGCCGAGGCCTGGTCCAGGCGTGCCTGGCTGCGGGCGTTGCCGACTACATTGTCGCCGCGTTCGAGGAACGCCTCGGCGAGGGCGAAGCCCAGCCCGCTGGAGGCCCCGGTGATGATGACGGTTCTTGGCTTGCTCATGTTTGCGTTCTCCAGAAGTGAGCCGGTGGCTCGTGTGCAAGCCAATGTAGGGCGCAACGCCAACTTGAAAAATGAGCTGTATGGCATTTCAATCGATACATCATGTAATCAATCGAGTTGCCATGACCCGCCACTTCGACGATCTGCAACTGGGCAGCCTGGAGCTGTTCTGCCTGGCAGCCGACACCGGCAGCTTTACCGCTGCGGCCGCCGAGGCCGGTGTCACCCCGGCAGCGGTAAGCCGCAGCGTGGCACGCCTGGAAGAGCGCCTGGGCGTACGCCTGCTGGTGCGGACCACGCGGCAAATGCGCTTGTCCGACGCTGGCCAAGCCTATTATCAGCAATGCCGTCAGGCACTCGGGCAACTGGTCGAGGCGGAGCGCCAGGCTGCCGGTGGCCAGGCCGTGCCAAGCGGTCGCCTGCGCATCAGTGCACCCACTCCCTATGCGCATTACCGTTTGTTGCCGTTGCTGCCGGCGTTCCGTCTGCGCTATCCGCAGGTGAAGGTGGATGTGCATGTCAGCAATCGCAACGTCGACTTCGCCGAGGAGCCTTTCGACCTCGCCATCCGTGGCCGTGAGCCCGCCGATTCGCGGCTGGTGGCGCGGCGCCTGGAGAATGCCGAGTTGGTGGTGGTGGCGACACCAGCCTACCTGGCGCGCATGGGCACGCCGCAGGTGCCGCAGGACCTGGCCGGGCATGAGTGCATCCAGTTCGAGCTGGCCAGCACCGGGCGCTGTCTGCCCTGGAGTTTCCGCATCGAAGGCCGCGAGGTTGAAATCGAGACCCAAGGGGGTTTCACCTGCCAGGGCGATTTCCTGGCGAGCGCGACACTGGTGCGCCATGGCGGCGGCCTGATGCAGGCCTACCGCTTCACCGTGCAGGACGCACTGGCCAGCGGTGAGCTGGTCGAGGTACTGGCTGCATACGGTGGCACCTCGCGCCCCTTCATGCTGATCTACCCGCAGGCCCGGCACATGCCCTTGCGGGTGCGAGCGTTCATCGACTTCCTGTTTGCCGAGGAGCGACGACCGCCGAGCTGAACCGACACAGCCAGCGCCATCGCCGACTATGCTTTCCCCTGCGTCGAGCCAAATGCCTCTCGATGATCATTCTGATTTCCCAGGAGAACGCTCCATGAAATCCATCCTATTGCTGGTAATTGCTTCAGTGCTGAGTGTTGCCGCACACGCTGACCCCAAAACCAACTGCGATGCGAAGATCAAGGAACTGGAAGACGACCACAAAGCCAGTGGCCAGGGCATGCACGGCGGCATGGCCCATGATTTCAAAGTGAAATGGGAAGAAGCCAAAAAGGCCCGGGATGCCGGCGATATGGCCAAGTGTCAGTCTGCTGCCGACCAGGCCAAAAGTATCTATAACAAGGCGCGTAGCCGATAGCGCCACGTTGCTGCGGGCCTCTGCGCGGTTGAATCGGCGAAGAGGCCCGCCTGTCGGTCATCAGAACCAGCGGTCGTTCTTCTTCCGCCCGCGGGTCAGCGCCGGCAGGATCAGCCCCGCCAGCAGGCCGGCACCGGCGATGCTGCCGCCATAGACCATGTAACGCATCATCACCTGCTTGTTCTCGTCGCCCAGACGTGCCTGGGTATCGCGCAGGCTCGACTGGCTCTGGTCGAGCTGTTCGCTGAGCGCCTGGTTGCGTGCTTCCAGCTCATCGATGAGCTTCTTGCGCGAGTCGAGGGTCTCCTGCATGCCCTGTACACGGTTCTTCCAGCTGTCATCGATGGTCTTGAGCTGCCCCGACAGCTCCGCCACTTGAGCGTCGAGTTGCGGCAGGCGCTCGCTCTGGCCAGGCACCGACTGCAGGTCATTGGTGAGGATCCAGACCAGGTCGCCATTCTGCCCACGGACCTGGCTGTAGTTGCCCTGGCTACCGACCAGGGTGAGTTTCTGCCCGGACTTCAGCGTGCCCACGATGCGGTGGCCATCGGTCGGGCCACTGCGCACGTAGGTGCTCAAGCTGTCGCTGACCCAGCGCGCATCGCTGGCCGGCTCTTCGGCATGCGCGGGGACGGCAAGGGCCAGCAGGGCGGCGAGCAGGCTGCCGCGCAGGGCAGGGAGGGCAAGGGAGGCTGGGCGGGATTCAGGCATGTTGGGTCTTCGCTGCAACAGGAAAAATAGGCCCGGTAACTGTGAATCAGCGACGAGGCCGGCGAACCGGTCGGTGAATTGACCGTCAGGGACAGACCGCAATTTTGTAAGCAGGTTCACTGCTGAATGTAGGAATTCCCAACAGAATGTTGCAGGTGCCGGGCGCGAGGCACGCGCCCCGGGTGGGGCGCTTTTTTCATGTCGATACGAGGGTCCTGGCGAGGCAGTCCTTGCAATTGACGATGGTTTCCCGAGGCCCCGCCTTCACATGGACCAGGTTCGATCCGCACATGGCGCAAAACAGCCTGCAGCCATTATCATCCGCGTGCCCCGGCAGCTCAGCGATGTAGTCGCTGACCTTGCGACTCAGGCCATGGTCGCGCTGTTGCAGCAGCACATCGAACAGCGCCTGACTGAAACCTGAACGCGGGGCGTGGTTGTCGTAGCGCGATACCATGAACTGCCAGTCCTCGCGGATGGCGCGTTCGCTCAGCGACAGCAGGCTCCCTGGAATGGTGTTGGCGGCGTGCAGTTTGTTGACCTGGGCGCGGGCAACGAATGACAGTGCCCCACGGACCGCAGTGTTGACCAGCGACCAGATGTGCCGCACGGGATGCCTGTCGAGCAGCTGGGCTGCGACTTCGGCGGCCTTGTGCCTGGCCTCGAAGGGCAGGCCGTGTTCCGCGCAGCGGGTGGCGATGTAGGCGCACACTTCTTCGTTGCCGAGCAACCTGATGGCTGCGACGAGTTCGTCATGCCATTGCGGCTGCGGGCCAGCGGAAAGCGCCGTGTGCAGCGCGCGATACAAGGTGCCGAGGCCGGCCCGCTGCGGGTCATCCAGGCTGACATTGGCGACCCAGCGCACCTTGTTCTGCCAGGCCTTCGGAGTGGGGTCGTCGCTGAAAGCCTCCAGCGGCGAATCCGGGTCGACCAGCAGGATCTGGTCTTCATGCAGCGCCAGCAGGATGGTTGAATCCATGCTCTTGGAGGGGCTGACACGCGCATCGCCGATGGTTTTATCCGCAGCCAGGATGCAATCCGTTTGCGTATCCATGCGGATTTCGAGCACGGCCAGCAACTGCAACTGGCGGGTGATCGACAGCGTGTGCAATGGCACTGGCAGGTGCTTTGCCAGCGACCAGTGCTCCTTGATGCGCTTGCGCTGCTCGATGGCCTTTGCCTGCCGGGCCAGTTCGCGCGCCGCCAGGCAGGGCTGGCAGGCGCAAGCGCGTTGCCAGCGGTTGCGCCCCGGGAAGTAATGGCGGTGGGCGCAGTTCGGGCAGTAGGCCAGGTTATCGTTCCAGCTGTTGGCCGAGCGGCTTTTGCGCCGTTCGTACAGGCTGACTTCGCAATAAGGGCACACCAGTTCGGCGCACGGTACCGGGGGAAAGGCCTTGATCAGGCTGCTGGGGGCGAGGTCGATGGCGTAGCGTTCGAGCAGCCGGGCAATTTTCTCCCCGCCGATGTATTCGCTGTACAGCGCCTCGATCTGTTCGGCGCTGAGGTGCTGCAGCTTTGATTTGAAATCGGACAAACCTGTATCTCCCTGCGAAAAGTCGCTTGTGAGGTTCGTCCGCAATGATGCAGTGCCCCGCCATGTGTGGGTTGTAGGAAATTTCCCCGTGGTTGGTAAGTAGCTTCTGAGCGTTATCTTGACGGTGACCCTCATCCGCTTGGACTGAAGGGCTAGACTCAAGGCTTCCTATTCCCCCATGGGGCCTTGCCATGACTGCCAAGAACACGATCTGCCTGTGGTTCGACAAGGATGCCGAACAAGCGGCCAACTTCTATGCCCGAACCTTCCCCGACAGCCACGTGCTGGCGGTGCACCCGGCCCCCGGCGACTACCCGTCGGGCAAGGCCGGAGAGGCGATTACCGTCGAGTTTACCGTGATGGGCATCCCTTGCATCGGGCTCAATGGCGGTACCACGTTCAAGCACAGCGAGGCGTTTTCGTTCCAGGTCTGCACCGAGGACCAGGCCGAGACCGACCGGCTCTGGCATGCCATCGTCAGCAACGGCGGCAGCGAGAGCGTCTGTGGCTGGTGCAAGGACAAGTGGGGCATCTCCTGGCAGATCACCCCGCGCCTACTCATCGAAGCCATCGCCCACCCCGACAAGGCTGCGGCCAAGCGGGCGTTCGAGGCGATGATGAGCATGGGCAAGATCGACGTGGCGAAGATCGAGGCGGCGTTGAAGGGCCCGGCTTGAAGATTGTGGCGCCGCTAGCCACCGCACCCCTGGGTCAGGCGAATGATCTGCCGCGCACAGAACGCCCCGGTCAGGATCACCCCGAACAGCCGCAAGGTCTGCATGGCCAGTACCAGGCCGACATCTGCATGGGTTTCCACTGCGATGATTGCCATGGCATCCAGCCCGCCCGGGCTGGTTGCCAGGTACATCGACAGGAAGTCCGTGCCCATCGCCAAGGCCAGCCCGTAAGCGCACGCAGCGCATAGCGCAATCAGCACCACCGCCCCGGCGATCATGGTCGGCAGGCGCTTCCACACATAGCGCACGGTTTGCCGGTCGAAGCGCAGGCCGATGTAACAGCCGATGGCGCCGTAGGCAATGGCCAGCAAGGGCTCGGGCAAGCGGATGGTCAGCAGCCCGCTGAGCTGCAGGGCGCCGCCCAGCAGCAGCGGTGTCAGCAAGGCGCCGGCAGGCAGGCGATTACCGAGGGTGATGCCCAGCAGCACCACACCCAGGCTGAGCAGGCTGTCGAGCAGGTGCGGGCCTGCCAGCACTGCCGGCGCATTGGCCACCGCGCCGGCAGCCGGAGTGGCTCCGAGCAAGTGGCTGACCAGCGAGCCGATCATCACCACGCACACCACCCGCACGTATTGCATGGTTGCCACCACGCGGCCGTCGGCGCCATTGTCCTCGGCCATCGACACCATCGCCGAAGCTGCCCCCGGTGCCGTCCCCCAGGCGGCAGTGCTGCCCGGGATGCCGCCGAAGCGCACGGTGCCAAGGCCCACCAGGGCGCTGAGCGCCACCGTGATGAAGGTGGCGACCAGCATCAAGTGCCAGGACTGGGCCATCGCCACCAGTACCGCCCACGTCACCGAATGGGCGACCAGCAGGCCGACGCAGCCCTGACCGAAACGGAACACCTGGCGATGCAGGTGCAGTTGCGCACCGGAGACGCCGAAGACGATGGCCACCAGCATGGGGCCGAGGAACAACCCGGCCGGCACGGCCAGGGCATGCAGCAACTGGCCGAATACGCCGGCACAGATCAGCAGGGCGAGCCATTGCCAGAGGGGCCTGAGAGCGGGGGGTAGGGCGATCTGCAACGTGGATACTCCTTGCGCAGCGATAACGCGGGGCTGGCAGCGCCAGCGGAGAAAATTATCGACGGCGCAATCGATCAAGTCTATTTTCTACTTTCGATGAATCCATAACTGAAATTCATGAATCATGGACCTGCGTGACCTCACCTATTTCGAAACCATTGCCGAACTGGGCCACCTGGGCCGGGCCGCGGAGAAGCTCAACCGCAGCCAGCCGGCGCTGAGCAAGAGCATCCAGCGCCTGGAAGAATCGCTGGGCACCCGCTTGTTCCAGCGCGATGGCCGCCGCATCAAGCTCACCGATGTCGGCAAGCTGCTGCTGGCGCGGGGCAAGCAACTGCAGTTGAACATCGCCGAAACCGAGCGCGAGGTGCGCGACTTCGCCAGTGGGCTGGTCGGCAACATCCGCCTGGGCTGCGCAGCGAGCATGGCCGATCACCTGCTGCCGCACCTGACCGCAGCGCTGCTGGAGCGGGCGCCGGAAGTGACCTTGAAGCTGTCGATCGCCCAGGACGACGTGCTCAAGGAGTCCCTGCGCGCGGGGCGGCTGGATGTGATCATTTCACCGCAGATCGCCATGGATCCCGGGTTCACCACTTATCCGATTCTGGAAGACGAAGCGATCGTGGTGGCCAGCGCCGAGCACCCGATCTTCGCCGGCCCCATCACCTTGCAGCGCCTCTGCCAGTACCGCTGGGTGCTGGCGGGGCCGACGGTGACTGCCCGCCGCTGGATCGACAACGTGTTCATCGCCCATCAGTTGCCAGCGCCGCAGGTGCAGATCGAGACCAACGCCATCTCGCTGCTGCCCCGGCTGATTGCGCGTACCCAGTTGCTCAGCTTCGCTGCCAGGGAAACCCTTGAGCATGGCTTGGGCATGTCCTGGCTGCGCGAGGTGCCGCTCCAGCAGACCACCATGCGCCGCACCGTAGCAGTGTCGGTGCGCACGGACGGCTACTTGTCGCCGGCGGCAGGGGCGTTGGTGACGCTGCTCAAGGAGAAGGGCAGCAGCTTCTTCGAACGTGGCTAGAGCAACGCTCAGCCGATGCCGCCGGCCTTTCAGCTGTGCGGCACGGGCTTGGGCGCTGGCGTGCCGGCAAACTGAGGCTTCAGGTGGCCCTGCTCATCGAGCAGATACGCGTCCATCACTTCGCGCACCACCGGCCCGGCAACGCGGCCGCCGGCCTCGCCGTTCTCGATCATCACGGCTACCACCACGCTCGGGTGGTCGGCCGGGGCGAAACCGACGAACAGGGCGTTGTCGCGGTGGCGTTCGAGGGTCTTGTTGCGGTTGTAGCGCTCACCTTGCTTGATCGCCACCACCTGTGCCGTGCCGCTCTTGCCGGCGATGCGGTACTGGGCACCGGCCGCAGCGGCGCGGGCGATGCCGCGCGGGTCATGCATGACCATCTGCATGCCGACGTTGACCTGGTCCCAGGCGTGCTTGTCGTGTAGCACGATGTCGGGCATCGGGTTGGGGTCGACCGGGGCCTCGCCACCGACGGTCATGGCCAGGTGCGGGCGGTGCCACACGCCCTTGCTGGCCAGCAGGCTGGTAGCCTGGGCCAGTTGCAGCGGGGTGACCTGCATGTAGCCTTGGCCGATGCCGAGGATCAGCGTCTCGCCGGGGAACCAGGCCTGGCGGCGGGTGGCCCGCTTCCAGGCTTGCGAAGGCATCAGCCCTGGGGCTTCCTCGAACATGTCCAGCGAGACCTTCTGGCCCAGGCCGAATTCGGCCATGTAGTCGTGCAGGCGGTCGATGCCGAGCTTGTGCGCCAGGTCGTAGAAGTAGGTGTCGTTGGAGCGCATGATGGCGGTGTACATATCTACCCAGCCATCGCCGCTGTGGTTCCAGTTGCGGTACTTGTGGTCGTAGTTGGGCAGCTCGTAGTAGCCGGGGTCGAACACGCGGCTGCCGGGGGTGATCACGCCGCTGTCGAGGCCGGCGATGGCCACTTCCGGCTTGACCGTCGAGCCTGGCGCATAGAGGCCGCGCAGCACGCGGTTGAACAGCGGCCGGTCGATCGAGTCGCGCAGCGCGGCGTACTGCTTGAAGCTGATGCCTTTGACGAACAGGTTGGGGTCGAAGCTCGGGTTGCTGACCATCGCCAGCACGTCGCCGTTGGCCGGGTCGAGCACCACCACTGCGCCACGGCGGTCACCCAGGGCCTTTTCGGCGGCCACCTGCAGGTGCGCGTCGAGGCTGAGGATGATGTCCTTGCCGGGGATCGGGTCCTTGTGGTTGAGCACGCGCATCACCCGGCCCTGGGCGTTGGTTTCCACTTCTTCGTAGCCCACATGGCCGTGCAGCTGGGCTTCGTAGAAGTGCTCGATGCCGGTCTTGCCGATGGACTGGGTGCCGCGGTACTCGGTGCTGTCGAGGGTCTTGGCTTCTTTTTCGTTGATGCGCCCGACGTAGCCGACCGAATGGGCGAAGTGTTCGGCCAGCGGGTATTCGCGGATGAACTGCGGTTCTACGTCCAGGCCGGGCAGGCGGAACTGGTTGACTGCGATCAGGGCGATCTGTTCTTCGGTCAGGCCGACCATGAGGGTGACCGGCTCGAACGGTTTGCGGCCGCGGCGCAGGTCTTTGTCGAACTGTTTGCGGTCGTCCTCGCCCAGGCCGAGGATTTGCGCCAGGGTGTCGAGCACCTTGGCCGAGTCACCGGCGCGCTCGCGGGTCATGGTCAGGTCGAAGCTGGGTTTGTTGTCGGCCAGCACCACACCGTTGCGGTCGTAGATCAGCCCGCGCTCGGGGGCAATGGGCAGGATGTGCACGCGGTTGTTTTCCGAAACCGCGCTCTGCTGGTCGTGCTGCAGCACTTGCAGCACGTAGAGCCTGCCCACCAGGACGGCGCACAGGCTGAACACCAGGGCGGCGCAGGCCAGGAGCCGGCGGTTGACCAGGTGTTTTTCCTTTTCGTGGTCCTTGAGGGGGATCGGTTGTGGCATGGGGGCTCTGTACAGTAGCGAATTCGGCAGGCGAGGGCTTTGCCCTCGTTCGCGGGCCCGCCCGCTCCACAGGTACTGCGCCGACTCTGAGCTTGCGCGTAACTGTGGGAGCGGGCTTGCCCGCGAATGGGCCGCCCAGCGGCCCCGGGGCCGGCGATGCTACGCAACCCGGCCCCGTGCCTCAAGGCAAGCGCGATCCGCGTACCGCTGCGGATCGCACATCCACCCCACCATCAGGGCCTCAAGGACCATTATGAAGATTTGTTCATGCGGTTTCAGGATCACTCATGAAACCGCTGGGCCTCAGTTCTTGCTCTTGCTCTTGCTCTTGCTCTTGCTCTTGCTCTTGCTCTTGCTCTTGCTCTTGCTCTTGCTCTTGCTCTTGCTATTGCTCTGCTTTGCTTTTGCTTTGGCTT
>Ga0153918_1000731_pt1 | contig 14564 bp, 6 predicted proteins | sample TSFL002MetaG_FD_104687 | JGI IMG/M metagenome (GOLD analysis project Ga0153918, IMG submission 104687) | Attine ant fungus gardens microbial communities from Florida, USA - TSFL002 MetaG | ecosystem: Host-associated > Fungi > Mycelium > Unclassified | place: USA: Florida, Paynes Creek Historic... | reverse complement strand
GCTGGAGCGTTCACTCGGGCAGATTGCCGGTATCAGCGAGATGACCTCCAGCAGCTCACAGGGCTCCAGCAGCATCATCCTGCAGTTTGAGCTGGACCGCGATATCAACGGCGCGGCGCGCGACGTGCAGGCGGCGATCAACGCCTCGCGCAGCCTGCTGCCGAGCAGCATGGAGTCGCTGCCGACCTACCGCAAAGCCAACCCCTCCGACGCGCCGATCGTGATGCTGGCGCTCACCTCGGAGACGCGCACGCCCGGCGAACTCTACGATCTGGCCGAGAGCAAGATTGAGCAGGCGATGGGGCAGGTCAAAGGCGTGGGTGAAGTCTCGCTGATGGGCAGCGCGCTGCCGGCGGTGCGTATCGACCTGCAGCCGCAGAAGCTGACGCACTACGGCATTTCGCTGGATACCGTGCGCAGCGCCATCGCCAACAGCACCACCAACCTGCCGAAGGGGATGCTGCAGGGTAGCAGCCAGTCTTGGGTGGTGGACAGCAACGGCCAGCTCGACAAGGCGGCGCAGTATCGCGATCTGATCGTGACCTATCAGGATGGCAAGGCGGTGCGGCTGCATGACGTCGCCACCGTCTACGACTCGGTGGAGGATCAGTATCAGGCCGGTTTCCTTAACGCCGCGCCGTCGGTGATGATCGGCATCAAGCGCCAGGCGGGCGCCAATATGCTCGACACCATCGACGCCATTAAGGCGCAGCTGCCGGCGCTGGAGAAAGATCTGCCCGCCGATACGCAGCTCAAAGTGGTGATCGACCGTTCTCCAGGGGTGCGCGCCTCGCTCTACGACACCGAAGAGACGCTGCTGATCGCCGTGCTGCTGGTGATCGCCGTGGTGTTTATCTTTCTGCGCAACCTGCAGGCGGTGGTGATCCCGGCGCTGGCGCTGCCGGTGTCGCTGATCGGCACCTGCGCGGTGATGTATCTGCTTGGCTACAGCCTCGATAACCTGTCGCTGATGGCGCTGATCATCTCCACCGGCTTCGTGGTGGATGACGCTATCGTGGTGCTGGAGAATATTACGCGCCATATCGAAGAGGGCTTAGGGCCGGTGCGCGCGGCGGTGCGCGGCGCGCGCGAGGTGAGCTTTACCGTGCTGTCGATGACGGTGTCGCTGATAGCGGTATTTATTCCCATTCTGCTGATGGGCAGCATCGTTGGCCGCCTGTTCCGCGAGTTCGCCATTACGCTCACCGTGTCGCTGCTGATCTCGATGTTCGTTTCGCTTAGCCTGACGCCGATGCTCTGCTCGCGGCTGCTGAAGCGCAAACCGCGCGTCAGCCAACGGCCGCATCCGCTCTATCAGTTTATCGAGAACCAGCTCAACGCGCTGCTGGCGGCCTACGCGCGCGGGCTCGACTGGGTGATGCGCCACCAGAAGCTGACGATAGTCAGCCTGCTGCTCACCGTGCTGCTCAATCTGTTTCTCTATACCGTGGTGCAGAAGGGCTTTTTCCCCAATCAGGATACCGGCCTGCTGATGGGCGCGCTGCGCGCCGATCAGAACATCTCGTTCCAGGCGATGAAGCCGAAAATGCTGATGTTCACCAAAATCATTCAGGCCGATCCGGCGGTTGACAGCGTGATGTCCTCGATGGGCAGCGGCATGTTCGGCTCACGCAACAGCGCCAACTTCTTTGTGCGGTTAAAGGATCTCGACCAGCGCGACGCCACCGCCACCGAAGTGGCTAACCGGCTGAGCATGAAGACCAGCCATATCGCTGGCGCGCAGATGTTTCTGATGGCGGCGCAGGATCTGCATATCGGCGGGCGCAGCGCCAACGCCAGCTACCAGTACAGCCTGCAGGCGGACGATCTCGATCTGCTGCGCACCTGGACGCCGAAGGTGCAGGCGGCGCTGGCGGCGATCCCGCAGCTCAACAGCGTCGATTCCGACTCGCAAACCGGCGGCCAGGAGGTGGTGATTAATATCGATCGCGATCGCGCCACGCGCCTCGGCGTCAATGTGCAGATGCTCGACACCATGCTCAACAACGCCTTCAGCCAGCGCCAGGTGGCGACGCTCTACCACACGCTGAATCAGTATCACGTCGTGATGTCGCTCAACAGCAGCTACACGCGCGACCCGGCGATCCTGCAGCAGCTCTACGTCATCAACGACAGCGGCGATCGGGTGCCGCTCTCTGCCTTCGCCACCCTGACCACCGGCAACGCGCCGCTGTCGGTGGCGCATCAGGGCCAGTCCGCCACCAGCACCGTCGCCTTTAACCTCAACGACGGCGTCTCGCTGGAACAGGCGCAGGCGCTGATTAAACAGGCGATGGCGAAGCTCGGCTTGCCCTCCAGCATCCAGGCCGGTTTCGCCGGCACCGCCGCCGCCTTTGCGCAGCTGACCGCGACCATGCCCTGGCTGATCGTCGCGGCGCTGGCGGCGGTCTATATCGTGCTGGGCGTGCTCTATGAGAGCTATGTGCATCCGCTGACCATTCTCTCCACGCTGCCGTCGGCGGGCGTCGGCGCGCTGCTGCTACTGCTGCTCACCAACACCCAGCTGACGGTGATCGCCCTGATCGGCATCATCCTGCTGATCGGCATCGTGAAAAAGAACGCCATTATGATGATCGACTTTGCGCTCGACGCCGAACGCCGGCTTGGGCTCTCGCCGCAGCAGGCGATCACCCAGGCCTGCCTGATGCGTTTTCGTCCCATTATGATGACCACGCTGGCCGCCTTCTTCGGCGCGCTGCCGCTGGCGCTCGGCAGCGGCGGCGACGCCGATCTGCGCAGCCCGCTCGGCATCGCCATTGCCGGCGGCCTGGCGCTGAGCCAGCTGCTGACCCTGTTTACCACGCCGGTGGTCTATCTCTGGTTCGACCGTCTGAGTCGCGCCACCCAACGTCAGTGGCGCCGTTTGCGCCATGCGGAATCTTGATCGATGAAAAAAATCTCTCTCGCTTTACTGCTGCTGCTTAGCGGCTGCGCCGTCGGCCCCGACTATCAGCGTCCCTCGGCCAGCGTGCCGCTGCACTATAAAGAGGCCAAAGGCTGGCAGCGCGCCACGCCGCAGGATGACCAGAACAAGGGCGAGTGGTGGGCGGTTTATCATGACCCCATCCTGAGCAGCCTGCTGCGCCAGGTCAGCATCTCTAACCAGAACGTCGCCAGCTACGCCGCGCAGTACCGCGAAGCCCAGGCGCTGGCCGCCCAGTCGCGCGCCGCGCTCTTCCCGACGCTCGGCTACGACGTCAGCGGCACGCGCAGCGGCACCCGCTCCACCACCAGCGGCGCGCGCAGCACCACCAACAGCAACTCGGCGCAGCTGAGCGCCAGCTGGGAGCTGGATCTGTGGGGCAAACTGCGCCGCACCCGCGAGGAGAACGCCGCCAGCGCCCAGGCGAGCGCCGCCGAACTGGCGAACGTGACGCTTAGCGCCCAGTCGGAGCTGGCGCAGGACTATTTTCAGCTGCGCATTATGGATGAGAAGATCGCGCGCTATCAGCAGGCCGTGGCGGCCTACGATCGCTACCTGAAGGTGATCGAAAACAAATATCAGGCCGGCAGCGAGTCGCGCGCCACCCTGGCGCAGGCGCAGATGCAGCTGGAGAGCGCTCGCGCCTCGGCGCTTGACGAACAGTGGCAGCGCGCCCAGCTTGAGCACGCCATTGCGCTGCTGCTGGGCAAAACCCCGGCTGAATTCAGCCTGCCAGCGGCGCCGCTGACGGCGTCGCTGCCGCAGGTGCCGCAGGCGCTGCCGTCGCAGCTGCTGCAGCGCCGGCCCGATATCGCCTACGCCGAGCGCAATGTCGCCGCCGCCAATGCCGCGGTCGGCGTGGCCATCGCCGGCTACTATCCTGACCTGACGCTGAGCGCCAGCGGCGGCACCAGCGCCTCGGCGCTGCACAATCTCTTCTCGCTGCCCTATCGCGTCTGGTCGCTCGGCCCCGATCTGAGCGGCACGCTGCTCGACTTCGGCGCCACCTCGGCGAAGGTGGATCAGGCGCGCGCCGCCTATGACGCCAGCGTCGCCAGCTATCGCCTGGCGGTGCTGACGGCGATGCAGGAAGTCGAGGACGATCTGGTGGAGCTGAACACCCTCACCAGCGAGATGGATGCGCAGCAGCGCGCCACCGATGCCGCACGCGAATCGGCGCGCGTTACGCGCAACCAGTATGAGGCGGGGATGATCGACTACCTTGACGTCGCCACCACCGAGGCCAGCAGCCTGAGCGCCCAGCAGAGCCTGCTGAGCCTGCAGAGCACGCAGTGGGTCACCAGCGTGGCGCTGATCGCCGCGCTCGGCGGCGGCTGGCAAATGACGCCCTAATTCTCGCGCTGGCGCTTGTCGAACGACGCCAGATCCTGCATCGTTAGGAACCTTTTAGCGATGCTATGGAGCTGGCATGTTGTTTACATTTTTACGTCTGGTCTGCCGCCTGTTGTGGCGGGTAGAGCTGCGCGGCGACGCCGCCGCGCTGCATCAGGACAAAGTGCTGATCGCGCCCAATCATATGTCCTTTCTCGACGGCGCGCTGCTGGCGCTGTTCCTGCCGATCAGGCCGGTTTTCGCGGTCTACTCCTCTGTTAGCGAGCAGTGGTATATGCGGCTGGTGAAGCCGCTGATCGACTTCGTGCCGCTCGATCCCACGCGGCCAATGGCGATCAAACAGCTGGTGCGGCTGATCGACAGCGGTCGTCCGGTGGTGATCTTCCCGGAAGGGCGCATTACCGTCACCGGATCGCTGATGAAGATCTACAGCGGCGCCGGGTTCGTCGCCGCCAAATCCCAGGCGAGCGTGGTGCCGATGCGCATCGAAGGCGCGGAATACACCCCGTTTGGCCGGCTGGGCGGTGTCTTTAAGCGCCGTCTGTTTCCCCGCATCACCCTGACCATCCTGCCCGCGACGCGCATTCCGATGCCGGAGGCGAAACGCGCGCGCGACCGCCGCCAGCTGGCGGGCGAGCACCTGCACCACGTGATGATGGAGGCGCGCATGGCGGTGCGCCCGCGCGAAACCCTCTATGAGGCCTTCCTCAACGCCCGCGCCCGCTACGGCGCGTTCAAGCCCTGCATCGAAGACGTCAATATGCAGCCCGACAGCTACACCGGGCTGCTGAAAAAGGCGCTCGGCGTCGGGCGCATCCTCGAACGCTACAGCCAGCCGGGGGAGATCGTCGGCCTGCTGCTGCCCAACGCCACGGTGACCGCGGCGGCGATCCTCGGCGCCTCGCTGCGCGGCCGCGTCCCGGCGATGCTTAACTACACCGCCGGCGTCAATGGCATGCGCGCGGCGCTGACCGCCTCGCAGGTGAAAACCGTTTTCACCTCGCGCCAGTTTATGGAGAAGGGCAACCTCTGGCATCTGCCGCAGGGGCTGAGCGAGGTGGAGTGGATCTATCTGGAGGATCTGCGCGACAGCGTGACGACCCAGGACAAGCTCTGGATCCTCGCGCATCTGCTGCTGCCGCGTCGCGCGCAGCTGGCGCGCCAGCCGGAAGAGGCGGCAATGGTGCTGTTTACCTCCGGCTCGGAAGGCCATCCCAAAGGAGTGGTGCATTCGCATAAGAGCCTGCTGGCAAACGTTGAGCAGATCCGCACCGTGGCGGATTTTACCCCACGCGACAAATTTATGTCGGCGCTGCCGCTGTTCCACGCCTTTGGCCTGACGGTCGGTTTGTTCACGCCGCTGATGACCGGCGCGCAGGTGTTTCTCTATCCCAGCCCGCTGCACTATCGCATCGTGCCGGAGCTGGTCTACGACCGCAACTGCACCGTGCTGTTCGGCACCTCGACCTTTCTCGGCAACTACGCGCGCTTTGCCGCGCCTTACGACTTCGCGCGCCTGCGCTACGTGGTGGCGGGCGCGGAGAAGCTGCAGGAGGCGACGCGCCAGATCTACATGGAGAAATATGGCATCCGCATCCTTGAAGGCTACGGCGTGACCGAATGCGCGCCGGTGGTGGCGATCAACGTGCCGATGGCGGCGAAGGCGCACACCGTCGGCCGCATTCTGCCGGGTATGGATTCGCGTCTGATGTCGGTCGAAGGCATCGAGCAGGGCGGACGCCTGCAGCTGCGCGGGCCGAACATCATGAACGGCTATCTGCGCGTCGAAAAGCCCGGCGTGCTGGAAGCGCCCGCCGCCGACAATGGCGAAGGGCAGCTTGAGGCGGGCTGGTACGACACCGGCGATATCGTCTCCTTTGACGAAGGCGGCTTCTGTCAGATTCAGGGGCGCGCCAAACGTTTCGCCAAGATCGCCGGCGAGATGGTGTCGCTGGAGAGCGTCGAGCAGATCGCCCTGAAGGCCTCGCCGGAGAGCCAGCACGCGGCGTCGCTGCGCGCCGACGGCAGCCGCGGCGAGGCGCTGGTGCTGTTCACCACCGACGGTGAGCTGAAGCGCGACGCGCTGCAGAAGGCGGCGCGCGAGCTGGGCGCGCCGGAGCTGGCGGTGCCGCGCGACATTCGCGTCATGAAACCGCTGCCGATGCTGGGCAGCGGCAAACCGGACTACGTCAGCCTGAAAAAAATGGCGGAAGAGGAGCAGGCATGAACGGCATCAATACGCAGCAGGAGACGTCTCTGCGTTCGCGCGGCATGCTGGCGGTAATGGGCGCGCAGTTTTTCTCCGCCTTCGGCGACAACGCGCTGCTGTTCGCCACCCTGGCGCTGCTGAAAAGCGAGCGCTATCCCGACTGGAGCCAGCCGGTGATGCAGATGCTGTTCGTTGCCGCCTATATTCTGCTGGCGCCTTTTGTCGGCCAGCTGGCGGACAGCTTCGCCAAGGGGCGGGTGATGATGTTCGCCAACAGCCTGAAGCTGCTGGGCGCGCTGCTGATCTGCTTCGGCTTCGATCCTTTCGTCGGCTATACGCTGGTGGGCGTCGGCGCGGCGGCCTACTCGCCCGCCAAGTACGGCATCCTGACCGAGCTGACCTCCGGCGAGAAGCTGGTGAAAGCCAACGGCATGATGGAGAGTTCTACTATCGCCGCTATTCTGCTCGGCTCGGTGTCGGGCGGCGTGCTCGCCGACTGGAGCCTGACGGCGGCGCTGGCGATCTGCGCGCTGACCTACGCGGTGGCGGTGGTGGCGAACCTCTTTATTCCGGCGCTAGCGGCGGCGCGTCCCGGTCAGAGCTGGAATCCCGGCGCGATGCTGCGCAGTTTTTACCGCGCCTGCGCCGCGCTGTGGCATAACGCCGAGACGCGCTTTTCTATTCTCGGCACCAGCCTGTTCTGGGGCGCGGGCGTGACGCTGCGCTTCCTGCTGGTGCTCTGGGTGCCGGTGGCGCTTGGCATCAGCGACAACGCCACGCCGACCACGCTCAACGCCATGGTGGCGATCGGTATCGTGTTCGGCGCGGGCGCAGCGGCGAAGCTGGTGACGCTAGAGACGGTGCGCCGCTGTATGCCTGCGGGCGTGCTGATTGGCGTAATGGTGGTGATCTTCTCGATGCAGCATTCTCTGACCAGCGCGTATCTGCTGCTGATCGTCACGGGCGCGCTGGGCGGCTTTTTCGTGGTGCCGCTCAACGCCGTGCTGCAGGCGCGCGGCAAAGCCAGCGTCGGCGCGGGCAATGCGATTGCGGTGCAGAACTTCGGCGAGAATATCGCCATGCTGACGATGCTGGGGCTCTACACGCTGGCGGTGAAGGCGGGCGCGCCCGCGGTGGCGACCGGCGTCGGCTTCGGCGCGCTGTTTGCGCTGGCGATTGCGGCGCTGTGGGTGTGGCGGCCGAAAGCCGCCGCGCGTTAAAACAGGCGGTGCTGGTCCGAGAGTAAACCGTGCGCCTCCGTGATGCGGTTGAGTTCGGCCAGCGCCGCAGCGTTAGCCTGCCGCCACTGCTGCTGCGATGCGGCGGCAGGATGCTCTTTGCGTAGCCTGTCGTCGCGCGCTTTTTTCTTCTCTTTAGCTTTCACCCAGTAACCGCCGCGCCTCGCGCGCCACGTTCTCCATTTCGTCCTGCAGCTCCAGCAGTTCCGGCTCCAGATCGTCGATATCGCTGCTCTGCCGCAGGTTCTTCTCCAGCTGACGGCAGAGCTGCTTCATGCGCGGCACGCCGCTGTAGCTGGCGCTGCCGTGCAGCTTGTGAATGATCTCGCGCAGCCCCTGCACCTCTTTTGCCGCGATAAAGGCGTCGAGCTTCTCATGCACCTCCGGCAGAAAGTCGAGCAGCATCTTCAGCATGTCGCGCGCCAGATCGGGTTTGTTCGCCGCCTGACGCAGCGCCAGCTCCCAGTCGAGCGACGGCGACACCGCAGGCACCGGCGTGGCGATCGCCGGCAGCGTCGGGCTGTAGCGCGCCAGCAGCTGGCTGAGCCGGCTTTCGTCGATCGGCTTCGCCAGATAGTCGTTCATCCCCGCTTTGATCAGGTGTTCGCGTTCGCCGTCGATGGCGTGCGCCGTCACCGCCACAATCGGCGTGTTGGCGTGCAGCGGCAGGCCGCGAATGATTTCGCTGGCGCGGATACCGTCGATCTCCGGCATCTGAATATCCATCAGAATGATATCCAGCGGCTGGACGCGCGCGGCGGCGATCGCCTGCTCGGCGTTGTTGCACAGCAGGATATGCTGCACCTGCTCCTCCAGCAGCGCGCCGATCAGCTTAAGGTTGGCGGGGTTGTCGTCCACCGCCATCACCCGCAGCGGCAGGCGCGCGCCGTTGGGCAGCTCGTTGCGCTGGCGGGTGTGCAGATCCGCCAGCAGCGGCAGCAGACGTGTGGTGGAGACCGGTTTGGTGAGGCAGCCGTGGATGCCGCGCACTTTGAGCCGATCCGCCAGCAGCATCATGGCGCTCGGCAGCGCCAGCAGCACGCAGTCGGCGCGGTTCAGCAGGGCGTCGATAAAGGCGTCGTCCAGCAGTTCGTGCTGGGTGATATCAATCGGCAGCCCCACCAGCAGCAGCGGATAGTGCGGCTCGCGCAGCCCGGAGAGGGTTTCGCTGTACTCTACCTGCAGCGGCGTGACGCGCAGCATCTTCAGCGCCGCATCGGCAGAGGCGGCGTGCGCCTCTACATAGGCCATGCGCGAACGCGACAGCGCGTCGAGGGCGCGCGGCAGCGTCGGCGCGTTGGGATTGAGATCGAGCTGTATCCGCACCCAGAAGGTCGATCCTTCGTTAACCCGGCTGTGGAAGGTTATTTCGCCGCCCATTTCGCTGACCAGCTTCTGGGTGATCACCAGCCCCAGCCCGGTGCCGCCGTGGCGGCGGGAGATGCTGGCGTCCGCCTGGCGAAAGGCCTGAAACAGCTGCGTCTGCTGCTGCTCGGAAATGCCGATGCCGGAGTCGTGCACCTGAATCTCCAGCTCGACGCGCGTGGCGCTGACGGCGCGCTGCTCGACGCGCAGATCGATGGTGCCGCGCTCGGTAAACTTGATGGCATTGCCCAGCAGGTTGATCAGGATCTGCTGCAGGCGCAGCGGATCGCCGATAACGTTATCCGGCACGCTGCAGTCGCACAGCACCGTCAGCTCCAGCCCTTTGTCATGGGCCGACGGCGCCAGCAGCACAATGGTTTCGTCCAGCGTGGCGCGCAGCGGGAAGGGGATTGACTCCAGCACCAGCTTGCCCGCCTCCAGCTTAGAGAAGTCGAGCACGTCATTGATAATGCTGAGTAAGTTATTAGCCGAGCGCTCGATGGTGTGCATATAGTCGCGCTGCGTGGTGCCCAGCGAGGTTTTCAGCATCTGGCGGGTAAAGCCGATCACGCCGTTGAGCGGGGTGCGCAGCTCATGGGACATATTGGCGAGAAACTCCGACTTAATGCGCGCCGCTTCCTGCGCGCGCTTTTTCGCCAGGTCCAGCTCGACGTTCTGGATCTCCAGCTGCTCCAGGGTTTCCCGCAGATCCCAGGTCGCCTGATCGATATGGTGCTGCATCTCTTCATGGTAGGCGGTCAGCGACATTGCCATGGCGTTGATGCCGTTTTTCAGAATGCTCAGCTCGCCCAGCATGTAGCCCTCGACGCGGCTGTCGAGCTGGCCGCGGCGGATGCGGTCGACGGTGGTGACCATATTGCGGATCGGACCGGTAACGTCGCGCATCAGGCGATAGGCGAACAGCATGGCGATACAGAGACAAAACAGCAGCATCAGGGTGGCGACAAACACCTCTTTATACTGCTGCAGGCGCACCGACTGCAGATCCAGCTCAATCGCCACGTAGCCGAGCGGGTTGCCCGCCGGTTTGGTGTCGACGCTGGGCAGCTCGTCTATGGCGTAGCGCTCCGAGGTGATCGGCGTGCGCAGGATCAGCAGCGTGCCGTGGCGCTCCATTGAAACCTCATCCGGCAGCGCGCGAATATCCTCCTGCTGCAGCAGGCTCAGGTTCTGGTTGTTATTCGAGGTGACGTAAAGATGGTTATTGTTGTCGAATATTGAGATGGCGCGGACAATATCGGAGTGGCGACGGTGCAGCAGGCTGACCAGCGCGCGGATGGCGTCGCGGTCGTGCCAGGTCATACTGTATTCGCTGGAGACCGCCAGCGGCTCGATAATGCTGGCGCCCGCGTCAATCACCTGGCGCTGGAGTTCGTTGTAGCGGTGCACCACGAAAAATGAGCTGAGCAGCAGGCCGATCATCAGTGTCGGCGCCAGAATTAAAATCATCATTCGCGCCCGCAGGCTGTATTTCGTCATAATAGTCGCCGGCTTTTGCAAGCCCGTTATCCCTGTGACGCGCTCAGGCGCGTACACGCTGAATTTTTTTGAGAACAGTGAACACTATGGCGCAATTTTACTCCGCAAAACAGCGCGTGACGACTAAGCAACGCATCACCGTTACCGTCGATGAACTCGATCCCTTTGGCCAGGGCGTGGCGCGGCATCAGGGCAAAGCCCTGTTTATCAGCGGCGCGCTGCCTGGCGAACGGGCAGAGGTCACGCTGGTGGAGGAGAAGCGCCACTACGCGCGCGGCAAGGCGACGCGGCTGCTCAGCACCAGCCCGGAGCGCGTCACGCCGCGCTGCCCGCACTTTACCCGCTGCGGCGGCTGTCAGCAGCAGCACGCCGCCGAGCCGCTGCAGCAGCGCAGCAAGGCGGCGGCGCTGTCGCGCATGCTGAGCCAGACGGCGCAGCGCACCGTGGCGGTGGACGAGATTATCGCCGGACCGACGTGGGGCTACCGTCGCCGCGCGCGGCTCGGCCTGCAGTGGCAGCCGAAAACGCGCGAGCTGCAGATGGGATTTCGTCAGGAGGCGAGCAACGATCTGGTGGCAATCCGCGAATGCCCCATTCTGGCGCCCGAACTTGAGGCGTTGCTGCTGCCGCTGCGCGACTGCCTCAGCGCGCTGAAGGGCGCCAGCCGGCTCGGGCACGTCGAGCTGGTGCTGGCGGATAACGGCCCGCTGATGGTGCTGCGTCATCTCGATGCGCTGCACGCCGAGGATCGTGAAAAACTGGAACGCTTTTCGCATGAGAGGAGCCTGATGCTGTTTCTCGACGGCGGCGAGGCGCTGGAAAAGGTGCGCGGCAGCGAGCCGTTTTACCATTCGGGCGAGGTGCGGCTGACCTTTAGCCCGCAGGACTTTATTCAGGTCAACGACGCGGTCAATCAGCAGATGGTGGCGCAGGCGATGACGTGGCTCGATCTGCAGCCGGACGATCGCGTGCTCGATCTCTTTTGCGGCATGGGAAACTTTACGATCCCTGTAGGAAAATTCGTACAAAATGCAGTGGGTGTGGAGGGTGTTGCAGCATTAGTGCGGCAGGCAGCGTATAATGCGCAGCTGAATAATCTTAAAAATGTCCGCTTCTTCCAGCACAACCTGGAGGAAGACGTTACGCGTCAGCCGTGGGCGGCGCAGGGATTTAACAAGGTATTGCTCGATCCGGCGCGCGCCGGGGCGGCGGGCGTGATGGCGCATGTGGTTAAACTTGCGCCGACGCGCGTGGTCTATGTTTCGTGTAATCCCACAACGCTTGCTCGCGACAGCCAGACATTGCTGTCGGCGGGCTACCATCTGGAAAGGGTCGCGATGCTGGATATGTTCCCTCATACCCGTCATCTCGAATCCATGGTGCTGTTCAGCAAAACATAAGCGGCAATTAATGCTGCTGTGGCAGGAGAGGATATGGTTGCGGTCAGAAGTGCGCATTTAAATACGGCAGGGGAGTTCGCTCTCGATCAGTGGATCGCCAGTCTTGGCATTGCCAACCCGCAATCATGTGAACGCATCGCTGAGACCTGGCGCTACTGCGAAGCCCAGACGCAGGATCATCCCGAGCAGTCGCTGCTGCTGTGGCGCGGCATTGAGATGGTGGAGATCCTCTCGATGCTCAGCATGGATATCGAAAGCTCCTGCGCCGCGCTGATTTTCCCGCTGGCAAATGCGGAAGTGGTAAGCGAAGAGGAGCTGAGCGAAACCTTCGGCAACGGCATCGTCACGCTGGTGCACGGCGTGCGCGATATGGACGCCATTCGCCAGCTGAAAGCGATCCACAACGACTCGATGGCCTCCGAGCAGGTGGACAACGTGCGCCGCATGCTGCTGGCGATGGTAGAAGATTTCCGCTGCGTGGTGATCAAGCTGGCGGAGCGCATCATGAACCTGCGCGAGATGAAAGACGCGCCGGAAGATGAGCGCGTGCTGGCGGCCAAAGAGAGCACCAACATCTACGCGCCGCTCGCCAACCGTCTCGGCATCGGTCAGCTGAAATGGGAGCTGGAGGATTACTGCTTCCGCTATCTGCATCCTGATGAATACAAACGCATCGCCAACCTGCTGCATGAGCGCCGCATCGACCGCGAGCAGTACATCGAGAACTTCGTTGATTCGCTGCGCAAAGAGATGGTGAAAGAGGGCGTGCGCGCCGAGGTCTATGGCCGGCCCAAACATATCTACAGCATCTGGCGCAAAATGCAGAAGAAGTCGCTGGCGTTCGACGAGCTGTTCGACGTGCGCGCGGTGCGCATCGTCGCCGAGCGCCTGCAGGATTGCTACGGCGCGCTTGGCATCGTGCATACCCTCTATCGCCACCTGCCGGCGGAATTTGACGACTATGTCGCCAACCCTAAGCCGAACGGCTACCAGTCGATTCACACCGTGGTGCTCGGGCCGAAAGGCAAAACCGTCGAGATCCAGATCCGCACCCGGCAGATGCATGAAGACGCCGAGCTGGGCGTCGCCGCGCACTGGAAATATAAAGAGGGGCCGAGCACCGGCAGCGCGCGCGGCGCCTCCGGCCACGAAGAGCGCATCGCCTGGCTGCGCAGGCTGATCGCCTGGCAGGAAGAGATGGCCGACTCCGGCGAGATGCTGGAAGAGGTGCGCAGTCAGGTGTTCGACGATCGCGTCTACGTCTTTACCCCAAAAGGGGACGTGGTGGATCTGCCCGCCGGCTCGACGCCGCTCGACTTCGCCTACCATATTCACAGCGATATCGGCCACCGCTGCATCGGCGCCAAGATCGGCGGCCGCATTGTGCCCTTTACCTATCAGCTGCAGATGGGCGATCAGGTCGAGGTGATCACCCAGAAACAGCCAAACCCGAGCCGCGACTGGCTGAACCCGAACCTCGGCTATATCACCACCAGCCGCGGGCGCGCCAAAATTCACAACTGGTTCCGCAAGCAGGATCGCGACAAAAACATCGCCGCGGGCCGCCAGATCCTCGACAGCGAGCTGAATCAGCTCGATATCAGCCTGCGCGAAGCGGAGAAGCTGCTGCTGCCGCGCTATAACGTCACCTCGCTGGACGAGCTGCTGGCGGCGATCGGCGGCGGCGACATTCGCCTCAATCAGATGGTGAACTTCCTGCAGGCGAAGCTCAACAAGCCGAGTGCGGAAGAGGAAGATCGCGAGGCGCTGCGTCAGCTGACGCAGAAAAGCTACTCGCCGCCGTCGCGCAAAGAGAGCGGCCGTGTGGTGGTGGAAGGGGTCGGTAACCTGATGCACCATATCGCGCGCTGCTGCCAGCCGATTCCGGGCGACGATATCGTCGGCTTTATCACCCAGGGACGCGGCATCTCGATTCACCGCGCCGACTGCGACCAGCTGGCGGAGCTGATCTCCCACGCGCCGGAGCGCATCGTCGACGCGGTATGGGGCGAAAGCTACTCCAGCGGCTACTCGCTGGTGGTGCGCGTCACCGCCAACGATCGCAGCGGCCTGCTGCGCGATATCACCACCATTCTCGCCAACGAGAAGGTCAACGTGCTGGGCGTCTCCAGCCGCAGCGACACCCGCAAGCAGCTGGCCACCATCGATATGGATATTGAAATCTACAACCAGCAGGTGCTGGGGCGCGTGCTGTCGCGGCTCAACCAGGTGCCTGATATCATCGACGCCCGACGTCTTCACTGATTTTGCGGGATGGGCGCGCGCTCATCCCCGCTTTCTTCTCCCCGATTGAACAAGGACTGACTATGAGCGCACTCGATCGCCTGCTGGGCATTATGCAAACCCTGCGCGATCCGCAACGCGGCTGCCCGTGGGATCGCGAGCAAACCTTCGCCTCTATCGCCCCCTATACGCTGGAAGAGACCTATGAAGTGCTGGACGCTATCCAGCGCGAGGACTTCGACGACCTGCGCGGCGAGCTGGGCGACCTGCTGTTTCAGGTGGTGTTTTACGCGCAGATGGCCAGCGAGCAG
>Ga0153918_1000728_pt1 | contig 14608 bp, 15 predicted proteins | sample TSFL002MetaG_FD_104687 | JGI IMG/M metagenome (GOLD analysis project Ga0153918, IMG submission 104687) | Attine ant fungus gardens microbial communities from Florida, USA - TSFL002 MetaG | ecosystem: Host-associated > Fungi > Mycelium > Unclassified | place: USA: Florida, Paynes Creek Historic... | reverse complement strand
GCCAGGGCTTTCTTGATCTCGTCACGCTTGGCGGCAATCGGCAGGCTGTCGTCATAGCGGATCTGCGGCACGCTGTTCTGCCGGGCAGTGACCTGGGCGCAAGATGCCTGGACCTTTTCTACCCACTGCGCCAGCTTGGCCTCGTCGGGGCGCTTGCGCAGCTCATGCAGCTGCCGACGCAGGCGGTGGCGCTCGGCGATCATGGCGTGGTCGAGGTTTTGCAGCAGTTTGTCGATGGCTTGGTCAGTCATGGGGCTTTTTAGTGATGCAGGTGGGCCTGCTTTTTCATGATCGGCATTCGAAGGATGCGCGATTGTCGCAGATTTACGGCTTCTCTGCTGCCTGGACTGGCCTCTTCGCGGGTGAACCCGCTCGCACAGGGACCGCACAATAGTCAGCCTTGATGCAATCCCGTGGGAGCGGGTTCACCCGCGAAGAGGCCAGCCCAGGCAATCCGAATGTTTAGCCAGGAGCGATGTGAACGTTGCCATTCACTGCTTTAATCAACCTTACGCCGCATGTGAGTATCCAAGGCATGACTCCCGTCCAGACCATCGCGCCACCGTCGTCCCGCCCTTCGCTCGCGAAGGCCCGGTCCCGCGCCGGTGAAAATCCGCTGGTCCACATCATTCTCGCCTTCTGGGCCCTGTGGCATTGCCGCCATGCACGCCCACCGGATGCTTCGCTCACGCCTGTGTGACCAAACCCGGCCGCCGTGCGGCCGTTTGTCTCCGCTGGACCGCGCCTGCGCGCGGGTCCCATGCGCCTGTGAGCGAATCGATCATGCACTTTGCACCTGTAGAGCACGCCAGCCGTTTCCTGGCCGAAAACCCAGATATCGAACTGTTCGAGCTGTTCATCCTCGACGCCAACGGTGTGCCACGCGGCAAGCTGCTGCACCGCGAGGAACTGCTGGCGGTCTACCAGAGCGGCCGCCCGCTGCCCAGCACCATCCTCGGCCTGACCCTCAATGGCGACGACGTGGAAAACTCCGGCCTGGTCTGGGATGTCGGTGACATCGACTGCCGCGCCTATCCGTTGCAAGGCAGCCTGGTGCGCCTGCCTTGGCGCCGCGTACCGACTGCCGCCGTGCAGGTCAGCATGCACCCGAGCGAAGGCCTGCCCGCCAGTGTCGCCGACCCGCGCCATGTATTGCTGCGTACCATCGAAGCGCTCAAGGCTGACGGTTACCACCCGGTGATGGCCTGCGAGCTGGAGTTCTACCTGCTCGACCAGCAGCGCGACGCCCAGGGCCGCCCGCAACCCGCACTGGACCACGACGGCGGCCGCCCACGCACTACCCAGGTCTACGGCCTGCGTGAGCTGGAACAGATCGAACCCTTCCTCGCCGACCTCTACGCTGCCTGCAAAGCCCAGGGCATTCCGGCGCGCACGGCGATTTCGGAATACGCCCCCGGCCAGGTGGAAATCACCCTGGAACATGGCGACGCCCTGGAGGCGATGGACCAGGCCGTGCGCTACAAGCGCCTGGTCAAGGGCGTGGCCCATGCCCACGGCATGCAGGCCTGCTTCATGGCCAAACCCTTCGCGCAGCTGGCCGGCACCGGCATGCACATGCACCTGAGCCTGGCCGACAGCGCCGGCAACAACCTGTTCGCCAGCGATGACAAAGCCGGTACCCCACTGCTGCGCCAGGCAGTGGCCGGCATGCTCCACCACTTGCGTGACTCGCTGTTGCTGTTTTGCCCCAACGCCAACTCGTTCCGCCGCTTCCAGGCCAACAGCTACGCCCCGCTGGCACCGACCTGGGGTGTCGACAACCGCACGGTCAGCCTGCGTGTCCCCGGCGGACCGGCCAACAGCCGGCATGTCGAGCATCGCATCTGTGGCGCCGATGCCAACCCTTACCTGGCTGCCGCCGCGATTCTGGCTGCCAGCCATCGTGGCATCCGCGAGCAGCTGGACCCGGGTGCGCCGGTCGAAGGCAACGGCTATGCCCAGGCCACCGAGCACCTGCCCACCGACTGGCTGACCGCCCTCGATGCGCTGGAGCATTCGCACTGGGCGCGGGAAGCGCTCGGCGAGGCGTTCCTCGGCGTCTACCTGAAGGTCAAGCGCGCCGAGTACCGCCAGTTCATGGCCGAAGTCAGCGAACAGGACTGGCGCTGGTACCTGCACCAGGCCTGAGCCCTACCCCATTCAGAACAAGGAACACCCATGAACGCAGTATTGAACACTGGCCCAGCCCAGCGTGCACCGTCCTACTACAGCGCCTCGCTGAACGACCACACCGAGTACCCGCAACTCAAGGACACGGTGCAGGTCGACGTGGCGATCATCGGTGGTGGTTTCACGGGCGTGGCAACCGCGGTGGAGCTGGCCGAGCGCGGCCTCAAGGTGGCGATCGTCGAGACCAACCGGATTGGCTGGGGGGCCAGCGGTCGCAACGGCGGCCAGGTCACCGGCAGCCTGTCCGGTGACGAGGCCATGCGTACACAGATGCGCAACCACCTGGGCGCCGACGTCGATGATTTCATCTGGCACCTGCGCTGGCGCGGGCACCAGGTCATCGAGCAGCGGGTCGAGCGATATGCCATCGACTGCGACCTCAAGCGCGGCCATCTGCATGCGGCGATGAAACCTTCGCACATGGAGGAGCTGCGCAGCTTCCAGGCCGAAGCCGAACGCCGCGGCATGGGCGACCAGGTGCAACTGCTCGACCGCGACGGTGTCGCCCGGCACCTGCAGAGCCCACTGTACCTGGGCGCGCTGAAGAACCTGCGCAACCTGCACCTGCACCCGCTCAACCTGTGCCTGGGCGAGGCGCGTGCGGCCCACAGCCTGGGCGCGTTGATCTTCGAAAATTCCGAAGTCCTGGACATCGTCCACGGCCCGCGCCCAGCGGTCGTCACCGCCCACGGTCGGGTCGAAGCACGCCAGGTGATGCTGGCCGGCGACGTCTACCACAGGCTGGAAAAGCGCCAACTCAAGGGCAAGATCTTCCCGGCCATGGGCGGTATCGTCACCACCGCCCCGCTAGGCGAACTGGCCGAGCAGATCAACCCGCAGGACCTGGCGGTGTACGACTGCCGCTTCGTGCTCGACTACTACCGCCTGACGGCCGACAAGCGCCTGCTGTTCGGTGGCGGTGCCAACTACTCGGGCAAGGATTCACGCGATATCGAAGGCGAACTGCGCCCCTGCATCGAGCGCACCTTCCCGGCGCTCAAGGGTGTGCCGATCGAGTTCAAGTGGAGCTGCGCAATGGGCATCGTGGTCAACCGCATCCCGCAACTGGGCAAGCTGTCGGACAACGTATGGTACTGCCAGGGCTATTCCGGGCACGGCATCGCCACCAGCCACATCATGGGCGAGATCATGGCTGAGGCACTGACCGGAACGCTGGGGAAGTTCGACACCTTCGCGCAGTGCAAGCACGTGCGGGTACCGATGGGGGACTTGCTGGGCAACCCGCTGCTGGCGGCGGGGATGTGGTACTACCAGATGCTGGAAAAACTGCGCTGATTCCACTGGCCTTTCGCGGGTAAACCCGCCCCTACAGGTATTGCACCATCCTGTAGGAGCGGGTTTACCCGCGAGAGGCCAGTGAACCGATTGGAGAGTCCGAAGATCAGGCGATCTTCTTCAAACCTTGCTTCTTGAGCTCTTCATCGCGCAGCTCACGACGCAGGATCTTGCCGACGTTGGTGGTCGGCAGTGCATCGCGGAACTCGATGTAACGCGGCACCTTGTAGCCGGTGACGTTGGCGCGCATGTGCTCCATCACCTGCTCCTTGGTCACGGTCATGCCCGGCTTGACCACGATGAACACCTTGATCACTTCACCCGACTTCTCGTCCGGCACACCGATGGCTGCGCACTGCAGCACGCCCGGCAAGGCAGCGAGCACGTCCTCCAGCTCGTTGGGGTACACGTTGAAGCCCGAGACCAGGATCATGTCCTTCTTGCGGTCGACGATGCGCATGTAACCATCGGGCTGGATCAGTGCGATATCACCGGTCTTCAGCCAGCCATCAGCGTCGAGGATCTCGCTAGTGGCGTCCTCGCGCTGCCAGTAGCCTTTCATGACCTGCGGACCCTTGACGCACAGCTCGCCGGTTTCGCCCAGCGGCAGTTCGTTGCCGGCATCGTCGATGACCTTGCACAGGGTCGACGGCACCGGGATGCCGATGGTGCCTACCTGGTTGGCCTCGGCCGGGTTCACCGCCGCCACCGGGCTGGTTTCGGTCATGCCGTAGCCTTCGCAGATGGCGCAGCCGGTGACGCTCTTCCAGCGCTCGGCCACGCTCAGTTGCAAGGCCATGCCCCCGGACAGGGTGATTTTCAGCGCTGAGAAGTCCAGGGCACGGAATGCCTCGTTGTTGCACAGAGCCACGAACAGCGTGTTGAGGCCGACAAAACCGCTGAACTTCCACTTGCCCAGCTCCTTGACCATTGCCGGCAGGTCGCGTGGGTTGCTGATCAGCACGTTGTGGTTGCCGATCAGCATCATCGCCATGCAATGGAAGGTAAAGGCATAGATGTGGTACAGCGGCAGCGGGGTGATGAGGATCTCGCAGCCTTCCTTCAGGTTGGCCCCCATCAGCGCCCGGCACTGCAACATGTTGGCCACCAGGTTGCGGTGGGTCAGCATCGCGCCCTTGGCCACGCCTGTGGTACCACCGGTGTACTGCAGCACGGCCACGTCGTTGGCCTGGGGGTTGGCTTCAGTGACCGGCTGGCCCTTGCCCAGTGCCAGCGTATCGTTGAAGCGCACCGCGTGCGGCAGGTTGTAGGCCGGCACCATCTTCTTCACGTACTTGATCACGCTGTTGATCAGCAGGCGCTTGAGCGGTGGCAGCAGGTCGGCTACTTCGGTGACGATGACATGCCTGACCTGGGTCTTGGGCACCACCTTCTCGGCCAGGTGCGCCATGTTGGCCAGGCACACCAGCGCCTTGGCACCGGAGTCGTTGAACTGGTGCTCCATCTCCCGCACGGTATACAGTGGGTTGGTATTGACCACGATCAGGCCGGCGCGCATGGCACCGAATACCGCTACCGGGTATTGCAGGACATTGGGCAGCTGGACGGCAATGCGGTCACCCGGCTTGAGGTCGGTGTGCTGCTGCAGCCAGGCAGCGAAAGCGCCTGACAGCGCGTAGAGCTCGCCGTAGGTGATGGTCTTGCCCAGGTTGCTAAAGGCCGGTTTATTGGCAAAGCGTTGGCAGGATTGCTTGAGTACCGCCTGGATATTGGGGAATTCGTCAGGATTGATTTCCGCCGTAATCCCGGCTGGGTATTTATCCTTCCAAAAATTTTCGATCATGGAAGCCCACTCCTTCAGCAACAGCGAAGTTCGATTCACGCGTCTATGCGTTTATTATTGATATGAGATGGCGGTTCGTTGCAAACCGGATCATCTGAAAAGCGCGCCGAGAGTAACAGCTTTGACTGGGGTCGCCTAGAGGCCAAGACAGGCCTCATGGTCACAAATATGACTCAATGAAATATACGAGTCATTTTTAGAGTAATTGACCAAAATGTCGCAAATCGGGCTGTAAGCTGCCTGCTAGAGCACCTCCAAGCTTTCGCGGGCAAGCCCGCTCCCACCGGTGCAACACAAGCTTCAAGCCTGTGCGGTCCCTGTAAGAGCGAGCGCCCGCGAAGAAGCCAGCGCGGTATCAAGCGATGTCGCGCAACTCCCTGCGCAGGATCTTGCCCACGGGTGTCATGGGCAGCGACTCGCGCACCACGATGTGCTTGGGCACCTTGTAGGCGGTGAAGTTGGCCTTGCAATAGGCCTTGAGGTCGTCGACATTCACCCCACCTTCCCGCGCCACCACGAACAGCTTCACCGCCTCGCCTGAGCGCTCGTCCGGCACGCCGATTGCGGCGCAGCTGGCTACCTGCGGATGGCCCATGACCACATCCTCGATCTCGTTGGGGTACACATTGAAACCGGAGACGATGATCATGTCCTTCTTGCGGTCGACGATGCGGGTGAAGCCATCCGGGTCGATCACTGCGATATCGCCGGTCTTGAACCAACCCTCGGCATCCAGTGCCTGCGCCGTGGCCTCCGGCTGTTGCCAATAGCCCTTCATCACCTGTGGCCCCTTGATGCACAACTCGCCGCGTTCGCCCAACGGCTGTTCGTTGCCGTCATCATCGATGACCTTGAAAGCCGTGCCCGCCACCGGAATGCCCACGGTACCCAGTCGCGCCAATTGGCCGTAGGGGTTGGTGCTGGCTACCGGTGAAGTCTCGGTCAGGCCATAACCCTCGACGATGCGGCAGCCTGTGAGTGTTTCCCAGCGTTCGGCAGTGGCCTTGACCAGCGCCGTGCCACCGGAGTTGGTCACCTTCAGGGCCGAAAAGTCCAGCTGACGGAAGCCCGGGTGGTCCATCAGCGCGACGAACAAGGTGTTCAACCCCAACAGCGCCGAAAACCGCCACTTGCCCAGCTCCTTGATGAAGCCGGGGATATCGCGCGGGTTGGTGATCAGCACGTTATGGTTGCCGGTGACCATCATGCACATGCAGTTCGCGGTGAAGGCATAGATGTGGTACAGCGGCAGCGGTGCGATCATCACCTCCTGGCCCTCCTTGATCAGCCGCTGCCCGTCCGGACCGTGCTGGGAGAAGCAGGCCAGCACCTGCAGCATGTTGGCCACCAGGTTGCCGTGCGTGAGCATGGCGCCCTTGGCCAGGCCCGTGGTGCCGCCGGTGTATTGCAGCACGGCGATGTCATCGAGGATGAGCGGCACCGGCTTGTGCGTCAGGCTGCGGCCCTGGCGCAATACCTGCTTGAACGGGACGGCCTGGGGCAGATGATAGGCCGGGACCATCTTCTTGACCTTGTCGACCACGGTGTTGACCAGCCAGCCCTTGGCGACGGGGAGCAAGTCGCCCATTTTCGCCTCGATCAGGTACTCGATGCCGGTATCGGGCAGCACTTCCTGCACGCGCTTGCCGAACATGTTCAGGTACACCAGGGCGCGCGCGCCGGCATCCTTGAACTGGTGACGCATTTCGCGCTCGGTGTACAGCGGGTTGGTATTGACCACGATCAGCCCGGCGCGCAGGGCGCCGAACACGGCGATCGGGTATTGCAGGACGTTGGGCATCTGCACCGCGATGCGGTCACCGGGTTTGAGGTCGGTGTGCTGCTGCAGCCAGGCGGCGAAGGCTGCCGAATGGCGCTCGAGTTCGGCGTAGCTCAGGGTCACGCCGAGGTTGCTGAATGCCGGGCGCTCGGCAAAGCGCTTGCAGCTGCGCTCGAACACCTCGACAACCGAGGTGTATGCGTGGATGTCGATGGTGGAAGGCACGCCCTCGGGGCGTTTGTCATTCCAGAAGTCGGCTTGCATTTATTATTGTTCCTCTGCCTGAGCCCGCGCGGATCCTTTGCCCTGTCTGCCAGATGGCAGGCAGGCGTTGAGCCGACGTTAGCAGGTAAGCCCGAGGCGGCATATACGCCAAGTGCCGCCATTAACATTGTGAATCTTATTTGTGCCCTTCCTGCAATTCGACCGGTTGTGCATACACTGTGCGGGTCACCTTCGCGCAAAGGACTCGCCATGCCCCATGACGCTTTCTGGCTACCTGCTAGCGAACATTGCAGGCTGTACGTGCACCAATGGCTGCCGGCCACGCCGGTCAAGGCCGTCGTGCTGCTGGCGCATGGCATGGCCGAGCACGCCGGGCGCTACCAGCGCCTTGGCGAGGCCCTGTGCACTGCTGGCTACGCCCTGCTGGCAGCGGACATGCGCGGCCACGGGCGCACCGCCGAGCAGGGCAGCCTCGGCCTGTTCGCCCGGCAACATGGCTGGAATGCCGTGGTCAACGACCTTGGCCTGCTGGCCCAGCACATCGGCCAGCAGTTCCCTTGCACACCGCTGTTCCTGTTCGGTCACAGCATGGGCAGCTACATCGCCCAGGCCTACCTCATGCACCACAGCGCCAGCCTGCAAGGGGCGATCCTCAGCGGCTCGAACTTCCAGCCCGCTGCGCTGTACCGGGTGGCGCGCCTGATTGCACGCGTGGAAGCCTGGCGCCAGGGGCCACTGGGCAAGAGCGCGCTGATCGAGTGGCTGTCGTTCGGCTCGTTCAACAACGCCTTCAAGCCCACCCGCACGGCGTTCGACTGGCTCAGCCGTGACCCGGACGAAGTGGACAAGTACGTCAACGATCCGCTGTGCGGCTTTCGCTGCAGCAACCAACTGTGGCTCGACCTGCTACAGGGGCTGGCGCAGATCAGCCAGGCCCACAATCTGGCGCAGATCGACCCGAACCTGCCCCTGCTGGTGATTGGCGGTGAATGTGATCCGGTGAGTGCTGGCAAGCGTCTCACCCATCTGGCCGACGCCCTGCGTGCGACCGGCAATAGACATGTACAGCTGCGCGTCTATCCTGATGCGCGGCACGAAGTACTCAACGAACTCAACCGCGACGAGGTCACCGCTGATATCCTCGCCTGGTTAGCGCAAGCGCTGGCCCTTGGCCGCCCAGCGCGCAGTGAATGATAGGCGCCCTCGCCCGCCCCTTAAGGAAGCCCAATGACCCAGGTCACCAACACGCCTTACGAAGCCCTTGAAGTCGGCCAGAAGGCCACCTATGAAAAATCCGTGGAAGAACGTGATATCCAGCTGTTCGCCGCCATGTCCGGTGACCACAACCCGGTGCACCTGGATGCCGAGTTCGCCGCCAAGAGCATGTTCAAGGAACGCATCGCCCACGGCATGTTCAGTGGCGCGCTGATCAGCGCTGCGGTGGCCTGCACCCTGCCAGGCCCTGGCACCATCTACCTGGGCCAGCAGATGAGCTTCCAGAAGCCGGTGAAGATCGGCGACACCCTGACCGTGCGCCTGGAGATCCTCGAGAAACTGCCGAAGTTCAAGGTGCGTATCGCCACCAACGTCTACAACCAGAACGATGAGCTGGTGGTCGAGGGCGTGGCCGAGATCCTCGCGCCGCGCAAGCAGCAGACCGTCGAACTGGTGTCGCCGCCGAACTTCGTCGCCAGCTGAAACCGGCGTTGGATTCTTCGCGGGTAAACCCGCTCCCACAGTTGATCCTTGTGGGAGCGGGTTTACCCGCGAATGTGCCGGTAGAGCCACTAGATCAATCCGCGCAATCGCCTTTCGATATGCCGCCGCTCCGGCTCTTGGCGAGTCAACTCCAGCGCCCGCTGCCAGGCTGCTCGCGCCTCTTCGACATTCCCCAACTGCTGATGCATCTCTGCCCGCGCCGCATGGGCCAGGTGATAGTCACGCAAATCACCCGCCGCCAGAATCGCCTCCACCGCCTCCAGCCCCGCTTGCGCACCGTCGCGTTTGGCCAGCGCCACCGCCCGGTTGAGCGCCACCACGGCTGACGGCCAATGCCGTTGCAGCACATCATAGAGCCCGACGATTTCTGCCCAGTCGGTTTCTTCAGCCGTCACGGCCTCGGCATGTACGGCCGCGATCGCCGCCTGCACGGTATAGGCACCAAAAGCCCGGCTGGCCAATGCCAGGCGCACCAGCTCGCAGCCCTCGGCGATTTGCTCGCGGTCCCACAGGCTACGGTCTTGCTGGTCAAGCAGCACCAGATTGCCCTCGGCATCGCAGCGTGCCCGCTGCCGCGATGCCTGCAGCAGCATCAGCGCCAGCAACCCGACGGCCTCGGCGTCCGGTAGCAGTTGCACCAGCAGGCGGCCGAGGCGGATCGCCTCGTCACTGAGTTCCTGTTGCAGCACGGCCTCGCCCGAGGACGCCGAATAACCTTCGTTGAATACCAGGTAAATCACACGAAGCACGCTCTCCAGGCGCTCGGGCAGCTCATGCAGTTCCGGGACCTGATAGGGAATGCCGGCATCACGGATCTTGGCCTTGGCGCGAACGATGCGCTGGGCGATGGTCGCAGGGCTTTGCAGGAAGGCGCGGGCAATTTGCTCGGTGGTCAGGTCGCAGACTTCACGCAGGGTCAGCGGTACCTGGGCATCGGCCGCCAGGGCCGGGTGGCAGCAGGTGAAAATCAACCGCAGGCGGTCATCGGCCAGCAGTTCCTCTTCGCTGGGGTCTTGCCCCTGGCCTTCGATCAACATGATCAGGTCGGCCTGGGAGCGATCGAAGCGGGCACGCCGGCGCAATGCGTCAATGGCCTTGAAACGACCGGTCGAGACCAGCCAGGCCCGTGGATTGTCAGGGATGCCGTCACGCTGCCAACGTTCGACGGCGACAAAGAAGGCATCGTGCAAAGCCTCCTCGGCCAGGTCGAAATCCCCCAGCAGACGGATCAACGTCGCCAGGATGCGCCGTGAATCTCGCCGGTACACCGCTTCGACTTCAGCACGAACCTGCGCCGGCCCCGTCATCAATCCGGCATCCGCTGGGTTACGACCTCCACCAGGCGGTCCAGGCTCTCTCCCCAGCCCTGATGGAAACCCATTTCTTCATGGGCGCGGCTGTCGGCCGCGTTCCAGTGCCAGGCACGTGCGGTATAGCGGGTCTTGCCGTGTTCTTCGTCAAAGCTGATCACCGCAGTCATGAAGGCTTTGTCCGACGGCACCCAACCGGGCGTGAAGGCATCGGTGAACACCAGCCGGCGCGGGGCGGCGATTTCCAGGAACACGCCCTGGGTAGGGTACTCGGAGCCATCCGGGGCACGCATGAGGGTACGGAAAAGGCCACCGACCCATAGCTGCATCTCGCATTCCGGGGTGGTCATGCCGTGGGGCCCCCACCACTGCATCAGCCATTCGGGCTCGGTCCAGGCACGGAATACCTTGGCCGGCGGGGCATCGATCAAGCGACTGATGGACAGCTCGTGCTGCGCGGGCGCGGGTTGGACAAATGTCATTCTTGTTGTTCTCCGTTGCTGTCAGGGTTGCAGTTCACGCACTGGCCGCACTTCCACGCTGCCGACTCGCGCCGCCGGAATGCCCTTGGCGATGTTCAGCGCCTCGTTGAGGTCACGGGCATCGACCAGGTAAAAACCGGCAAGCTGCTCTTTGGTCTCGGCGAACGGGCCATCGGTGATGCTCATGCGCCCGGCACGCACACGCACGGTGGTGGCGGTCTGCACGGTTTTCAGCGCCTCGGCCGCAATGATGCGCCCGGAATTCTGCAGCGCTTCGGCGTAGGCCATGCATTCGGCGTCTTCGGGGCTGTCGGGCAGGCTGTGCAACAGCGCTTCGTCACAATAGACCAGGCACAGGTATTTCATGGTCGTCTCCAGGCGTTGGCAACGTGCATTTGGCGATAGCCGATCAAGGCTTGAGATCGAACAGTGCTTTCTGGGTCTGCATGTCGAACGGAGCCGACCAGTGCTCGTGAATCACCTGCCACTGGCCAGCGGCCTTGCGGTAACCGACGGTGGCACGCATGAAGCCGCACTGGCTCTCGTCATCGCCCGGGCCGCAGCGGTTCAACCAGTGAGCCAGGCCCAGCTCGCCCTCGGCGTGCACGGTGAGTTGGGCAAGTTCGAAGACCATTGGCCCGGGGCACATGCTCATGCACATTTCCCAATGCGCCTGGTAGGCGGCCTTGCCCTTGAACTGCAGGGACTGGATGGCATCGAACGCGACGATGTCGTCGGCGTAGGGCGCCGTGATGGCGGGGATATCACGGTCACGCACGGCTTGCATCCAGCGGTCGATAAGCTGACGGATTTCGTTTTCGGCTGCCGTGTTCATCGGGTGTTCCTCCGATCGTTCATGAGCGTTCTGGCACAAGGATGTCTTGCGCCTTCAGCTCATGGTCGAACGGTAGCCGGAGAAATCGACCGGCCACGGGATAATTTTGCTGGAGGCAGGCAGGTGTCCACAGCCAACAGGGTGAGTGATCAAGCCAGAGCTGCCTGCTCGAACACTTCATCCGCCCACTGATTTAGACTTTTGCCGGCAGCGCGGGCGGCAACACTGGCTGCCGCATGCACCTCTGGGCGGATGCGCAGCATGACCTTGCCTGAAGCCGGTTTTTCCGGGGTAATGCCTTGCTCCGCGCAGTCGGCCAGATAATCCTCCAACGCCTCCCGGAAGGCTTCATGAAGCTCGGGCACCGAGCTTGCGTGAAAACTGATGATGTCGCGCATGCCCAGCACACGGCCAACAAAAATATCATCACGCTCATCGTATTCGATACGGGCGGCATAGCCCTTGTAGCGCATGCAACTCATAGGCTGACTCCTGCCCGCAGCAAAAATTCGCGGGCCTCTTCAATCTGATACCGTTTGGCTTCCTTGCCAGGATGGGGGCGATGGCACCTCCAGCTCTGGCCGCCAAGCACCAGCTTGACCCTGGAGCCTTGCCGCTCAAGCACCTGCCCACCCAGGTGAAGCACCAGGGCTTCGACCTCGGAAAACGCCAAAGAGGCCGTGGTGGGCGTTGTGAAGATAGCGTCGTAGATTTTTCGGTATCGAGTGTTCATCGGAAAATGCTATCAAATTAAGATAGCACTTATTCCCCGATATCCATTCAGGATTTTTCAGTACCTGCCAGCACCTGCGCATAACGCTCGCGGTCCACGTTGGCACCACTCAGCACCACGGCCACACGCTTGCCGGCCTGGCGCTGGCGCTCCTGCAGCAGCGCGGCCAGTGCTGCGGCACCAGCGCCTTCGGCGGTGTTGTGGGTGGTTTCGTGATAGATGCGCATGGCCGCTGCCACTTCGCTGTCGGTAACCCGCACGATGCGTGCGGCATGTTCACGGACGAGGGCGAAAGCATCCGGGTGGGGTACCCGGCAGGCCATGCCATCAGCAAAGGTATCGGCCGTGGCCGTGGTGACGATGCGGCCCTGTTCGAAACTCTGCGCATAGGCATCGGCCGCACTGGAGACCACACCGACGATCTCGGTCTTGAGCCCCAGCAGGTTGCGCGCCTGGATCAGCCCGCAGATACCCGAGCCCATGCCGATCGGCACGTACACGCAATCCAGCTCGCTTACCGCCTCGAACAGCTCCAGGGCATAGGTGGCCACGCCGCGTACCAACTCCGGGTGGAACGACGGCACCATGTCATAACCCAGCTCCTGCGCCAGGCGGGCTGCCTCTTCGCGGGCCACGTCGAAGTCGACACCGTGTTCCACCAACTCGGCGCCCAACGCACGCATGGCAGCGTTCTTCTCTTTCGAGTTGCCCTCAGGCACCACGATCACCAGCGGCACACCCGCCTGGCTCGCAGCCAGCGCCATGCTCTGGCCGTGGTTGCCACGGGTGGCGGTAACCAGGCCCCGCGGAGGCTTGCCGGCGGCCAGTAGCGAACGCACATACACCAACCCGCCGCGTACCTTGAAGGCACCGGTAGGGGCGTGGTTTTCGTGCTTGACCCACAGCTTGCAGCCGACTCGCTCGGCCAACAGCGGCCAGACGCGCTGTGGCGTCGGCTGGACGTGCTGGTGAACGAAATCGGCGGCTTCGCGCAGGGCGGCGAGGTCGAACATGGCGATCATCCTTATCGGTCGGTAAGGCACCGATCCTAATCGCCTTGGGCAGGTTTGGTAAATTGCGCAGGCCCCTGTCACCGACCGAGCGGCGACAGGGCCATCAGCGCATCAGCCTTGCTGGCAACCTTCGCCCATCGCCCGGTACTGAATGGTATGTACCTGGCCATGATGGTCTTCATAGGTCATGGTCGCAGGCACCACTTCGCAGACATTGGGGATGGTCGAGAGGTTGATCACCCGCTTGATGTCAAGGTTCATGGAATAGTCGTACTGCTGGGCCACGGGCTCGCTGGAGACCGGCTTGGCCTCATCGGCGAGGGCGAACGAGGACATACCGACCAGTGCAAGAATCAGTAATGGTTTCATGGGGTTTGGCCTTTAGAGCAATCCAGCTGATCGAGTGACTTCTGATGCCGTCTATGGCGCGGAGAAGTTGTCATCAACTGCAGAGATGACACGAAGTACCGATCCCGCTTCGTCTACTGCGAGTGGGAATAGCTGAAATTCTACTCTCGACCAGGAATAGTTGAACCCTGAACTCGGACATTCACCCTTGCAGGATTTGCAACAATCTGCGACAAAGCGCAACGGCTCGCTGACCTGGAACCCCTGGGGAGAGCCCATCGCTCCAGGTATCGCCATGACTGCCCTGCATTGCACCCAACTTATCGGCCCCGAGCGTCGACTGCTCGAACAGTTCTACAAGCACCAGGGTTCGCGCATGCGCGCAGCCAATGACGGTGAATCATGGGTGGCACGCAGTGATGGGATCATTGCCGGCCTCTGCCTCACTGCCGTCGCTGACGGCCAATGGCTCACCGGCTTGTTCGTCGCCCCACTCCACCGCAAGCGCGGGGTGGCCGCGCAACTGGTCGAGGCGGCGCTGGCCGGGCACAGCGGCCCGACCTGGCTGTTTTGCCACCCCGACCTCAGGGCTTACTACCAGCGCCTGGGCTTCAGCATCACTGCGCAACTGCCCGAAGCCCTGGCCTCGCGCCTGCAACGCTACCAGCGCAGCAAGGTCTTGCTGGCCATGGTGCGCGCTCAGTCGTCGTGGTCATCCAGCCCGGGGAACAGCACATCGGTGTAGCCGAACCGGGAAAAGTCCTGAATACGCGAGGGGTACAGCCGGCCGATCAGGTGATCACACTCGTGCTGCACCACCCGCGCATGGAAACCATCGGCAAAACGGTTGATCGGATTGCCCTGCGGGTCGAT
>Ga0153918_1000727_pt1 | contig 14609 bp, 7 predicted proteins | sample TSFL002MetaG_FD_104687 | JGI IMG/M metagenome (GOLD analysis project Ga0153918, IMG submission 104687) | Attine ant fungus gardens microbial communities from Florida, USA - TSFL002 MetaG | ecosystem: Host-associated > Fungi > Mycelium > Unclassified | place: USA: Florida, Paynes Creek Historic... | reverse complement strand
AGAGGCCAGTCCGAAACAGATCATGGGGAACTCCAACGGCTTACCCTGCTGCAACATAAACAAACCAGCGCAGGAAAGGCTGCCCAGCCAGGTAAACAATTGCAAGTATAAACGCTTATTACCCCGGTAATCGGCAATGGAGGTAAGGATTGGCAACAATGCTACCACCACCAGATAAGAGAGTGCAAGAATATAATTTGACAGTACGGTATTAACAAAACGATGCCCGAAAAAAGTTACTGTATCGCCATTGGCTTTATTGCGGGTGATACCTACATAGTAAGACGGGAAAATGGTGGAGGTGATGACCATGTTATATGATTGGTTGGCCCAATCAAACATACACCATGCCCAGATGGTGCGCTTGTTGTTCTTCTCTTGCATACAGGGTTTAAAAATATGGAAATAAATGTGTTGCCAAAAATCTGTGCAATCGATTGATATTTATTCATTTTATCTTCATTATTGTTGGCTTAAATTGGCTACCTTTAACCAATCCCCTGAATACTACCTTATTAACCAATGACCAAAACACCTAAATTTTTATGCCTGCTGTTTATGCTGGCCCTCATCACTGTATGTCAATTTTCGTTCGCCCAAGCGCCAGTATCTGCCCTGAAGCAAATGATGAATGTAATTGAAACCTACAACCAAAATCAGGCCCTTGAAAAACTTTACGTGCAAACAGACAAACCCGCCTATAACCGCGGCGATACCCTGTGGTTTAAATCTTATTTATTTGATGCCGCTACATTAAAGGCATCGCACCGCAGCGGTTTAATGTATATTGAAATTGCAGATCAGAATGATACCGTTATCTGCCGCAACATGGTAGGGCTTATTGCCGGCATGGGCTGGGGCAGCCTTTCGCTGGATAATAAAATGTTCCCGGATGGCAACTACACCCTACGCGCCTATAGTAACTGGATGCGCAACTCAGGGCAAGATGCTATTTTTAGCCTACCCTTTACCGTTACCGGCGTTAAGCCCGAAAGTTGGCTCATCAGCTCAAAGTTTAACGTTGCCACACAAAACAATCAACCTAACGTAAGTGCAAGTTTACGATTTATACGGGTTGATAACCGCCCACTTATTGCAGAGCAGCTCAAGGCAAAAATAACTGCCGGCAAAAGCACCCTAGGCCGTGCTAACATACAAACCGGCACTGACGGCAATGCAGATATTACCTTTGCCTTGCCTCCTAAAGCCGATACTAAAAACATTAATATATCCATCACCAAAGCGGGTAAAAATGATGACGATGACGCCTTTGTGGTGCCTGTTATCCTGAACCGTGATGAAAAGACCGATCTGCAATTTATGCCCGAAGGTGGCAACTTGTACGCCGGATTAAAAAATCACGTTGCCTTTAAAGCAATAAGCGAAGAAGGTAAAGGTAGCGATGTATCTGGCGCGGTTTTTAATAACAACCAGCAGCAGGTAGCAGTAATCAAATCAGAACACCTGGGCATGGGCGCATTCTGGTTTACCCCACAAGCAGGCGAAACCTATACCGCCCGTATCAAAGTAAACGGGCATGAATTAAGCTACCCGCTGCCGGCGGCAAAAACATCCGGCTTAATGCTCAATGTTGTTAATCCGTTCCAAAGTGATTCGGTACAAGTAGCCATTAGCCCTACCGCCGACTTGCAATCGCAAGACACTAATTACTACCTGGTGGCACAGGCCCGTGGCGTGGTTTGTTATGGTGCTGTAATTAATCCTTCAAAAGGCATTAAAACTTTTGTAATTAACAAAGACGCTTTTCCAACAGGTATCACCCGGTTTACTATTCTAAACAGCATGCACCAACCTGTAGCCGAGCGTATTATTTACATAAATCATAATGACAATATTAAACTGACTGCTACGCCGCAAAAATCTGCATACGGCAAACGAGATAGTGTAACTGTGAGCGTGAAGGCAACAGATAAGACGGGCAATCCGCTGATTGGCAGCTTTTCGCTGGCGGTGACCGACGATGCCCAGGTGAAAACCGATCCTACAGCCGGCACTATTTTAACCAACATTTTACTGGACAATGACCTGAAAGGCTACGTTGAAAATGGAGCTTATTATTTCATTAATCCATCGCCTGATAAAACCCGCCAACTGGATAATTTGCTGCTGGCACAAGGTTGGGTTAATTACAGCTGGACCGATGCCTTTGCTCCTAATCCTCCTGCTCCAAAATTTGATTCAGAACCGCGCTTTACCGTAAAAGGCAAAGTGACTAACCTGTTTAACAAGCCCGTATTCCAAAGCCACGTGCTGCTCCTGTCAAAAAAACCCACAGCCTTTGCCGATACCGTTACCAACGAGAAAGGCGAATTTGTATTTAACAAACTCAATCCGGCAGACTCTGTAGTATATATATTACAGGCCAAAAATAAGAAAGACAAAAAAGCAGGTCTCGGTATTGAGGTAAATGAATTTAAGCCCGTAGTGTTCAACTCGCCAAATGTGCGCAACATGCCATGGTACGTTAACATGGATACTTCAAAAATCAATGCGATACAAACCAGTCAGGCTTACACGCTTGAGCAGGACAGAATGCTGGGTATACACCAGTTAAAACAGGTTAACATTCAGGACACTAAAATAATAAAAGGCTCAAAAAATCTGAATACCAACGGCGGAGCCGACTTTACTATGAGCGAAGAAGACTTGCGCAAATCCGGCCGTATGACTTTAAAAGATCTATTGCTGAAGAATGTAAAAGGCTTTAACGAGAACCTGCGTTTTAATCAGTATATGATTAACATGGACCAGAAAGTACACCTTGTAATAGATGGTGTTGAACTGGATTTCTTTTTTGATGGCGAAGCCGGTCTTACTAAACGCGAGTTTTATGATCAATGGTTAAACTATCTTGATGCCCAGGAGATAAAAGGTATCGAGGTGATGAAAAGTATGCGCTACTCGGCTACATATTTTAACAGGTTTAGTAAAAACCCGATGGATACCCCTTTTAACCATGCCTATATTGAAATAACAACTTACTCTGGCAATGGGGCATTTATGAAGAAAACTCCCGGGTTTTACTTATACAGGCCAATCGTATTTGCATCTCAGCGCGAGTTTTACTCGCCACAATATAACTATAAAAAGCCCAGCTCTTTTATGGATACCCGCACCACACTTTATTGGACACCTAACGTAATTACCGATAAAGCAGGCAGCGCCACCGTACGTTTCTATACAGGCGACAAAAATGGCACCTACACCTTCATTATGCAAGGCAGCGATATGGATGGGAATTTAGGAGCCCTGCGCGGAAAAATAACAGTAGGACAATAACCCCCACCCCTACCCAGCCCTCTCTTCGGGAGGGTTGGGTAGGGTGGTATTAATGTGCTCTCCCCTGTTCGCTATCTGCACTTCCTGTATCACGTTTACGTGGATTTTTGATCGCCTTGCCAAAGCTGTAGGTAAAACCCAACGTGGTTACTCGGTTATCCCAAAAATTGCTGTAGGAAACCGATGTATTAGGAATGCCTTCAATCACACCACTGTTCCTGTACGTGTTCAGCATATCGCGCAAGCTTAGTTTTACTGAGGCTTTATTTTGCAGGATCTTTTTTTGCAGGCCTGCGTTTAGCGCACCGGTAGGAATAGTTTTGAACTGAGCATATACCCGGCTTGAATTATAAAAACCGCTTAGCTCTGCACTCCATCCTTTACCCAGCGCAAACTGATTGGTGCCGTTAAAAGCAAAAGAGTTACCCGACTGGTTAAGATAAGTATTAATCAACTGTCCTGAAAAACTCATCCGATAAACCTCTGCATAAAAATTCAAACTCCACCATTTGGCAGGCTGCATATTCAAATTCACCGACAGATCAAGTGCAGTGCGTTTGCCTATATTATCCTGGGTGCTTATAAATATAGGGCCATTATAATGAATGGTCTCACTTTGCAGATCGCGATCATGCACGTAGGTAAAAGTTACGTTTAACAGGCTTTTATAGCCATAAACCAGCTTATAAACAGAAGAAAACTGCGGCTTTAGAAAAGGATTGCCGGTGGCGTAGCTAAACTTGTCTATTAAATTAGTAAACGGATTAAGGCTACTGTAATTAGGCCGCCCAATACGCCTGCCATATGATGCGGTAAGCATGTTGTGCCCTGCAGTATCCAGCTTATAAAGCAGATAAGCGGTAGGAAACAGGTTAACATAGTGTCTGCTGAAAGCTGAATCGGGCTTCATGACGTTCCCTAACTGGTGGCCGTGACCATTTGTATTTTCCATCCGTAAACCTGCCTGTATGCTAAACCGCTTAAATTCCTGGTTATAGTTAATATAAGCTGCATTAATATTTTCGCGATATAAAAAGCGGTTGGTTTTATTATAATCAGGCGTCGTGGCGGTGCCTGTTACATTGAAATAATTTGCAGCATTGTCGGTATTCACATAGCTACTTTTAGCACCGGCTTCCAGTTTACCCTTGTGGCGGAGCGGGTGGGTATAATCTATCTTTCCAGCATAAATATTGACAGATCCCGGCAAATTAGCGGCGAGTATTTCATGAGCAATCAAACTGTTATCGGGTAAATAAGTATCATTAATATAAATCTGATTGCTAGGATTAACATTGCGGATGTAATCGGCATCAAAGCTAATGCTGTGCGTGCCCGTGCTATCAAACTGATGCGTATAATTCAGATTGACGCCGCCGTTATCAAATTTATAATCGGTGTTGTTGTTGGCAAATACAGTAGAATCCAGTATGCCGGTTTTATCAAAAAATGAAATAGATGCCGGAATGTCATTAGTCCTGTGTTCCAAAGAGCTGGTGAACACCACGCCCCAGGTGGTTCTGGGCGATAGGTAATAATCAACTCCCGCCCTGATATTATAATTAGTAGTAACCGGCCTGAAATTGGAAACATCATTAACCACGGCAGTTGGGTTACCCGCTGCGTCAAAATAACGATGATCCACCTCCAACTGGCGAAAAGTGGGTGCATAATTACGGTTAACGTTGGCAAAAACATTAATCTGATTAACCCGGTAATTAGCATTCAAACTCTCGCCATTGCGGCTGTAAAAACCCTGCGCAGCATTCAATGTCAACACGCCGTTAAATCCCTTTAGCGTATTTTTTTTTATTTTGATGTTGATGACACCCGCACCGCCCGCAGCATCATATTTGGCAGGCGGGTTATCCATCAATTCAATCTGATCTATCGAGTTTGCCGGCAACGAGCGCAGATAGGAAGCCAAACCAGCGGCCGAGAGATAAGTAGGTTTGCCATCAATCATTATCGTCACACCAGCCTTACCTTTAAAAGTCACGTTGCCATCGGCATCTACCTGTACTCCCGGCGATTTTTCCAGCACCTCCAGTGCGTTAAGTCCGGCGTTAGAGATCTGGGCACCCACGTTAACCACCATGCGGTCTATCTTTTGCTCAACCAAAGGCTTCTGGGCAGTTACGGCAACTTCTTTAAGCGTGGTACTGGTTGGTAGCAGCGCAATTACCGGCAGCAAGACGTTAGCCTGATGAACAATAGAGATATGAGCGCTCCGGTACTTTTTAAAACCAACAGAGCTTATAGCCAACCAATAGGTATCATCTTTCAGATTATTGAAGACAAAGCTACCATCGGCATTTACCAGCATTGATTTTATTTCGGTCGAGTCAGTTGCATGGAGTAGGGTTACAGTGGCGCCATCTGCCGGCTTTTTGTTGCCATCCTGCACCCGGCCGCTAATCCGGGCGGTTACAGTTTGCGGATAAGCATAATTGATCATCAACAAAAAGGCAATTAAAGGAAGGCAGCAACGCAAAAAAAGGTTCATATCAGATTTCATTTACCGATAAGATGCGGGCCAATTAATTTCGTTGCATCGGCAACAATCTTATAGCGTAATATCTTTTTTACATCACTTTTGCCGGGGGAGTTAAGATTTATCCTGAAATTTATTTTAAACCTGATAAACCCATAACCCAAGTATGTACAAAAAAACCATGCTGCACTATGCAGCGGGGGTGGCCTGTTTTATTGCCGGTGCATCGCTCAACGCGCGCGCACAAACCCCAGCCGGGTGGAAGCAAGAATTTATGTCGCCCCCGGCATCAGCCAAACCGCGCACCTGGTGGCACTGGACCCAAAGCAACATCACAAAAGAAGGCATCACTAAAGATCTGGAGTGGATGAAACGCTCGGGCATTGCCGGCTTTATGCTTGCCGACGTAGCCGCCGGCGGCGGCCAAACCGTAGACAAGAAACTAGTATTCGGCACGCCCGAGTGGAAAGATGCCGTACACTTTGCCGCGTCTGAAGCCGAGCGCCTTGGCCTGGAAATGTCCATCTTCAGCTCGCCCGGCTGGAGCCTGACCGGTGGCTCATGGGTAAAACCAGAGCAAGCCATGAAAAAACTAGTTTGGAGCGAAACCCATATCGCCGGAGGCAAGGCGTTTAAGGGCCAACTCCCGCAACCACCCGCACAGGAAGGCGCGGGCCCTAATCTGGCCAATGCCCCTACCCGCCCCGGTGCTAAAAACTTTTATGCTGATTGCGCCGTCATTGCCTATCGCACACCAACCGATGCGGCACTGGTAGAGAGTCAGCAACCCACCATCGCCACTGCAAGCGGAACGGCCGATGCCAAAGTGCTGACAGACGAGAACATTATGACCGGCATCTCAGTAAAAACCGGCGCCGATAAAATTGCCTGGCTGCAACTGGCTTACCCACAACAGGTGCTGGCCAGAAGTATCAGCATTGCCGCTTCACGCGGCATTCCGTACGGTCGCGTAATGGCCAGTGCCGATGGTAAAACGTTTCATATACTGACTACCATCCCGGGTAAATCGGGCTATCGCGGTGGCAATATCCGCACGTATGCATTTCCAGATACCAGAGCGCAATATTTCCGTATCGAACTAACCAATACACCCGTTAAACCGGGCGAGGTAATATCACAAGCTACAACAGCGGTTGACAGTACTTATACCTTATCAGAAATCCAGCTGCACTCAGACGGTCGTGTTAACCGTTGGGAAGACAAGGCTGGTTTCAACTTTCTGTTTGAATATTCTAACACGGCTACGCCAGAGGTTCCGCAAACTGCCGAAATTAAAGCGGAGGACGAGATAGACCTCACCTCAAAAATGCAACCCGACGGTACCTTGAACTGGACGCCACCAGCCGGTAACTGGACCATTATGCGTTTTGGCTATGCGCTTACCGGCTCAAAAAATCGCCCGGCAATTGCGGCGGCTTTGGGCTATGAGGTGGATAAGATGAGCAAAAAGCACGTAACTGCCTACATGGATTACTACAGCAAACTGGTAAAAGATGCTACCGGCGATCTGTACGGCAAAAGCCTCCAATATTATATGATGGATAGCTGGGAGGCCGGCATCCAGAACTGGACGGACGACATGATCAGCGAGTTTAAAAACCGCCGCGGTTATGATCCTACCAAATATCTGCCCGTAATGGCCGGCCACATTGTAGGCAGCGCCGAAGAAAGCGACCGTTTTCTGTGGGATTTTCGCCGCACACTGGTTGACCTGATTGCCGAGAACCACTATGGCACCGTGACCGACTACCTGAACAAACAAGGCATCAAAACTTATGGCGAGGCTGGCGGCGTGTCGCTGGAATCCATCGAGGACGCCTTGCTGAATAAAAAATACGTCAACATCCCCATGGGCGAGTTTTGGGTAAAGGATCTGCACCCATCATCTATGTATTATGAAGATATGCGGGGCGCAGCCTCGGCATCGCACGTGTATGGACAAAATATTGTAGCGGCTGAATCATTCACCGGCGGCAATTATGAATCGCCTGCCACATTGAAACGCCTAGCCGATTACTGGTTTAGTCAGGGCCTGAACCGTTTGGTGTTCCATACCTCGGCACACCAGCCGTTGGATACCAAGCCAGGCAACACCATGGTGGGCACCCACATTAACCGCAACATTACCTGGGCAGAGGATGCGCTGCCTTTTACCACGCACCTGGCCCGCTGCTCTTACCTGCTGCAAAAAGGCAAATATGTGGCCGATATTGCTTACTTGCTTAAAGAGGGAGCACCATCAACCATGCCGTTCTGGGGCGCAGGCCTGCAGCCCGCCAAGCCAGATGGTTACGAGTCTGACTACCTGAACACAGATGCATTTTTGAACCTGCTGACAGTAGATGCCAATGGCAGGCTTAACCTGCCCAGCGGCATGAGTTACGCCATACTTGTGCTGCCACCCACGCAAAAAATGAGCTTGCCGGTACTGCGCAAAATCAAACAACTGGTAGAGGCAGGTGCAACCGTAGTTGGCCCAAAACCCACCAGTGCGCCAGGGCTTTCAGCAGGTGCTGATGGCGACGCTGAATTGAAAGATCTGAGCTATCAATTATGGGCAGACCTGGATGGTGACAGTCGCACTAAACGCACATTTGGGAAAGGCCGCGTTTACTGGAATGAACCTTTAAAAGATGTAATGGCTGATCTGGCCATACCACGGGATGCAGCCATTGAGCGCCTGCCTGATGAAGTGGCCTGGACGCACCGCCGCGACGGTGACAATGATATTTATTATGTGGTTAACCGTACCGATACCGTACAGAACTTTAACATTACCTTCCGCACCGGTGGTAAAGATGTTAATCTGTGGAACCCGGATAATGGCACTGTTACTCCATCGCCCTATACACTCGCCGGTGATTTAACCCGTGTACCTATGCACCTGGAGCGGGGACAAAACATGTTCGTCATTTTTAGTGGCAAAGCGCCTATGGCATCGCGCAGCGTACCTGTTAAAAACATAAGCGTACTGGCTACCCTCAATGGCCCATGGCAGTTAAACTTCCCGTCAAAGTGGGGTGCGCCAGAAAGTGTACAATTGGCTAATCTAAGCGATTGGACAGCCAATAGCGATGACGGCATCAAATACTTCGGCGGCACAGCTACCTATACCAAAACCATCACCGTTAAACCTAACTGGCTCAGACCGGGCGCAGCCATCTGGCTGGACTTAGGCAAAGTGGGCGACCTGGCAGAAGTATGGCTAAATGGTAAACGCGTAGATCTGGCCTGGTACGCCCCCTATCGTGTCGACCTTAGCAAAGCGCTAAAGCCGGGTAACAATCAGTTACAAATAAAAGTAACTAACGAGTGGACCAACCGCCTGATTGGCGATAAGGCTAACCCCGACAAAAGAGTGCTGGCCAACTATGTAATGCCATTTGGCGGGATGTATAAAATGCAGCCATCAGGGTTGATAGGGCCGGTGAGGCTGATCAGCACACAATAAACCCTATATTAAGCCATGTCATCCCGACGAAGGAGGGATGACAGGATGTTTAAGAATAAAAAATCAAAACAGAAATCAAACTAAAACAAGCAATAAACATATGAACCGATCTTTATTAAAAACAATATTCATCCTGGCAGCTATGACAGCGCCCGGATTTGTGTATGCACAGCAACAACCCGCCCAGCAGCAAAAGCCTGCTGATAAAACGCCACCAAGTGAGGTAGCGGGCATCCCTGTAAACTATGATGAAAGCAAAGTGGGTACTTACACACTGCCTGATCCGCTGACCAAGTTGAACGGCCAGAAAGTAAAGAATGCGGAAGACTGGACCAAGAACCGTCGCCCGGAAATCTTAAACATGTATTACACCCTGCAATACGGCAAAGTACCCGGCAAACCGAAAGACATGACCTTTAACGTGTTTGACAAAGGCACCCCGGCATTTGGCGGCAAAGCCATCCGCAAGCAGGTGACCATTTACCTCACAAAAGATACTTCTGATAACCACAAAGTTGATGTACTGATTTACCTGCCGGCGCATGCCAGCAAACCATCAGCTTTATTATTAAATGCCTCGTTCAGCGCCAATAGCAACGTAACCGATGACCCAGGTGTAAAGCACAGCCTGATGTGGACGCCAGACGGCAAGCGTGTGCCTGTGCAAGGTGGTGGCCGTTTTGGCAAGATGAACATTGAGCAGTTTATTGATGCAGGTTTCGGCTTTGCCACTTTGTGTTATACCGATTTTGAGCCCGATACCAAAGACGGCTATAAATATGGCATCCGCGGCGTTTATAATAAAGACGGCAAGTTTGCAGATGATGAATGGGGCGCTATTTCGGCCTGGTCATGGGGATTGAGCCGCGTGATGGATTATTTTGAAACCGATAAAGACATTGACGCTAAACGCATTGCTTTAACCGGCGCCTCCCGCCTGGGCAAAACCACGTTATGGACCGGCGCGCGTGATACCCGTTTTGCCCTCATCATAGGCAGTGTATCTGGCGAGGGCGGGGCGGCACTGAGTCGCCGTAATTATGGGGAGACTGTTGCACATATGACGGCCCCATCGCGTTATTTCTATCAGTTTGCCACCAATTGGTCCAAATACAGCGCAGACCCTAACAAAATGCCAATGGACGGTCACATGTTAATTAGCCTAATGGCACCACGCCCTGTATTGCTGCAAACCGGTAGTACCGACGGCTGGTCTGACCCTAAAGGCGAATGGTTGGCTGCCCTGGCCGCCAAACAGGTATTTGAACTATTTAAAGAAACCGGCCCTACCACCACCGAATGGCCTGCCGCCGAAGACGAAAGCCAGTTACTGCATAATGAAGGATACTTTATGCACAACGGCCCGCACGGGGTATTACCTACCGACTGGCCTCGCTTTATTAAGTTTATGAAGAAGTATTTGTAGGTGATGGTGGCCAGAGGCCGCGGAATAGTGGTCACTCGCGTAAACGCGAGCGACTACAAAGGATATAGAACAGGCGCTTACTTTGTAAGCGCCTGTTCTATATCCAGATATTGTTATTTCGATGAGCAAGGGGGGACGACTGCGCGTGAGAGCGCAAGAGAAATCTCAGACGTTTAATAAGTCCTCATGAAAAACATGTGGGCAAGATTTCTCCTCACTCCCCGCGCAGCCCCTGCCAGCTGTTCGTCGAAATGACATGGTATTTTATTACTTATACAACTTTGGCGCTATATTCAACATCGGGAAATTACGCTGATGCCAGTATGGATAAGCCGGATATTCATCGCTGGCGGCATCCAGTTTTTTCACTTGCTCAACCGTCAGGTTCCAGCCGGCAGCTTCCAGGTTTTGCTTCAGTTGTTCTTCGTTACGGGCACCAATTACCAGGCTGCATACGGTTGGGCGCTGCAATAACCAGTTCAAAGATACTTGGGCTACGGTTTTGCCGGTTTCTTCGGCTACCTCATCAAGCGCATCCACTATTTTATACAGGTGTTCATAATCCGTTGCCGGACCTTCGGCACCACCCTGGCTCAGACGGCTGTCGGCAGGCATACCTGTGCCACGACGGAACTTGCCACTCAACCTCCCCGCAGACATCGGGCTCCAAACAATAGTACCCACGTTTTGATCAATGCCTAACGACATCAGTTCCCATTCAAACTCCCTGTCCAGCAACGAATAATGCGCCTGGTGCGCCACGTAGCGCGACCAGCCATAACGCTCTGATACCGACAGTGATTTCATCAGATGCCAGCCCGAAAAGTTAGAACAGGCAATGTAACGGATCTTTCCGCTCCTTACCAAATCATTCAGAGCGCTCAGTGTTTCTTCTACAGGCGTATTGGCGTCAAAGCCATGCATGTGGTAAATATCAATATGATCTACTTTTAATCGACGCAAACTCTCCTCGCAAGCCTGAATCAGGTGGCGGCGGGATGAACCATAATCATTAGGATCATCACTCATGGCAAAGGTGGCTTTGGTAGAGATCAGTACCCGGTTATGCAAGCCTTCTATAGCCTTACCCAGTATTTCTTCAGACATGCCTCTGGAATACATATTAGCCGTATCAAACAGGTTTACACCGGCATCCAGGCACAGGTTTACCATGCGGCGGGCATCTTCCACGTCGCTGTTGCCCCAGGCCTTAAAAAACTCATTGCCTCCGCCAAATGTAGCTGTACCAAAGCTAAGCACCGGCACAGAAAGGCCCGAGCCGCCTAATTTTCTATATTCCATAAATGATGTATTGTATATGTGTGATTGGCGTAAAGTTAGCAATCGCAATTGAATGTAATTTAAACGTCTATTTAAAGTTACAATCCGACATCCACCACTCCCCGCCTCAAAATTTTTGTACTTTTGATTGATGACTTTAGACCCGATAAGCGTATCGCTGTTTGAAATGAAGCTGGAAGAAATACACAGTCAGGATGCCTGGTTACGGTACGAGATCAGCAGACGCGATTTTGTTGCCCTGTTTCCCGTGCGCTTCAAGAATGGCAAGCCCCTGCGCCCAGATCACCCGGGCCGTGCCGGTGTTGACCGCGAGGTTTACCTGAAAGTTCTGGTGGCTTTTAAGCAGTCGTTTAATTGAATTGCTGCCCCATATTGGTTTCATATTTGGCATATAATTGGTTATATTTGATTTATGCAGATCGCTGAAAAGAAAAAGAAATACACCGTAGCAGATTACCAGCTGTTAGAAGAAGGTGCGCCTTTTCAATTGATCAATTATGACCTGATTATGTCGCCATCGCCTAACTCTTACCATCAACTTGTTTCCGGAGAAATCTTTTTCTTTATCAAAACATTTTTGAATAACACTAATGACTCAGGATTAGTTATTTCAGCACCTATGGATGTAGTACTTGATGATGGTAATGTTTATCAACCAGATATCATTTATATATCAGAGAAACGAAAAAATCAATTGGTAAAAGAGCGAATAGAAGGCGCGCCTGATCTTGTTATAGAAATCTTGTCTCCATCTACCGGCTATTACGATCTTCGCTATAAAAAAGATATTTACGAACGTTACGGCGTTAAAGAATACATCATCATTGATCCGATGAAAGAAACTGCTGAATCGTATTTCTTAACAGATGGCGTTTATCAGCTTAAACAAGAAGTCTCTAAGCCTAATGGGCTTAATTCTGTGTTACTGCCCGGTTTAACACTTGCTTTAGATAAATTATTCAAATAAAAAGAGCCAGGGCTAAACCCCGGCTCCTCCTGATTCTTAACTCTTATTTCCTGATTCTCTTCTTAAAGAGCACCAGCCTTAATTTCTTCTACTACAGCCGGGTCTAGCAAGGTTGAAGTATCGCCCAGATTAGAAGTATCGCCTTCGGCTATCTTTCTTAAAATCCTGCGCATAATTTTGCCCGAACGGGTCTTAGGCAGACCACTTACAAACTGAATTTTATCAGGCTTAGCAATCGGACCGATCAGACGCGATACTGTAGCGATAATATCTCTGCGGGTAACATCCTCGTCATCTTTACGGCCAGGATTTACCACAAAGGCATATACGCCCTGGCCTTTAATATCATGCGGATAACCAACCACTGCTGATTCAACCACCGTGCTGTGCATGTTAATAGCATTTTCTACCTCTGCTGTACCAATACGGTGGCCAGATACGTTCAACACGTCATCCACACGACCGGTAATGCGGTAGTAGCCCTCTTCATCGCGCAAGCAACCATCACCGGTAAAATACATATTCGGGTAAGTGGCAAAATAAGTCTGGCGACAACGCTCGTGATCGCCATAAGTGGTGCGCAACATACCCGGCCATGGGAACTTGATGCACAGGTTACCGCTCACACCGTTGCCCTGAACTTCTTCGCCCTTTTCATCCACCAGCACCGGCTGGATGCCCGGCAGCGGGAACGAGGCATAGCCCGGTTTCATTGGTGTTACGCCAATAATCGGGGTAATCATGTGGCCGCCGTTTTCGGTTTGCCACCAGGTATCAGCAATATCGCATTTGCCCTTACCCACGTTATCATGGAACCAGTGCCAGGCTTCTTCGTTAATCGGCTCACCTACTGATCCCAGTTTGGTTAAAGAGCTCAGGTCGTACTTGTTTACAAAGTCAGTCCCGAAACTCATCAGCGAGCGGATGGCCGTTGGCGCGGTATAGAATATGTTGATCTTAAATTTATCTACAATCTGCCAGAAACGGCCAGCATCCGGATAAGTCGGTACACCTTCAAACATCACCGAGGTAGCGCCTTGCGACAACGGACCATATACGATATAGGAGTGACCGGTAATCCAGCCAATATCTGCCGTACAGAAATAAACCTCATCCGGCTGATACTGGAACGTGGTATCAAACGTATAACCGGTAAACACCATATAGCCACCGCAAGTATGCACCACGCCCTTTGGTTTGCCTGTAGAGCCTGAGGTGTAAAGGATAAATAGCATATCTTCTGCTTCCATTTCCTCGGCCGGGCATTCTGGGTTACCTTGAGTTTCCACCTTTCTGATCTCGTCTTCCCACCACAGGTCACGGCCCTTAATCATGGCTACCGGCGTGCGGCTGCGGGTTAGTACAATTACTTTTTGTACTGATGGGCACTGCACCAACGCATCATCAATCACACTTTTCAGCTCCACTAGTTTAGCGCCACGGTAGGTACCATCTGCAGTAATTACTATATTACACTCTGCATCCTGGATACGATCTGCAATTGATTGTGCTGAGAAACCGCCAAAAACCACCGAGTGAATAGCACCAATCCTGGCACAGGCTAGCACGGCAATAGCCAACTCTGGCACCATTGGCATATAAATACAAATACGATCGCCCTTTTTGGCGCCGTTGTTTTTTAATACGT
>Ga0153918_1000726_pt1 | contig 14622 bp, 9 predicted proteins | sample TSFL002MetaG_FD_104687 | JGI IMG/M metagenome (GOLD analysis project Ga0153918, IMG submission 104687) | Attine ant fungus gardens microbial communities from Florida, USA - TSFL002 MetaG | ecosystem: Host-associated > Fungi > Mycelium > Unclassified | place: USA: Florida, Paynes Creek Historic... | reverse complement strand
GTCCGGGGGCGGGAGCGGAGCCAGGCGCCCGCGGCCCAGTGGATGAAGAGCGCGACGACGGCGAACATCGGCGCGAAGATCGCGGTGATCTTGAGCGCGCCGCCGACGAGCCCGATCGGCAGCAGCCACCACAGGCTCCCCCGGCCCGTCGCGTGCCGCACGACGACGAGCAGCGCGAGCGCTCCCATGAGCGGGACGGCGGCGTCGGTGGAGACGTAGGTGTAGGCCCACCACGAGAACGGCATGACCGTGAAGAGGAGCACGATCGCGAGCGCGAAGTACCTCGGCGTGCGCATGCGCACCATGGCGGCGTACGAGACCCACAGCGTGGGCAGCAGCCAGAACAGGCCCGTGAGGCGCATGGCGATGACGAAGTTCGTGCCCGTGACCGTCTGGATCGCCTTGCCGACGAGCCAGGTGATCCAGAAGTAGAGGGGCGTGTAGCCGTCGGCGCTGTTCAGGCCGGCCTGCGGGTAGGCGTTCCAGTCGGTGTAGTCGCCCCCGCAGGGGGAGCCGACGGACGGGAACGGACCTGCGCCGTAGCAGGAGAAGAGCTCGTTCGCCTCGACGCCCACGAGGTCGCCGCGGAAGACGATGGGGTGCCCGGGCAGGCCGAAGAGGTAGCCGAGGTACTGCCACTCGTCGATGACGGAGAGGTCGAAGCCGTGCATCCGCACCGTCGTGGACACGAAGTAGGCGGCGACGAGCGACATGACGACGTACGGGACGAGGCGCAGGAGCCGGGAGGCGAGGGCCGGTCGCGCGCTCCGCGCCGAGCGGGCACGTCGGCCCGCATCCTCGATTCGTCGCTGCGTGGGCGCGGTCATCGTTCCCCTCCTCGATGCCCGGGGCACGCGGAATCGGGCGTGCACGGTTCGGATCGAGCGTAGTCGACGCGTCGAGCGCTCCTCGCCTTCGGCGGCGCGGGGCGTCCGCGGCGTCTCCGCGGACGGCCCGCCCCCTCGCCGCGCGCGACGGGGAGGGGCGGGCCGGCTCAGGCGCGGTCGCGGGCCCGGAGCTCCCGGCGGAGGATCTTCCCCGAGCTCGACTTGGGGATCGCGTCGACGAACTCGACGAGCCGCACCTTCTCGTGGGGCGCGACGTGCGCCGCGACGAACGCCATGACGGCATCCTCGTCGAGGTCGGCGCCCGGCTGCCGGACGACGAACGCCTTCGGCACCTCCTGGCGGTCGTCGTCGAGCGCGCCCACCACGGCCGCGTCGGCGACGGCCGGATGCTCGAGCAGCACGGCCTCGAGCACGGCCGGCGCGACCTGGTACCCCTTGTACTTGATGAGCTCCTTGAGCCGGTCGACGATGCGGAAGAGCCCGTCGCGAGTGACGGTCGCGATGTCGCCGGTGCGCAGCCAGCCGTCGGCGTCGACCGTGTCGGCGGTCGCGTCCTCCCGGCCGAGGTACCCGGCCATCACCTGAGGGCCGCGGATCCACAGCTCGCCGGGCGCCGATTCGCCCTCGGCGGGCGGCTCGACGTCGAGGCCCGTCTCCGGGTCGACCAGCCGCGCCTCCGTGCTCGGCGCGAGCAGGCCGATGGAGGACGGGTCGATCGAGGGATCGTCGACCGGGCGCACGTGCGTCACGGGGCTCGTCTCGGTCATGCCGTAGCCCTGGCTGACGCGGCAGCCGATGCGCGCCTCGACCGCTCGGGCGAGCGCACCGTCGAGCGGCGCCGCGCCGGAGAAGACCACCTCGACGTGCGAGAGGTCGAACTCGTCGACCATGGGGTGCTTCGCGAGTGCGACCGCGATGGGCGGGGCGATGAAGACCCACGTCGTGCGGTGCTCGCTGACGATGCGCAGGAACTCGGCGAGGTCGAATCGCGGCATCGTGACGATCGTGCTGCGGTTCAGCAGGGCGTAGTTCAGCAGCACCGTCATGCCGTAGATGTGGAAGAAGGGGAGCACCGCGAGCAGCCGGTCGCAGGGCGCGGCACCCAGCGAGCCGCGGCTCTGCAGGGCGTTCGCGACGAGGTTGCGGTGGGTGAGCATGACGCCCTTGGGGCGCCCCGTCGTCCCCGAGGAGTAGGGCAGCACCGCGAGGTGCGTCGAGGGATCGAACTCGACCGCGGGCGCCTCGCGCCCCTCCGCGAGCAGGTCGGCGAGCGACTCGTACCCCGGGGCCCCGTCGATCACGATGACGTGCTCGCTCGGGATCCCCGCGCGCTCCGCGCCGGCCGAGGCGCGGTCCAGCAGCGGGGAGACGGTCACGAGCCGCGTCGCGTTCGCGTCGCGGAGCTGGAACTCGATCTCCTCGGGCGTGTAGAGCGAGTTCACGGTCGTGGCGGTCGCCCCCGCACGCAGGATGCCGTGGAACACGGTCGCGAAGGCGGGGACGTTCGGGCAGAGCAGCGCGACGACGTCGCCCGGGCCGACGCCGCGGGCGGCGAGGGCACCGGCGAACCGGACGACCTGCGCGCGCAGCTGCGCGTAGCTCGTCTCGGCGCCGGTGACGCCGTCGACGACGGCGGGCCGCTCGAGCTCGGACTCGCTCAGCGAGGAGAAGAGGAGGTCGAAGAGGGGCGAGTCTGGGATGTCGACCGCCGGGCGGGGGCTCGTGAACACGTGATCTCCTTCGATCGGGTGCTCCGACATCCTTGCCTGATTCGGCGTCGCAAATCAAGAGACTCGGTATCAGATTGTGCGGATTCCGAGGCCCGCTCGAGCCGCGGCCCGCCCGTCGCGCTCAGTCCTCGATCGCCTCCCGCTCGGCGAGCAGGATGGGGCCCGTGTGCGCCGGCAGCGTGCGCCGCGGCAGCGCGGGGAGGTCCTGCACCCGCAGCTTCGAGTAGATCGCGAAGTAGCACAGCAGCAGCCAGTTGCCCTCGATGAGCAGGCGCGACTCCGTGAGCGACTGCACGGCCAGCGCGACCATGATCAGGAACGCGAGCACGCTCGTCACGGGGATCGCGCGCGAGCCCACGGCATCCGTCTGCGGCCGGTCGATCGCCAGCCACCAGGTGCGGATCAGCGTCGACACCACGAGGGTGCCGAACGTGATCGCGCCGACGAGCCCCACCTGCATCCAGGCGTCGAGATAGGCGTTGTGGGCCTGCAGGAAGTGCACGCCGTCGAGCACGAAGAGGTCCTTGAAGGGGGTCAGCCACGGGGCCCAGTAGCTGATCCAGCCGAGTCCGAGCAGCCAGTGCTGCTCCGCGATGGCGGCGACGGACGCCCAGATGTCGCCGCGGCCGGAGAGGTCGCCGGTGCGGTTGATGAGGCCGAAGACCTCGTCGCTGTTGAGGCCGATGAACGCGATCATGGACGCCATCACGGCGCCGACCACGCCGTACAGGAGCCAGCGCCGAGCGCTCGAGAGGGGTCTCGCGATGACGATGAGCACGACCGCGAAGGCGACGACCGCGAGCCCCACGATCGCGGTGGCCGAGCGCGAGAGGGCGAGCACGGCGAGGCTCACGACGGTCCACGTCGCGCCCGACCAGCGCGAGAGCATGCCCGCGCGCCACTGCACGCCGACCACGATGACGCACAGCAGGGCGACCATGCCGATGAGGTTGCGGTTGCCGAGGATGCCCTGGATCGCCGCCCCCGCGAAGATATGCCCCTGGCTCCACAGCAGGCCCGGCGGCACGGAGTGGATGTCGGCGCCCGGCACCCCCGACACCTGGTCGAGGAAGCCGGGGATGATGAAGTAGCTGAGCGGGAGCACGCCGTCGGGGAAGAAGATCGCGACGGCCACCTCGAAGAGGAGCGACAGCCCGACGATCGCCCGCATGGCCCAGCTGAGCGCGCGCACGAACTCGACCTTCGAGAGCGTCACGGCCAGCGCGAGGGCCGTGATCGCGGTGATGATCTGGATGAGCCAGCCGAGCGTCGTCTCGAAGCGGTAGGCCGACCAGATCACGCTCGCGCCGCACCACACGACGAACAGGAGCAGCGGGGCGGGCAGATGGCTCAGCCGGGGGAGGGGGCGCTTGCGGGTGAGGAGCCAGATCGAGACCCCGAGGATGCCGAGGGCGATCGCACCGAAGCCGTACCACGTCACCAGGTTGCGCCAGAAGTCGCCCGCGAAGCCCGTGAAGATCGCGAAGGCGGCGAAGGCGGTCGTCCACGCGGGGCGCTCGCCCATTCGCGTCAGCCAGCGCGCGCGCAGTCGCGCGGGGCCGCGTCGGGCGGATTCGGCGGTTCGATCGGCGGTCACCCGATCAATTGTGCGGTACGGCGGGGAGGTTCGCGCCCACGCCGGCCCTCCCGCCTCCCGACTCACGCGAAGGCGCCGTGGCCCGTGATCGCCCGCCCGACGATGAGCGCGTTCATGTCGTAGGTTCCCTCGTAGCTGTAGATCGCCTCCGCGTCGGCGAAGAAGCGGCCGACGCCGTAGTCGCTCACGATTCCGTTGCCGCCGCACGCCTCCCGGCACAGGGCGACGGTCTCGCGCATGAGCCTCGTCGCGACGAGCTTCGCCAGCGCGGAGTGCTCGTCGCGCTGCGTGCCGGCATCCAGCATGCGCGAGACCTTCGTGCAGAGCGCGATGCTCGCGGTGATGTTGCCGAGCGAGCGGACGAGCTTCTCCTGGACGAGCTGGTGCGCCGCGATGGGCTTGCCGAACTGCTCGCGCTCCTTCGTATAGGCGAGCGCGGCCTCGTAGGCGCCGACCGCGACGCCGATCGCCTGCCAGGCGACCTCGGCGCGGGTGAGCCGCAGCACGTGCGCGGTGTCGCGGAAGCCGTTCGCGCCCGCGAGCTTGGCGGACTCGTGGACGCGCACGTCGTCGAGCACGATGTCGGCGTTCTGCACGGCCCGCAGCGAGACCTTGCGCTCGATCTTCGTCGCCGTGAACCCGGGCGTCGAGGTCGGCACCAGGAATCCCTTGACCTGCCCGTCGGCGACGTCCTTCGCCCACACGACGACGACGTCGGCGAGGGTCGCGTTGCCGATCCAGCGCTTGGCGCCGTTCAGCACCCACTCGCCGCCGACGAGCTCGGCGGTGGTGCGCAGACCGCGCGCGGCGTCGCTGCCCGAGAGCGGCTCGGTGAGCGCGAACGCGCCGATGACGCTCGCATCGGCCAGCCTCGGCAGCCACTCGCGCCGCTGCTCGTCGGAGCCGCACACGTCGATCGTGCCCATCACGAGGCCGTTCTGCACGCCCACGAAGGTCGCGACGCTGGCATCCACGCGACCCAGCTCGAGCGCGGTCCAGCCGCGGAAGACGGCCGAGTTCGGGAAGGGGCGGGTGAGCTCGGCGCCGAGTCCGATCACGCGCGCCTCGGCCAGCACGGGCACGACCTCCATCGGGAACTCCGCGCGCTCCCACGCCTCGTCGACGAGCGGGCGCACGTCCCGCTCGAGGCGGGTCCGGAGCGCCGCGAGATGCCGTCGCTCCTGCGGCGTCAGCTCCTCGGCGAAGCCGTAGAAGTCGGATGCGAGGGTCTGGAACTCTTCGCCGCTCATGTCCTGCTGCACTCCTCTTCGAGTCGTAGAGATCCCGTTCGAGACGGCTCCCGCCGCTTCGGCGCGGGTCTCGTGGCGATTGTACGAGCGGACAGCACCCGCCGCGGACCCGTTGGGCGAACCCTCCTGTCCCGTCGAGCGGGGCTGATGCCGGGTTGTGCGTCCCCGATGCCCGGAGTTGTGCAGGCGCAGGGGCGAACGGCCCGGGTCGTCCAGCACCCGCACGGTACGCTTCCCTTTCGATGTTCACTCACCTCTCCAACGAGCCGGCCGACTACGCGTGGGGCGCCCCTGGCGCGATCTCGCTGCTCCTGGGGACGGCCGGCGCCTGCCGCGTCGACGGCGGCGCCGCCGACCGCTCCGTGCCGCAGGCCGAGCTCTGGCTCGGCGCGCACCGGGGAGCGCCCGCCGCCGTCGAGTCGGAGGCGGCCGGGCGCGAGCGGCTCGACGCCTGGATCGCGCGCGACCCCGAGACCGTCCTGGGCCGCTACGCCGCCGGGCTGCGCGAGGGCGACGAGCCGCATCTCCCCTTCCTCTTAAAGGTGCTCGCGGCCGGGGCGCCGCTCTCGCTCCAGGCGCACCCGACGCTCGAGCGGGCCCGCGCGGGCTACGCCGCCGAGGATGCGGCCGGCATTCCCGTCGACGCTCCGACGCGCAACTACCGCGACCGTCTGCACAAGCCCGAGCTGCTCTGGGCCGTGAGCGAGCGGGTCGAGGCGATCGCCGGGTTCCGCGACCGCGACGCGGTCGTCGCCTGCGCCGACGCCTTCGAGGAGGCGCTCGACGCCGTGACGGCGCACGACGGCGCCGGCATCGACCGGCGGGACGCGGCGGCGCTGCGCGCCGTGCTCGCGGACCTCGCCGCCGTCGACGACGCCTCCTCGCGTCGGGCGATCGTCGAGCGCGTGCTCGCCGGCGGCGTCGTCGTGGACCGCGCCGTCCGGGCGATCTCGCGCGTCGCCGAGCTCGCCGACAGCGCACCGGCCGACGACGCCGAAGCGACCGTCCGCGGCGAGCCGATGGGGGCCCGCGCCTCGGCGGTGGACGCGCTGGGCGCCGACTTCGACACCGTGCGGCGCCTCGCCTCGGCGTTCCCCGGCGACCCCGGCATCCTCATCGCCCTGCTCCTGCACCGCGTCTCGCTCGAGCGGGGGAGCGCGATCGCCGTCCCCGCCGGCGTCCTGCACGCGTACCTCTCCGGCACGGGCATCGAGATCATGGCGGCCTCCGACAACGTCCTGCGCGGGGGGCTCACGCCCAAGCACGTCGACGTCCCCGAGCTCCTGGCGACGCTCGACTTCGACGTCTCGCCCCCGCCCCTGGTGGAGCCCGGCGCGCTCGCGGCCGGGGTCGAGGAGTTCCGCTCCTTCGCCCCCGACTTCCGGCTCCTCGTCGTGCGCCCCTCCCTCTCGCCGGATGCGAGCGTCGGCCTCGACCTCGACGGGCCCTCGGTCGTGCTGTGCCTCGAGGGCTCGGCACGGCTCGACGGCGCCTCCTCGACCGCGCGGATCGAGCGCGGCGAGGCCTTGCTCGCGACGCCCGAGGAGGGCGCGATCGCGGTGTCCGGGGAGGCGCTCCTCGTCGTCGGGACGTCCGGGGTGGACCCCGCGACGCCGCTGCCGCTCGACTAGTCCCGCGACACGCGCGCGCTGCGCGCGCCACTCCGTTTGCCGGGGAATTTCCAGGCGGGACCTCGTACCGCCGATGCGACACGCCGGGCGTTGCAAGCGGCAATGCCGGGGGCGCGGGGTGGAGTCCCCTAGGGTTCGCCGCTCGACTTGACGGCGAACGAATGACACCGATGTAATGAGTGGGGTCGCGGGCAGGTTGCCCGCGACGAGCGTGGGGAGATCGAGTTGATGGAGAATCCAGGGCTGAACCCCGGGGTCCCCGAGAATTGGTACGCCGATCCCGTCTCGCTCGGTGTTCCGGGCCTGCGCCGCGGGCTCGGCGACGACAACCCGCTCGCCTGGCAGGCCGACGCCCTGTGCGCGCAGACCGACCCCGAGGCCTTCTTCCCTGAGAAGGGCGGCTCCACGCGAGACGCCAAGAAGATCTGCGCCTCGTGCGAGGTGCGCTCCGAGTGCCTCGAGTTCGCGCTCGAGAACGACGAGCGCTTCGGCATCTGGGGAGGACTGAGCGAGCGCGAGCGGCGCAAGCTCCGGCGCCTGGCCTGAGCCCGGCCGGGGCGGCGGGCGGCGCCGAGACGAGACGTGAACGCGATGCGGGTGCAGACGCCCGCATCGCGTTCGGCGTCTCCGGGGCCGTGCTCGGGGGCCGTCGCGCCGATCGTCCCGACTCCGCCGCATTTCCGCCATGCCGCGGGCCAATCCCCGGCCGCCCATGAGCGCCGCCTAGCCTTGATCGAATGCGCCAGGGAGTCACCGCCATCCTCGTCGCGCGTGAGAGCGCGGCCACGCTCGAGCGCACGATCCGCGCGCTCGAGGCGCAGTCGCGCCGCGTCGACCGCACCGTCTTCGTGCACGTCTCCTCGCGCGACGCGACGGGCGAGCTGCTGCGCGCAGCGGCGCCCGACCTGCTGCTCGCCGTCGACCCCGACGCCACCTACGGGGCCGCCCTCGCCGAGGCCACGGCCGTCCTCGCCGAGCAGTTCCCGGATGAGCGCCCCGCCGGCCGCGAGCTCGTGCTCGCCCGGCCCGCGGGCGGGGACGCCGACGAGGGCGCGGCCGACGGCGTCGAGGCCGGGACCGCCGCGGGCTCGGGCGCGGCATCCGGTTCGGACCGCTCCGCCGCCGAGCTCCCCTCCACGACCTCCGGCGAGTGGCTGTGGCTGCTCATGGCCGACAACGCGCCCGAGCACGACGCGCTCGAGCGGCTTCTCGAGACCGTCGAGCGCAACCCGTCCCTCGCCGTCGCCGGCCCCAAGCTCGTGCAGGCGAGCGACCCCGCCGTGCTCGAGGAGTACGGCCAGTCGGCCGAGTTCGACGGCACCGCCGTGCGGCTGCACCACGGCGAGCTCGACCAGGGCCAGTTCGAGGACCTCTCCGACGTGCTCGCCGTCGCCGCCGGCGGCATGCTCGTGCGCCGCGACGTGTGGGAGCGCCTCGGCGGCTTCGACCCCGGGCTCCCCGTCGTCGACGACGCGCTCGACTTCTGCCAGCGGGTCTGGCTCTCCGGCGGACGCGTCGTGCTCGCGCCGAACGCCCGCGTCGAGAGCGCCGGGACGGACGCGAGCGGCAGCGAGGCCTTCGAGACGATCTTCTCCGCGGGGCGCGTGACCCGCGAGCGGCGCGAACGGCGGGCCCGCCGCACGGCGCAGCTCCACCGACGGCTCGTGCACGCCACGGACGCCGGGTACGCGCTCGGTCGCGCGACGCTGCTGCCGGCATCCGTCGTGGGCGGGCTCTGGCACCTCGTGCGCAAGCGGCCGCAGGACATCCTCCCCGACATCGCCGCCGCCGGCGCCGTGTCGTTCGGCGGCACCCGCGTCGCCGAATCGCGGCAGCGCGCCGAGCGCACCCGCACCGAGCCCCACGAGTCGGTCGAGCCGCTGCTCGTGCAGCCGGCCGACGCCCGCAAGGCCCGCGCCGCCGAGCGCGACCGCGTGCGCGCCGCACTGCAGGACGAGCGCGAGCGGTACGCGCTCTTCGGCAACGGCGGCGCATGGGTGCTGCTGGTCGCCGTGATCGTCTCGGCCGTGCTCCTCTTCCCGCTCGTCGCGGCGGGCACCCTCGGCGGCGGCGCGCTGCTGCCGCTCTCCGGCTCGGTCGTCGACCTCTGGGCGCACACCGGCTACGGGGTGCGCGACGCGGGAGCGGGCGTCTTCGGCGTGGCCGACCCGTTCGCGCTCGTGCTCGCGGTGCTCGGCACCATCGCCTTCTGGCATCCGTCGACGAGCCTCGTGCTCGTCTGGCTCCTCGCCATCCCCGTCTCGGCGCTCGGCGCCTGGCTGCTCGCCGCGCGGGCGACCGTGCGGCCGGGCCTGCGCGCCTTCGCCGCCTTCGCCTGGATGCTCGCGCCGCCGCTCCTGCTCGCGCTCGTCGACGGCCGCCCCGCCGCGGTCATCGCCCACGCGGCGCTGCCCTGGCTGGTCTTCGCGGGCCTCCGCGTCACCCGCTCGTGGTCGAGCGCCGGAACGACGGCGCTGCTCGCCGCGCTCGTCGCCGCGTGCGCGCCCGCGCTGCTGCCCGCGCTCGCCCTCCTCTGGCTCGGACACATGTGCGTCGCGGGCCGGTTCTGGTACCGCGCGCTCCTCGTGCCCGTGCCGGTGCTCGCGCTCTTCGCGCCGCTCGCCCTCGCGCACGCCAACCGCGGGCACCCGCTGGGGCTCTTCACGGATCCGGGACTGGCCGCCGTCTACTCGCCCGTGCGCGGCTGGGAGGTCGCGCTCGGCTTCCCCGAGACCTCGTACGGCGGCGTCGCGGCGCTCGTCGGACCGACGGGCGCGAGCGTGGGGATCGTCGTCGGCGTGCTCCTGGCACCGCTCGCGATCCTCGGCGTCATCGGCCTCTTCGGCCACGCCGCCGGCGTCGCCCGGATGGGCTGGCTGATCGCGGTGCTCGGCTTCGCCACCGCGAGCCTCGCCGGCGGCCTCGGCTTCGCCGCGGTCGGGCCGGTGCCGGTGCCGCTGTGGATCGGCGGCGCCCAGTCGCTCATGTGGCTCGGCGTCCTCTGCGCGGCCTGCGCCGGGCTCGCCGCCATCGGCCGGGCCCGGGGCGTCGCCTCGGCCATCGCGCTCATCGCGCTCGCGGCAGCCGTCGCCGTGCCCGCGACGAGCGTGCTGCGCGGCGACGCCGTCGTGCACCCGGACTCGGGCCGCTCGCTGCCGGCCATCGTCGATGCGCAGGGGCACGCGGAGGCGCGGGTCGGCACGCTCGTCATCGCGCCGCTCGCCGACGGCTCGCTCTCGGTGCATCTGGTTCGCGGCATCGGCTCGACGCTCGACGAGCAGTCGACGCTGCGCGCCTCCGCGACCGGCTTCACCGACGCGGACCTCCGCCTCGCCCAGCTCGCCGTGAGCCTCGCCTCCGACCCGAACTTCCCCGCGACCGGGGAGATGCACGCGCTCGGCGTGACCTTCGTGCTCGTGCAGCCGGCCGAGGCCGATGCCGTGCCCGTCGCGCATCGCATCGCGGCGTCGCTCACCGCCAACGACGCGTTCTCTCCCGCGGGCGACACCGAGTTCGGCTCGCTGTGGCAGGTGGTCGGCGGCACGCTCGCGCCGGTCGACGACTCCGTCGCGGCGCCGCTCGCGGTGGGCAACGCCGATACCTGGCAGGGGCGCACGATCCTCGTGCTGCAGGCCGCCGCGCTGCTCCTGGCCCTCTACCTGGCGCTGCCGACGGGGAGCCGCAGCGAGAACGCATCCGCGCTCGTCGCGCAGGCGGAGCGGATGCGGGGGCGCCGCCGTTTCGACCTCGACGCGAGCGACCCCGAGGCGCCCCACCGTGCGGTCGCGGGCGCCCTCGAGCTCGAACGGCACGACTCCTTCGCCGAGGAGGACGACGACGATCCGGATGCAGTCGACGATGCGCGAGGAGTGAACCGTGGCTGATCGCACGTGGAACCGCGAATGGCGGCTCGAGGGCGAGGCCGCCGAGGCCGCCGCCGCCGGGCTGTCCGAGAGCGAGCGGCCGCGCGCGGCGGTGCGCGGCGAGGGCGGCGGCGCCGCTGAGGCGGCGGGGGCTGCTGAGGCGGCCGAGGCCAGGACATCGGAGGACGTCGGTGCGGCTGGGGCCGCGGACACGGGCTCGGCGGAGGCCGCGGAGCCCTCGGCGGGCGCCGACGAGGCGGCCGTGATCGGGACCGACGCGGATGCCCCGGTCGAGTCCGGCGGCGCGGCGGGCGCAGCGGAAGCGGAGCCCGCGTCCGAGCCGGGCCCCGACGGCCAGGAGCCGGGGGACGAGCGCGTCGTCGGAGACGCCGTGGATGCCGAGGGCGACGAGCCGTCGCCCGACGACGTCGACCCCGCCGGGGCGTCCGCGCCGGGGGAGCCCGACGACGCGGATGCGCCTCGGAGCGACGCCGACGAGGAGGAGCGGGCGGCCGACGAGCCGGTCGCGCCGGCCTTCGCCTTCGCCTCGGGCACCGCATCCGAGGCGGAGGAGGACGCGCCCGAGCCGGATCCCGAGGGTGACGACGCCGATGCCGGTGCCGATGCCGACGACCCGACCGGCGGCGACTCGTCCGAGGCCGAGCCGGATGCCTCCGACGACGTCGCGGCGCCCGCCGATGCTTCGGCATCCGCCGTCGAGCGCGAGGCTCGCGCCGCGCGCGCCCGCACCCCGAAGACTTCGCCCCGCTCGGCCCGCTTGACCGGCCGCATCGTGGCCCGCTCCTTCGCGGGCGTCGTCGCCCTCGCCGTCGTCGGCGCGACCGTCTGGGCGACCGAGGCCCTGCCGCTGCCCTCGCTCTTGCACGCGCCCGCCTCGGTGGCGATCGCGCCCGTGCCGGGCGTGCAGGAGCGCGTCTGCCCCGGGCCGTTGGCCCGGCTCGGGCTCGACGCGAAGGACCCGACGCGGACGAGCACCGTGGGCACGGTCTCCGTGCAGCTCGGCGGCGACGCGCAGGGCGTGCAGCTGAACCCCGTCGGGCAGCTCCCTGCGGGCCAGCCCGCCCCGTCGGACACCCAGTCGATCCTGCCCGTGCAGTTCGTCACGACGCCCGTCACGTCGACGGGCACGCCCACCGCGTTCGACGCGGCGCAGACCGCCGAGCTCACGCGCGGCGACGCGCTCGGCTTCGCGGCCACGACCTGCCGGCCGAGCGCCGTCGAGCAGTGGCTCGTCGGCGGGTCGACGTCGCTCGGCAACAGCACGCTCGTCGAGCTCATCAACCCGAGCGCGAACCCGGTCACGGCCGATCTCGAGGTCTACACGAATGAGGGCCGCGTGCGGGCGCCCGGCCTCACCGGCATCGAGATCCCGGCGAAGGCGCGGCAGCTCGTACGGCTCGCGGGCGCCGCCCCGAGCGCGACCGGCTTCGCCGTGCGGGTCACGGCGACCGGCGCGATCTCGGCGACCCTCCACGAGATGCATGCGGATCGGGCCACCTCCACGGGCATCGAGATCGTCGGCGCCCTGGACGCGCCCTCGACCCGGCTCGCGATGCCGGGCGTGCCCGTCGGCAGCGCCGGCGTGCAGGAGCACGACGACGAGATCTCCGAGCACGCGACCTTCGTCCGTCTCTTCGCCCCGGGCGAGGCGAGCGTCGAGGCGACGCTGCGCCTCTTCGCCGCCGACGGGACGGAGCAGACGCCCATCCGGGCGACGCTCGCGCCCCAGACCGTCACCGAGGTGCCGCTCAGCACGGTCGCGCCGGGCACCTACACGGTCGTCGTCGAGTCGTCCGCGCCCGTGGTCGCGGCGACGCGCAGCTACGTCGTCTCGCCCGAGGTCGACTTCGCCTGGTACACGCCCTCGCCGCGCCTGACCGGCTCGGCGCACGTCGCGGTGCCCGCCGGCCCGACGCCGCGCGTCGCCATCGGCAACCCGCGCGACGAGGAGATCACGGTGCGCGCGACCCTCGCATCCGAGGAGCGCAGCGTCACCATCCCCGCGCACGGCTTCGCGAGCATGGACGCGCCTGGCTCGTCGGTCGTGATGCTCGACGGGCTCGACGGCTCGGTCGTCGCCGTGAGCTACGCGGGCAAGGGACAGCTGTCGGGATTCCCCGTGCTGCCCGACTCGCCCCTTGCGACCGACATGACGGTCTACCGCTAGCGCTCGCGTGGGCGGTAGACGCTCCCGCCCGCTTCGCCCGACAAGTTCAGCGCGCCTCCTCCGTGCATCTTGTCGGGCGAGCGGCCGCTCTCTTCGTTCGCCCGACGAGAACGGTCGCCGAGGACTGCGGATCTCGTCGGGTGAAGGTCGGGACGGAGGCGCGGTCAGTCCTCGCCGAAGTCGCCGGAGACGAGCTCCCAGGGGTCGATGTCGAGCAGGTCGGAGACGGCCAGGAGCACGGTGCGCTCGATGAGCGCGCGGTAGTGCACCGGGTCGCTGCAGTGCAGCTTCGCGAGCCGGTCGATCGGTACGCGGAAGAGCACGATGCGGTTCGGCGGCACGATGTGCCAGCGGTCGATGCCGTCGTCGTGCTGCGCGCTGTCGGGCATGTTCGCGACGTCGATGCGCACGCCCGCGAGCCGCTCGGGATCGACCGAGCGCAGGTAGGCCATGGCGTCGAGCACGTGCTGCTCGAAGCGCAGCTCCCGGCCCGTCAGCATGGGCAGGAAGGGGCCCGCCACGCTCGAGCGCAGCCCCCGGCCGTGACGGCCGCGGGAGAGGCCCCGGACCGGCCGGGGGTCGCTCAGGGCGCGCTGGGAGGGACGGCGACGACGCATGGCACGAGTCTACTTCCGCGGCCATCGGGCCTTCGGCGGGTATCCTCGGAGGATCATGGCCATTCGACCCTGCTCCCGCGTCGCGTGCACGCAGCCCGCGCTCTTCACGCTCACGTTCGACTACGCCGAGCAGCTCGCGGCCATCGGTCCCCTCTCCTACACGGCCACCCCGCACTCCTACGACCTGTGCACGCGCCACGCCGAGCGGCTGACCGTCCCCCAGGGCTGGACCATCATGCGCCCCGTGGCCCTCGGCGCCCCGGCCTCCGGCCCCGCATCCACGGCCGCCGAGCCCGTCTGACGCGTCGCGTTCCATCCATGGACCCGAATTTCCCCTTCGGCACGTGCCGAAGGGGAAATTCGGGTCCATGGATGCGCTGACATACCCTGGATGCCATCATGAACGAAGCCTCAGCAGCCGCGTCGACGGGCGACCTCGACGCCGTCGTCAAGAGCTACGACGTCCGCGGACTCGTCGGATCGCAGCTCACCGAACCCCTCGTCGAGGCGCTCGGCGCCGGATTTGTCGACGAGCTCGACCTCGCGGGGCAGGAGGTCGTCGTCGGCCACGACATGCGCGACTCGAGCCCCGCCTTCGCGGCCGCCTTCGCGCGCGGCGCCCGCCGGCGCGGCGCGAACTCCACCCTCATCGGCCTGTGCTCCACCGACGAGAACTACTACGCCTCGGGGGCGCGCAACGCCGCCGCCGCGATGTTCACGGCGAGCCACAACCCCGCCTCCTACAACGGCATCAAGATGTCGCGCGCCGGCGCGCGATCCCTGAGCTACGACACGGGCCTCGCCGCGATCCGCGACCGCGCCCGCGGCTTCCTCGAGCACGGCATCCCCGCAGCCGAGCGCGAGGGCGCCGCGACGGAGGCCGACGTGCTCGCCGACT
>Ga0153918_1000725_pt1 | contig 14623 bp, 8 predicted proteins | sample TSFL002MetaG_FD_104687 | JGI IMG/M metagenome (GOLD analysis project Ga0153918, IMG submission 104687) | Attine ant fungus gardens microbial communities from Florida, USA - TSFL002 MetaG | ecosystem: Host-associated > Fungi > Mycelium > Unclassified | place: USA: Florida, Paynes Creek Historic... | reverse complement strand
TAGAAAATATGGAGTCCACGGTGTCCCTCTTTTCGTCTAATTTATCTGTATCTCAGTTTACTAGCGAAAGCGTAGAAATAAACCTAACATTGAAATTAAAGAACATCAGATTTAGCATGTAAACGAAAATTCGTGGCAGGATGCCTCGCTACATCTGTTCGTGAGATTTTACTCAATGGGACGAGATAAAAATGCATAATAATGAACCCGGAACACCCGTCGACTCGAGTCTGGGGTACACATTCCAAAACGATTTTCTGGCCCTGACCCAGGCGTTTTCATTGCCTGAAATTGATTACACCGATATTTCCCAGCGGGAACAGTTGGCGGCGGCTATTAAACGCTGGCCTTTATTGGCTGAATTTGCCCAACAACAATAAGGGAGCCATTGATGGCCATACTAGGATTACAGGGCGTCCGGGGTGGAGTGGGTACAACATCCATTACCGCGGCGCTGGCGTGGTCATTACAGTTATTAGGTGAATCGGTGCTGGTTATTGATGCCTGCCCGGATAATTTGCTGCGCATGTCTTTCAACGTTGATTTCGACCACCACAATGGCTGGGCGCGCGCGCTGCTTGACGGTAAAGACTGGCAGGATGCAGGACTGCGCTACACCTCTCAGCTCGATCTGCTCCCCTTTGGGCATCTGACTGCAAAAGAACGTGAGAACGACTACTCAAACCAGCAAACCCTGGAGCAATTCACCTACGCGCTGGAGCGCCTGAAGGAACAGAGTCATTACCAGTGGATTTTGCTGGATCTGCCGCACGGTTATACGCCGCTGACGCGCCAGCTCATCAGCCACTGCGATCACATTCTGTCGATTGTGAACGTGGACGCAAACTGCCATATCCGCCTGCATCAGCAAGCATTACCCGCAGACGCCCATATTCTGATTAACGATTTACGCATCAGCAGCCAGATTCAGGACGATCTGTACCAGATTTGGCTGCAAACTCAGCGCCGCCTGTTGCCTATGGTGATTCATCGTGACGAGGGGATGGCGGAATGTCTCGCCTCCAAGCAGCCACTCGGTGAATACCGTGGCGATTCACTGGCGGCAGAAGAGATCCTTACGCTGGCGAACTGGTGTCTGTTGCACTTCACTCGTCGTCCAGAGTCGGCCAGGAGTGCTGTATGAGCCGTGTGTCCACCTGGCTACTCATCCCACCGGTCAGCGCGCGCTTAAGCGAACGCTACCGTCATTACCGTCGACACGGCGCATCGGTGTTAAGCGCTGCGCTTGGCTGTTTCTGGATGATCCTGGCATGGATGTTTATACCGCTCGAACACCCGCGCTGGCAGCGTATTCGTGCGCGCCACCGCGAGCTTTATCCGCACATTAATTCCGACCGCCCGCGGCCGCTGGATCCGGCCCGTTATCTTATTCAGGCCGTCTGGCTGGTGGCCACCATGCCCCGGCAGGAACATAAAGCCCCGCGCTGGCGCAGCTTCGACCGGGTGGCGAATTTACGTGAACGCTACCATCAATGGCTGGACAGACTGCCCGATAGCGTGAGTGATAAAACCAGCCATCTGGATAACCACAAAGAGCTCGGGCATCTGCATCCGGGCTTGCGGCGTTTCATCCTCGGCGTGATTGTCGTCTTTTCGCTCATTCTGGCAGTGGTCTGTATCACGCAGCCCTTTAACCCGCTGGCACAGTTTACCTTCCTGATCCTGCTGTGGGGCGTGGCGCTGCTAGTCCGGCGTATTCCGGGGCGCTTCTCGGCACTGATGCTGATTGTGCTGTCGCTGACCGTCTCCTGTCGTTATATCTGGTGGCGTTATACCTCAACGCTGAACTGGGATGATCCGGTCAGCCTGGTGTGCGGTTTGATTCTGCTGTTTGCGGAAACCTATGCATGGATTGTGCTGGTTCTGGGTTACTTCCAGGTTATCTGGCCGCTCAATCGCCAGCCTGTTCCGCTGCCAAAAGACACCACGCAATGGCCGTCTGTTGACCTGTTTGTACCAACCTACAACGAAGACCTGACGGTGGTGAAAAACACCATTTATGCAGCGTTAGGTATCGACTGGCCAAAAGATAAACTCAAAATCTGGATCCTGGATGACGGTGGCCGCGCAGAGTTCCGCCAGTTCGCCGATGAAGTGGGCGTAGAGTATATCGCGCGTACCACCCACGAACATGCGAAAGCCGGGAACATCAATAACGCGCTGAAATATGCCAAAGGGGAGTTTGTCTCCATCTTTGACTGCGACCACGTACCGACCCGCTCGTTCCTGCAAATGACGATGGGCTGGTTCCTGAAAGAGAAGCAGCTGGCGATGATGCAGACGCCGCACCACTTCTTCTCGCCGGACCCGTTTGAACGTAACCTCGGGCGTTTTCGTAAAACCCCGAACGAAGGCACGCTGTTCTATGGGCTGGTGCAGGATGGCAACGATATGTGGGATGCCACCTTCTTCTGCGGCTCCTGTGCGGTTATCCGCCGTAAACCGCTAGATGAGATTGGCGGCATTGCCGTAGAAACGGTCACCGAAGATGCCCATACCTCACTGCGTTTACACCGTCGTGGCTATACCTCTGCCTATATGCGTATTCCGCAGGCCGCGGGACTGGCAACGGAGTCGCTGTCAGCCCATATCGGCCAGCGAATTCGCTGGGCGCGCGGCATGGTGCAGATCTTCCGTCTTGATAACCCGCTGGTGGGCAAAGGGTTAAAACTGGCGCAGCGTCTGTGCTACGTCAACGCCATGTTCCACTTCTTATCCGGTATTCCACGGCTTATCTTCCTGACTGCGCCGCTGGCGTTCCTGCTGCTTCACGCTTACATCATCTACGCGCCAGCGCTGATGATTGCGCTGTTTGTTCTGCCGCACATGATCCACGCGAGCCTGACGAACTCGAAGATTCAGGGCAAATATCGCCATTCATTCTGGAGTGAAATCTACGAAACGGTGCTCGCCTGGTATATCGCCCCGCCAACGATGGTGGCGCTGATTAACCCGCACAAAGGCAAGTTTAACGTCACCGCGAAGGGCGGCCTGGTGGAAGAAGAGTATGTCGACTGGGTGATCTCCCGTCCGTATATCTTCCTGGTGCTGCTGAATATCGTGGGCGTTATCGCCGGTATCTGGCGCTACTTCTACGGCCCGGAAAACGAAATTCTGACCGTGTTCGTGAGTATGGCATGGGTGTTCTACAACCTGATTATTCTTGGCGGCGCGGTGGCGGTGTCGGTAGAGAGCAAACAGGTTCGTCGCGCTCATCGCGTTGAAATCAGTATGCCTGCGGCAATTGCCCGTGAAGATGGCCATCTCTTCTCCTGTACCGTGCATGACTTCTCTGACGGTGGTCTGGGTATCAAGATCAACGGCCAGGCGAAGGTGCTGGAAGGGCAGAAGGTCAACTTACTGCTTAAACGCGGCCAGCAGGAGTATGTCTTCCCGACTCAGGTTGTGCGTGTGTTAGGCAATGAAGTGGGTTTGCAGCTGATGCCGCTGACCAAAAAGCAACATATCGATTTTGTGCAGTGTACGTTTGCCCGCGCGGATACGTGGGCTCTCTGGCAGGACAGCTTCCCGGAAGATAAACCTCTGGAAAGCCTGCTGGATATTCTTAAGCTGGGGTTCCGTGGCTATCGTCACCTTGCAGAATTTGCCCCGTCGTCTGTGAAATTAATTTTCCGGTCACTTACCTCGCTGGTTTCCTGGGTCGTGTCGTTTATTCCACGCCGACCTGAGCGGGAAGAGGCGAAGCAATCGGACCCGGTTATGGCTCAACAATGATGATAACGCGATGAAAACAAAACTTTCCTGGTTATGTGCAGTGGCAATGGGGATGAGTGCACTTCCCCCTATGATGGCGAATGCAGCCCCTGAAACGACGGCTGCGCCTGTGGTGCAGGAAACCGATCCGACCGTCACCGCGACCGATACCGCTGAGCCCGATCAACCGGCTGACGGAGCGGCTCAACCTATCGGCAGCGTCTTGCCTGGCGTGCGTGGTGCAAACTCGCCTGTCGTGGCGGATAATGCTCCGTCCCGGGACGTGAAGCTGACCTTTGCCCAGATTGCCCCACCTCCGGGCAGCATGGTTCTGCGCGGCATTAACCCGAACGGCGGCGTTGAGTTTGGAATGCGCAGCGATGAAGTGGTGTCGAAGGCGATGCTGAACCTGGAATACACGCCGTCACCTTCTCTGCTGCCGGTTCAGTCCCAGCTTAAGGTCTATCTCAACGACGAGTTGATGGACGTGTTGCCGGTCACCAAAGAACAGCTCGGCAAAAAGACGCTGGCACAGGTGCCTATCAACCCGCTGTTTATCACCGATTTCAACCGCGTTCGTCTGGAGTTTGTCGGGCACTATCGCGATGTGTGCGAAAACCCGGCCAGCAGTACGCTGTGGATGGATGTCGGGCGTAACACATCGCTGCAAATGACCTATCAGTCGCTGGCGCTGAAAAACGATCTCTCGGCTTTCCCGGTACCATTCTTTGATCCGCGCGATAACCGCCAGCTCACGCTGCCGGTGGTCTTTGCGGCTTCCCCGGATGTGAATCAGCAGTTGGCTGCGACGATTGTCGCTTCATGGTTTGGTTCACGTTCGGCCTGGCGCGGCCAGAGCTTCCCGGTGATGTACGATAAGCTGCCGGACCGCAATGCCATTGTGTTCGCAACCAATGACAAACGTCCGTCGTTCCTGCGTGACCACCCGGACGTGAAAGCCCCGACGGTTGAAATCATGAGTCACCCGGATAACCCTTATGTGAAGCTGCTGGTGGTGTTCGGACGTGATGACAAAGACCTGCTCCAGGCAGCGAAAGGCATTGCCCAGGGTAACGTCTTGTTCCGTGGCAACAGCGTGACTGTCGACAACGTGAAACCTCTGCTGGCGCGTAAACCTTACGATGCGCCGAACTGGGTGCGTACCGACCGCGCAATTACCTTTGGCGAGCTGAAAACCTATGAAGAACAGCTTCAGTCGACCGGGCTTGAACCATCGCCAATCAGCCTTTCGCTGAACCTGCCGCCTGATCTGTATCTGATGCGAACCAACGGGATTGATATCAACCTGAAATACCGTTACACCGCGCCTGCAACCAAAGACAGCTCGCGCATGGATATCAGCCTGAACAACCAGTTCCTGCAATCCTTTAGCCTGACCAGTACTCAGGACACCAACCAGCTGATGCTTCGTCTGCCGGTGCTGCAAGGGCTGCTGGATGGTAAAACGGATGTCTCTATCCCTGCGCTGAAACTGGGTGCGGTCAACCAGCTGCGCTTTAACTTCCAGTACATGAACCCAATGCCGGGCGGCTCGGTGGATAACTGCATCACCTTCCAGCCGGTACAGAACCATGTGGTCATTGGTGATGAGTCGACTATCGACTTCTCCCGCTACTATCACTTCCTGGCGATGCCGGATCTGCGTGCATTTGCGAACGCCAGCTTCCCGTTCAGCCGTATGGCGGATCTCTCTGAGTCCATCGTTGTGATGCCAAAAGCGCCAACTGAAGGTCAGGTGACAACCCTGCTGGATACCATGGCTACGGTGGGCGCACAGACAGGCTTACCAGCGATTAATGTGACGCTGACGGATGACGGCAGCCAGATCCAGAACAAAGACGCCGACATCATGGTGATTGGTTCCATCCCGGATAAGCTGAAGGATGATAAGCGTATTGATTTGCTGGTGAAGGCCACCCAGTCCTGGGTGAACACGCCGCTGCGTCAGACCGAGTTCCCAAGCATTATGCCGGATTCGAACGATCGTCAGGCCAGCGTTCAGACCGAGGTATCGTCTGCTGGCCCAATGGCGGCCATCGTCGGCTTCCAGTCTCCGTTTAACGATCAGCGTAGCGTCGTCGCACTGCTGGCCGATAGCCCGCGCGGTTATGAGCTGCTCAACAACGCGATGAATGACAGCGGTAAACGTGCCGCTATGTTTGGCTCTGTTGCCGTGATCCGTGAGTCTGGTGTGGATAGCCTGCGCGTGGGTGATGTGTACTACGTCGGCCATCTGCCGTGGTTCGAACGCCTGTGGTATGCGCTGTCTAACCACCCGGTTCTGCTCGCAATCCTGGCGGCAGTGAGTGTTGTACTGCTGGCGTGGGTGCTGTGGCGTCTGTTGCGTATCATCAGCCGTCGTCGCCTTAACCCGGATCATGAGTAAGAAGTGATGAAAGCCTTTCGCTGGTGTGCGTTAGCAGCGTTGATGCTGGCGGCGACGGATCTTCGCGCCGCCTGCACCTGGCCTGCCTGGGAGCAGTTTAAAAAGGATTACATTAGCGAGAGCGGGCGTGTCATTGACCCCAGTGACACGCGCAAAATTACCACCTCAGAAGGACAAAGCTACGCCTTGTTCTTTGCCCTTGCGGCAAATGACCGCAAAGCGTTTGACCAGTTGCTGACGTGGACGCGCGATAACCTCGCCGGAGGGGATTTAACCGATCGTCTGCCCGCCTGGCTGTGGGGTCAGAAAGACAAAGACACCTGGGCGGTTATCGATTCCAACTCCGCGTCGGATGCCGATATCTGGATTGCCTGGTCACTGCTCGAAGCCGGTCGGTTATGGAAAGAACCGGACTACACCCGCGCGGGGAAGGCGCTGCTCAAACGTATTGCCCGCGAGGAAGTGGTGAAAGTACCGGGCCTTGGCTCGATGCTGCTGCCGGGCAAGATCGGCTTTGCAGAAGAGAATGCCTGGCGCTTCAACCCCAGCTACCTTCCTCCTCAGCTTGCGAGCTATTTCACCCGCTTTGGTGCGCCCTGGAAAACCCTTCGCGAGACTAATCAGCGCCTGTTGCTGGAGACGGCGCCGAAAGGTTTTTCCCCGGACTGGGTGCAATACCAGAAAAACAAAGGCTGGCAGCTGAAGCAGGATAAAGCCCTGGTCGGCAGCTATGACGCCATTCGGGTTTATCTCTGGGTGGGGATGATGAACGACAAAGACCCCCAAAAAGCCCGACTGCTGGCGCGTTTCCAGCCGATGGCCGCGATGACAACGAAACAGGGTTTACCGCCGGAGAAAGTGGATGTGGCGAGCGGGAAACGAACGGGTCACGGCCCGGTCGGATTTTCGGCTTCTCTGCTGCCCTTTTTACCATCCCGTGACGCGCAAGCCGTTCAGCGCCAGCGTGTCGCTGATCACTTTCCCGATAACAACGCTTATTACAGCTACGTACTGACTCTCTTTGGACAAGGATGGGATCAGCATCGTTTTCGCTTCACCGAAAAAGGTGAATTAATACCGGATTGGGGCCAGGAATGCGCAAGTTCACATTAAATCTACTCAGTTTATCGCTTGGCCTGGCACTGATGCCGATGGCGCAGGCTGCCAACTCCCCTCAGCAGAAACAGCTGCTGGAGCAGGTTCGTCTGGGCGAATCAACGCAGCGTGAGGATTTGGTTCGCCAGTCGCTCTATCGTCTTGAGCTTATCGATCCCAACAACCCAGACGTGATTGCGGCACGTTTCCGTTATTTGCTGCGGCAGGGCGATACCGCCGGCGCGCAAAAGGAGCTGGATCGCCTGAAGGGGATTGCCCCGGGGTCGTCTGCGTATCAGTCTTCCCGTAATACCATGCTGCTTTCAACGCCTGATGGCCGTCAGGCTTTGCAACAGGCGCGTTTGTTAGCCACAACAGGCCACACTCAGGAAGCGATTGTGGCTTACGACAAACTCTTTGCCGGAAATCCACCGTCTGGCGATTTAGCAACCGAGTACTGGAATGTCGTCGCCAAAGATCCTGCCCGACGTACCAGCGCCATTAACCAGCTTAAGAAAATCAACGCCAACAATCCTGGCAATGTACAGCTACAGGCCACGCTGGCGCAGCTGATGTTCCAGAACGGGCGCCGTGATGAAGGGTTCGCGGTATTGCAGGACATGGCCAAAACCAATAATGGCCGCGATCAGGCGTCTGACATGTGGTATCAGCAGATTAAAGACCAGCCTGCCAGCAGCGCCAGCGTGAGCGCGCTGCAAAAATACCTGACTGTCTTCAGCAGTGGCGATAGCGTGACAGCGGCGCGTTCCCAGCTTGAAGCACAGCAAAAACAGCTGGCCGACCCGGCGTTCCGTGCTAAAGCCGAAGGTTTAGCGGCGGTGGATGCCGGGCAGGGCGGTAAAGCCGTTACGGAACTGCAAAAAGCGGTGAGCGCTAACCATGCCGACAGCGAAGCCGTGGGCGCGCTGGGCCAGGCGTATTCGCAAAAAGGCGATCGCGCCCGTGCGGTGGCGCAGTTTGAAAAAGCCATTGCCCTTGATCCGCAGAGTGATAACCGGGGCAAATGGGATAGCCTGTTGAAGGTTAACCGCTACTGGCTGCTGATCCAGCAGGGTGATACCGCGCTTAAAGCGAACAACACCGCGCAGGCGGAACGCTATTACCAGCAGGCGCGAAATATCGATAACACCGACAGCTATGCGGTGCTCGGCTTAGGGGATGCGGCGGCAGCACGCAAAGATAATGACGCAGCAGAGCGTTACTATCGCCAGGCGCTGCGGATGGACAGCGGCAACAGCAACGCCGTGCGCGGGCTGGCCAATATCTATCGTGCTCAGTCACCGGAAAAAGCCACGCAGTTTATCCAGTCTCTTTCCGCCAGCCAGCGTCGCAGCATTGATGATATTGAACGTAGCCTGACGAACGAACAGTTGTCCCAACAGGCCGAACAGCTGGAAAACGAGGGTAAATATGCCCAGGCGGCGGAAATTCAGCGTCGTCGTCTGGCGCTTTCGCCGGGTGATGTGTGGATAACCTATCGTCTTTCCCGCGATCTCTACAGTGCGGGTCAGCGCAGCCAGGCCGACACCTTGATGCGCCAACTGGCAAACCAAAAACCGGCCGATCCCGATCAGGTTTACGCCAGCGGGCTTTACCTTTCCGGTAACGACCAGGACAGAGCCGCTCTGGCACACCTGAACACCCTGCCGCGCAGCCAGTGGAATGGCAATATCCAGGAGCTGGCTGACCGTCTGCAAAGCAATCAGGTGCTGGAAACAGCAAACCGCCTGCGTGACAGCGGTAAAGAGCAAGAGGCTGAAAACCTGCTCCGCCAGCAACCGTCTTCAACACGTATCGATTTAACCCTGGCAGACTGGGCGCAGCAGCGTGGCGACCGCACAGGGGCGAAAGCTGCGTATAACACCGTATTGCAGCGCGAGCCGCAAAACGAAGACGCCATCCTTGGGTTGACGGAAGTCTATATCGCGGAAGGGAATAAAGACGCCGCACGTGCCGAACTGGCAAAACTCCCGGATGCGAAAACCGGACAACCGCAGTCGCTGAACATGCAGCGGCGCGTTGCGATGGCGCAGGCCGGGCTTGGTGATAACGCCGCGGCGGAACAAACTTTCAACAAGCTGATCCCTCAGGCGAAATCGCAGCCTGCGTCGATGGAAAATGCGCTGGTATTGCGTGACGCTTCGCGTTTTCAGGCGCAAAACGGCCAGCCTCAGCAGGCGCTGGACACCTATAAAGATGCGATGGTGTCTTCTGGCATCACCACCACGCGTCCGACGGATAACGACAGCTTTACCCGCCTGACGCGTAACGATGATAACGACGACTGGCTGAAGCGCGGTGTACGTAGCGACGCGGGCGATTTATACCGTCAGCAGGACGTTAACGTCACGCTGCAACACGACTACTGGGGCTCGAGCGGCACGGGCGGGTATTCCGACCTGAAAGCTCACACCACCATGTTGCAGGCGGACGCACCGCTGGCAGATGGCCGTATGTTCTTCCGTAGCGATCTGGTCAATATGGATGCCGGGACATTTGCCACCAAAGACGGGAAGTACGATCCGAAATGGGGCACCTGTGCTGCAACGCCTTGTCATGGCAACACCAACCAGTCTGCGAACGGCGCGAGCGTTGCCGTGGGCTGGCAGAATAAAACCTGGGCGATGGACATTGGTACAACGCCGATGGGCTTCGATGTGGTGGATGTGGTCGGTGGCCTGAGCTACAGCAACGATCTCGGGCCGATTGGTTATACCGTGAATGCGCACCGTCGCCCGATTTCCAGCTCGCTTCTGGCGTTTGCCGGGCAGCATGATTCCAACACCGACACCACATGGGGCGGCGTGCGTGCCACCGGTGGCGGCGTGAGCCTGAGCTATGACAAAGGTGAAGCGAACGGCGTCTGGTCAAGCCTGAGCGCCGACAGCCTGACCGGGAAAAATGTGGAAGATAACTGGCGCGTCCGCTGGATGACCGGTTATTACTACAAGCTCATTAACAAAAATAATGAGCGCCTGACGGTTGGCGTGTCCAACATGTTGTGGCATTACGACAAGGATCTGAGTGGGTATACGCTGGGACAGGGTGGCTACTACAGCCCGCAGGAGTATGTCTCCTTTGCCTTGCCGGTGACCTGGCGTAAACGCACTGAAAACTGGTCCTGGGAACTGGGCGGCTCAGTCTCCTGGTCGCATTCCAAAACCAAAGACGGGATGCGTTATCCGCTACAGGGTCTGATTCCTGATAATGAAGTCGATGCCGATGGCAACGACATGTACACCGATAAACATGAGCCTGAGACTGGCAGCAGCTCGTCGGGGACCGGTTATACCGCAAGGGCGATTATTGAGCGCCGCGTGACGTCCAACTGGTTTGTTGGCCTCGGCGTAGATATTCAGCAAGCGAAAGATTATACCCCGAGCCATGCGCTGATCTACGTACGTTATTCTGCGGCGGGCTGGCAAGGAGACATGGATCTGCCACCGCAACCGCTTATTCCGTACGCGGACTGGTAATCAGATTTACCTTAATCGAATTGTAAGTCTCTCTAATAAACGCAGCAATCGGGTATACTCAGGCGCACCAGGTTAACGCCCTGGTGCGCCTTGCGCTTTGAGTTTTGTGGAGAGTCATTTTGCGTGTCAGCCGTTCTTTAACTATCAAACAGATGGCGATGGTTTCTGCCGTCACGATGCTGTTTGTTTTCATTTTCTGCGTCATTTTGCTGTTTCATTCCGTACAGCAGAATCGCTATAACACGGCTTCACAACTTGAAAGTATTGCCCGCTCGGTACGTGGGCCACTTTCTGCCTCTATCCTGAAAGGGGATATTCCTGAGGCGGAAACGATCTTAAAACGCATCCAGCCCGCCGGGATTGTCAGCCGCGCGGATGTGGTTCTGCCTAACCAGTTCCAGGCGCTGCGGATGAGCTTTATCCCTGAACGTCCGGTTCCGGTCATGATCATGCGCTTGTTTGAGCTGCCGGTACAAATTTCCCTGCCTGTCTATTCCCTTGAGCGCCCGGCGAACCCGCAGCCGTTAGCCTATCTGGTGCTTCAGGCCGACTCATACCGCCTGTATAAATTTGTGATGAGTTGGGTTATTACGTTAGTAACTACTTACTTACTTTTAACGCTGATCCTCAGCGTGGCCCTGACCTGGTGTATTAACCGGTTGATTGTGCACCCTGTGCGCCGCATCGCCCGCGAGCTGAATAACCTCTCGCCGCAGGAACAGGTGGGACATCAGCTGGAAGTTCCGCATCTGCATCATGACGATGAAATCGGGATGCTGGTGCGAAGCTATAACCTCAACCAGCAGCGTATTTCACGCCAGCAGGACGATTTGAACAGCAGCGCGACCCGTTTTCCGGTTTCAGAGCTTCCTAACAAAGCCTTTTTGATGGCCATGCTGGAGCAGACCGTGGCGCGTCAGCAGACGACCGCGCTGATGGTTGTCGCCTGTGAAACCTTGCAGGACACGGCGGGTGTTCTCAAAGAGAGCCAGCGCGAAGTGCTGCTGCTGACGCTGGTGGAAAAGGTGAAATCTGTCCTGGCACCGCGCATGGTGCTGACCCAGGTCAGCGGATATGACCTGGTGATCATTGCCCATGGCGTGAAAGAGCCGTGGCACGCGATTACATTAGGTCAGCAAGTACTCACTGTCATTAATGAGCGGTTGCCCATTCAGGGTATCCAGCTACGTCCCAGCGCAAGTATTGGGATCGCCATGTTCTACGGCGACCTGACAGCAGAGCAACTGTATCGCCGCGCGTTTTCTGCTGCCTTCACTGCCCGTCGTAAAGGGAAAAACCAGATCCAGTTCTTCGACCCGGAGCAGATGGAAAAGGCGCAGCAGCGTCTGACTGAAGAGAGCGACATTCTGACCGCGCTGGATAACCGCCAGTTTGCCATCTGGCTCCAGCCGCAGGTGAACTTGCTGACGGGCGAAGTCAAAAGCGCAGAAGCGTTACTGCGGGTGCAGCAGCCTGATGGCTCGTGGGAACTACCAGAAGGGTTGATTGAGCGTATTGAATCCTGTGGCCTGATGGTCACCGTGGGTTACTGGGTGCTTGAAGAGGCCTGCCGCCAGCTTGCGGCCTGGCAGGAGCGGGGTGTCACGTTGCCGCTGTCGGTGAATTTGTCTGCCCTACAGCTGATGCATCCGACCATGGTTTCGGAGATGCTGGAGCTTATCCACCGCTATCGGATAAAACCTGACACGCTGATCCTGGAAGTGACTGAAAGCCGTCGTATCGACGACCCTAACGAAGCGGTCACCATTCTGAAGCCGCTGCGTAATGCCGGGATCCGCATCGCGCTGGACGATTTTGGTATGGGGTATGCCGGGCTGCGTCAGCTCCATCACATGAAAACCCTGCCGGTGGATGTGCTGAAAATCGATAAAACCTTCGTGGATGGGCTGCCGGATGACAACAGCATGGTGCAGGCCATTATCCAGATGGCACGTAGCCTCAACCTGCATGTGATTGCTGAAGGCATTGAAACCGAACCGCAGCGCGACTGGCTGGCAGCCGCAGGCGTGGAAAGCGGGCAAGGTTTCCTGTTCGCCCGCGCCGTCCCTTCGGATGTGTTCGAGCAACGCTATCTGACGAATGAAGGCAATAATGCAAAAGAGTAAGTTTGTTGCTGGCTTGTGCGAGTCAGCTCAAATTTCTTAACATTTGTGTTTCAAAGTTGATGTAAGTTTATTTCTGTCATGTTTTACGGGTGTTATTTTAAAGCCGCAGGTTAACCAAAACCTTACAAAGCCTGTGGTTTTTCTTTCCAAGGACACCCTATGAAAACCTCACTCTTCAAAAGCCTCTACTTTCAGGTCCTGACAGCCATCGCAATCGGTATTCTGCTTGGTCACTTCTATCCTGAATTAGGCGCGCAAATGAAACCGCTTGGCGATGCGTTCGTTAAGCTCATCAAAATGATCATCGCCCCAATTATCTTCTGTACGGTGGTGACCGGCATTGCTGGCATGGAAAGCATGAAGGCCGTCGGTCGTACCGGAGCGGTCGCGCTGTTGTATTTCGAAGTGGTCAGTACCATCGCACTGATCATTGGCCTGATTATCGTTAACGTGGTGCAACCGGGCGCGGGGATGAACGTTGATCCCTCAACGCTGGATGCCAAAGCCGTTGCGGTGTACGCCGAGCAGGCGAAAGACCAGGGGGTTGTGGCCTTCCTGCTGGATGTTATTCCGGGTAGCGTCATCGGCGCCTTCGCCAGCGGCAACATTTTGCAGGTTCTGCTGTTTGCGGTGCTGTTTGGTTTTGCGCTGCACCGTCTTGGCAGTAAAGGTCAGCTGATCTTCAACGTGATTGAGAGCTTCTCGCAGGTCATCTTCGGCATCATCAATATGATCATGCGCCTGGCTCCGATTGGCGCATTCGGGGCGATGGCCTTCACCATCGGGAAATACGGCGTAGGCACGCTGGTGCAGCTGGGCCAGCTGATTGTCTGCTTCTACATCACCTGTATTCTGTTCGTGGTGGTGGTTCTGGGGTCGATTGCCCGTGCGGCAGGCTTCAACATCTTCAAGTTCATCCGCTATATCCGCGAAGAGCTGCTGATTGTGCTGGGCACGTCATCTTCAGAGTCTGCGCTGCCGCGTATGCTCGATAAGATGGAGAAACTGGGCTGCCGTAAGTCGGTGGTGGGGCTGGTTATCCCGACGGGTTACTCTTTTAACCTCGATGGCACCTCGATATACCTGACGATGGCCGCGGTGTTTATCGCACAGGCGACCAACAGCCATATGGACATTTTCCATCAGATAACCCTGTTGGTGGTGTTACTGCTCTCTTCGAAAGGTGCTGCGGGCGTAACGGGCAGTGGATTTATCGTTCTGGCGGCGACCATTTCAGCGGTAGGACATCTGCCGGTGGCGGGTCTGGCGTTGATTCTCGGTATCGACCGCTTCATGTCTGAAGCCCGTGCGTTAACCAACCTGGTGGGTAACGGCGTGGCAACGGTTGTGGTGGCGAAATGGGTGAAAGAGCTGGATCACAAAAAGCTCGATGACACGCTGAATAACCGCAACCCTGACAGCAAAACTCAGGGTATATCCTCCTAATATCGTCACAAATGCCCGCTATCCCTTGTCGGGATGCGGGCTCCTGCGCATAATAACTGTTCATACCTGTCATAATTCGACAAGATTTTTTTAAGGTATATTTCACTTCCGTCCGTGACGTTTTGCATAACACGCGGTCTAATCGGAGTGTTTTCATCGTCATCTTTTGGAGTGCTCCACGTCACGAGACACTCTTTTTAACCAGGAATGTTGATCAGGGGTTCACATGCAGGGCACAAAAATTCGACTCTTAACCGGCGGTTTGCTGATGATGGCAGCAGCCAGTTATGTGCAGGCAGATGCGCTCCAGCCAGACC
>Ga0153918_1000723_pt1 | contig 14648 bp, 15 predicted proteins | sample TSFL002MetaG_FD_104687 | JGI IMG/M metagenome (GOLD analysis project Ga0153918, IMG submission 104687) | Attine ant fungus gardens microbial communities from Florida, USA - TSFL002 MetaG | ecosystem: Host-associated > Fungi > Mycelium > Unclassified | place: USA: Florida, Paynes Creek Historic... | reverse complement strand
GGGAAAATCAGCTCGCCGTAGCTGCTGGCGCCAATCAGAAACGCCAGCGGCGCGGTACCGACGTTAATAGCGGTGGCGATGCGGATCCCCGAGAGCATGACTGGCCAGGCGGCTGGGAGCTCAACCTGACGCAGACGCTGCCATTTGGTCATCCCGATGCCGTTTGCCGCTTCCAGCAGCGACGGCGGGACGGAGCACAGCCCGGCGTAGGTATTACGCACTATCGGCAGCAGCGAGGCGAGGAACAGGGCGATGATGGCGGGCGTATCGCCAATGCCAATCACCACCATCGCCAGCGCCAGAACGGCCAGCGGCGGCAGCGTGTTGCCAACGTTGAAGATTTGCATCACGTATTCGGCGACACCCCGCGCGGCCGGGCGACTCAGCAGAATACCGGCTGGAATACCCACCAGCAGGGCAAAAAACATCGACGAGAAAACCAGAATCATGTGCTGTTGCCCGAGATAGACCAGGTCAACCTGGCGCGCCCTGATCGTTTCCAGCCCAATGCCCCAGACGAGGAGGGCGAGGACCACGATAATGGCGCCGACAAACAGCAGCGAACGTTTGAGTAATGGGTGCATTGCGGTGTGTCTCCCTGTGCGCATGCGTTATAGCAACCACCGGTTGCCTGTTGTTATGCCATGTTTCGGCAGGGGTATTTCACCTATAGCAAGCGTTTGGGAAGGGTTCCAGCGAAGGGGCAAAATCAGTAACCCTATGAAAACAGTGACAACCTCGGGTTAAGCCTTATGGCGTAAGGGCTGATGGAGGGGAAGGCAGAATAGTCCTAAAGACGATAAGTTAAAGTGACGTTGTCACGAATAAAGACCGCACCTGTGACGATGCAGCAGAGAATTTACGCTGTTTTGTGGGCTTTTGATTCCCATTCCTGCCAGATGTTTTCAAGACTCTGCCGGTATGAAGTGACGGGGAAGTCGGGAAAATGCCGCTTAAACTTCGTCGAATCAAACAGGTTATCAACGTCGTACCTGGGCAACAGCTCACGCATTTCGCGTGGCCTCCAGCGCATTTTTCCAGCATGGTTGGGAACTGATGCTCCCATAGCGCGGAATCAGGTGGCAGACCAGCCTGATATCGTCGGTAAAATGGATTTTAATTTAGGTTAAGTTGCGATCGTTGTATGATGCTAGTGTTATAGCCATACAGATGTTGAGGGAATAATAATGGCAAGAGCACTGGCCTGTTTGCGTGATAAAACGAGTTACGGGGAAATTATTTCAGCGACTGCGTCCTGGTTTGAAGGAAGTAAAGCAATAGCCCGGACCGGCGTCAAGGCATCATGCAACAAATGCAACGGGTATTTTGAAATCCTTGCCTCCGCACAGGACTGGGCAGAAGAAGGCAAAGCGTATGCGGCCACAGGTGACAGAGTGCTGTGCCGTTGCCCAGATCACTATTTGTACGGTTCAGCCACGCAGTCTACCAGCACAGGCACTGGCTCTCTGACCTCCCTCAATACCAGTCAGTCGCCTGTCCCGGCGCAGCAGGCACAGGATCCCAGTGCTCGGAACTGTATTCGCTTTCAGTGCGCTGGTGATGATGGCCAGCTAATGGCTGGATGCCGCTACACTCTGATGTTCCCGGACGGACGTTCTGAAGCTGGTGTTACTGATACACGGTGTTACCGGATGGCATTATGCTGAATCGGAAAACGATATCAGCCTGCATATTCTTACGGACTGAGGAAAAGATGTATGTCTGACAACAGATGGAGCGGTGTACACGGTAAAAACTCCGGACTTGATGGTGATAAAACGTCACCCTGCCCGAAATGCGGGCAGCCTGGCGTGATTGCTTCAGGCGATCTCCGGCAGACAAACCCACAGGGGCGCGCTGTTGCCGTCGATGGTTCACCAGTACGCTGTGGGTGTGCGACCGGAACGAACTTCGTTATTGCTGCGGGAAATCCGTCAACGGCAAAAATTATCGGTGCACAGAGCCAGTCCGGGCAACAACCTTCTTCACGTAACACCCTTCGTTTTCAGTGTATCGATGATGATGGACGACTGATGGTGGATTGCCGGTATGTTCTGATGTTTCCGGACGGGCATACGGAAACGGGGAATACGGATAACCAGGGTATGACAGAGTGGCATTATGCTGAATCCGCTGAAAATATTAACCTGCATATATTAATGGATTAATTATGGCTGTTTACCATCTCAGTACCCGTATTAACTCTAATGTACCGGCTGATTCTTTGCTGTATGACCTGTGTATTTATCGCATGGACTCCAGCAGGAATAAATCCCCCCTGGTGAATGTGAAGCAGCAGCCGTTTCTGGGAAATTATGAAACACAGAGTCACATGACCGGAAATATAAGTGAGTCACTCTCGACAATTTATATTATGGAAATGAAGCTTTACCGAAAAACCATGTTGCATACTCACTGTGTAACACCTGTTCCGTTCACTAAAATGTACACGCTGGAAGAATTTGCGTCAGGCAAAGCCTGGTCTTCGGTGAAGCGGGAGAACCCCTGTTATTTTGAGTCGAAAGGGACAATGAAACCTGAGAGTCAGGGGGGCGAAACAAAGCAGATTAAAATCACCATTCCGGAACGTCCATTTATTGCAAAGGAATACCCCATTGGTAATCACAGAGACCCTTTTGATAAAAATTTAATAGAACGTCAAATAGATGAAAGGTTTAACGGATTTGATTTTCCTAATCAAATAGCAGCAAGTGTGTGTGGACCTGCTGCATTTTTTTACTGTCTGCAAAAGGATCGCCCTGATGTGTATGCGCAAGCTGCCCGTGAACTTTGGCGATACGGGAAAACTAAAATAGGCGATTTAATCATCTCACCAGGTGAAGGATGTCGTCACCCTACAGGTGCATTTTACTATGATGACGGCAGGCCAAAGATAACCGGTACTGACTGGATGACACTGGCTGGGCTCAGGGATTCAGAGAATACCGTACTGAACTTTGATGCTCTTGATTCTCCAGTGGCTGGTATCACAATGTGGCAAACACTGACCGAATGGTTTGAAAAGGCCGGTTATGAAAAAGTGTTCAGTAATGTAGGAATCACTCAGGCAGGTGTCCAGGGAATCAGAGATTTAAATAAGTATGTAGAGCAAGACTATAAAGTTGTGGAATTAATAAACGATGGACTTCTTGTAAATAGTACAAATAAAACAACTTTACCTACACACTGGGTTGTCTGGAGTGGTTCAGTCACACAAGATTCCAACGGGTATATTAGTTTGGGGTTGTATTCTTGGGGAAAAGAAAGAAACTGGATAAAACCTAAAAAAGATTTGCAATTTTTCATCAATAGATTTTTTGGAGGAGTGGTTTTTAAACCATTAAAATAAAAATGGGGAAGATATTTTTTGTCTTATCTTTACTTTTACTTTCTGCCTGTTCGTTACAGGCAGAATTTACCCCAGAAGGGGAGGTTCTTAATGATGCAACTGTTGGTACTCCCTACTATAATCAAATAAATATATTTGGTGGAATAGTTCTTTCTTATGATATCTATGGTAAGCAGGTCATTGCAGGAGATATTCATCCAGATAATTTAGGTCTCCACCTGGAATATTGTGATGATGATGAATTCAATAATTGCATCCAGATTAGAGGGATACCAATAAAAGCAGGTATAGCTAAAGTAAGAGTACATGGTGGCTTAGGTGGCGGATTGCTTTCAAAATCAGGAGATTTCGACAAAACCTACACTATCACGATCAAAGATTCAGAAGGATCTTCTTAAGATGGTTTGAGAGGAGCTCCCAGCATCGCTCATCAAGATACGAAAATCCGCTCAGAGAGCGGTTTTCTCACATCTGAGAGGTTAAATAAACAACCTTAACGTACAATAATTTTCGATATCCAAACTGACCCTAAAGACGGCAAAGTAAAGTGACGTTGTCACCAATAAAGGCCGCACCTACGCTGTTTTGTGCGCTTTTGATCTCCATTCCTGCCAGATGTTTTTAAGACCCTGTCGGTATGAGGTGACGGGGAAGTCGAGAAAATGTCGCTTAAACTTCGTCGAGTCAAACAGGTTATCAACGTCGTATCTGGGTAAAAGCTCCCGCATTTCGCGCGCGCCCTGCGAAAACAGCGCCGTCGCGGCGAATGCCAGCTTACCCAGCACGGCGTAGTCCGCCTTCTGGCCGAAGATATCGCAGGCGAGAGTGACAAACTGTTGATACGTCAGCCGTTCGTCGCAGCAGGGCAAATGCCACGTCTGCCCGTAGGCCTCGGGCGTATTGCCCAGCAGGGCAAGCGCGCGACTGGCATCCGGCGTCCAGATGAGGGTGCGAAGCGTATCGTCACGTACCGGAACGCGCGGGCGTTTGTGCTGCTTCAGCCTGTCGATAATGAGCGTGTTCGTGAAGCTCTGCGTTCTCTCAGGCCCGTAAAACTCCGGTGCCCGACCGATGAGAACGGGAATGTCGCCCCGTTGAATTTCTTCAAGCACCCGGTTGGCCATCAGCGCACGCACGTTGCCTTTGCGTCCCCGGGGCGCAAAGCGCGTCTCTTCAGTTTGCGGCACGTCGCTCTGGGGGTACATGTAGGTATTGTCAAAATAGACGAATCTTGCGCCCGCCTTTCGCGTGGCCTCCAGCGCATTTTCCAGCATGGTTGGGAACTGACGCTCCCACAGCGCGGAATCCGGCGGCAGGCCGGCGGTAAAATAGACCGTATCGCTGCCGTTAACCGCCTCCTGCGTCTGCTGCGCATCCAGAAGATTGGCCGCAACGGTGATATCGCTGTCGTGGACTTTCTGCGGATGGCGGCTGACCAGCCTGATATCGTCGGTATAGGCGCGTTTTAATTCGCGGGTCAGTTCACGGGCGATTTGCCCGCTGGCACCCAGAATAGTTTGCATATGAGCTTCCTGATGAGATGGCGATCCGGTTGACCGTATAAAAAGTTTAAGCTTAAAGTTAACTTTAAGGTCAAGACGTAAGAGCAGATCAAATGAGAATTGGCGAGCTGTCGAAAACGACGGGTATTTCCCCGTCGCGCATTCGGTTTTATGAGGCGGAAGGTTTACTGCCGCGACCCTTCAGGCAGGGGAACGGCTACCGATCGTATTCTAAAGAGGCGGCAGCGCTGCTGAACATCATCGACAACGCACAACGTACCGGGTTTTCACTCGAGCAAATACGCCGCTTCCTGCCGCAGCCGCAACAGCACTGGGATCATGAGGGACTAATCCAGGCCCTGAAGACGCGTATTGCCGAAATAGAAGCGATGCAGAAGCAGCTCGAGGAAAACCGCAGGGAATTGCTGACGCTGGTCGCGAGTATCACCAACCGGCCGGATGGGATCTCCTGCGACGACAACATGCAGCGCCTGCTGGGGCAACTGCAACACTCAGACGGTAGCGCGAACCCGTCGAACCCGCGTCGAGACGGTGATAATTGAAACGATAGCGACCACGGCGAGCATCAACCCGAGCGCCAGCATGGCGTTAAATCCGATCCATCTGAACAGCAGCAGCCCCGCGATACCGCCCGTAATAAACGAGAACAGGGTGGTTAAATGGGTTTTCAACTGACTTTTTTGCGCCGCCGTATCTTTAGAGTAATCCCTGCGCAGCATCGCCACCATTACGGAGGCCAGGGATATCCCCGCGTCCGTCAGCGTGCCGGTAATGTGCGTCGATCTCACCCGTCCGCCGGAAAGCTGCGTGGAGGTGGAATTGTGAATGCCCATCAGGCCGCACAGAAAAAGAATAATCTCACGATTGCTGGTGAGGGCATGAAAATACATCTCATAGAAGGCGACGCCGGTCAGCAATATCCCCTCAACAAACAGGATCTGGCAAAAAATCAGCCTGAGGTTATGGATAATGCCCCATATTACAATCATGCGGGCAAGAATAGCGCCTGCGACAAAGGAGAGAATAATCGAGCCGAAGAAAATAATATCGCTCAAGTCGGTGGAGGAGACTTCGCTGGATAACTGTGAGGTGTTGCCGGTCATGTGTGAGGGGAAAAAGCCAAATGCCCCGAGGGCGATGGCGTTTAGCAAACCTGCCGAGGTCGCCAGCCAGAGAGCAAGCCGGCGATCCTCCTTATGCGTTCGTTCTTTCTTGAGTCTAATCAGCAAGAATACCTCCAGGTTGAGCTTTGCCTGAACAGTCAGGCTAGCAAAGCGGTGCAACGGGCTGTCCAGGATATGGCTTAATTATTATTCCCTCTGGCGACTCTCAGGGTTTAGTAATTAAATAAAATAGCCTTGCTCAACATGGGGGTGTAAATACTTCACATCATGCCGTTATTGCCGTGACGCAAAAAAGCAGGGCGCTGGTTAAGACGTTCAAACCAGGCCTCAATCGCCGGCACGTCGGGTTTATTAAACGGCGTCATCTTCCAGCGATTCACCGACAGCCCAAGCACCACGTCAGCAAGAGTAAACGTCTCGCCCGCCGCAAAGGCCCCGGTGCGCTGCAGCTGGTTTTCCAGAATGGTGATGCAGTGGTTCCACTCTTTTATTCCCGCCGCAATGCGCTCAGGGTCATTGAAGTCCGGGTTTTTACGCCCCAGCGCCGGGAAGACATAGCGCCAGGCGTTATTGAATTCGGTTGCCTGCCAGTCCATCCAGCGCTCAACGTTGGCGCAGGCCTGCGGTTCTGCGGGCAGCAGAACGTGACGTCCGGCCTTGCGCGCCAGATAGCGGCAGATGGCGTTGGACTCCCACAGCACGAAATCGTCATCCATCAGCACCGGCACCATGGCGTTGGGGTTCAGGGCACGGAAGGCATCCGTTTCCGTTGAGGCAAAACCGCTGCCGTAATCTTCCTGTTGATACGCGAGGCCTGCTTCTTCGCAGGTCCAGAGCACTTTACGCACGTTGATGGAGGTGGTTTTGCCGAGGATGTTAACCATGTCGCCGCTTCTCTTCAGAGTGATGAATCGTTTAAAAACAATACACCAGCGGTGAAGAAAAGCGTCAACAATTCATCCGGCGAGTGATTTGTGAAGACGCGAAAGCAGAAGCGTCAACACAACCGCGCCCAGGAGCAATATTCCGCTCATTGCAAACGTGCTCTGCCAGCCGAGATGGTCGAATACCAGGCCTCCGGCCGTTGAACCCAGCGCTATAGAAAGCTGGATCACGGCGACCATTAACCCGCCACCGGCTTCAGCATCTTCCGGCAGCGTTCGCGCAATCCATGTCCACCATCCCGTGGGTGCCGCCGTCGCCAGCATGCCCCAGAAGCCTAACAGCAGGGCAACGATCCACACGCTGTGGCCGGTCAGCATCAACGCGCCTGCAATGACGGCCATCAGCAGGGGAATGGCGATTAACGTCTCGTAAAACGCCGCGTTCAGAACCATGGCAACGAGCAGTGTGCCAACAAAACCCGCGACGCCGATGGTGAGTAAAATCAGCGATAAGCCAGAGGGACTGACCTGCGTGACGGTTTCAAGAAACGGCCGCACGTAGGTAAAGAGCGCAAACTGTCCCATAAAGAACAGGCCGCAGGCCAGCAGACCCACAGAGACCGCTCGCTGACGGAACAAACGAAAAACGCTTCCACGCGAGGCATCGTACTGATTCCCTTTCATACCCGGCAGGCTAAAACACTGCCAGATGAAGGCGACTATCGCTACAGGAACCAGGCTCAGGAAGGCGCCGCGCCAGCCAACGGTGGCGCCGAGATAGCTTCCGAGCGGGGCGGCGACTACCGTCGCCAGCGCGTTCCCCCCGTTGAATATCGCCAGCGCGCGAGAGACCTGATGCTGCGGAACAAGGCGAATGGCCGTTGCGGCAGACATCGACCAGAACCCGCCGATGGTGATACCGATTAGCGCCCGGCCTGTCATGTAAACCAGATAATTTGGCGCTAAAGCGATAATCATCCCCGAGAGCGCCATCAGGAGCGTCATGCCCAGCAGAAGGTGTTTGCGGTTCATATTCCCGGCAAGCCGGGAAAGGAAGAGGCTGGTCAGAACCGCCAGCGCGCCGGAAATCGCGATCCCCTGGCCAGCGAGCCCCTCCGTAACCCCCAAATCTCTGGCAAGAGGGGTAAGCAGGCTGACGGGCATGAATTCCGAGGCAATCAGGACGAATACGCAGAGGGTCATGGCAAAAATACCGCCCCAGTGCGCGCGTTCCTCATTCTGTGAGGTGGTAGGGTTCAGAGTGGACATAGTCATCTTTCACGAGGGCCGCCCGCAAAATACGGGCGGCGGAGAGGTTTATTTCAGGTTGGTTTTGAAGAACTGCTCAAACTGGCCGAACGGGATTTTCCCGGCAGCATTGTCGTAGAGATCGACATGGTTTGCGCCCGGAACAATCACCAGTTCCTTCTGCTTGCTGCCGACCGCTTTAAACGCATCTTCCGCAAAGTAGCGGGAGTGTGCCTTTTCACCGGTTACGATAAGCGTTGGGATAGTTATTTCCCCGGCGTAGCTCAGCAGCGGCATATTCATAAAGGATAATGGCGTGGTCGCGGTCCATGCGCCGGTGGAGTTGACGGAGCGCGCGTGGAAGCCACGCGGCATGCGGTAGTAGTCATAGAACTCTTTCAGTACCGGGTTCGGGTCTGCTGGCAGCGCCTCTGGCAGAATACGTTCAGCCGCCGTCACCTTGCCGTTCTCATCGACATAAATGTCATGGCCGCCGTGCGCGAAGGTACCGTTCTCAGCATCTTTCCAGCGCTGTGCGTTCAAATACTGCAGAACAGCGCGGCGGTCAGACGTTGAATAGCGATCTTTCCCGTCGCCCACGCCGTGGCCCATCGCCCGGCTCATGTCGTACATCACGCTGGTGGCGACCGCTTTCACGCGGGTGTCCATGGAGGCCGCATTCAGCGCCATACCGCCCCAGCCGCAGATGCCGAGAATACCGATGCGGTTACGATCAACCTCTTTCTGTAACCCCAGGAAATCCACCGCCGCGCTAAAGTCTTCGGTGTTGATATCCGGAGACGCAACGTTGCGCGGCTGGCCGCCGCTTTCGCCCGTATAGGACGGATCGAACGCCAGGGTCACAAACCCATTCTCCGCCAGGGTCTGCGCATACAGGCCGCTGGACTGCTCTTTGACCGCGCCAAACGGCCCGCTGACCGCAATCGCCGCCAGCCTGCGGTCGCCGCGGTTTTTAGGAAGATACAGATCGCCCACCAGGGTGATCCCGTACCGGTTCTGGAAGGTCACCTTGCGGTGATCGACTTTGTCACTTTCAGCGAAGGTTTTATCCCATGTAGTCACCATCGAAACGGGTGCGTTTGGGTTAGTGGTTTCTGCATAACTCATTGTTGTCACTCCACTTAAGGATGCACATAGCAGCATCGCAACGGACAGTTTTTGGGTGAATGTTTTCATGAAAATGGACCCTGGGTTGTTGTGTTGTGGTCATTATAGTTAGCAGAAATAGTGCTGATTAGAGGCCGAAAGCTGCTAGGATTCATATCATATTGTTATAAATAGGGGGCGTGATGGCGAAGCGGGAAAACTATAATGAGCTGTACCTGTTTATGCAGGTGGTACGGGAGGGGAGCTTCACGGCGGCTGCGCAACGGCTAGGGCTGGCGCAATCCGGGATCAGCCGCTCGGTTCGCGAGCTGGAGGAGCGGTTGGGCGTTCAGCTTCTGGTCCGCACCACACGCAAGCTGTCGCTAACCCACGCGGGGGAACAGCTTTACCGGACCGCCGAGTCCGCGTTCGATACGCTCGATACGGGCCTGGCGACCCTGGCACACTATCGTCAGACGCCGTCCGGCACGGTACGCATTAATGCCAGCCAGCACGCTATCGACAAATGTCTGCTGCCAAAGCTCGCCATTTTTAAACAGCGTTACCCGGACATCAGGCTGGAGCTGATGAATGAAAGCCGCTTCGTCGACATTATCGCCGAGCGATTCGATGCGGGCGTCAGGCTGGGGCCGGAAGTGGGACAGGGAATGATTGCCGTACGCATCACGCCTGATATGGAAATGGCCGCAGTGGCTGCCCCGGAACACTTCAGACGCTACGGTTTTCCCCAGACTCCTGCGGATTTAGTGGCGCACCCCTGCATTGCCTACCAGCTTGCCGACGGTAGTGACTATCAGTGGGAGCTGGTACAGGACGGGAAAAAAATCACCCATCGGCCAGAGGGGCAATGGGCGCTGTCTGACAGCTACATGGAAGCCGAAGCCGCCCGGCTGGGGCTTGGGCTGGCCTATGTCCCGGTGGAGCTGGTGGCTGACGATCTGGAGCGCGGAACGCTGATCCGGGTGCTGCAGCGCTATAGCCTACGCATGGACGGGCTGTACCTCTATTATCCGCACCGTAACGTGTCGCCCGCGCTGAGAGCGGTGATTGATACGCTTAAAATTTAGGGCCACGTTGTCATTCTGGAAGGCGCCTCGCAAACCGCAAATTAACCGCGTGAAATTCAGGGTTATGTCTTTTCTTCAACCGATCGGGGTCGTAAAGTGCCTGCGTTGCGGCACATCCGCAACCGGGCGTAGGAACCCGCATCTACCATATAGTGACATTTCGTATGTCGCGGCAGCGCCGATCCCGCTACAATTGCGGTGGCGCTGGCGGAGCAGCCGCAAGGCTGGCCGTTTTTCTATATGGGCGGTATTCCTACCTCTGTCAGCGCTACCCCCCGAGCGTAGGAACTCATTGGGTGGTTAAATGAACTGCATATAGAAGGATGCCTTGTATGGCTACTATTCCAACCCTGACTCATCTCCCGTCTGACGAAAACGTCATTCTGCAACTTATCTCCCGGCCGCTTCCGGCTGATGCCGATCTGTTTGTCGTCGCCGACAACTGCGCCGCGCTGGTGAGCGTGCTGGTCGAAATCGAGGATGCAAAGATGTTTACTGCGCTTTGCGAGCGTCTGCTGCACGCCCTGCGTAAGCTGAGAGAACTCTGCGATGTCGATCTGCCGCCTGACCTGATCGCGCAATTGATCATGGGTGAGAAACTGAACTCCTGCGTGCCGGACTGCTGGCAGGACACCCTGACTCAGGTGGACTATGTTCTGGCGCTGACGCAAGCGGTTATGGGTGGAACGCTGCCCGTTCACGTAGCGAAAGAGCTGACGGGCCTGCTGCACGATATGGTGTGGCTGCTGGCTGAGTTTGTGAGGGAGCCGCGCATCACTGCACATTAAGTGCGCGGGCGTGAAGGGGCGGCAGCGCCCCTTTAAAGCGGTGATTAACGTGTTCAGTTCACGGTATCCAGAAGCGACGTACCGTAGGAGTTGTCGATGGTACAAAGCCAGCGACCGTCGCTTTCCTGCCGAAAAACATAGGTCGCGCGGCGCGACATTTCCGTTATCCCACCCTGACCATCAGGAAAACGCAGAACGGTTTCCATGATAACGAGGGCATTACCACCCCCTTCGATTACCTGCATCTCCCCTTGTTCGACGCTCAGCTGATCCTGAAAATAGTCAGAGATGGCAATAAACGCGCTGCGGATGTTTTCTTTGCCTTTAACCGTCATGCCGGGCTTGACCACCAGAGCCGCATCTTCGGCGTAGTACTCCATCAGGGCATCATAGTTTTTAGTGGTGATGGCGTGGTCACAGGATTCGATGATCTGGCGTAGCGGATGTTGGGTCATGCGCGATTCCTCGTTGATGGGGGGGAACGCGTATTAACATAACAGGCTGGCGTGTTTGTATAGCTACCAGGTTTTGTGGCGGGGGGCGTTGGTGGGAAAGAGGTGTGGAGGTAACGTTTGGTTTGCTAAGAGCGAGGAGCGGAAGTTGGCATTTGTCATGACCGCCGGGATGCATGACTAACATTGGCGCGTGATAATCAACGAGGACCAGGTCATATAATCCTGCTTCAAACAATCTTTCCGCTCGTTTAGCTCTGCTGGTATTCCTTGCAAACAAAGTGTGAAAATACTCCAGAGGCCATTCAGTGAAGTCTTTAGACCATATAACAGTCACATCAAGAATCTACATTCCAGCAAAAGAGTGTTTAAGGCGACTTACCCAGCGGAAGCAAAAACAGCTGTCCTGCTGCCGTCTCTTCTTTTCCCTTGTACTAAGCTTTCTGTTCGCATCGAAATAATACGCAAGGCAACGATATTTTATAGTCATTATTATAAGTTGGAGAGTTTTTAATAGGGGCGCATAATATCATTATCAGTGCTTTAATTTTTTTTAATAAACATTCCATTCACTGAGATTAACTCATGCTAATAATTTAATTGTCACAACCAAAACTCAACCCAATAAAATAAAACATCTTTATTTTTAAAATTTACCTATGTGTTAATCGTGGGGCGTGTGATGAATAAAGCCAAGCTTACTATTCCATTTATATTAACTGCGGTTATTTCAGGATGTGCTGAGACACAAGAACCGGGTATCGTAGCTAAAGAATGGGCAAGAAATACCCGCCAGTTAAACATATTCCCTATATTCCCCCCCAAAGAGCGCTTTTATCCTGGGGATGTGTATATTTTCCCATTCGTCTCTCCTAATATGATAAATAAAGTTCCCTCTAAGTTTTATACAATAAAACCGATCAGATTTACGAGGTTCGATGTTTCAGATCTGCTTGAAGAAGAACAAGCTATACCAACGTTACCCCAGACTCAGGGTTGGGACACATTAGGAAATGCTAATTCACGGACAGGTGCATTTGTTAGCTACCCTTCAAGTGAAGCCAGACAGAATGGAGTGATTGCGTTTCCTGGCTACTCTTTTGCTTCAGTGAGTGATGTAAGCTTAGGTCTGGGGACAGTGACCAGTGCTCTTGCTCAAACATTTTCTTTCGCCAGTAGTTCTAAACGTAATATCACTTTCAGTGTACCGTATGCAGAAGTCATTAGTCTGGACTTCAGCTCTGCTATGGATAGATTTTTATTGTATAAGGCTAGCGTTGATAAAAATGAGACATCGAAATTGCAGTATCTGGATAGGCAAATGCAGATGTTAATCGATAATTTACTTGATGATTCAAATAATAATTATGGTATAACTCCTGGTATTGTTTTTGTTACAGACGTTTATTACGCTAGGTCAATTAATGTCACTATAACTTCAACAGACGGGGGTAGTGCTTCGGAATCTGCAACGTTGGCAAAACTAACTGCTTTAACATCTCAAAAACAATCACTAGTCACTAAATTAAATGAATTAAAAGCTGAAAACAAAGCATTAAACGCCAAGCCTGGAAGTAATGAGGCAGCAGCAGGAGAACCATCAAAATCGGCTCAAAATTCATCAGGAGTAGCAGCCTCAAGCGATCAAAACTCAACACCTGAGATAGATTCGTTAGCAAGCCAAATCAACGCATTAGACCTACAACTGAAAGTGCTCTCTCAATCCATTGCGCCAGATACCTTAGGTTTTACGGGAAATATAACCAGAGCCTCTGGAAACAGTGTTACATTGAATCAGGTTTTTAAATATCCGGTTGCTATTGGTTATAATGGTATAACTATGCCTGTAAAGGATTTTATTGAGATGAAAGTGGATATTAAACCATCTCCAGTAGGACCCTTTAATAATCAAGTCACCCAGCAAATAGATTCATCCACAAATACCCAAAAATCTACAAACCCCAAAATATCTACAAAACCCAAAATATCTACAAAACCACAAAAAAAACCTGTGGTAAAAGTAACAACTGATTGGGGTAATTTACCAAAGGATCCCAGTCAGCCCTTGAGATTACCTATTGAATCGTCGAAGAATCTTGATATTCTGTTGGATGATGAGAAGAAAAATTAACTGAACCCATGAAATTATAAGATATTTTAAATTCAAAGGATTGTTAACTTATAGCCTTTCTTAATAGTAAAGGGAATTATATAATTCATTTTATTGTCCTCCAATATTGATGCGGACGTATTCAATTATTTCCCATTAGCAATGAACGTTCAAACTTCATCGGGTAGGTCCTAGTTCAACGTATAGGGGGAATAGACAGTTACTATAGATCAAGCGATTAAGAGATACCGCCAGGCAACGTCCGCTTCTGGCACAAAGCGGACCGCACCAGGAACAACAATTACGCTGTTAGCACCAACGTCAAAGAAACAGCGGATGCTGCACAACACGCGATAAGAAGCAGGCTTACGTGCGCAGCGACGATTGGCAGACTGGTCTCAGAGGAATTATGCGACGGTCAGAGCGATCAAATCCCGCAATGCTACCGGCCATCTCGCTTTAGCGTGTTAAAGGGCTAAGACGAGCTTTCTGATCTTTTCAGCCTTTTCAAAATGGTCCAGCTTCATCTCCATAATCCACCAGTGGGCCACTTCCATAAGCAGTTCAGGATCGTCATTTTTATTAGCAAAAAAAGCATAAAACGAAAGCCCAACATCGCTTCCCTTAGAGGCGATTTTTGAATCACAGATCCGGATAATTTTTTCCTTCATTCCTTGCCGCACGCCATCTCCTTTACTCTTTCATGTTCTGACTAAAAAAGCCGTAAGCAGTGATCTGCTTACGGCTTCCGGATCGGTGATAATTTTTCTGACAATCAGGCCGCTTTCACCGCCCTGATTTTTTTCGTGTCAGCCGCGTCGGATTCAGTTTTATCCGCTGCAGCTGGGGCATTGAGATCGGGAAGCTTGCTGGTACGCAGAATATGCTGCACGGTCTCTTTCTGCTCGGCGAGATACAGGCCAAGATTTTCAGCCTGCGTTTCATCCATCTGCATTCCGCTTTGCAACAGCCAGT
>Ga0153918_1000722_pt1 | contig 14662 bp, 15 predicted proteins | sample TSFL002MetaG_FD_104687 | JGI IMG/M metagenome (GOLD analysis project Ga0153918, IMG submission 104687) | Attine ant fungus gardens microbial communities from Florida, USA - TSFL002 MetaG | ecosystem: Host-associated > Fungi > Mycelium > Unclassified | place: USA: Florida, Paynes Creek Historic... | reverse complement strand
GCAGTGCCTGCCGGATAACTTCTGAAATATAATATTCCTGCAGTTGCCCGGCCGCCCGAGTTTGATCCACCTGCTTTTGCAGCAGGCCGGCCATTTCTCTTTCACTTAGCGAGCACACCCGGGAAACCCGGTGTCCTGCATGCATCAGCGTACTGATCCCCAGCAGGCGCCGCAATTGCGCATCATCATAAGAACGTGTGTTACCACTGCTCCGCGCAGGCTGCAAGGCCTGATAGCGGCGCTCCCAGATCCGAATATTATGGACTGACACGCCGGACAATTGCTCAAGATCAGAAATGGAGTATTGCATATTGTCTAAATATAATCTATGTAAACTTAGACAAATAATTAACTTTTGTGCTTTTTTGTTTGGTTATTTTGGATGAATTTTTTGGGGCCGGAGTATTTTGTCAGCCTTGCCATTATTGTTTGCATCGGCATTACAGTAAAGCAAATTACGGCAGATGTTCCAACCTCCTCAGTAAATACTTCGATCTACACCGCTAGCCCACAATTGTTATTCGTATGCAAACTTAAGCCTGGCCTTGCTGTTATTAGCTAAGAATTTACGATAAAACATTGGACAGCTTAACAAACGGGGAATTTAATTTTTCCAACGATACTTTAAAACAAGACTTTGAACTGCTGACAAAAGCGTTGGACGCATCCCTGTCAGGCATTATCATTACTGACAACCAGCAGCCGGATAACCCTATCATCTATTGCAACCGTGCCTTTGAGCAGATCACCGGTTATAAACGATCCGAGGTGATTGGCCACAATTGCCGCTTTTTGCAGCAGGATGACCGCGATCAGCGGGCACGGGCTCAGTTACGCGAGGCGATTGACCAGGGCGCTGACCTGGTAGTGGATATCCGAAACTACAAAAAGGACGGCTCACTCTTCTGGAACGAACTTTACATGTCGCCGATCCGCGACACACAGGGCCAGGTCAATTATTTTATCGGGGTTCAGAACGATGTAACCCGCCGTAAACAGGCGGAAGACGAGATCAAAGGCAACCAGACGAAAATGGAAGGCCGCATAGAAGAACGGACACGCAGCCTGAAAGAAAATGAAGAATATCTCGCCAGCATCGTACAGACCGTACGAGAAAGCCTGATTGTGCTCTCGCCAGACCTTAAGGTACTGAGCGTTAACGATCATTTCATACATATCTTTAAAGTTTCCAGGGAAGAAACAGAAGGGAAAAACCTTTACGACCTCGGGAATGGCCAATGGAATATCCCCGAGCTCCGAAAACTGCTTGAACTGATCCTGCCGACCAATAACCCGGTGACCGATTTCGAGGTAGCACATGATTTTCCGCACATCGGCAAAAAACTAATGCTGCTTAACGCCCACCGGATTGAACTGGAAGGGCAATACAAAGACCGTATCCTCATAGCTATCGAAGACATCACCGATAGGCGCGCTATTGAGCAGCGTAAGGATGATTTTTTGTCCATCGCCAGCCATGAACTTAAAACGCCGCTCACAACGATTAAGGGTTACGTACAGATCATTAACCGCCTGATCGCCAATTATCAGGACGAGAAACTTAAAAACGCGGTCGGCAAAACCTCCTTATATGTAGAAAGGCTAAACAGCCTGATCGGCGAATTACTGGACGTTTCGCGGATCCAGTCCGGGAAGATTGAATTGCATCAGGAACCTTTTGATTTTGATGAAATGGTTGCTGAGGCTGTAGACAGCTTGCGCCAGGGCAGCCGCTCGCATGAAATCAATGTCACCGGACACACCGATAGCCAGGTTACCGGCGATGAATCGCACATCATTCAGGTGGTAACCAACCTGCTCAGTAATGCGGTCAAATATTCGCCTGGTCAGCCGTCAATCCAGGTGCATCTCTCCGTAGTGAGTGATTATGTCAAACTCGCCGTGACCGACCAGGGTGTCGGTATCCCAAGGGACGAACAAGACAAGATCTTCGAGCGGTTCTACCGCGTCGGTGATACTCAGCAGCGTTTCCCGGGCATGGGCATCGGCTTATATATCTGCGCCCAGATCATCCGCAACCACGAAGGTACGCTCTGGGTAGAAAGCGAGCCTGGTAAAGGATCAACCTTCAGCTTTACCCTGCCAATTAACCAAACTAGGGAAGGAGGTAACGATGGCCGCTAAGATCGTAATCTGCGATGACGACCAGGGCATCCTCGACCTGCTGGACCTGGTGCTGAGCGAAGAAGGTTACCAAACCATAGCCGAAAGTAACAGCCTGAACGTGGACGGCATCATCAGCCGTGAAACACCCGACCTGCTGGTGCTTGACCTCTGGATGCCGGTGCTTTCCGGTGACCAGGTGTTGCACAATCTGCGCAACAACACTGCGACCAAAGACCTGCCAGTGATCGTTATCTCCGCCAGTGGTGATGGTCAGACCATCGCCATGAAAGCCGGCGCTAATGACTTCCTGGCCAAACCTTTTGACCTTGAATTACTGCTGGGCCGGGTTAAGGCCATGCTTAATGCAGCGTAAAATATTAAAGCTATTTGGAATGCCTGGTTTGCATATAATGTCTTTTAACGCTCACAAACCCTGATCAACTTTCAACTCGCCACCTGATTTTATGCCACTGGCGAAAGATCATCGTGGTCCACTATTGCCGGGATTGTTTCCGCTATAACGGGGAGGTCAACGGCACTTGCCGGGAAGTATGGCAGGCCTAGCAACAGAGGGCCGATCCCGGAAGTCAGATTGCTGCTGGTTGATCAGCCTGTCAATAACAACTGGCCGGACAGCCTGCTCGTTTAAACCGGCTAACGCTATCAATCTTTTAACCAGGCCAGCCAGTTGTCCACCTGGTAGCGGTAGACCTCTGGATAGCAGGTGTCTACCTTTTTCCAATCTGTTTTATCCGGCCAGAACTCCGGTATAGCTAAACCTTCACGCGCGGCGGCCAATTGATAAAAGTCTTCCCGGGGAGGGTGACTAGGTGCAACACCATTAATAACAGTAAATTGATGATTTTCTAAGATCAAGGCTGCAGTTAGCCCCACACAGTCGGTCAAATGTATCAGGTTAACCGGTGAAAGTCCACCGGGTAAGTGTTTACGGCCCGCCAGAAAACGCCCAGGCTGACGTTCCGGCCCGACCAGTCCCCCGAAGCGGATAACCTTGACGTTCAGTTGTGGATCTCCGGTTAGCAGATTTTCGGCAGCAAATAACGCTTTAGCAGAAATAGTTTCGGGTGCGGGTGCCGTTTGTTCATTGAGCAACTCACCGGTAGCGCCATAGACACTCGTTGAACTGATCAGAATAATTTGTTTGACCTGATGCGCAATGGCTAAGCGCCGGATCAGCTCAACCTCCTGCAAATAACCGGGACGCTTACTGAGCTGCACGCTAAAAGCCACCACCAGCACATCACAGGTAAAGAAATCTGCCGGTAATTCCTCTGGTAGATTGACCAGGTAAGGAATGATTCCTAATTGTTGCAGCGCATATAGCTTGTCCGGTGTCGTAGTAGAACCTTTAACGCGAAAACCGTTCTCAAGTAAATGTAAGGCTAAGGCTCGCCCGTACCAGCCGCAGCCCAGAATGCTGATTATTGCCCCTTTAGTTTGTGCTGTCATATTCACCGCAAATTTACGGGCAAATAGTTTAAATGAAATAAAGCCTTGCGTTTGCGGTTTAACCGCGATGCATTACCGAAGGTGACATTGATACAATTGTATTTGTTTGTCAATACTAACGCAGATCATTTGCCGCAAGGATTCCGGCCTGTAAAAAGCGAGCATAAGCCCGCGTATAACGAGCGGTGATCGTTCCCGACAACCAGATCCCTTTTATCCGTTGCAGCAGGCGGATAATCAGCCATTTGCCGGCGGCCAGTTCATCGGGAGGGATTTCCAGCAGGTCGGCGATGCTGTTACCCAGCATTCTTCTTAGCAAGGCGGCAATATCTTTTGCGCTTATTTTTTTCCGGTTCACCCGGAAGATATGGTCCATCAATGCCGCGGTCAGTTGTACGCCATGTGCCGAGTGGCGGAAATGACGGCGACTGATCGACGCATCTAGCCAGTCTGCCACCATTGAATCTTCTGTTAGTAAACGCTCATCGATCCCTGACAGGTAACCAATGACCCGCCAGCTGTGTAAGAAACCCTGTGCCTCAGCTTCTGCCACCGGCAACCCGAATTGACGCAATCCGCGTAATACGATAAGCGAGAAGGCGAGATTGGTCCCTGCCATATCTTCCTGGTTAATGGGGAGACCCAAGCGGGCTTCCCAGTCCCGCTGATTGAGATGATAACGCGCCACCGCATGGGTAAGCCGAACCTTTAGGATCTCGCCAAAAGCAGTACTACCCGGCAGAAAAGCATCCGGCGCCATCATCCGCCAAACAAATAACGCGGTATGATACAAACGCGTGGTGGTATCCCGGCGCATGCGTTCTGACTGATAAAGCACAAATGCGCCGTCCGCTGCCGCATAACAATAGGGGAGCGAGAGCAAACCCAGCAGGCTCATGATCGTTTCGGCATAACGGGTGAATAAACGCGCGCCGGCCTGCAAGCAGTCCTGGTTAGCCCAAACAGGCAGCCTAAGCGTAGCTGCCAATTCAGCGCCCATGGGAAAAGCAGCCGCAAATTCTGCCGGTGAAAGCGCCGGCTTTTCCGGATCTATCAGTGCGTAAAGCCTTGCAGGTCCGTTCGGTAAACTCATTTGCGCCGCTACGAAAGCGTCGGCGGGCGCGTCACCCTGCTGCCGCATTGTATCCCAAAATCTATCATCAAAAAGTACCAACACCGGCTTATTCTGCACGATTCAGGTCTACGTCGTCGCCGTCAGGAAGCTCCTCCGAATGTTTTACATCAATATCAATGTCCCGGTCATCATCGGAAGTTAAATTCTCTGCCGTATTATGACGATCAAGACCCGTATCCGGATAATCCTCCCGATTAGCCGGATCGTCAAACTCCTCGTCCGGTAGGTTGTAGATGCTGTTATTGTCCATAATGTTTTTTGTAATAAACTGCTGTAACAGTGATAAGTTTAACTAAAAAGTACCAAAGAAGCATAATTCTTTGTTTTGAATACCATTCAAACCAATAGGCATAATCCCTGTTAGCTAAGAAAAAACGATATCCTCATGTCAACCTTAGCCGAGAGATTACAGGCTTTTAATGCGCCTTTACTGCCCGAAATGGTCAAACGCAAATATGAAGCCATGGCCGAAAACGTCTTTCGCTTTTACCGCGGCACCTGCCACCTTTTCTACGAGGATCTGGCGCAGGCATCACCGTTGCCGCTATCACCACTAGCCTGGATATGCGGCGACCTGCACATCGAGAACTTTGGTAGTTACAAAGGCGATAACCGGCTCGTGTACTTTGATCTCAATGATTTTGATGAAGCCTTACTGGCACCTGCCGCCTGGGAACTGGCCCGGATGGTGACCAGCATCTGCGTGGCTTTTGATACCTTGGGTATTGAACCCGAAATAACGCGCCGCATGGCCGGTTTATACCTTGAAAGCTATGCCCATACGCTCGCCGAAGGCAAAGCCCGCTGCCAGGAGCCCCGCACCGCCAAAGGGATAGTCTGTGACTTTCTGGAAGCTGCCGCCGCCACCGGCTATAAACAATTACTGAAAAAACGCACCGTTAGTAAGAAAAAGACCTTACTGCTCTCTCTGGAAGATGAGCGGCATTTCAAACTGGATAAAAAGCTGCGTGCCGAACTGGCCGCACATCTGCAGGATTGGGTAAACCAAAGCAGTGATGGCCCCTACCATTTCAAGGTCAAAAGCGTCGTCTTCCGCCTGGCCGGTACCGGCAGCGTAGGCGTACGGCGCTATCTGTTCCTGCTTAAAAGCACCAATACCAAAGATCATTACCTGTTGCTGGATATGAAAGAATGCCGCCCATCTTCGGTGCTGCCGTACCTGCCCGTGCAGCAATTGCAATGGCCAACCGAGGCCGAACGCGTCACCCAGATCCAAAAGCGCATGCAATATTCACCTGCCGCACTGCTGAGTACTACCGTATTCCAGGACCGGCCATACCTGATCCAGGAACTGCAACCGGTCAAAGATACCCTGAAATTCAAACTGCTGAAAGATAATTACCGTGACCTATACCAGGTGATCGACGATATGGGTATGCTCACCGCTTCGGCTCAACTACGTAGCGGCGGCATGCAAGGCTCTGCCAATATAGATGAACTGATGGCCTTTGGCAAAGACCAGGGCTGGCAGGAAGCTGTGATTAACTATGCTTTTCAGTATTGCGAGCAGGTCAAAGCCTATTATGAAGAATTCTCCAGCCCCGGCGCAGCCTTAAATACGGGGACCTGAGACCAGCACTCCACGCTAGCGGCCAGCCGACAGCAACCAACAAAGTCAGCAAAGCCTGCAACTGTGGAAGGCGCTCACCCGCGGGCTGAGCAGAAACCGTACAAGCAAGCAACCCCCAGTGCTCCGCAGCCGGTGTAACAGTCTCTTATAAGCAACGATGAATAAGTCTTAAATAACCGACAACGAGTCTCGTCAGTTGCACTCATTTAACTACGGATGTCAATGTTTTAAACATCGAATTATACTTGCCGGCTTTTGGAACGCCCTTTGTACAGATCAGATAACTGTTTACCAAAAAGAAGAAGACATGAGATCATTACTGTACATCATAGCCGTTATCCTGATCATCGGGTGGGCTATCGGAACATTTGCCTATGCCGCAGGCGGTATCATCCACATCTTATTGGTCATCGCCATTATATCGTTGGTTCTGGGTTTCCTCAGGAGAGATACTACCGTAGTTTAAGGACGCTAACAAAAAAGACCCGGCCAGCCGCCGGGTTTTTTTGTTCATTTATAACTCCCCAAAACTAACCGGCCAGCCCATTCGCCCCGCGGCTTTTAATAGCTTGCTGACCAGCAGTTTGAGCTCACCTTTAAGGATATATAGAATACGTGCCCGAAATGGCGCCTATATACAAGGTGAAGCTATGAAAGCGGTTCAGACTGATATTTCAGTGGCTAGAATTTGTTGTAACTTATCAGATAAGAAAGTACTCCATTCAACACTTCGGCCAGTAGAAAAAGTGTAGAGACATAAAAATCGGTGTTGCCATTTTCAATCTCGCCAATTTCATGTGCGTCAATATTGGATATTACGGCCAATACTTCTATATATATATACTTTTTTCTGGCGAAGCTGATACACATTTAAGACGGATTTCTTTGAAAGACATGGCGTTGTATTATACAAGAGTTTTTATTTAAAGGTTTAACCGGTTCAGTATCGGTCAGTCAAAACTAATTTATAAAAAGCTGTAAGGCTTCGCGATGATATACGACTAATCGCCCAAAACGTTCATGAATATTTTTTCTGTAACCGGTAAAAATTATCGCCAATTAGCGCCCTTATTTCTTCGGTTGGTTGTAGGTTTTAGTTTTATGATGCACGGCTGGGCCAAATATAGCAGGGGACTGGCAGGGTTTGCAAAACTGCTTTCGCTGTTGCACGTGCCCTTTCCTAACGCGATGGCCTGGATATCTGCAGCTACAGAAATGTTTGGTGGTCTGGCTATTTTTATAGGTGCATTTGTTAGCCTGGCTGCCATTCCATTAATCTGTACCATGTTGGTAGCTATGTTTACCATTCATATCCATTATGGCTACAGTTCTGTTAAAACTATAGGTTTAACACCGCAAGGACCGATCTTCGGGCCACCGGGATATGAGATCAATTTACTTTATATTGCGGTATTGGTTGCCTTGATGTTAACAGGTGCCGGCCATTTTTCTGTTGATGCAGTGTTGGCCAGGCGATACAGAAAAGAATAGGAAGTTGGTTATAAAAAAGTTTTTCTTTGTATTAAACTGCTCAAAGCCTGCTTTTGGGTAGATGGCTAATTGTTGTGGGTAGTTGTTGGCGTGCCGATGATGAGTTCGCTATAGCCTTTCTCCCTGGCGATAATTCCCGCCTCATTAAGCATCCGTTTACCTATAGCCTGGTTTTGATAAGCTCCGTTTATCGCAATTGCTTTTGCGCCATTATGGAATTACTATAAGCCAGAATAATAATCATAACCTTGCTCTGCCCAATAGTCTGGCGGCCGCTGGTTGCTGAAGGTGATGGTGCCGATGCGTTTCAGATTTTTAATGCCGTATTTTACTGGGATAATTAGCCGTAAAGGCTTGCCATGTTGAGCAGGCAAAGGCCCACCGTTCATCTCATAAGCCAGGATAGTTTGCGGATGGATGGCGCTGGGCATATCAATACCAACATAATATTGTTTGTCGGGCGTCATCATTCCCACATAGTCCAGTTTCAACTCCTCCTGTAATCCAAAATGTTTTGCAAAATCGGCAAAGCGCACGCCTGCCCAATGTTGGATCTGATCCCAGCCTTCTACACATTTAAAGTCGAAAACCATATCTGTTTTCGGCAAGGCTTTTAGTTGATCAAGGCTGATATTTAGTTTTGTGCCGTTTCTTTTCAACACTTCCAATCGCCAGATGCCGGCTTCAATTTCTCCTTCAGAACCGATATCAGAATTATGGCGCACCGTTTTGGCCGCCATTGCAACTGGATAAGTTTTGGCCAGGTGATTTTCATTAAAAGTAAGCCTGCGAAAAAAGAGTTCGGTTTTATTGAGTGCCCGGCGCAGCGGTTTACGCGCACCTGCGGTAATGCCCGGTGTTTCTTCGGGGGCATTGTACAACCATTTCCAGCCACCGAAAGCCGCTGCGCTCATCACCCCGAAAACACCAAACGACACAAAATTGCGGCGTTTGATTTGTCGCTCAATCGTTAGCTTCGGTTTAATTGTTTTCTTCTTCATGCAGCGTTGCTTTAGATTGATTCACTACCTCAAACCCTGAAATGACCGACCGGAAGTTATTCCATCCGGCCAGGATGACCTGTACTATATGAATAACAAAGAAAAATACGTAACCAAGCGTCAAGGCAAAGTGTATGATTCTGGCCAGGTGATAGCCCCCGCAAAGCCAGGTCAGCCAATAAAATTGAACCGGTTTGTAAATTGCCAGTCCGGTAAGTACAGAACCTAATCCCATCACAATGATGGCTGTATAAGCTATGCGTTGAGCTGCGTTGTACTTATTTTGCGGCGGTGCGGTGCGTCTGATATGAAAATCGTGAAGTAGCACCAGCCAGGCTTCCTTAAAAGAATGGCGTTTGGGCAACAATTCACGCCATTGCCCCGAAATAATGGTGTATAACACATATAAAACACCATTCAATGTAAAGAACCACATAAACAGAAAATGAAAAGCCATCCCTTCTGATAACCGGTGAGGAATATGCAGCAGATTGTAAAACCAATCAGGAAAAAACCGTACTACTTGGTGCCCGAATATTTTAATTTCATATACATCGTTAGCCCAGTAAATAAGCAATCCGCTCCAGATCATAATAGTGAGCAAAGGGAAATTGATCCAGTGTGTCCAGCGCATCAGCAGTGGATGTTTCTCTTTGATGATTTTCATGGCTGATCGGTTTAATGCCTAATTTTTGTTTACGTTATTGGTTCCGGTTAATTTTTGATTAATCTGTTCTTTTAAATTTTCTTTAAAAATAGTATCAAGTTTAATTTCTTTTCCCGGTTCTTTAAATATTTTGCTTATCATCCCATTAATCAGTATGCTTTGCTGTTCGTATACACGGCAGATATAGCAACCTGCCAAATGGAGTTTAAGTTCCATTTTTTCACGGGCCGTTAGCTCAATACTTTGCTTTTTTTCTATTAACAGCGTGGCTTTCCTGCAGTTATAAGTAATTCTCTCTATTTCGGTCTTCAGTTCTTTCTTCATGATCCCCAGTTTTTTTGTAAGCATGCCCGCAGGTTAACCTTGGCCCGGTGTATAATCACCCAAAAGTTTGACGGTGTGATTTTAAGTTCCTGGCAAATGTCGTTGGTATCTTCATCGTCAATATGCTTCAGTCTGAAAACAGACATCCATAGCGGTGGTAGCTTTTGCAAACAATTTTGCAGTACGCCCATAAACTCCTTATTGTGTAAGGGATCATGATCTTCTACACCAAACGGTGCGGGCCAGTGTTCTTTTTTCCAGTTATGCAGATCAGGATCGAAGTATTCTTCTTCGTTTATTGCGGTACCATATTCATCACGAGCCGTAAAAGCACTTGATTTTTTACGGTAAATATCAATGATCTTGTATTTAATAATGGCCGTTAACCAGGTACGTTCAATACTATCGCCCCTAAACCCTTTGGCTTTTTCAAGAGCGGAGAGGAAAGTATCCTGAACCAAATCGCGCGCAAGCTCTTCATCGTTCAATCTGCCAAGGGCATAGCTGTATAAATAGTCGGCATGCAGTTCAACCCAGTTTTCCGGTTTCAGTTGATGTTTAGCGGTGGCCCCGGTGGTGGTGTCAACAACAGGTTGGCTATGCATAAGTTTTCTTTATCATTTTAGAGTTTATTGCGCGTTAGTCGTAACCAGCAATAAAACCTTACAAAAGAAATAATATTTTCTAAATAAAAACTATAGCGTGCTGATATTCAGTTGATTTAATAGCCGGCGAGGCGATTGGCTCGCCGGCCAGGAATTTACATTTTGGTGGTGTCTTTTTTCATTTTAGACACCTTGCCCATTTTCTTGTCCATCTTTTTGTGATCCATCTTAGACATTTTTATAGTGTCCTTTTTCATTTTAGACATTTTTTCCTGAGCCTGGGTATTTACACACAAGGTGAAGGCTGCAATTAAGGCGATAAAGATTGTTTTAAAATTGAATGCTTTCATGTTGATTTATTTTTCTGGGTTAGTAGCCATAAGCTGTTAACCCTTACAATTTTTTTCAAATAATGAATGCGATTGTAAGATTGCTGTTTAAAGCATCAATCTAATTTAAAAATCCATTGCCGATTGAGGTTGGCAGGATGATGGCTTAGCATAAAAATAAAATTATGGTAAGCTATGCTAAAAAAAATATTTTACATGGAATGCTGCTCCTTAACGCTCAATATTTGGTTTGCTTGATGGCTTTCATAATATCAAAAGTTCCTTTTAGTATATGATATAGACAATCTGGATGACTTTTTTTTCTCCGGTTTATAATAGTTTTAGCAGCCATTTATTATAGATCCAACTGTGAGAAAAATCCAAATCTTCTTTTTCGCTTTGCTGTGGCTTAGTCAGAACGTAAGCGCTCAGCAACAAATACGCCTTATTACCAACTGGGAATTTTTAAAGCAAGACCTGGGAGGTGTGTGGGAGGCTGTTCGTCCGGTAACTGCCGGTAATCCTGAGAGCTTGCCGTTATGGCAAAAAGTGCAGTTGCCACATTGTTTTAATGAACGCGATGCTGTTGACCCGGATATAAATTATTACCAGGGGCCCGGCTGGTACCGTACCCAGCTTGATATTAATAATCCATATACCAATGGGCGTACATTACTTAATTTTGAAGGAGCCGGTCAAAAAACCGACGTTTATATTTATACCACCAAGGTAGCATCACACCTGGGAGGCTATGATGAATGGGTAGCCGATATTACCCAGGCAGTTGCCGATTTTAAAAAGACCGAAGTTTTCAAAAAGCAGTTTAAAGGCAAAATTCCGTTATCTATCAGGTGCGATAATTCACGCGATCTGCAGAGCATTCCTTCGCAGCTTTCAGATTTTAATGTTTATGGTGGCTTGTATCGTTATCTTAATCTGGTTTATACACCAGCTTTATCCTTTGATAAGGTTTTTGCATCTGCAGAACTAGAGGCGGGCGGAAAGGCGGCTAAGCTGAATGTTAAGGCCCGTTTCTATAATCCCACCAATGTAAAATCAGCTACAGGCGAGATTAAGGTAATTGACCCGCAGGGTAAAATAATTGCACAGACAACCTATCAGCTAAATACATTAGATGCAGATAGTCAGCTAGGTAGTTTCCATATTAAAAAACCTCAGTTATGGTCGCCAGAGAACCCATCTCTTTATACGGTTGAAGTAACCGTGAACAATAACGGGCAAACCAGCACCCACACCGAAAAAGTAGGTTTCCGCGATTTTAAATTTGTAGATAACGGTCCGTTTATGCTCAACGGCAAGCGCCTGTTGTTACGCGGAACTCATCGCCATGAAGACCACGCCGGTGTAGCGGCCGCCATGACCGAAGACATGATGCGCGCCGAGATGCAGCAGATGAAAAACATGGGGGTCAACTTTATCCGGCTAGGGCATTATCAGCAGTCGCGCATCATACTTAACCTGTGCGATAGCCTGGGCATCCTGGCCTGGGAGGAAGAGCCCTGGTGCCGTGGCGGTTTGGGAGGCGAAAAATACAAGAACCAGGCCCGCACTATGCTCACCAATATGATTGAGCAGCATTATAATCACCCGGCCATAATTCTTTGGGGCTTGGGTAACGAGAACGATTGGGCCGGAGATTTCCCCGAGTTTGATAAAGAAAAGATCCGTGCGTTTATGAAGGAGCAGAATGACAGAGCGCATCGTTTGGATCCATCGCGTAAAACCACCATCAGGCGATGCGATTTTTGCGCCGATATCACCGATGTGTATTCACCCTCTATCTGGGCCGGATGGTACCGGGGCGTTTATACCGAGTATAAGCAAAGTACGGAAGAAGAGTTTAAAAAGGTAAAGCACTTTTTTCATGCCGAGTGGGGGGGTGATAGTCATGCGCTGCGTCATTCAGAGAGTCCGGATAAGGCTTTGGCCGGTATTAAATCAGGCAGCGGTACTGATGAGCGACTAGGTGATGCCTCGCTGACCGGCGGCGCGGCACGCGTGTCTAAAGATGGCGATTGGAGCGAAAGCTATATTTGCAATTTGTTCGACTGGCATCTGAAAGAACAGGAAACAATGCCTTGGTTAACAGGCTCAGCATTTTGGGTGTATAAAGATTTTTCTACACCTATTCGTCCTGATAATCCTGTTCCATATATGAACCAGAAAGGCGTGGTGGAGCGCGATGGAACGCCAAAAGAGGCTTATTACGTTTTTCAATCATATTGGACCACTAAGCCTATGGCGCACATCTACGGGCATAGCTGGCCGGTACGCTGGGGTGATGCGGGCGAGCAAAAAATGGTCAAAGTGTATTCTAACTGCGATAATGCTGAGCTGTTTGTAAACGGAAAAAGTTACGGGATCAGGAAGCGTAACAGTCAGGATTTTCCTGCTGCTGGTTTGCGCTGGCTGGTTACTTTTAATAAAGGCAATAACGATATTAAAGTAGTGGCCCACAAAGGAAAAATCACTATAACCGACCAGATTACCCAGGAATATCAAACCGATAAATGGGGAAAGCCAACACAATTACAACTTGAAAAAATTGCTGATGCCGACGGCGTACAAACTATACAGGTAAAATTACTGGACGCTAATGGTGTACACTGCCTCGATGCGCAAAACTGGGTAACCTTCTCGCTGGCCGGTGATGGTACGTTGTTGGATGATCTGGGTACATCGCGCGGTTCCCGCAAGGTACAGATGTATAACGGGCGCGCTATCATCAGTTTAAAAACCAACGGAGGCAAAAGCGTTGTAGCCGTACAATCGCCTGCGTTGCCCTCTGTAATGTTAAATCTTTAATTGTTGCCTTATGAAATTCAAATCATTTAACAATTACTTTTTAAATAAAAGTGTTAAGTCTGTTGCTGCCATCAGTGTGCTGTTATTGTTCAGTCTTTCTTCTTGGAAAACTGATGCCCGTGATGATATGTATCAGCAAATGTTCAACACCCTACGCAAAGATGTACTTACAGAAGCAACCTGGGCACTGCAGCAAAAGCCGGTAACGGTAACCGCTGATGTTTGTCGGCGTAGCTCAGGAGGCAAACATGATTTTTATTCAGAAGGAGATTATTGGTGGCCCGATGAGAAAAACCCGGCGGGGCCCTACATTCAAAAAGATGGCATGACTAACCCTGAAAATTTTGTGGCCCATCGCCATGCTATGATCCGTTTTAGTCGGATTGTCGGTGCACTGGCATCGGCCTATAAACTTACGCATGATGAGCGATACGTTCGCGCGGCACTCAAGCATATACGGGCCTGGTTTATGGATACCGAAACCATGATGAACCCTAATTTGCAATATGCACAGGCCATTAAAGGCGTGGCAACGGGCAGGGGCATTGGCATTATAGATACCATTCAACTGATGGAAGTGGTACAAGGCTTGGAGGCTATGGCGCATTCAAAAACGCTGGATGCCAAAACGCTGAATGGTGTTAAAGATTGGTTTGAAAAATATATCAGCTGGCTTACCACTCATCCATACGGCAAAGATGAGATGAACGCCAAAAACAACCACGGCACCTGCTGGGCAATGCAAACCGCCTGTTTTGCCAAATTTACCGGTAATGCTGAGGTGATGAAGTTTTGCGCCGACCGTTATAAAACGATATTACTGCCCAGTCAGATAGCTGATGACGGCAGTTTCCCGCTTGAGTTAAAACGTACCAAGCCCTTTGGCTATTCTATCTTTAACCTTGATGCCATGACCACCTTATGCCAGATACTAAGCACACCACAAGATAACCTGTTTGAATATACTACTCCCGATGGCCGGAGCATTAAAAAAGGCATCGCTTTTTTGGCGCCTTACCTGGCAGATAAAAACAAATGGCCCTACCCACACGATGTAATGCATTGGGAAAGCTGGCCGGTGGCACAACCTGCATTG
>Ga0153918_1000721_pt1 | contig 14669 bp, 13 predicted proteins | sample TSFL002MetaG_FD_104687 | JGI IMG/M metagenome (GOLD analysis project Ga0153918, IMG submission 104687) | Attine ant fungus gardens microbial communities from Florida, USA - TSFL002 MetaG | ecosystem: Host-associated > Fungi > Mycelium > Unclassified | place: USA: Florida, Paynes Creek Historic... | reverse complement strand
GCGCCGCCGTCGGCCTTCGCGCCGCCCGCCGCGGCTCCGTCGGCGCCCTCGCGCTCGGCGAGCTCCGCCTCCAGCTGCTCGCGGACGACCATGCGGGCCTGGGCGCGCCGCACCCGGCGGATGAGGTCGAAGGTGATGAGCCCGACCGCGACGAACAGCGCGAAGATGACGAAGAAGCCGATGACGCCGGGCGTGACGTCGTCGGGGTTGAACGGGAGCGGCGTCGGGGTCGGCGTGGGCGCGTCGTCGGCCGAGACGGCAGCGACCACGGACAGGAGCGCGTTCATGGTCGTGACGCCGATCACGCGGCCGCCTCCTCGGAGATCCCGGCGAACAGGTCGGTCTCGGGCGTCGCGGCCTCCACCCGGCTGTCCACGAGCTCGAAGTCGTCGTACGGGTACACGGTCCGCTCGAGGTCCCGCGGCAGCGCGAAGAAGCCGCTGTCCGGCGCGATCTGGCTCGAGTGCGCCCGCAGCGCGGCGTCGCGCGCCTCGAGATGGTCGGCGATGTCGATCGACGTGGTGATGGTCGACTGCTTGCGCCGCATCCAATCGAGCATCTGCTCGAGTCCTGAGACGAGCGCCGGATCGGTCTCCGCCGGCAGGTGGCGCGCGCCCTCCAGGAGGCGCTCGGCGCGCTGCGCGTTCATGGTGCGGTCGTAGTAGAGCTTGAGCGGCGTCCACGGCTCCCCCAGCTCGGGATGGGCGTCCGAGCCCGCCTCGCGCCAGGCGATCATCGACACGTCGTGCGTGCGGATGTGGTCGGGGTGCGGGTAGCCGCCGTTCTCGTCGTAGGTGACGATGACGTGCGGCCGGAACTCGCGCACGATGCGGATGAGCGGGCGGGCGGTGAGCTCGGCCGGCAGGCCCGCGAACGACGACTTCGCGACGGCGCCGTCCTCCGGCATGCCCGAGTCGGCGTAGCCGAGCCACCGGTGCTGGATGCCGAGGGCGTCGCGCGCGGCGGCCATCTCGTACCGGCGACGGCCGCCCATGTCGCGGTTCGCGTGCGCCACGGCGTCGAAGCGCTCGTTGAGGATGTCGCCGGCTTCCCCGCCGGTGCAGCTCACGACCATGACCTCGGCGCCGCGAGCGACGTAGGCGGCGCAGGTCGCGGCGCCCTTGCTCGATTCGTCGTCGGGGTGCGCGTGCACGGCAAGAAGGCGCAGGGCCACAGATGCTCCTCTGGGGTTCGCGCGCGGAAGGCGCGTCTCACAAGCGGTTAACCTTGAACAGCCTAGCCGTCCCGTTCTCCCCGCGAGCCGGACGGCGCCCGCCCCGCACGCCTCCGCGCCCGCGAGCCGCGCGCGGAGGCGGCTCCGGTCCGCGCAGCAGCCGCGCGCTCATGCAGCGCGGGCCGGAAGTCCGAGCAATCCGAGCAAGGAGCCTCGTGTCCCATCCCGACTCGCCCGTGCCCGCCGAGCGTCCCGCCGCCGCCCCAGCCGACCGGTACGGACGCGGCGACTCCCCTGCGCGGCGCAGGCGTGCGAACGTCGTCGGCGCGGTCGTGGCCGGGCTCGCGACAGTCGCGGTCGTCGCCTACTGGGCCTCGTCGAGCCTCGGCGCCGGCTCCTCGACGGACGCGCAGCTGGTGAACTTCGCCGTGCGCGACGCGTCGCTCGTGAGCGTCAACTTCACCGTGACGACCAATCCCGGCACGGCGCTCGCGTGCGCCGTGCAGGCGCAGAACGACCAGTACCTCGTGGTCGGCTGGCAGGTCGTCGACGTGCCCGCGTCCGCGCAGCACACGCAGCAGATCTCCACCGACGTGCGCACGACGCAGGCCGCCACGAGCATCGTCCTCAAGGAGTGCTGGGCCGTCTGATCCTCCGTCCGCCGGTCGCGCATTCCGGCGGGCGCCGTTTCGAATTCCAGGGACGATGGCGTAGACTCGGTGCGAAGCCCCGGCACGCGTACGGGGCTTTGGTCGTATCCGGCAGCGCCGCCAACCAGCGCCGCCCGCGAGCACGGGCGCCGCGCATCGCGAGCGCTCCTGCCGCACCGCGACCGCTCGGTCGCGAGGCCGACCCGTGCGATCGCCCGCGCTCGACCATCGGCGCATCGGCCGCGATCGCGCGCCCACGACCAGATAGTGAGAAGGAGACCCCATGACGACGCCCACCGGCGTGACCTGGCTCACGCAGGAGACCTACGACCGGCTCCGCGCCGAGCTCGAGGAGCTTTCGACCAAGGGCCGCGAGGAGATCGCCGCCCGCATCCAGGAGGCCCGCGAGGACGGCGACCTCAAGGAGAACGCCGGCTACCACGCGGCGAAGGACGAGCAGGGCAAGATCGAGGCCCGCATCCGCGAGCTCGAGCACATGCTCGACACCGCGGAGGTCGGCAGCGCCCCCGAGGCGTCCGACGTCGTCGAGACCGGCACGGTCGTGACGGCGAAGATCGCCGGCCGCGAGACGAAGTTCCTGCTCGGCAGCCGCGAGATGGCCTCGCAGACCGACCTGCGCGTCTACTCGGGCGAGAGCGCCCTGGGCGCCGCGATCCTCGGCCTGCGCATCGGCGACGAGACGACGTACGAGGCGCCCAACGGCAAGCCCGTCGCCGTCGAGGTCGTCGCCATCGAGACCTTCGCGGCGTAGCAGCCGCGACTCGGCATCCGCTTCCGGAAAGCGGCCCTTCTGCACCGTGCAGAAGGGCCGCTTTCGTGAAATGGATGCGGGAGGAAGGTCCGCGGCGCCTACGCGATCGGCAGCTCGTCGTGGCGCAGCCGCGGCGAGTAGCCCTCGTCGCGCAGGGCCTGCACGACGAGCCGGGCGTGCTCGGTGCCGCGCGTCTCGACCGAGACCTCGAGCTCGACCTCGCTGACCTGCAACCCCTTGTTGTGGCGCGTGTGCAGCACCTCGACGACGTTCGCGTTCACGCGCGCCAGGATCTCGGCGATGCGGGCGAGCTGGCCGGGCACGTCCGGCAGGCCGATGACGAGCTTGAGGTAGCGGTCGGACGCCGCGAGCCCGCGGCTCAGCACCTTCTCGAGCATGAGCGGGTCGATGTTGCCGCCCGTGAGCACGGCGCAAGTCTTGCCGGTGGCGCGCACCTTGCCGGCGAGGATCGCCGCGACGGTGGTCGCGCCGGCGGGCTCGACGACGAGCTTGGCGCGCTCGACGAGCACGAGGATCGCCCGCGCGATGTCGTCCTCGGAGACGGTCACGACCTCGTCGACGAGATCGCGCACGAACCGGAACGTGAGGTCCCCCGGCACGCGCACCGCGATGCCGTCGGCGATGGTCGGCTGCGGGTCGATCTTGACCGGTCGGCCCGCCTCGAGCGAGACGGGGAACGCCGCCGAGTTCTCGGCCTGCACGCCGATGACCCGGATGCGGCGACCGTGCGCCTCGCCGTAGCGCTTGGCCGCCGCCGCCACGCCCGACACGAGGCCGCCGCCGCCGATCGGCACGATGATCGTGTCGACGTCGGGCGCCTGCTCGAAGACGTCGAGCGCGAGCGTCGACTGGCCGATGATCACGTCGCGGTGGTCGAACGGCGGGATGAACTCGGCCCCGGTCTCGGCAACGTAGGCGAGCGCTGCGGCGAGCGTCTCGTCGAAGTTGTTGCCCTCGAGCACGACCTTCGCGCCGTAGCCGCGGGTCGCCTCGAGCTTGGGCAGGGGCGCGCCGACGGGCATGAAGATGGTGGCCGGGATGCCGAGCTCGCGCGCCGCGTAGGCGACGCCCTGCGCGTGGTTGCCGGCGGAGGCCGCGACGACGCCCGCCGCGCGCTGCTCGGCGGAGAGCTTGGACAGTCGGTAGGTCGCGCCGCGGATCTTGTAGGAGCCGGTGCGCTGCATGTTCTCGCACTTGAGCACGACCGGGGAGCCCAGCACGTCCGAGAGGAACCCCGCCGAGTCGATGGGCGTCTCGCTGATGACCTTGTGCACGACCTCGCGTGCGGATTCCATCTCTTCGAGCGTGGGGACGTCTACGGTCATGTGCGGTGGCTGCCTTCGCGGTTCGGCCTGCTGGCGTGGGGGCGTTCGCGGCGGCCGGTCCGAGGCGCTCCGCCGTCTACCGGGGCTCGTCGCCGTCGAGGGCCGTCGCGGGCGTCGCATCGCCGCGCTCGACCGCCCTCGCCGGGTCGGAGCCCGGGCCGGGATCGCCTCTCCAGTCGCCACTTGCAATGTACTGCACCGCGACCTTGCCCGCCGCGACGATCGGCACGGCGAAGACCGCCCCGGCGATGCCGCCGAAGAGCGACCCGGCGCTCACCGCGAGCACGACGGCCAGCGGGTGCACCTTGACGGCGTTGCCCATGATGAAGGGCTGCAGCACATGCGACTCGAGCTGCATGACGCCCACGACGACGATGAGCATGATCACGGCGGGCCAGAACCCGTTGTAGACGAGGGCGACGAGCACGGCGAGGCCGCCGGAGGCGATGGCGCCGACGAACGGCACGAAGGATGCCAGGAACACGATCACGCCGATGGGGATCGCGAACGGCACCTGCAGGATGAGCGCGCCGATCATGATGCCGATCGCGTCGATGGCGGCGACGACGACCTGCACCCGCACGTACTGCCCGACGGACACCCACGAGCGGGAGCCGGCGCCGCTCACGGCGGGGCGCGCCGCGCGCGGGAAGAGGGAGACGATGAATCGCCAGATGTGGTCGCCGTCGAGCAGGAAGAAGATGAGCGCGAAGAGGGTCACGAGCGACCCCGCGGCGACCTCGACGACCGTCGAGCCGGCCGTGACCGCCTGGCCGAGCAGGGACGACACGTTCGCCTGCACCCATGCCGCCCCCTCGGTGATGTAGCCGGAGATCTGGTCCTCGGTCACGTGCAGGGGCGAGTCGCGCAGGAACGCGAGGAAGTCCTGGTAGCGGGCCTGCAGCTGCCCGTCGTCGAAGCGCACGCCGCGGGAGAGCTGCGAGCCGACGAGCCACAGGAGCACGGCGATGGCGGCGAGGAAGACGATGAGCGTCGCGATCGTGGCGAGCCAGCGCGGCGCGCGCAGCCGCGTCTGCAGGAACGTCATGAGCGGCGAGAGGAGCGCGGAGAAGAGGGCCGCCACCAGGAGCGGGATGACTAGCACCTTCGCCTGCGCGATGAACCAGCCGATGGGCAGCAGGGCGACGATGATGGCGATCCACCGCCACGACCAGGCGGCGGCGATGCGCAGCCCGCGCGGGACGAGCGAGTCCTCGCGCTCGCGCTCGACGGAGACGGATGCCTGAGTGGGCGCGCTCATGCGTCAGAACTGCACGCGCGGCGGCTCGGAGATCGCGGCCCGGTCGGCGACCTCGAAGAACTCGCGCTCGCCGAAGCCCATCCCCTTCGCGAAGAGCGAGTTGGGGAAGATCTTGATCTTCGTGTTGAGCTCGCGCACGCCGCCGTTGTAGAAGCGGCGCGACGCCTGGATCTTGTTCTCCGTGTCGACGAGGTCGCCCTGCAGGCCGAGGAAGTTCTGGCTGGCCTGCAGCTGCGGGTAGCCCTCGGCGACGGCGAAGAGGCCGCGCAGGGCGCCCTGCATGTGGTTCTCGGCAGCGCTCGCCTCGGCCGGGGACTTGGCGCCGAGCGTCTCGGCCCGCGCCTTGGTCACGGAGTCGAAGACCTTCGACTCGTGCGTGGCGTAGCCCTGCACGGTGGAGACGAGGTTCGGGATGAGATCGGCCCGTCGCTTCAGCTGCACGGTGATGTCGCTCCAGGCCTCGTCGACGCGCACGTTGGCCTTCGTGAGACCGTTGTAGGTCGCCCAGAGGTAGATCCCGACGACGGCGATGAGCACGACGACGATGCCGAGCACGATCCAGAGTTCCATGGCGACAGGCTATCGGCCGCGGCTCCGAATGCACCCCCGATCGGGCCCCGCGGACCAGCTGGGAGCAGGCCCGGGGAGGACGGCTGGTCCGCCTCCGGCATCCGGGGCCTCCTTCGACCGGATGACGCCGGCGAAGAGCCGGCCGGGAGACCTCGGGAGAGGTCGCCGAACGGGGCCGGGATGGCGGGACGGAACGGCTCGATCCGGGCCGGAGGAGGAGCGGCCCCGCCCGATCGGGTCGACCGGGCGGGGCTCGCCGCGCGGCGGCGCGAGCCGCGCGGACCGGGGGCTAGGCGCCGACGGCCTGCAGGAAGCCGGCCTGCTGGTTCTCCTCCACGAAGTGCGCCAGGTGCGTGGGGATCTCGCGGCCCTTCTTCTGCATGGACTGGGCCCACAGCCGGCCGGCGCGGTAGGAAGAGCGAACGAGGGGCCCCGCGAGCACGCCGAGGAAGCCGATCTCCTCGGCCTCCTCCTTGATCTCGACGAACTCCTGCGGCTTGACCCAGCGCTGCACGGGCAGGTGCCGGGGCGAGGGGCGGAGGTACTGCGTGACGGTCACGATGTCGCATCCGGCGTCGTGGAGGTCCTGCAGCGCCTGCGAGACCTCCTCGCGCTCCTCCCCCATGCCGAGGATGAGGTTCGACTTGGTGACCAGGCCGAAGTCGCGCGCCTGCGTGATGACGTCGAGCGAGCGCTCGTAGCGGAACGCGGGGCGGATGCGCTTGAAGATGCGCGGGACGGTCTCGACGTTGTGCGCGAACACCTCGGGGCGCGCCTCGAAGACGACGTTCAGCAGCTCGGGGTTGCCGGAGAAGTCGGTGCCGAGCAGCTCCACGCCCGTGTTCGGGTTGAGCTCGTGGATCTTCCGCACGGTCTCGGCGTTGAGCCACGCGCCCTCGTCGGGCAGGTCGTCGCGGGCGACGCAGGTGACGGTCGCGTAGCGCAGGTTCATGGTGCGCACCGACTCGGCGACGCGCAGCGGCTCGCCCGTGTCGTAGTCGGCGGGCTTGCCCGTGTCGATCTGGCAGAAGTCGCAGCGGCGGGTGCACTGCGAGCCGCCGATGAGGAAGGTCGCCTCGCGGTCCTCCCAGCACTCGTAGATGTTGGGGCAGCCGGCCTCCTGGCAGACCGTGTGCAGGTCGGCGCTCTTGACCAGGCTGGAGACGTCCTTGAACTCCGGGCCCATCTTCGCCCGGGTCTTGATCCACTCGGGCTTCTTCTCGATGGGCGTCTCGGCGTTGCGGATCTCCAGTCGCAGGAGCTTGCGCCCCTCGTTCGTCACGCTCATGCGGCGGCCTCCTGGCGCTCGTCGGTGCGGGCCGACGCGGCGTCGGCGGATGCGGAGAGGGGCCGTGCGGGGGCGACCGGCGGCGTCGCGACCGCGGCGGCGGCCGAGGCCGGAGCGACGGGGTCGACCACGAACCGATCGAAGCGCTCGAGCACGAGCGGCACGACGTCGGCCGGGGCGATGAGCCGACCCGTCTCGCGGGAGAGCGTGGTGATGCCGGCGTCGCGGATGCCGCAGGCGACGATGACGTCATACGGCTCGAGCCCGTGGCTGCAGTTGAGCGCGAAGCCGTGCATGGTGACGCCCTCGGCCACGCGGATGCCGATGGCGGCGATCTTGTCGGAGCCGATCACCTCGCCGTGCTCGTCGCGCCGCTCGACCCAGACGCCCGAGCGGCCCGCGATGCGCACGCCGGGCACGCCGAGCTCGCGGACCACGTCGATGAGGAGGTCCTCCAGGCGGCGCACGTAGGCGACGACGTCGATGGGCTCGGGCAGGGTCAGGATCGGGTAGCCGATGAGCTGGCCGGGCCCGTGCCAGGTGAGCTTGCCGCCGCGGTCGACCGGGATGCACTTGGATCCGTCGGTGGGCCACTCGGACGCCTCGGTGCGCTTGCCGGCCGTGTAGACGAACTCGTGCTCGAGCAGGAGGAGGGTGTCGGCCTGCTCGCCCGCGGAGACGCGTCGGTGCGTCTCGCGCTGCACGTCGAGTGCCGCTTCGTAGGGCACGTAGTCGGGCGCGAGGCCCAGGATGCGCGATGTGGTCACCCGGCTACCCTACGCGCTTCCTGCACAGCGTCCAAAAATGTGCGGACGCGCGAAATGGCGGGGTTTTGCCCCTTCGGCAGCGACCGAAGGCACCGAACCCCGCCATTTCACCTCTGAGGGACCTCAGGGACCGGCGATAAGATACGCTGCGTTCACTCGAGAGGAGTGCACCGTGCCGATTCGCCTCGTGATCCCGCTCCGCGACTGCCGGGGCGACGACGTGCCGCTCGTGGGAGGCAAGGCCGCCAACCTGGGCGAGCTCGTGCACGCCGGGCTGCCCGTCCCCGACGGCTTCGTCGTGACCGTCGACGCCTACGCCGCCGCCGCGACCGCCATCGACGTCGACGCGCAGGCCGAGGCGCTGCTCTCACCCGACGCCGGGACGCGCGACACGGCGGCAGCGGGGCTGCGCGCGGCCTTCGAGCGCGCCGAGATCCCGGATGCCGTGCGCAGCGGCATCCTCGATGGGCTCGACCGCCTCGGCGAGGGGGCCGTCGCCGTGCGCTCGAGCGCCACCGCGGAGGACCTCCCCGGGGCCACCTTCGCGGGCCAGCAGGACACCTTCCTCGGCATCCGCGGCGCCGAGGAGGTCGTCGACGCCGTGCGCCGATGCTGGGCGTCGCTGTGGACCGATCGCGCGGTCGCCTACCGCGCGCGGCTCGGCGTCCGGCCCGAGCGCATCGGCATCGCCGTCGTCGTGCAGCGGCTCGTGCCCGCCGAGGTGGCGGGCGTCATGTTCACCGCCGACCCGGTCACCGGCGAGCGCGACGGGTTCGTCGTGGACGCGAGCCCGGGCCTCGGCGAGGCCGTCGTCTCGGGCGAGGTCACGCCCGACCACTTCGCGCTGGGCCGCGACGGGAGCGTGCGCTCGTGGCGGCCGGGCCGACGGGAGGTCGTCATCGCGGCCGACGGCACGCGGCGCGAGCGCGAGCCCGGCGCGAGCGCGAGCCCGGACGGCGCGCACCGCGCGGGAGACGCCGCCGGCTCCGGCATCGACGGGGGCGCTCCCGTGCTGACCGAGGCCGAGACGCGCCGGCTCGCGGCCCTCGGCGCCCGCGTCGAGGCGCACTTCGGCCGTCCGCAGGACATCGAGTGGGCGCAGGCCGACGGCCGCGCCTGGATCGTGCAGGCGCGGCCGATGACGGCGCTCCCCCTGCCGCCGCAGCGCCTGCACGGCATCCAGCGCCTCGCGTCGACCGTGATCGGCGACTACGTGACCGCCCGCCCCTACCCGCTCGACATGTCGACGTGGGTGCCGCGCGGGCCGGTCGGCATGATGGCGCGCATCACCGCCGACGTGGGCGTTCGGGGCATGTTCGACCGCCTCTTCCGCGAGGAGGACGGCGTCGTCGTCGGCGCGACCGTGCCGGATCCCCGGCCAGCGCCTCGGCTGCTCACGGCGCCGATCCGGCTCGGCGCCCGGGCGCTCCGCTATCGGCTGCGCGACTGGCGGGGCGATCCACGAGCACGCGCCGCCCGGCGCCGCCTCGAGGCGATCGCCGACGTCGACGCGCGATCGCTGGAGTGGGGCGAGCTGCTGCGGATGCCGGGGCGCGCGCTCGACGCCGTGCCGCCCGTGACGGCGCTGCGCAGCGCCTATCTCCCCTCGGCGGGGCTCGCCATCGCCCGCCTCGCGCTGCTGCTGACGCTGCTCAGGCGGCGCGACGCGCTCATGGACCTGCTGCAGGGCGCGCCCACGCTCACCTCCGCCGCGAACGACGGGCTCCTCGCCCTCGCCCGGCTCGCGAACGCAGACGAGCGGACCGCGGCCGCGGTGCGGCAGGACGACCTCGAGGGCGCGCTGCGCGAGCCGGCGTTCGCGCGCGCGTTCGAGGAGTGGCGGCGCGAGCACGGCAGCCGCGAGACCACCTCGCCCATCCTGGTCACCACGCCCACGCTCGGCGAGTCGCCGGAGGCCGTGCTGACGCTCGTGCGGCTGCTGCTCGACGCCGAGGGCGCGGATGCGGATGCGGATGCGGCGGAGGGTGCAGCGGCGCATGCGGCGGCCGAGGCGGATGCGGCGGATGCGGCATCGAAGGCGGGCGCGGTCGGCGGCGCGGGCGCGGGCGCGGGCGCGCACGGCCGATCCGGGAACGGCCGCGCCGACGAGGCGCTCCGCGACCTCCTCGCCCGTGCGCCGCGCCCGATCCGAGGTCTCCTGCGCCACGCCGTCGAGTCGGCGCGCGCGGGCGTCGCGTTCCGCGAGGACACGCACGCGCTCTTCATGCGCCCGCTCGGCCCGCTGCGCCGCTCGCTGCTCGAGATCGGCAGACGCCTGGCGGAGGCCGGCGCGCTCGCCTCGCCGGAGGACGTCTTCCACCTGCGCCTCGAGGAGCTCGAGGCGCTCGACTCCCCCGGCGGGGCGCGAGCGCGCGAGCTCGCCGGCGTCGTCGCCGGGCGCGCGGCACGGCGCGCGGCGCTCGCCGGGGTGCCGCTGCTCAACATCGCCCGCGACGAGCCGGACGCGCGGCGGTCCGGTCGATCTCGCGGCGCAGGCGGGAGCGCCGCCGCCGGCCGGGGGCTCGACGGGCCCGAGCCGCTCGTCATCGGCATCCCCGGCGGCGGCGGGGCCGTCGTCGGGCGGGTGCGCGTGATCCGGAGCGTGGGCGACTTCGGCCGCCTGCGACACGGCGAAGTGCTCGTCTGCCCGTACACGAACCCCTCCTGGACGCCGCTGTTCCAACTGGCCGCCGCCGTCGTGGTCGACTCGGGCGGCCCGGGCTCGCACGCCGCGATCGTCGCCCGCGAGTACGGCCTGCCCGGCGTCTTCGGCACGGGCGACGCGACGCGCACGCTGCACGACGGCGATCTCGTCCGGGTCGACGGCACAGCGGGCACGGTCTCGAACGCCGCCGAGGCCGGCGAAGCGCATGCGAGCGCCGCGCCGGCATCCGGCTCGACCGCGCCCGACGCGCGAGCGGGCGCATGAGCGGCGCCGGGTCGACGGGAGACGTCGTCGCCGGGCGTCGCCTCGCGGCCTCCGCGCCGTCGGCCGACCGCGAGGACCGGAGGGATCTCGCAGGCGACCCCCGCTCCGGTCCCGCCGCCCGACCGACGCGCCGCCGCGGCGCCGAGCTCGAAGCGGCGATCTTCGAGGCCGTCGTCGCCGAGCTCGACGAGGTCGGCTACGCGCGGCTCACGATCGAGGGGGTCGCGGCCCGCTCCGGCGCGGGGAAGGCGTCGATCTACCGCCGCTGGCCGACGCGCGCCGAGCTCGTGCTCCGGGCCCTGCACGCGACGGTCCCCCAGCGCGTCGCGCCGAGCGACACGGGCTCGCTGCGAGGCGACCTCCTGGCGCTCCTCGGCGAGATGGCCGCACTCATGAACGGGCCGCTCGGGCAGGCGTTCCGGGGCATCATCGGCGAATCGGTCGGGGAGCCCGCGGGCGACGGCACCGCCCCGCGATCGTCGACCGAGGCCGGCGGATCCCACGGCGTCGACGTGCACGAGCCGCTGATCGCCCCGCTCTCCTCGGGCCGCACCCGGACTCTCATGCGCGTCGTTGCCGATCGCGCGGCGGACCGGGGCGACCTGACGGGAGCGCGACTCACCGACCTGCAGCTCGAGGTCGGGCCCGCGCTCCTGCGCAGTCGGGTCCTCGGCCACGGCTCGGTCTCGAGCGCCGACGTGCGCGCGATCGTCGACGAGGCCGTGCTCCCCCTGTGGCTCGGACCGCGCCCGGCATCCTGATCGAGCCGGCATCCTGATCGGGCCCGGCGACCCGACCGGCCCGGCGACCCGATCGAGTCGGCCCGGGCCGACGGCGTCGCTCAGCCGAGCAGGCGCCGCGCGGCGTCGACGAGCCAGCGCTCGTAGCGCGGCATGTCCCAGCCGCTCTGCAGCACGAGCTGCTGGTGGCTCTCGGGCGACCAGGCGAACGAGAGGACGGCGGCCGCGACATCCGCGTCGAGGTCGGCGCGCGCGATTCCGCGCTCCATGAGGAGGCGGGCGACCCCCAGGTAGTCCTGCCGACGGCGGTCGAGCAGCGCCGCGAGGGCCGCCGCGATCTCCGCGTCGGCGTTGGCCGCGCTGAGGAGCTCGGTCCACAGCGTGCTCGTGCGCGCGTTCGCCGCGGCGACGAGCTCTGCTCCGGTGCGCAGGAGGAGCTCCGGATCGCGGATGCCGATGATCCGCCTCCCCTCCTCGCTGTCCGCGATGAGCTCGTCGCCCTCGGCACCGGCGAACGCCTGCTCGAACGCCGCGAGCAGCAGGTTCCGCTTGGGGCCGTTCGCCTTCACCGTCTCGGTCGAGACGCCGGCCCGCGCGCCGATCTGGGGCAGCGAGGTGCCGGCGTAGCCCTGCTCGGCGAAGCACGCCGCGGCGGCCTCGAGCACGCGTCGACGGGTCTCGGCCGCCTGCTCCGTGCGCAGGGCGGAGCGGTACGCGCGGGTGCTGGTCTTCTCGGTCATCGCCGTCCTCTATTGACCACCCGAGTAGGGTAGTGAATACTTCATCAGTGTCACCGATTCTAGTCGGCGATCGCGAGCCGGCACCCGCGTCCTCTCCCGCATCCGATCCCGCTCACAGGAAGGCCCGCCCATGGTCTCCGTGCTTCTGACCTCGACGCCCGTCCGCGGCCACGTCGCTCCCCTGCTCTCCGTCGCCGCCGCGCTCGTCGCCGCGGGCGACCGCGTCCGCTTCCTCAGCGGCGCGCGCTACCGCGACGAGGTGCTCGCGACCGGCGCCGAGTTCCTCCCGCTCCCGCCCGAGGCCGACTACGACGACCGGGACATGGACGCCGCGTTCCCGGGCCGCCGCGGACTGAAGGGCCCCGCCGGCATCCGCTACGACATGATCGAGATCTTCCTGCGGCCCGTGCCCGCGCAGCTGCGCGCCGTGCGCGAGGCGATCGCCGCCGAGCCCGTCGACGCCGTGCTGGCCGAGTCGATGTTCGCGGCCGCGGCCGTGCTCAGCGGCCTCCCCCGCTCGCAGCGGCCGCTGCTGGTCAACCTCGGCATCGTGCCGCTCGCGCTCGCGCATCCCGACGTGGCCCCCTTCGGCCTGGGCGTCAAGCCCCTGCCCGGCCCGCTCGGCCGGCTCCGCAACGCCCTGCTCTCGCTGAGCGCGCAGAAGGGCGTCTTCGCGCCCGTGCAGCGCTACGCCGACGAGATCGCGCGCACCGAGACCGGCCGCCCGCTCTCGCGCTTCTTCCTGGACTGGCCGGCGGGCGCGGACCGGCTCGTGCAGTTCTCCGTGCCCGAGTTCGAGTACCCGCGCCCCGGCATGCCCGACTCGGTGCGCTTCGTCGGCCCCGTCACCCGCTCGCGTCCGTCGACGACGCCGCTCCCGACCTGGTGGGACGAGCTCGGCGACGGACGGCCCGTCGTGCACGTCACGCAGGGCACGGTCGCCACGTCGAGCTGGCAGCTCGTCGAGCCGACCGTGCGGGCGCTCGCCGGCGACGACGTGCACGTGGTCGTCAGCACGGGCGGGCGACCCCTCGACTCCCTGCCGCGCGACCTGCCCGGCAACGTGCGGGCGGCCGAGTTCCTGCCGTACGACCGCCTGCTGCCGCTTACCAGCGTGTTCGTCACGAACGGCGGATACGGCGGCGTGCACTACGCGCTCGAGCACGGCGTGCCGATCGTCGTCGCGGGCCGCACGGAGGACAAGGTCGAGGTGAGCGCGCGCATCGCCTGGTCCGGGGTCGGCATCGACCTGCGCACCGATGCGCCGAAGCCGAAGCAGGTCGGCGACGCTGTGCGCACGCTGCTGGCTGACGGGCGGTATCGCTCGCGCGCCGCCGCGATCGGCGCGGCGATCCGCCGCTCCCCGGGGGCGGATGCGGTGCACGGCATCGTCGCCGACGCGCTCGACCGGCGCGACCGGCAGCTGACGTGAGCGCGGGGGCGGGGCGCGGCGGCAGGGCGGCGACCGCCGCCGGCGCACCGCTCGTCGCCGTCGTCGTCGCGGTCGCCACCGCCGTCGCGGGACTGGCGCCGCTCGTCGCCGACCGCGGCTCGGCGGCGAGATCGGCGGCCGACGACCTCCTGGCGGCATTCGTCGAGCTGCTCTCCGCGTTCGAGGATGCGGGCGCTGGGCTGCTCCGGCTCGCGGTCGAGCTCGGCCGCGCCGTCATCGGAGCCTGAGCCGGCGGCCCCGACGGCCGCCGCGACTGCTGGGACCGCCCGCCGAGCCTGTCTCGTCGCGGAGATCGCCGAACCCGGGCCCCACAGACGAGCCGCCGCACTATTCGCGCCAGCCCGCCCCAGCAACCCGAGTTGGGCGATGCCCCGCCGCTCACAAGCCGACGCGAACGCGGGAACAGCGCCTCGTCCTCGTTCCGGCGCACCATCTCGGCGATCCAGATCGGCGCGAAGGGCGAGGTGCAGCCGGGCGAGGTCGGGGAGTCGGCGAGCACCTGCAACCGCTCGCCGATCGCGAGCGCCCGCATCCGGCTCAGATTGACGCCGTGATCGTCGCCCGCTTCTCGTTCGTCGCCCTGACCTTCGGGCCTTCGAGCGCCGCGAACTCCGCCAGCCTGGAGAAACCGACGGGTTCTGCACCGCTTGACCGGGTCGGGAGGTGCAGAACCCATCACTTTGCGCAGGCTCGTTCAGCCGAGCACGAGCCGCATGGTCTGGTGGGAGTCGATGCGGCTGAAGGCGGGGAGGCGGGTGAGGCTCGTGAGCACCAGCCGCTCGTACTCCTCGTGGTCGGCGACGAGCACGCGCACGAAGTAGTCGGGGCGGCCGAACATGCGGCGGACCTCCACGACGCCGGGCACCTTCGCGACAGCGGTCTCGAACTCGTCGATCGTCTGGCCGTCGTTGACGGCGATGTCGATGGCGGCGATGACCTCGAAGCCTCGTCCCGTGGCCTTCGGATCGATCGCGGCCCG
>Ga0153918_1000719_pt1 | contig 14689 bp, 14 predicted proteins | sample TSFL002MetaG_FD_104687 | JGI IMG/M metagenome (GOLD analysis project Ga0153918, IMG submission 104687) | Attine ant fungus gardens microbial communities from Florida, USA - TSFL002 MetaG | ecosystem: Host-associated > Fungi > Mycelium > Unclassified | place: USA: Florida, Paynes Creek Historic... | reverse complement strand
CCGGCACTGGAGATCATCGATTCACGCTACCAGGCGTTCAAGTTCAGCCTGGAGGATGTGGTGGCGGACAACTGTTCCTCGGCGGGCCTCACCCTCGGCCCTTGGTCGCGGGATTTCACCGGGCTGGACAATGCCGGTGTGGTGCTGCGCCTGGATGGCCGTGTGGCTCAGGCCAGCTCCACAGCCGCAATCCTCGGCAATCCGCTGCGCAGCCTGGTGCAAGCCTCGCGTCTGCTGCACGCCGCCGAACTCGAACTGCCGGCCGGTAGCCTGGTGATGGCAGGCGCCGCCAGTGCGGCGGTGGCGTTGTACCCAGGCGTGCATGTCAGTGTTGAAGTCCAGGGCCTGGGGCAGAGCAGTTTCAGCGTCCGCGGTAACCACGGAGGCGTCAGCCATGAATGACGTCAAGGCCACGGTCGTCGCCGGCAAGGCCACACCGCGCGGGCGCTTCCCGCATATCAAGCGAGCGGGTGACTTCCTGTTCGTCTCCGGTACCAGCTCACGGCGCCCGGACAACAGTTTTGTCGGCGTCGAGGTGGATGCCATGGGCACCACCCGGCTGGACATTAGGGCGCAGACCCGCGCAGTGATCGAGAACATGCGCGGCATTCTTGCCGCTGAAGGTGCAAGCCTTGCAGACGTGGTGGAGATCAGCAGCTTCCTCGTCGATATGAACGACTTCGGCGGATACAACGACGTCTACGCCGAATACTTTGACGAAAGCGGCCCGACCCGCACCACCGTAGCCGTACACCAGTTGCCACACCCCCATCTACGTATCGAGATCAAGGCCATAGCGTACGCGCCGCGTCGTCGCTGAACCGCTGGGAGAAAACAACCATGGACAAGCATCACTTCAGCGCCCCGTTCAACTTCAACCGCTGGATCGACGAGCACGCGCACCTGCTCAAGCCGCCAGTGAACAACCAGCAGATCTGGCAGGACAGCGATTACATGGTCACCGTGGTGGGTGGGCCTAATCAGCGCACCGACTTCCATGACGACCCGGTGGAGGAGTTTTTCTACCAGTTCAAGGGCAATGCCTACCTGAACGTCTGGGACCGAGGTCGCTACGAGCGTGTCGACCTCAAGGAAGGCGACATCTACCTGATGGCCCCCCACGTCATCCATTCGCCGCAGCGTCCTGAGCCCGGCAGTCTGTGCCTGGTGGTGGAGCATCGCCGCCCGGAAGGGCAGTCCGACGCCTTGCAGTGGTCCTGTGCGCACTGCGGCACCGTGGTCCGGCGCTATGAGTTGAAGCTCAAGAGCATCGTTGCCGATCTGCCGCCGGTTTACGACCAGTTCTATACCACCACCGATGAGCAGCGTCGTTGCCCGGGTTGCGGCGAAATCCACCCAGGCCGCGACTGGCAGACCTGGCACACGACGCTGCGTGAGGTCCACGGCTTATGAAAATCGATATCCATTCGCACTTTTTCCCCCGCATCACTCAAGCCGAGGCCGCCCGCCTGAGTCCCCAGCGTGGCCCTTGGCTCAAGACCGAGGGGCGCCAGGGGCAGATCATGCTGGGCGATAAACCGTTCCGTCCGGTACATGATGTGCTGTGGGACCCGCAGCGCCGCATCGAACACCTGGATGAGCAGGGCCTGGACGTGCAAGTGATGTGCGCGACGCCGGTGATGTTCGGCTACGACCAACCCATCGCGCAGGCGCTGCCGTGGGCACAGATGATGAACGATCGGGCCCTGGAAATGACGGCCCTGTCACCCGATCGCCTCAAGGTGCTGGCCCAGGTGCCCCTGCAAGATATCGAGGCGGCCTGCCGCGAGGCCAGCCGGGCCAAGGCCTGCGGCCATGTCGGCGTGCAAATCGGCAATCATGTGGGCAACCACGACTTGGACGAAGCGGGCCTGATCACCTTCCTGCACCACTGTGCGGTGGAGAATATCCCGTTGCTGGTGCACCCGTGGGACATGATGGGCGGCGAGCGCATGAAGAAATGGATGTTGCCCTGGCTGGTCGCGATGCCGGCGGAAACCCAGCTGGGTATCCTGTCGCTGATCCTGTCTGGCGCTTTCGAACGCTTGCCGGCTTCCCTGCGCATCTGTTTTGCCCATGGTGGTGGCGGCTTCGCCTTCCTGCTGGGACGTGTCGACAACGCCTGGCGCCATCGGGACATTGTTCGCGAAGACTGCCCGCAATTGCCGTCCAGCTATGTCAAACGTTTCTTCGTCGACTCGGCAGTCTTCGACCCGGGTGCGCTGCGTTTGCTGGTGGATGTCATGGGGGCGGATCGCGTCATGCTCGGTTCCGATGCTCCCTTCCCGCTGGGTGAACAGGCCATTGGCGCCGGTGTGCTGGAGCATCCTCGGTTGAGCGATCAGGAGAAGGCGCGCATCTGTGCGGATAACGCGCGGGGCTTCTTCGGCATCTGAGGCTGCCTCGCGCAAGCCGATGGCGGTCAGTTGCAGTTGACCGCCATCGATTCAAGACGTTGGCCTTGAGCCCGATTCAGGTTGGGTTGGTGCTGTGCTGTTTCCCCGGGCCATGCTGGAAAAGACACCGTCCCTGAGAACCCAGGCGTGCATCAGTGCGGCACCCAGGTGCCCCAGGATGATCGCGAACAGCAGCCATGCCAGCGTGCCATGCGCCAGCCGAAGCCATGCATAGAGCACCGGGTTTTCCGGGACGAGCGCAGGCAAGCGCCAGTCGCCCATGAGGATGACAGGCCAGTTGCCTGCCGAACGCACCGCCCAGCCGAGCAATGGCAACCCGAGCATCAACAGGTAAAGCAAGCCGTGCGACAGATGCGCGGCTGCGGCTTGCCAGCGCGGAATACTGGCGGGCAGTGCCGGCACCGGCCGGCATAGACGATTGGCCAGGCGCACCAGTGCCAGGCAGAGGATGGCGACCCCCAGAGGTTGATGCAGATCGATCAGCACCGGACGAAGGGCCAGTGAGCTCATCATGGTCACCCCGATGAACAGCATGGCCAGGATGGCGATCGCCATCACCCAGTGCAGCAGCCTGGCGGCCAGGTTGAAGTGCCGGGGGGTGTGCCTGCGAGGGGTGGGTGCGTCTTGCATCACTGGTCATCCTTCTTGCCAATGGCGTCGGTGGCCTTGCCGAACGCGATTTCGCGCAGGCGTGCATTGTAGGAGTGCGAGTAGATACCCGCCCGCGCTGCCAGCACAGGATCGTTGGAAAGCGCGATACCGGGCGGCACCAGGGTCGGGTCGAAGTTGATATCGCGACAGCCACCTTCGGCCTGGTCGCGAACACCCGTCACTTCCAGCGTACCGGCGACCACTTGCTGTCGCTCGGAGGGCCAGGGTTGTGACGGATCATCGACTGGGTCCCCGGCCTGGGCCAATTGCAGTACCAAGTCCCAGTAGACGGGCGCTTGCGCCACTCGCTGCTTGATCTCGTCGAACAGAAAGTCATGGCCGAGTCGCGCCCGGTCTTGCGCGGAGACGCCATGGAACGGGGCATGGGGCCGCATGAACCAGCGCACTGGCTGGCGTTTGCCATCTGCCGCGAGCAGTATGAAGGCGTTGATGACGTTGTACTGGGCCTGCGCAAAGCTGCTCGGCCCAGGCGCGGTCGCCTTGTACTCGACTGCCTTGCGAGCCTCCGGGTACTTTTCGAAAAACGCAGCGACACGTGCAGGATCAGGCTGCCCCGTTGCCGGGTCCGGCTCGAACGCGCGCCTTTGCGCGAGGAACCCCTCGGCATCACGCGTAGGGAAGTAGGGGGCATTGTTCAGCTTCATCCGCCATTGAGACTGGTCGTCGGCACTCAATAGCAAGGCCATGCTCACGGTGGTGGTAGACGTGTCCGCGGCATGGGGGTCTGCGGTCCCGATGGAGAAGCGCCCGATGGCCGGGACTTGATCCTGAGCGAATACCCGCGCCGTCGAGAGCGTCGCCGCCGCCTTGCTGCTACGAAAGACCCCCGCGAAACAGATCCCCTTGCCGTGCGCCCGGCGATAGCCCGGTTCGAAGTGGTCCAGCGAGTCGCCGAGGAATGTTCGGGTGGTCGTGCGGCCGCCAAGCAGCCCTGCGGCCCAGACCAATGACAGCGCCAAGGCTGCGACGATGGACGCGATGGCCAGCACGGGCATCCAGCTTTTGTTGAATGGGGGACGTTGCAAGTCGTTCACCTGAGCTTGACCGATTCTCGAAGCGCACTATAAGTTCGCTACGCCCACCCACGGAAGTACGCACCTTTTGGTTAGTATCATGACGCCCACTCGCTCGAACCTCGGCCAACCCCGGAATCCGTCAGCGCCTGACGCGCGCACCCTGACAGCCAAGCTCAGGCGCGGTGACGTGTTCACCGGCAAATGCAAGGCCAGGGAAGTGCTGGCACACGTGACGAGTCTGTGGGGAATGCTGTGCCTCATTGCGTTACTCGATGGCACGCTGCGTTACAGTGAGCTGCGCCGCAAAGTGAACGGCGTCAGCGAAAAGATGTTGTCGCAGACCCTGCAGCGGCTGGAAGGCGATGGTCTGGTGCGCCGGACTGCCTATCCCGTGATACCGCCGCATGTCGAATACGATCTGACGCCTTTTGGCGAGGAGGCGGCGACCCATGTCGCCGCGCTTGCCGACTGGCTGGAGATGAATCTGCATCAGGTTCCCGGCGCCTGCTAGCGGCCTGCGGCCCAACGCGTTCGCTCAACGCCTCAACCAGCCTGCGCCGCCAGGCTGTTGCTGACCTTGCGCCCCAGCACCCATACCGTGACGAACCCGCAGCCCACCAGTGCCGTGGCCAGGCTCAGCAGCACCGAGCTGCCCAGCTGGTCGACGATGCGCCCACCGAAGAACGAGCCCAGGGCGATGATCACCTGGAACATGGCCACGAACAGCGGCATGCCCCGCTCGACGTCCTTGGGGGCCACGACGAACATCCAGATGCTGGCGCAGGCCGGGAACGCACCAAAGGCGAAGCCCCACAGTGCGATCAGCATCGCCGCGCCGGTGAGGCCGGTGGCGAAGTAGGGGAAAAGCGCGGTGCTGACGCCAATCATCACCGCCACCAGCAGCAGCGTGTGGCGCACGCTCTGGTTGGCGGCGTAGCCTGCGAACAGGTTGCCGATCACCCCGGCTGCGCCATAGAGCAGCAGCAGGGAACCGATGGTCGAGCCATCGAAGCCGGAACTCTGCTTGAAGAACGGCGCGACATAGGTGTACGCGGCAAAGTGCGCCAGGCCGATCAGCAGCACGGCGATCAAGCCGACCCGGGCTTGCGGGTTGATGAACAACGCCGGCAGGTCACTGACACGGATCGCCTTGTCCGGGTTGAGCCGCGGCAGCAGCAACAGCTGCGCCAACAGCACCGGTACGCCGAGCAGCGCGGTGGCCAGGAAGGTCATGCGCCAGCCCATCAGGCCGCTCAGCCAGGTGCCCGCGGGCACGCCCAGCACGGTGGCCAGGGTTACACCGGCCATGATGATCGAGGTGGCGCGGGCCACGCTCACCCCCTTGGGCGCGAGGCGGCCGCTGAGGGCGATGGCAGTCGCCCAGAAGCCACCGATGCTGATGCCCAGCAGTACGCGACCGAACAGCAGCAGGCTGAAGTCGCTGGCATAGGCCACCACCGCGTTGGCGATGATCATGATCAGCGTCAGGCCGATCAGCAGGTAGCGCCGGTCCAGGGCACCGATGCCCACCGAAAGCAGCGGCGCGGCGAGGGCCGCCATGATACCGGGCAGGGTCACCATCAGCCCGGCGTGGCCGGCGCTGATGCCCAGGTCGCTGGCCACATCGTTGAGCACGCCCACCGGCAGAAACTCGCTGGTGACCAGGGCGAAGGCACCCACGGCAACCGAAAGAATCGCCAGCCACTGTTGCCTGACGCTCTGTTGATCATGTTCGGGACGGCCGTGAGAGGCCTGACTGACGCTTGGCATGTTCCTGGTTCCAAGGTGAGGTCGCCTGTTGCAGGCGAAGGGGGAGGGAAAATTGAAGGCGATTATAAAATCCGGCAGTTGGACGTCGACAGGCGAGCCGCTCGATAGTATTCATCAACGTGATCGATGGGACGCGCCGGGTAGAGCGCTTGCGCCGTGCTCAAAGTCGAGATGTATCGTGGTAAAGGCCGTGGATGTGCTCAGTGGCGAAAACAAGCCGAGTAGAAGCATATCCAGACGTCAGAAGCGAATGGGGGAGGGATTGCTGCCCACGAGAACGGCCTTTCCTCCGACCTGCTATGGCGCTATGAGGAGGTGTACAAAACTTCGTTTCATAAAGTAGGGAAGTGGAAATAATCCGCTCAACTGTAGTCCTTTTCCTAAATTGGCGCTTGCATTCTTTATCCGTTGCGGTCGAAAGTGCAGGGCTCTAGTCTCGGCGTGTCGCTGCGCATCAGCGAGACGGGACAGGCATTCATATACAACTTTCTGGGTCATCCATACCCAGCCAAATGCTTGCATGGCGATGGCTGCTCCGCCCCTGTCAGGTGATGCGCGGTATCCCCGTGTAAACCTGAGGCAGCATTTGCCAAGTGATGCTTGAGTATGGATGCGAAGAAAAGCAACAAATCCAGCTACACCTACCAGGCGGTCTACCGCTATTTGCTCGACTGGATCGAAGCAGCACCGTCTGATGTCGAGCAGCGTCTGCCGTCGCTGCGCCAACTGGCCCTGCGCTTGAATGTTTCCGTCTCCAGCACCAAGTACGCCTATTCACTGCTCGAAGATGAAGGGCGGGTTTATGCACGTCCCAAGCTCGGCTATTACACCCGGGCCAGCAGCACGCCATTGCTTGTCGAGCGTTCACCGAGCCTGCTCGACACCGTGTTCTCCTGTGCCCGTCAGCCCGGCATGCTGGCTCTGAGCAGTGATGCCCCGGCCATGCTGCTGTCGCTGGAAAAACCGTTGCTGATGATCGAGCGCGAACTCGCGCGCCAGTACCCGCGGTCACACGCGCCGTTGTACCAACCGTTCGGCGAGATGGAGTTGCGCAGCGTGCTGGCAGACCTCTACACCCGTTCGGCGCATCGCTGCTGGCAGGCCGAACATGTGTTCGTCGGCTCCGACCTGCGCAGCATCCTCGAACTTTCGTTACGCGCGCTGGACCTCGAAGGCAAGGTCGCGTTGGTCGAGTCTCCGTGTAGCTGGGCGGTGCTCAGGCAGCTGCTGGCTGCACGCATGACCATCATCGAAGTGCCGCTGGGCGAGGATGGCCGCTTCGACCTAGCGCAACTTCGGCAGGTGCTGAGGAGCGAGCCGGTGCGCCTGGCCGTGTTGTCGTCGGCGACCAGCGTGCCGCAGGGCGGTCTGATGCCAGCGGCGGACAAGCAGCAGATATGCCGTTGGTTGGCCGAGCAGGATGTGTGGCTGTTCGAGAACGATGGCTATGGTGAGTTCTGCTTCCAGGCCGGGGCATCCCGCTATCGCGATTTCGCGGACCCTGACCGGCTGCTGGTGTTCTCCACCTTCGACAAGGTGATCGGTTCGGAAGCACCCTATGGTTACCTGCTATGCCGGCGCCATATCGAGCGGCTGCAACACTTGTTCCTGGAGCGTGCCTTCCGCCTGTCGCCTATCCGCCAGAAGGCCATCGCCAAGCTCTTCACCTCACGTCGGGTGGAGCAACACGTGCAATCGCTGCGCGCCATGCTGCGCGAGCGCATGGAGCATATGAAAGCCCTTCTGGGAGCTCACGGCCAGGGATGCCTGCGCATTATCGAGCCGCAAGGTGGTGCGAGCTTCTGGCTGGAGTCGACCCGGCCGGTGGAAATGCGCCGGGTCTTCGAGCGCTTGCTGACGCAGCGTATCGTCATCGCGCCTGGGGAAATCTTCAGCCAGAGTGGCCTTTGGCGCAGTCACCTGCGGCTGTGCTACACGCTGGACTGGAGCAAGGACATTCCCCAGGCGCTGCTATGCCTGGTCAAGGCGATCCAGGACGAAGCCATCCAGGAAAAAGCTCACACGCCATAGCAGTGGCGCATCTCGGGGAAGGTCCCGCCGCGCACTTCGTCACCGAAGCGGGTACACGCCTCGCGGATCACCTGGGCAACGTCGGCATATTGCTTGACGAAGCGCGGAACATGGTCTCCACCCAACCCCAGCAGGTCCTCTGTGACCAGAACCTGGCCATCGCAAGCCGGCGACGCCCCAATGCCGATGGTGGGCTTGTCGGTGGCGTCGGTGATTGCCTTGGCCACGGGCTCTGCGACCCCCTCCAGCAACAGGCCGAAAGCGCCGGCCTGCAGGTTGGCCCGGGCATCCACGCGCAATGCCGCGCTGCTTTCAGGGCACAGTCCCTGGGCCTTGTAGCCGCCCATGACATTGACGAACTGGGGCATCAGGCCGATGTGGGCCATGACCGGTATGCCGCGTGCGACGAGAAAGTCCACAGTACTGGCCAAGGCCTGATTGGCTTCCAGCTTGACGGCGTCACAGCCGGTACCTGCGAGCACCTGGGCACAATTGCGAAACGCCTGCTCATGGGACTCCTGATAGCTGCCGAAGGGCATGTCGGCAATCACGCAGGCCAGTCGTGTGCTATCGACCACTGCCCGGGTGTGGGCGATGGTTTCATCCAGGCGCATGCCCAGGGTGGAGGGGCGGCCGTAGCCGACCATGGCGGTGGAGTCACCGACCAGGATGAAATCGACCAAGGGGTCGATCACCTTGGCGATCGCGCTGGAGTATGCCGTCAGCGAAACGATCTTCTGCCGGCCTTTCATGGCCACCAGCTGTGGGATCGTCAGTCGTCTGTTGCGGATATGCGTGCTCATCAGTGTCTCCTATTGAGGTGAAGCGGCCCCGGGATACGGGGCTCCCTGTTACAGCCAGTGTTGCTCCCACGTCCGCCAGGCCAGTTGGTCCTGACGGATGCAGTCGGGTTGCGGGTGGACCATGAACACGGCACCCGGTGAACTGTTCAGGTCGATCGTCGGTTTCAGTGCGCGACCGTCCGCGAAGCGCCAGCGAGCGCTGTGATAAGAGCCCAGGCGAGCGAGCTGTGCCGACACCTGGCCCAGGTCGAACTGGCCTTGGCCACGGGCAATCAGGTTCAGCGTGCAGGCAGCCTGCAACCGCTGGTAGCGGCGTGGGCGCTGGCACAGCTGGCTGGGCTTGAGGCAAGCCTCCACGGTCAGGCCAACCTGGTCCGCACCCGTGGCCGCTTGCAGTGCTGGCGGATTGGCCAGCCCCGACAGGCGTGCGCCGGTCTCCAGCAGACGAGGGCCGTCGGCGGTGAGGATGACTTCGGTGTGGGCGGGGCCCTCAGTGATGGCCAGGGCGTCGAGCACGCCTTCGACATACTCGACCAGTGCAGGCAGGCACGGGTCGTCATGGTGCAGCAGGTGTTCGCTGTCGTAGATCTTGCGGCCGTCGGCGCTCAGGGTCTTGGTACACCGCCAGGCATCGGTCAGCCAGTGCTGGCCCTTGAGGCTGACGGTGTTGATCACGTATTCCTCGCCTTCGAGGAAGGCTTGCACCAGCAGCTCATGGTTGCGGCACATCATCAGGTTGACGCCGCCGAGGATCGCGGCCGATGCCTCGCGAACCTGGGCCAGGTCCTGGCAGATGAACACCTGGTCGGAGCCGGCGCTGTCCAGTGGCTTGACCACCACCGGGCTTGAGCCTTGTGCGAGAAACCACTGGCAGGCCTGTTCGATGTCACCCGTGCGCAGTTGTGCCGCCACCGGCAAGCCGGCGGCGGCGACCCGCTCGGCCATTTGCGCCTTGTCGCGCCGCGCGCTCGACAGCGCCGGGTCGTTACCCGGCAGGCCAAGTGCGCCAGCGAGGCTGTCGGCGAGCTCGACACCGAACTCGCTGCCGGTCAATACAGCGGCCGGTTGCTGGGCAGCCAGGCCTTGGCATAAAGCCTCGAAGCCCATTTCATGCAGGTTGTAATGCTGGGCGAACAGGTTCGCGGGGCAACTGGCGGCGAATGCCGCTGGCATGTCGCGCCGTGATGCCACATGCAGCAGCGGGCGATGTTCGGCCAGCGCGCGGGCGAGAAAGGCGCCGGTGGAGTAGGCGTCTACCAGCACCAATGGTTGAAGGGCCGGGTCAATGCAAGGGTTGGTCATAGCGGTTCACCATGTAATGCAACATCTGGGATAACTGGTCGGCGCGGACCTGGGGCGAGGTGTGGCCCTTGCCGGCATGACGGGCCAGTGGCAGGCTGCCGGTGCTGGCCCAGCGCAACGCGCCCCGTTCATCGATCAACGTGCGGGTGCGCCCAGCGTTGTCCGGGTGCAGGCAGTAAGGGATGTCCAGCAGGCCGCGGGCGAAGGCCTGGAGCAGGGCGGTACCGAGGTCGGCATGCAGGCTGAGCACGGCGTCCAGCAGTTGCCGGCTCTCCATCAGAATCTCTTCGAAGTAGGCCTGGCTTGCCGGCTCCAGGGGCGGACTGACTCGCGCGGCACTGGCGCTGGCCATCTCAAGAGCCTGGAGGTTGTCGCGCACGGAGGGGATCTGCCGGGCTTCGGCGACGGTCTTGACGATAAGGCGTTCGCAACCTGTGGCCTGGGCCAGTGTCGCGCTGTCGACGATCAGCCGCCTGGCACCGTGCTCGGTGTTGGGAAAGACGCCCATGTAGGTGTACACCACCACATGCCAATGGATGTCGCCCAGGTACTCCTCTGCCAGCTGCCGCAAGGCGCGCAGGGCGCCTTGGTCCTGGGCCATGTTGGTACCCTGGGCGTAGCTCAGGGATACGCTGCGGATACCATGCTGGCGAAAGAACAGGGCTTCGAGCAGGCCGACGGCCAGCAGCATCGACGGTGGGCACAGTTGGCCCAGCAGGCAGCCGCCGAAGCTCTCGATATGGCCGTGCGCGGTGCCTTCGGCGAGCAACTGGCAGCTTTGCGCCCACGCATCCACTGCTTTGATCAACGGCAGGCGGCTGTAGGGCATGCAATAGGATACCGGCCCGCCTTCGGTGGCCTCCAGCCCCACTGCAGCCATGCGTTTGAAGATGTTCTGCGGCTTGGCGGTACCGTGACGGACCTGAATCGGAAAATCCTCGCCGTGCAGGCCCTTGAGCATGCTACGCAGGGCTGGCAGCGAGTGGCTGACGATCGGAAATCCGTTCAGCGGGCTGCCCTCTTTGAGACAGCGCAGCGCGCTCTGGTGGTCGCCGACCCGTGTGTAACTGTCCAAGGTGATGGTGCCCAGTGCGCCGGGGTGGCGCGCGACGGCCTCGAGCCCGGCACGCATGCTGGGGATATCGCCAAATCCCATGCGCGGCTGCACGACTAGCTGGCCACGGGCCCGGGAGCGCTCGATGAAACGCTGGAAGTGGCTGGCGGATTGGGTCGTCATGGCTTAGCGTCCCGACACCAGTTCAACCACTTGCATGCCGCTGGCCGGGTCGTGGCGCACTATCCGGCCTTTGTGCGGGTCACCGGCGCGCACGCGTGCGATCAGCGAAGCGTCACTGTCGAAATCGATCGGTTGATGGCGGTACAGGCTCTGCAGTGCTGCCAGCGGCAGGCCGCTGACTTCGCACAGCCAGCCTGCCAGACTGTCATTGGTGCGCTCGCCGGCCAGCACCGCGTGCAGGTCGTCCAGGCGCCTGGTGAGGTGCGGATGGCGCAAGCCCAGGTACAGGGCCAAGTCACGACCACGCGCTACGAAAGGCGAAAACTGCATGCAGGTCAGTTGGACTTCATCGAGGCCGAATGCGCCGCGGGCAAAGTCGTTTGCCAGCTTGCGCCGCGCCACTTTGCCCGCAGAGGTTGCGTAGGGGGCCAGGGCCAGTTCGATAAGGCGTTCGGGCATTTCCTTTTTGCGCATCAATGCCTGGGCCAGTTCCAGGTACTCGGCCAGGCCTTCTTCGTAGCTGCGACCCTGGACGTACTCGGCCTTCAGACCACGCAGGTGGGCCATCAGCATCGGATTCGCACAGTCCGATTCGGTGAAGCTGAAGGCCAATTCCTCGAAGCGGAAACCGAGGAACTCGGTGATCAGCTCCCAATGGTCGTCCACCCGGTAACTGACCAAGTCATAGATACTGATGAATGCAGGCTCGCCCTGGCTATCGCCGGTGCTGACCCGACGCTCGGCGAGCGCTTCGTCGAAGCCTTCGCCCAGTAGCTCGATGAAGTATGCTCGGGCCACGCCGTCAAGGGCCTGCAACAGCCCACGGAAGCCCTGGCGGCGGCATGCCTCGACGTCAAGGCCAAGGCTTTGCGCCAGGCGCATGATCCAGGTGAAGTAGTGCTTCTGCTCCTTGCGTGAATCACCGGTGACGACGGCGTCGACGCCACCTTGCCACCAGGCAGCGCGGCCATAGAAGTCGGCCACCGCGAGGTTGCAGCTGTTGCAGAAGGTGGGCCGGCCGTCACCGGCGGTGCGGTGGCCGTTCATGAGTACGTCGAAGCGATTGATCGCACGTACAGTTTCAGGGAATGGCAGGTGGCGCTCGAAATTGCGGATCTGTCGATGATCGACCACCAGCATCTCGACCCGAGGGTCAGCGTACAGCGCTAGGGCCTGGTAGACGCGATCGATGTTGGCCATTACCGCGTCCGCCACTCCGGCGTGGCGCATATTGGCGATGCGCAGGTGGAAGGTCTGGCTGTGCGCGACAGCCAGGTGCAACTGCACAGCGCGTAATAGCGATACCGTATAGGAGCTGTCCTTGCCGCCGCCGTAGGCGACCATCAGTCGATACTTTGTCAGTTGCACCACGCCGCCGGCGGCGTCGATCAGGCGTTCGCCGATGACCCGCACGGCATGGCGGTCGTTTTCGCTCAGGTAGCCGCTCAGGCGCGTCAGCAGGGCCTCGTCCTGGGCGTTGTGGGAAAGGTCGTTCATACCGGTTGTGCCTCCAGGCCATAGTGCTCGATGACGTGTCGGATATCCCGCTCGATCTGGGCCTGGTCGGGGCCGGTGAAGATGAAGCGCCCGCCTTGCAGGGCGTCGTAGCTGCCGCCGGCTTCCAGCACTTGTCCAGGCTGGGGAAGCAGCTCACGCCATAGCGAGGCCACCTGGCCGCGCTGCGACGGCGCCTTGAGTACCCGGCTCGGCAGCTGGCGGGGTTTTGGAATGATCAGCCAGCCACCGCTGGGGTCGCCGTGGCGCGCCGGCAATTCGGCAGGTGTGCCGACAAGGTTCTTGAGCCAGTGTTCGTAGAGGTTGATGCCGAACACCTTGTTGATCAGGTGCGGCACCTCGCTGCCCCCTACGCGTGCGCCGACTTCAAGAAATACCAGGCTGGCGTCGGGGCGCACGAACAGTTCCAGGTGGAAGGCCGTGGCGCGCAACCCGAGTGCCTGCAAGCACTGGCAGCTGAATGCCTCGATACGCGTACGCAGCAGCGAGGCATTGAGCAGCACTGACCCCAGCGGCTGGCACTGGGCGAAATCCAGGCAACTGTTCATATAGCGGGACACGGCCTGGAACGGCACCTGGCCTGCGCCATCGGTGTAGCCGTCGACGTGGTAGACCTCGCCGTCGACGAAGGCCTCGACTTCGTAGCGCTGCAAGTCTGCATCCTTCAATGCAGCCTTCAGTTGCTGGGCGTTGTCGACACGCGTCACGCCCATGCTGGCGGCGCCATCGACCGGTTTGACTATCAGCGGGTAACCGGCTTCGGCGGCGAAGGCCAGGGTGTGCTCGAGGCTTTCGCAGCGGGTGAAGGCCGGCACCGGCAGGCCGCGCTGGTGCAGCACCTGCTTCATGCGGGCCTTGTCACGGTAAACCGCCACCTGTTCCGGACCGTGGCCTGGGATACCGAGCGCCTGGCGCACCTTGGCGGCGATCTCCAGGGTGAATTCGGAGAGGGCGATCAGCAGGTCTACCGGGCCCACTCGCTCGACTACCTCGCTGACGGCCGCGAGCAGCTGCGGGTACTGGTTGACGTCCTCGACCTGCACCAGGTGGGCGATGTGTTCGGGCGGCGTCAGTACGCCGAAGGCGCCAGGACCGTCGACCACGTAGCTGATACGGTGGGCCAGGTGATCGAAGAAGTCTTCATAACGGGTCAGTTCATTGTCCCAGCGCTGGCCGTCATTGAAGCGGGGCCAGCGGTTGACGATCACGATATGCATGTGGGCGTTCCTTGGAAATATCGGACAAGTCAGGTCAGGTTCGACACGTCGCCGGCGCCCATCACCAGGGAGTGACGGTGCTGGGCCATCTGCTGCAGATGACGGTCGAAGGTGTCGAGTGCGTCGGCTTCGGTGAATACGGCGTCATAGCCAGCAGCCAGCAGCTCGGCACCGACCTCGCGGGTGTACGCTTCGCAGGTGGTCAACTTGCCGCCGATGACCACATGCAGATGGGGATGGTGCTGGCGCAGCGTGCGAATCAGTGCCAGGCCCTGGGAATAGCCATGGCCGTTGACGCTGCTGATCACCAGCAGGTGCGGGTGGCGATTCTGGTCCAGTGCGTCGAGCACCGCCTGCACCGGGGTGCAGCTGCCGAGGTTGTGCACCTGCAGCCCGCGTTCGGCCAACCACAGTTGCAAATAGACCAGGTTCCACATGTGCGAGTCGGATTCTACCGTTGCCAGCAGGCACAGGCGTTCGGCATTCATCGGGTTGCCTCCATGGCGAGGGGGGATGCTTCTAGGGCGGCGTTCAATCGCCGCGTAGTGAGGTTGAACAGCAGGGTGCCGGGCAGGCATAGCAGCAAGGCCAGCGCCAGGATAAGCCCTTGGATGCCATGGCTGTGGCCTACCCAGGCGGTCAGTAGGCCGCCCAGCGGGTAGGAAGCCATGTTGATCAGGTAGAACGGCCCCATGACTTTGCCCAGGTG
>Ga0153918_1000718_pt1 | contig 14695 bp, 13 predicted proteins | sample TSFL002MetaG_FD_104687 | JGI IMG/M metagenome (GOLD analysis project Ga0153918, IMG submission 104687) | Attine ant fungus gardens microbial communities from Florida, USA - TSFL002 MetaG | ecosystem: Host-associated > Fungi > Mycelium > Unclassified | place: USA: Florida, Paynes Creek Historic... | reverse complement strand
ATCCCTTTCTCGCCATTGGCGCAGGGCATGCTGACCGATAAATACCTGCACGGTATTCCGCAGGATTCACGTGCGGCCAGGGCCAACTTTTTGAAGCCGGACATGATTACCGACGATCGTCTGAAACAGATTACCCAACTGAATGATCTGGCGCAACAACGCGGTCAAACATTGGCACAAATGGCGCTGGCCTGGTTACTGAAAGACGATCGCGTAACATCGGTACTGATTGGCGCCAGTCGCCCGGCACAATTACTGGATTCTATGAAATGCCTGGATAACATCGCCTTTAGCGCGGACGAACTGGCACAGATTGAAAATATATTACAGCAAGCATAACACAATGATAAACTGGGGAATTATAGGTTGCGGGGATGTAACCGAGAAGAAAAGCGGACCGGCGTTTAGTAAAGTTGAGGGCAGTAAGTTGGTGGCCGTAATGCGCCGCGATACGGATAAGGCGGCAGACTACGCCCAGCGCCATAACGTAGCGCGTTGGTATGATGATGCGCACGATTTGTTAGCTGATGAAGACGTGAACGCCATTTATATTGCCACGCCGCCATCATCGCACGTGGACTATGCTATTGACGCTATTGCCGCCGGCCTAAACGTTTACGTTGAAAAACCGGTAGCCATGAACGCGGAGGAGGCGATCACCCTGGCTCGCGTACTGGCCAAAAGCGATGTAAAACTGACCGTGGCTCACTACCGCCGTGCGGTGCCTATGTTTGTCAAGATAAAAGAACTTTTAGATGCCGGGATCATTGGTGAGGTACGCACGGTGCAGATCCGCATGTGGCAAAAACTACAGCCGCAATTGGTAGCCAAAACCGGTGATAACTGGCGCGTTGATCCCAGCATTGCGGGCGGTGGTTATTTTCATGACCTGGCCCCGCATCAACTGGATTTAATGCTGCATTGGTTTGGCGAGCCGGCAGCCTATCAGGGCTATGGCGTGAATCAGTCTAAAGCTTATGCTGCTGATGACCATGTTTGTGGGCAAATCGTCTTTAAAAACAATGTGGTGGTAAACGGTTCATGGTGCTTTAACGTTGCTGAAAGCGAAGTAGCAGATAGCTGCGAGATCATCGGCACCCAAGGTAAGATGACTTTTCCGTTTTTTGGCAACCAGCTGAACTGGCACAACCAGGATGGTGCACAAAACATCACCTTCCAACATCCGGAGCATATACAGCAACCCATGATTGAAAGAATTGTAGCCTACTTTAACGGCGAAGGCCCCAACCCATGCACCATTGAAGAAGCTGCCCTGGTGATGGATATGATAGACGCCTTTAGCCAAAAAGTGCAATAAGTGCTTCATCAACTCCGTTAATAAATAACAAAACGTCATTGCGAGGAACGAAGCAATCTCTGTAAATGCAAGTCATATATGTATGGTAGATTTTCCCACGCAGAGATTGCTTCGTTCCTCGCAATGACGTGATAGATTATCACCCACCCTGCTCGTTTTAATTAAAAACATATTCATACATTCGTTTCAGCAAAAACCCTTCGAACCATGAAAAAATTATTAGTACTTACTATGATTGTTGCGCTGTTTGGTACACTGACTGCCAAAGCGCAAGGCAAGGCCCAGCGCCCTAGTCCGCCGGATACGGTAAAAGCCGTTACATCAGCCGGGGTAGATATTTCTGTAGCTTATAGCCAGCCGGCTGTCAAGGGCCGCACCATTGGCAAAGAGATTGCCCCTTGGGGCCAGATCTGGCGTACAGGCGCTAACGAGGAAACCGCCCTCACCGTAAGCAAAGATGTAAAAGTTAATGGCAATGCTCTGCCAGCAGGTAAATACAGTATTTGGACCATCCCTGGCGAAAAAGAGTGGACCATCATCATCAATTCTAACACCAAAAACTGGGGCACCCAGCACGATGCCGCTGCCGATTTGTTCAAGTTCACCGTTAAAACAGAAAAATCAGCCGCATTTACCGAGCGTTTGAAATTTAGCATCGAAAAATCGGGCAAAGTATCATTCTCGTGGGGCGACTATATGGTGGCCTTCAACGTAAAATAAACCATTTCTTCACCATAGAAAACCAAAATAGCCGCTCTGTAGAGCGGCTATTTTGGTTTAGCTCAAATGATGTTCACAGATAAAGAAGCCAGCGGCGGAAAAGGGTGTCACCCTGAGCTTGTTTGAAGGGTGTGCGAAGGCCTAAGCCACTTGTTTCGGATTAAGCCCAACATCGTTTTATTTTTCCATAGGCAATACATTTTTAACGCCAACAACGTATACTTACATAAAGCAGCCATATCAAACTAAATTTAGCCGCTTCTGTTAATTATTGCTGTATGCGCCTTATATGCCTGATGTTGATTTTATGCTGTATTGGCGAACTAGCACTGGCGCAAAACACCGACGTAAAAGGAACAATAATCGACCAGAACGGAAAGCCTTTGCCCTTTGTTTCGGTATGGTCTGCACAAACCAATGACGGTACGGCCAGTAATAAGGAAGGTAATTTTAAACTGAGCGTACCGCCGGGCAAACACATCCTCACTTTCAGGCAAGTAGGCTATCTGCCATTTAAAACCGAGATCCAGGCGGGTGATACCATCTGTAATATTGTGATGTTTCCCATTATCAATACTACAGATTATTGTAATGCCGACGATGTGATGCATCGCGCTATAGATCAAAAAGGCATTTATACACATGATACCACGGTTTATCTGGGTACACTATACAGCAAGGGCACGCAGGTACTGACCAAAGCGCCGCGCATGTTCATGAAAAGAGAGATTGCTACCAACCTGCACCTGAGCGAAAACCGGCAAGGCATCATCAGTCTCAATGAATCAGTATCAGGAATCCGTTTCCGGGCACCCGATAAAATCCGCGAGTATGTGGCATCGGTACGTACTACGATAAACGAAAACCTTTTCAATTTTAACAGCGCTCCTGATTTTCATGTTGATCTTTACCGACCTTTTATTCATTGGGACGGGCTTTGCGATCATGGGTTTGTTTCACCCCTCTCCCAAAGCGCATTTAACTACTATCGTTTCTATACAACAGCCCGTTATGCAGATGGTAAAGATACCATAAGCGTCATCTACGTAAAACCCCGGCACCACAGCCAATACACTTTTACCGGTTACATCTATATTAACGAAAACGGCTGGCGCCTTTATGCAGCCGATCTGACATTAGGCCGGCGTGCACGCATTGACTTTATTACCGAAGTAAAGATTCAGCAGCAATATGTGCCGGTAGACTCAACCGGCTGGGCGCCGCAAAAAACCGTTTTTCAATACAAGGGCGGTTTGCTGGGTTATCATAATGGCGGCTATTACCTGCAAACCTATACCGATGTACATGCTGATACTGCCGAACTGAAATACGCCCTTTTTACCGGCGAGGTTTACCATAGCAACACCCAGGTTTATCAGAACCAGCAACTGATGGACCAGGTGCGCCCACTGCCTTTAACAGACGACGAAAAAGTTTATTACAGCTGGAACAAACTGGCCGAACGCCACCAAAAAGACAAAACTCCAACAGACTCGCTACAGAACACTAATAACAAGTTTAAGCTCATCCCATACGGTTTTAACGGCTATACGCTGCATAATTATACACACAACTGGCAGTTAAATATTCCCTCGCCGCGTAGCTTTGTTTATTATAACACTGTTGAGGGCTGGGGCATAGATTTGAACCCTCGTTTTAATAAGATCTTTGATCAGCAGCGCAGCCTATATATCTCGCCCGATATGCATTATGGCTTTTCTGACAAGATTCTTAACGTTAACGCCTATTTCAATTACCGGTACAATCCGTTTAAGCAGTCTACCATCTACGGCGGCATCGGGTCTGATTTCCTGGATTTGAACAACTCTGGCACCATCACCCCATTCTTCAACTCGTTGAATACACTGATTCTGGGCAACAACTACCTGAAGCTATATCAGTCTAAATTTATTATGCTGGGCATTACCGGCGAGGTGGCCAACGGTGTGTTACTTAACGGGCAAATGGAATACGCCAGTCGGCGCTCGCTCAGCAACACTTCGTACCATACTTTTAATCGCGATAGTATCTATCTTACCTCTAACAACCCGCTCGATCCGGGTTCAGATTCACCGCTGTTCCCAGAGTACCGTTCGCTCAGTTTCCAGGGATCGGCTACCTTTACATTCAGGCAAGAGTATAAGATTACGCCAGCTGGCAAATTCATCCAGCCTAATCCGTTTCCACGCATCAGAATTAATTTTCGCAAGGGCATCCATAAGTTCGGGTCTGATGTAAATTATTCGTTCGGATCTATAGATGTTTTTCAAGACAGGGTAAACCTGGGCACACTGGGTAACATGGCCTATTCGCTCTCGGCGGGTACGTTCTTTAACAACAAACTGCTGTACTTTCCAGATTATGCACAATTTCGGGGTGGCCAGGCATTTTTGTATGATGCCACGCTCGGCTCGTTCCACTTCCTCAACTTTTATACCTACAGTACGTTCAAATCATACTTTGAGGCACATATTGAACACAATTTTGCTGGATTGTTGCTAAGCCAGATCCCATTGCTGAACCGGCTGCATTTGCAGGAGATTGCCGGCGGGTCTTATTTAACCCAAGGCACACTGCCCCCATACAAAGAGTGGTATGTGGGTATTAAACAACGTGTTTTCAGGGTAGATTATGGCATGGCCTTCGGGCGATTCACCCAAAAAGAACACGGCATACGTGTTATTTATAATTTCTGATGACAGTTGCTCAAGCTGTACGGCGCAGCGGCTGCTCCATCCCGGTGCCATCAAGGTTAATGGCATCGCCCAGCGCTAATGACTCCAGATCTGATACCGATTGGTGCAAGTGTCCTAACTCAGATTGGTCAATATCCTGCTTAGGTATTACTCTTCCTGCTGCAGGCAACGCCACCGGCAAATAACTCATCAATTCAATCGCTTCGTGGTAAGTAAGTATCATGTTAGTTTAGCTTTGGGTCTATATACAAATATACACTCCGAGGCGGCGGATTGTTGTAACTTTTTTGCAGAAATTTCATTTAAATTTCACTTTCAAGAACTCCAAAAACGGCCTTACATCTTAAAAAACCGGCATTTATTAATTATTTATAAAAAAATATAGCATTAGTTAAAACTTTATTAATCTTTCGATGGTTAAAATGAATGGTGTCACAAATAATATAAGCCAGTACCATGCGTTTAAATTCTGTACAATCTACATCACCTTTTATAATGGAAAAACAGCATGACCCAAACCAGCTGTTAACAAGCTTGCAGCAGCTTTTACAGCAAATTAAACGCCTGGCCACTTTTGCTTATAGTGAAAGTAACGCCTTTGCACTCACCCTGCTTAACAGAAAACGCCTTGAATTGGAAGAGAATTTAGTGGAAGAATTACTGCACAACGCACCACCACAGCAGTTACATAAAAGCCATACGTTAAAATCAATACTGCTTTGCTATCGCCCCAGTTTGCGTCGTAGGTTAAAAGCAATAGACAGCAGCCTTGAACATTATTACAAAGAAGGCCTTGCCGGATTACAAAACGAGGTTGAAAACCTGATCAATTTAATTACCCCTGGCTTCAACAGGATGCAGGTATCTTAGCAAATTTGAAATTGAAAATGCCAAAAACGCACATAATGAGCCAATCTCTTATTCAATTGTTAAAAAAATGTTAAAATTTATAAAATATTTGCTATAACTGTACAGAGTACATATATTTGTACCATAATATTAATTCGTCTCTCACACATAAGGTTTATAATTGGTTTAGTAAAGGCTTCCGCTCTCAACGGAAGCCTTACTTTTTTATAACGATTCTGATTATACTTGTATGGCAATTGAAGCCTTATCACCGTGTGCAGATCATTTAAAACTTGTATTTTATTTTTAATGCTGGCTGCAGGTATGCTTGCAGGCTGCCGTAAATCAGGTACCGATCCTGATAATACAGGCAACTACCCACAGCAACTACCTGCAAAACTTACCGTTGCCAGTATTTTGCAAAGCAATATGGTATTGCAGCGCGATGTGCCGTGCAAAATATGGGGCACTGTTACACCTGGCGCAGTAGTATATGTTACCGCCAGCTGGATTAACAACACGGTTAGCACTACCAGTGATGCCAACGGAAACTGGCATCTGTTTTTACCCGCCAGCCCGGCCAACAGTACCCCTCAAATCCTTAGCTGCAAAAGCGCCGGACAAACAGACATCCTGCTCTCTAATATCCTGATAGGCGATGTATGGTTATGCTCGGGCCAGTCAAACATGGCAATGCCTGTTGCTGCTATTGCACCGTTTACAGGCGTTTTAGATTATCAAAATGAAATTGCAGCCGCTAATTACCCGGCTATCCGCACATTTACGGTCCCGCAATATTATGCAGATCAACCAGCAACCACGCTAGATCCGGCTACTGGCTGGAAGGTTTGTTCGCCCCAAACAGCGGGTGATCTGAGTGCGGTAGCTTATTATTTCGCCCGTAAATTATATGCTACGCTTAGTGTGCCAATAGGCGTCGTCATATCGGCTGTTAACGGCTCTTATTGCCAGGAGTGGATGAATAAAGGAGCTTTCAATACCACGCAGCTACAACCCTATTCCAACGGTAGCAAATTGTACAACGGCATGATTAATCCGCTCATCAACCTTAACGTTAAAGGTTTTTTATGGTACCAGGGCGAGAATAATCAGCACGATCCGGAATCAGATTACACCGCGCTTAACTCTGCTCTCATCAGCGGCTGGCGCAACCAGTTTAACCAGGGCGATTTACCTTTTTACCTGGTACAACTCACACCCTTTGCAGAAGATTACAACGATACCAACCCACCGGGCGGTAACCCCGAAAATAACTGGCTGGCCTATTTTCGCGAAGGGCAATCGCGCGTGCTGACAGTAAAAAATACCGGTATGGCCATTACCATGGACGTAGGCGAAGCAGCTAACCATCATCCCCGCGACAAAAAGCCTGTAGGCGAACGTTTGGCATTGCTGGCCCTGCAGAAAACCTACAACCTGCCGGTGCAATGCAGCGGTCCGCAGTTTGCAGGCTATACTGTCAGCGGCAGTGTAATCACCATTAATTTTGCGGCTGGCTCGGCCAACGGACTCTGTACCATTAGCAATACGCCGCTCAACCAACTCTTCTTTGTGGCGGGCGAAGACCATAACCTGATTAAAGCCGATGCTCAGATTGTGGGAAACACTGTAAGAATTATTGTGCCGGCGTCACTCACATCAACCGTAAAATCTATCCGTTACGCGTTTACTAACGCAGCCATTACCAATCTGCAAAACGATGCAGGCTTACCGGCAGAACCCTTCAGAACGGATAGCTGGTAAAAACATATCATCTTTCTAAAACAAAAACTCCGGAAGCATTGCGCCCACCGGAGTTTACATACTGAGAAACTAAACTAACCCTAAAGGAACTATGATATAGAAACTATTAGGCTACTACCGTTAGCGTACTACCGCTAATAACAACGCTATATTGATGTAAAGGCGATGCTGCCGGTCCGAGCAGCAGGGCTCCGGTTTTACTAAATTCGCTACCGTGATTAGGGCAGATAAAAATACCTTGGGTACTGTTGTAGTTAATAGACGAACCCTGGTGCGTACAAGACAATTGCACTGCCGTAAATGATGCTGCGATATTATCTGCCGCTAAGCGCACCAGTATAACACCACTTGATTTAAAAGAATCGCCAATATTTTTGATATCATTATTCAGGTCGACAGAAAACAGGTTGCCGCTACCTGGAACAGGCGCCGCAGGACTCTGATTCAGGTGATCTACATCTACCTTACTGCCGCAGCTGGCAATGCCGCAACCGGCGCAAACCGCCAGCACGCCAATACCCAGCTTTCTTAAAAACTCATCTCTTTCCATAGTATTTAATATTTTAGTATGATCTGATTTTTTTAGTAACTGCCTTCCTTTTTCTCTTTATGCCTACCAGACAGGTCAAACATCCTTGAAATGGTGAAACCAATGCGAAACTGGCCTTTGCCCCAGCTTGACTCGGTATCACTCAGATAATTGATCTCTGATATAGCCTTGGCATTGCTGAAGTTTAGCGTGAACACGTGTCCGCCGGTTTCAATTTCCCAGCCTACCGCAATAGGATCATAAAATTGCGGACTGGTACTGTTATTGCGATAATTAGAGAATGGATGCTGATAATCAAACACCAGCCCAGAGCGTTTGGTAACCTTAATGCGGCCGCCCACACCCAGCGCAAAAATATTTTGTTCATTGCCGTTAGCCAGCGGGTAAGGCAGGTTGTTGCGCAGATATGATGGGATGATTTGCAGCGAAATGCTTTGCGAAAACTTACGTGAGATAATGGCCTCATAATAATAGTTAAGCCGATTACTGTAATCATCAAATACGCCCGTAGTAACTACATACGGTTTTAGACCTACTTTGCCAGCCAGTGTGATGTTAAATGGCGCGCTGTCATCTGTGGTTTGGTGAAGCACGGCCCATTTTAGGCCCAACTCCAACAACTGCTCAAACTTGCTGCGGCCAAAATCAATATTAAAATTATCACTTACGCCATACTCAAACCCAATAAAAATATCGCTGGAGTTATCTAAACCCCAAAAAATCTTGCTGCCACCATCGGCACCACCTATATCGCCAAAGCGGTGGATCACCAAAAAGTTAAGATTTTGCTTTTTGATCATCTCTGTAGTTTGCGAGAGCATCAGGCGTGATGCTTTAAATGTTGCCGATACTTTTTCGCCTTTATCAGTAGAGGCCGTGAGGGCGTTCATTAATGAATCTGCCGAGGTGGTTTTTGTATCGGGCTTGGTCTGTGCCCCTGCGCTTAGGGCAAAGGCTGCCAAGGCTAATAAAATAACCGTCTTTTTCATGATGCTGATTGTTTTAGTTTAGTTGATATGTAACTGGTATAAAATGCTACTTGTTGGCCGCGTAATTGGCCGTCAGGCGTATGCGCACGCTCTCGGCAATGTTGTGGAACACAATTTTGGGTATGGTAATTTTATGGTCGGCGCATTTAACCATAAACTCAGAGCTGAGTGATACCGCGCCGTCTTTAACCGTAAAAGTGCCATCAATAGTGCGGTTCTGAGTAACGCCATGCACGGTAAAATCTCCGGTGGCTTTTACTGGGTAGGTGCCATCTTTGCTCAGATCCGGAGCATTGATTACTTTACCCTTGAATGTGGCCGTTGGATATTTATCGCTTTCCATATAAGTATCATTAAAATGCTCCTGCATTAACGATTTTGGGAAACGAAAGCTTTTGATAGGCACACTAAAGGCCACATCGCCGGTTGTTGCATTGTAAACAGATGTACCAGAGGCTGTTGTTGCTTCAATATCCTCTATCGGGGCTTTAGAATATAAGCTTACATTTGCATTTTTACAGATAAAGAGGTTGCCGTCTACCTTATTTATTCCAAACAAGGTAAATAAAATCAAACTGATATATTTCATAGCTAAGGTGTTTTAGAAGAACTGATGTTCCAGCTAAAGCCTACTGCAACCCCTGCCGACTGGAGCCGCACCTGGCCTGCGCCGATATTTGTTAACGGTACTTTTAAATATGGCTGAACGCCAACGCTAAACTTTGAATTAATTTGCCTTTGATAAGTGGTGTTGAGGTTCAATACACCCAGTATATGCCGGTTGCGGTTAGTTATAGCATACCCGGCCGGCCCTGCATAGGGCGTATCATAACTATAAGTATAACGCTCGCTCAGCATAATGTATGATGATAAGCCTGTGCCCACGCTAAACGAGTTAAGATTTTTATGATAGAAACGGTAATCAAAATTTAAGGGAATATCCAGCACGCGGCAATCGGCATAAATATCTGATGGATCTACTTTAAACTTATAAGCCGCATGATAGTCAGCAGCGTTCGTTTCATACGGCTTTTTAGAATAAGCCGCACCGGTACTGATACTCAGTTTACCAAAGCTAACCGAGAACAACATCCCAATATTAGTGCCCACGCGGCTCTGGCTAAATGATTTCACGCCATTAATATCAGGCGACCCTAATACGCTGATGGCAAACTGCGGCTTAGCAAAAAACGGATTTACAGATGCCTTTTTCACTTTGGGTTTGGCTTGCTGATCTGGTTTATTATTAGCCTGCTGCGCATTAGGTTGATTGGCCTGCGCTGCAGTAGCGGGCTGACCATGATCAGCATTAACATTCTCCGCCATTATGTTGCTTTGCACCGGGTTGGTATCAACCGGATTTGTATTTGCAGGGCCATTGTTTACTGCATTATTGCCTGTACCGATTGGTTGCACGGCATGTGTATTCTGGCTATTTCCACTTTGTGTTACAGGCTGCGTTGTTTCAGCCATCAGGCTGTCATTTATATTTGCCGGATTGCTTTTAGCTGATGTATTAATTGCTTGACTGCCAGCTGTTGATTTAACACCATTGCCAGCACCGCCGCTCAATTGATGATGATGGGTGCGGTTAACACCCACCAAAACAGGCGCTGTTTGTTGCTGCGTTAGCACGCTGGGTCCTGTCTGCTGGCCAACGTTCTGCTCATGCTGGTTTTGGTTTTGCTGAACAGCAGCAGTGTCAGTACCTTGCTGCGCAACAACCGCAGTACTTGATTTGGTAACAGGGCGCTTAGCACCAGCCAGGTTGTTGTTATTATCTGCAACAGGCTTACTGGTAGTAAAAAACCACCAGCCAAGTGCCAGCAGCAGCAGTGCAGCAACACCACTCAGGTATGGCCAAAGGGGTAGGATGGCACCTCCACGGCGTTTCTTATCGCCGTCCAAGAGTGCCTTCAGGTCGTTCCAGTCGCCCTCCGCAAAGCCAGGCTCGCGGTCAGGGCTTTCCAGTCCTTTCCTGAACAACTCATCCAGCTTATTTTTATCTTCCCCGCTCATATCCTGAAACCCCTGTTTAAAATACTATTCATGTCTGTAGTATTGATAGCTACAATAGTGGTATAACTTGCTTTATCATTACCGCTTGCCCTGTAGTAGGCATCGGTTTTTAAAATCATGTCTTTTAGTTTTTGCCTGGCCTTGTGCAGGTTTGATTTTGACGTACCAGCACTGATACCCAGCATCTCGCCAATTTCATCGTGACCGTAACCCTCAATTGCAAAAAGGTTAAACACCGTGCGATAGGCCTGTGGCAGTTTCTGTACCATTTCCAGCAATTGGTCATAGTTCAGTTTACGGTCTGGCAGGTCATTATCGCTAATGTTTTCTGCCTTTTCCAAATCATCGGTGTAAGCCATTTTCAGGTTAGCACGATAATGATCAATTGATGCGTTCATCATGATCCTGCCCAGCCAAGCCTTGAACGGCTTGGTCTGATCATATTTTTCAACATGGGTAAACACTTTGAAAAAACCCTGATTCATCACTTCGGCAGCTTCATCACGGTCGCCGGCATATCTAAGGCATATCCCCATAGCAAAGCCGTAAAATGCTTTGTACAGCATTTTCTGACATTTTCTGTCCTGCTTCACACAGCCTCTGATCAGTTGATGTAACTCTTGCTCGGTCATATTGGGGCGTTACCCTGATTTAAAATACGTTCAGCTTCTATATCACATTTACAATCATCACGGTTAAAATGTAACGATGGTTGCCTGCAGCGGCATCAAAATTTTTACAATAAATACAATTTACTTATTTACAGATTTTTAATAAAAAATTTCAGGCACAAAAACGTATTATGAAGATAATGATTAGGCGGAAGAAATAACAAATGCCTTACTGTTACAGCAACGATTATTGAAGACTATTTGCAATTAAGAAATCCTTTTAATGCCAGAGAGGTATTTTTTACTTTTAAATTTCAATTTTAATTCTCCACTAAGCAACCTATCCCCTCCGCCTTACGATATATGTTTATAGCGGCTCACCCCTAAGCGCGCTGCAAATATGATGATGATACCAGTGTCTGTTGTTATTATTACTAAGAATGAGGCCGGCGTAATTGCCCAAAGTATAAAAGCTGCCCGCCAGTTTACCGATGATATTGTGGTGGTTGATAACGGCAGTACAGACCATACCATGCAAATTGCCCATAGCCTGGGCTGCCGCGTTTTTGAGCGGCACTGGAGCGGCTATGGCGCCAACAAAAACAAAGGCATTGCGCTGGCCCGGTATGATTGGATACTTAGTCTTGATGCCGACGAAGTGACCGACAATAACCTGATAGAAGCATTACAACGACTCGATTATAAAGATCAGACAGCCGTATACGACATCCGCTTTAAAACCTACTTCGGCAAAAAGCTGATCAGATTTGGTAGTTGGGGCCGCGATCATCATATCCGTCTCTTTAATCGCCGGGTTGTGCGCTGGTCTGAGCTTCAGGTGCACGAAACTTTGCTGCTACCCGGCAACGCGGTAAAAAAGAAATTAAACGGATATATCCATCATTACTCAGTAGACGGCTTGGCAGAGTACAAACAGAAGGCGTTGCATTATGCCCGCCTCAGCGCGCAGAAGTATTACCAGGCCGGCAAAAAAAGCAGTTTATTGAAACGCTGGTTATCCCCATCGTTCAACTTTATAAAGAACTACATTTTCTACCTGGGCTTTGCCGATGGTAAAGAAGGCTGGTACATAGCCACTAATACCGCCCTGCATACCTGGCTTAAATATCAACTGCTGCAAAAATTGGAGGCTGGCGGTGATAGCAAAACTGTGTATTATGCGGAAAATTTTTCTCTTGAATATTAAACGACACCTCCTGAGCATCTTCTAATAAAGAGGGGGCTTTAATTATATTTGATAACATACTTTCAAAATCACCTTCTTTTGAAGAAAGAATATTGGCGAGACGCTGTTAATGAAAGCAAACCTGATACGCAACTTTTCATTCAATGCGGTGCAACTGGCACTTAACCAGTTGTTTGGCTTGCTGATTTTCTATGCACTTTCTACCCATCTGGATAAAAATACTTTTGGCCAGATTAACCTGGTGCTGGCGATTATGATGGTAGCGCCCTACATTCTATCTATGGGGATTGACCAGTTGCTGGTCAAAAAGACTGCCGCCGGTGAAGACGTTTCGTTTAACCTATCTTTATACTGCTTCCATGTGGTACTAACTGGCGGATTGTTCTACCTCATACTGCTTATAGGCTGGCTTATCGCACCATCGTTATTAACCGTTTACCCCATCCTGCTGTTCATTGGTATTGGTAAAATAGGCATGTACTTTTCAACGCCCTTTAAGCAGGTAGCCAATGGACTGGAACGCTTTAAGTTGCTGGCAGGGGTATCGGTAGTGTCAAATGCATTGCGCGGCTGTGCGCTGATAGTACTGATGTGGGTGGGCCGGTTAGACGTCCAAAAAGTGGTTATTATTTTTATAGCTGGCGATCTGGCGGAGATGATCTGTACCATCACCTTGTTTAAATTACGGGTGGGTATTAGCTTTCTGTCGCGCTGGCATTTCAGGCAATACTTACAGTTACTTAAAACCGCCTTGCCGCAAGCCGGGGTGGTTATTATCACATCGGCACTCTCCCGATTCGATTGGATTTTTATCGGCTTTTATCTCTCCTCTGTTAAACTAGCCGAGTATAGTTTTGCTTATAAGCTTTATGAGCTTTCTACCCTACCCCTATTGGCCATCGCCCCTTTACTCATCCCAAAGTTTACGCAGCTTTTTAAAAACAACTCGTACAATATTGACAAGCTGGGTAATTTGGCACGCCTGGAAATGGGCATTGCCACGCTCACCATACTGTTACTTAATGTGTGCTGGAGCCCGGTGGTGGATTGGATAACGACCGGCAAGTATGGCGCGGTAAATCGTTACACTATCTTTCTGCTATCGCTCAGTGTGCCGGTTATCTACCTTAATAATTTTTTGTGGACCATGTATTTTGCGCAGGGACGGTTAAAAATGATCTTCCACTCTTTTTTAATTGCATTCGGGATAAACATAGGATTAGATTTATTACTCATCCCAACTTATAAAAATGAGGGCGCGGCTACAGCGGTGTTGGTATCATTAAGCGCGCAGTGTATTTTTTATATTTCTAAAAATACTGTTACGCAGCTCCGTCCGGCATTTTTTAATTGGATGGTTTGCACACTAGTAGCGGCTGTGTGCATTTTATCAGTTAACCATTTTATCGGCAACACTTTTCTGGCACTTGGTGCCGCAATAATTTTGTTTGTGTTGATGCTATTAATTACACGTCAGATCCGCCGCGGCGATGTGGTGGAGTTAATGAATATCTTGCGGTAGATAGTTCTTTAAAACATGCCGCTCCTACAGGCCCTTTTTATTTCTTCACCTTAATCGTTCTGCTTAGGCAACCGCCGCTATTTCCCTGCCGTATTCTCTTCATAAAGTCACCGCTGTACCGGGCTTTTACATACCGAACTAACGCAATAAAAACTATGGCGCAATGGCCTGCTTTAACCCTAAAAAACGCAAAGGACTACGCGGATTGGAAACTCCTCGTTTTCCTGTTGCTTTTTATGGATGTAAAGTTGGCCGTCAAAGTGCTAGCCATTGTGCTGATTTTTGTTCTTCACCCACAATTCAGACTCAGGATTAATTTTAGAAATCCCCGATTACCGCTGTTCTATCCGCTAATTATATTGCTGGCTCTTGTTGGCTGGCTGTTCAACCTGCATAATCCGCCACATTACCCGCTGGTATTTGCCGCAGGTATTGGGTTTTGGTTGATCT
>Ga0153918_1000717_pt1 | contig 14698 bp, 7 predicted proteins | sample TSFL002MetaG_FD_104687 | JGI IMG/M metagenome (GOLD analysis project Ga0153918, IMG submission 104687) | Attine ant fungus gardens microbial communities from Florida, USA - TSFL002 MetaG | ecosystem: Host-associated > Fungi > Mycelium > Unclassified | place: USA: Florida, Paynes Creek Historic... | reverse complement strand
TTTTTGACTTCTTTTACGATTCCGCTTCTATCTGCAACGATCGGGATTTCCATTTTCATCGATTCCAAAATGGCTACCTCCTGGCCCTTTTCGCTTTGGTCGCCGGCTTTGACGTGGACTTTCCACAGGTTTCCTGCCATTTGTATGCTAACCGTCATGACAACTGCCTCCTTTATAGGTGCTGTTTCAAAAAGTCAGTCGTGACATCCCCTTCTTTAAATGCCTTTGTTGCCGCAGCCTGTATGAGAAGCGGAAGGTTTGTTTTGATTCCCTCTACACGATAGTCGCGAAGCGCTGTCTCTAGTTTTTCAATTGCTTCTGTTCTGGTTTGGCCTTTGACAATCATCTTAGCGATCATCGGGTCATAAAAAGGGGTAACGGTGCTGTCTTTTGCTACCGCACATTCGTGTCTGACTCCTTTTTGGTCAGGAAGTGAAAACGCAGTGATCGTACCTGGTGACGGGAAGAAGGTCTTGGGATCTTCCGCGTATATTCGAACCTCTATCGCATGCCCGTTCCGTTGGATGTCTTTTTGGGAGAATGTGAGTGTATGGCCCGCAGCAATCCGCAGCTGCTGCTCAACTAAGTCCAGGCCTGTTATTTCTTCAGTCACGGGGTGTTCAACTTGCAGTCTCGTATTCATTTCGAGGAAATAAAAATTTTGTTTCTGGTCAACTATAAATTCGATGGTGCCTGCGTTCGTATAGCCGATTGCCTTCGCTGCTTTTACCGCTGTTTGACCGATCTTCATTCTTAGTTCATCGTCTACAAATGGAGACGGTGCTTCTTCAATGACTTTTTGGTGGCGCCTCTGAACAGAGCAATCACGTTCAAACAGATGTACTGTATGGCCGTGTTGATCGGCCAAAAGCTGAACCTCGATGTGGCGCGCATGTTCAATAACTTTTTCTATATACATAGACCCGTCACCGAAAAAATCTGCTGCGCGCTTTTTGTTTCCCTCGTACGCTTTTTTTAATGCTTCTTCATTTTCAACACGCTGCATTCCGATGCCGCCTCCGCCCGCTGAAGCTTTCAGCATGACAGGATAGCCGATTTGACTTGCGGTGCGGCAGGCTGCCTCTATATCTCCGAGGGATTCAGAAACGCCCGGCACCACAGGGACACCTGCAGCCTCCATTGCTTTTCGCGCTTCAATTTTGCTGCCCATCTTTGCGATGATATCAGGGGAAGGTCCGATAAACACGATGTTTTCTTGCTTGCAGCGTTCAGCGAACCGGCTGTTTTCTGATAACAATCCATATCCCGGGTGGATCGCGTCGGCTTTTGCTTTTTTCGCCGTCTTTATGATTCTCTCTATATTTAAATAACTTTCACTGACTCTCGATTCCCCGATCAAATATGCCTCTGTAGCGGCTTTTGTATGGGGCGCGTCCTTGTCTGCTTCTGAATAAACAGCGACCGTTTTAATGCCGAGACGGCTGCATGTTCGGATAATTCTCATTGCAATTTCACCGCGGTTGGCGATCAGTACTTTTGTAAACATGATTTCACCTCATTGACTTGATGATAAGTTGAACATTTCAATCGTTTTTTCTCGCAGTTTATATTTTTGAATTTTGCCTGAGGCCGTCATCGGATAGTCATCCGTAAAAATAACATAACGCGGAATTTTGTGGCGGGCGATTTTCCCTTTGCAATAGGCTTTAAGCTCATCAGGTGAAACGCTTTTACCGTCTTTCAGTTTAATCCAGGCTGCAGCTTCCTCCCCGAATTTGGCGTCAGGCACACCAACCACCTGTACATCTAAAACAGCGGGATGCTGGTATAAAAATTCTTCAATTTCCCGCGGATAAATGTTCTCGCCGCCTCTGATGAGCATATCTTTTAATCTTCCGGTGATGCGGCAGTACCCGTCTTCATCCATGACAGCAAGATCTCCGGTAAACAGCCATCCGTCATGATTGATTGCTTTTCTGGTCGCATCTTTGTCTTTATAATAGCCTTTCATGACGTGATAGCCACGGGTGCACAGTTCTCCCTGCATGCCTCTTTGAACTTCTTGACATGTCCCGGGTTCTACAATTTTCACCTCAGTATGTGGCAGGGCACGGCCGGTTGTTTCGACTCTTCTTATGAAGGAATCATTTGCTCTCGTTTGTGTAATGACTGGCGAGGCTTCGGTTTGTCCATAGGCGATCGTAATGTCTTTCATGCCCATCCTTTCAATCACAGCTTTCATCACTTCACTTGGACAGGGAGAGCCGGCCATGATTCCTGTTCGGAGCGTCGATAGATCATATGCATCAAAATCCGGATGATGCAGCTCGGCGATAAACATGGTAGGCACACCATGGAGCGCTGTGCATCTCTCTTTTTCTACCGTTTTAAGGACGGTAACAGGATCAAATTCTTGCACGGGTATCATGGCTGCCCCGACGGATACACATGCCAAAACCCCAAGGACGCATCCAAAGCAGTGAAAAAACGGAACCGGGATGCACATGCGGTCTTGAGAGGTTAAAGCCATACATTCAGCGATATTAGCAGCGTTATTGATGACATTGAAATGGGTCAGCATCACGCCTTTTGGAAACCCTGTCGTTCCTGATGTGTATTGCATATTAATCACATTGTCTTTATCCAGGCTGTTCATTCTCTCTTCAAGCTCAGCATCTGTCACTGTTTTCGCCAATATCTCTATATCGTCCCAATGATACATGCCAGGCAACCGTTTATTGCCAATATAGATCAGCGTTTTTAAAAAGGGATAGCGTTCAGATTTCAGTTGGCCGGGCTTTGCTTCTTGCAGTTCTGGAATTAAACTGCTCACGATGTCTGGATAAGAAGTGCCCCTGTATGAATCCATGATAATAAGCGCGGCGGCATCCGATTGCTTTAACAAGTAGTCCAGTTCGTGTGCTTGATAATTGGTATTGACGGTTACGAGCACGGCTCCGATCATCGCAGTTGCGAACTGGACGGCAAGCCATTCAGGGATATTAGAAGCCCATATGGCGACGTGGTCTCCTTTTCCAATCCCCATCCGCATAAGACCTTTAGCGGTTTGACGGCACAGACTGTCAAATTGAGCGTACGTATAGCGGATATTTCGGTCTGGATACACAACAGCATCTTGATCGGGATACGCATCAGCTGTTTGTTCCAGCAGCCTGCCGATTGTGGAATGGATGAGTTCAGCCATTGCTTGTTCCTCCTTTCTTAATGATGGGAAAGCGTTTACATTTTTATTTTAAAAGCTGTCTGGCTATCACGAGACGCTGAATTTCAGATGTGCCTTCACCGATTTCCATTAATTTTGCGTCCCGCAGCATCCGTTCCACCCCATACTCTTTCATATAGCCTGAACCTCCATGGATTTGAATGGCTTGATTGCAAGCCCTTGTCGCCATTTCAGATGCGAATAGCTTGGCGTACGCCGCTTCTTTGGTGAACGGGCGGTTATGGTCTTTCAGCCAGGCGGCTTTTAACACCATTTGCCGTGCCAGATCAATTTCCATCGCCATGTCAGCAAGCTTAAATTGAATCGCTTGAAAGGAAGAAATCGGCTGTCCAAACTGCTTTCGTTCTTTCGCATATGCCAATGATGCGTCAAGGGCCGCTTGGGCAATGCCGACTGCAAGAGCAGCGATGGAGATTCGACCACCGTCCAGCGTATATAGAAACTGTTTAAACCCTTTTGTTGGATCGCCGAGTAAGTTGGCCGCAGGCACTCTTACATCCTCAAGCAAAATTTCCGCTGTATTCGAACCGCGGACGCCCATTTTATCGTACGGGCTCGTAATCGTAAGTCCTGGTGTGTCAGTTGGCACGATTAATGCGGAGATGATGTTTTTTCCATCTTTGTTTTTGCCTGTTACGGCGGTTACAATAACTGTGCGTGCGTAGCTTGCATTAGTGATCCAGCACTTTTCGCCGTTGATTACATACTCGTCACCATTTGAAATCGCTTTTGTTTGAGTGCCTCCTGCATCTGAGCCGGCATTTGGCTCCGTCAGGCCGAATGATCCGAGTGCTGTGCCTGAAGCCAGCGGCGTCAAATGCGTCTGTTTTTGCTCTTCTGTTCCGAAGTAGTAAAGAGGGCTTGCGCCTAGCGAGACCGCTGCAGCATAGCTTAATCCAGTACTGCCGCAGGCTTTGCCGACTTCTTCAACCGCTAAGGCATATGAAATCGTATCACCGCCAGATCCGCCGTATTCTTCTGGAAATGGAATACCCATCAGACCGAGTTCACCCATTTTTTCAAATGTTTGCATCGGGAACTCGCCTGTTTGATCTACATGTTCAGCGTGAGGAGCAATTTCTTTTTTCGCAAAATCTTTTACCATTTCACGCACCATTTGTTGTTCTTTTGTCAGCTCAAAATTCACATCGTTTCCTCCTTCACATCTTTGTAACATCCTATTAGGCGAGTTCTATAATCATTCCCTGACAAGAAAAGTCTGAAAATTAAAACTGAATCATTTTTTATGTGATAATTTCAGCGGAATGAGCAAATACATGCAGTAGGCGCATACCATCCATATCGCAAACGCAATAACTTGGCCCTTTGATAAAGCCGGGAAGATGAGGGAGATTCCAAAGGGAAATCGTATCAATCAATAAACCGACCGCTGATCCCCATATACCTAGCTTGATCACTGCGAACTGTGATTGATCGAGTTTTTGATAGAGAAAGAACACAAGGCATAAAACAAGAGCGGTGCCCGCTTCCAAGAGAAGAAAGTTCGTCAAAAAGGCTTCTTCAGCCGGATCAGTCAACACACCATCTTCGAACAGCACAAAAAATAATGTGGCACCTAACCAGACGAGAAATGAAAACGTAAAACACGTCCTGTACGTGTTTCTCTTCGATTTTACTTAGTACTAGTTTCTCAGATTCCAATAATGGAAAATGTCCAAACACCGCCTACAGCGGCTTACTATCGTTTCCTGTCTCCAAAATCACTAAAAAAGACGACTTAGAAAGCCGTCCTTCTCATTTCTTATTTTGTTGTTCGTTTGGAAGCTTTGCTTTCGTTATGAAGCCGGTCTGCTGAAGTGACATAATACGTATATTTCTTGTTAGGATCTGCCGTGTTATCTAAGAAGGTTTGCTGCTCATGTGTTTTTCTTTGCGTTGCCAGCAATGTTCTCTGCTTTTTCCCTTCGGCTCTGTATATCGCATAATAGGCTGTTTCTTTCGTTTTTAGATTTGATGGGTGATCTTTAATCTGCAGAAGATTGCCGTTTTTGTCTTCGGTGACTTTCGTAAGCTTCGGTTTTTTTGGGGCAGTATTGTCAAGCCAAGGCATTTGCGGAACCAGTGCCGGCTTGCTGTAAAGATCGGTGCTGAGCCTGTCTTTGATGCTAAGCGGATTTTTGTTGAGGTCCTTGAGGCTGAAATGCATGCTTCCTTTCACCAGTTCAAGCTGGCGGTTCAAAGTGATTTGCCGCACATATTCCTCAGGGTCGGACCAAGGCGGATCAAAATTGTTATTGATTTTATATGCTGCCTGGCCAATATATAAGTGAACAGGCCTATTTTTGACTTCATTGCTCCACCAATCAGCCAGCACGTCGTACGCCGCTGCGTTAAAGCCGATACTCCAATAAATTTGCGGAGCAATATAATCGATGTCGCCTTCTTGGATCCAATGCCTTGTGTCTGCATATAGATCGTCATAATTTCTGACGCCTGCTTTTGTATTCGATCCGGTCGGGTCATCTGCGGCGTTTCTCCATACTCCAAAGGGACTGATGCCGAATTTGACATACGGTTTTGCAGCTTTAATTGTTTGGTTGATTTGTTTGACAAGCTGGTTCACATTGTCCCGCCGCCAGTCATCGATATTAGAAAAAGCGCCTTTTCCGTATTGTTCGTACTGTGCTTGATCAGGAAATTCCTGTCCCGCTATTTTATAAGGGTAAAAATAATCATCCATATGAACAGCATCGATATCATAATGTTTTACGACTTCTTCAATGCCTTTGACGATAAAATCTCTCGCTTCTGGAATGCCTGGATGATAATACAGCTGGTTTCCATAGGCGGCAACCCAATCTGGATGTTTTCTTGCCGGGTGATCCTCAGACAATTTATTAAGATCTGTATGATTCATTGTAATACGGTAAGGATTAAACCACGCGTGAAATTCCAAATTTCGTTTATGGGTTTCTTCAATCATAAATGCAAGAGGATCATAGCCGGGGTCCTTCCCTTGGACACCGGTTAAGTATTCCGACCAAGGCCCGTAAGCTGACGGATAAAAGGCATCAGCCGTCGGTTTAATCTGAACGATAACGGCATTCATTCCCATTTTTTGCACATCGTCCAGCAGTTTGATATACTCCTGTTTTTGCTCTTTCACAGATAACCCTTTTTTGGACGGCCAATCAATATTTAATACGGAAGCAATCCATACGGCTCTCAGCTCCCTGTCAGACTGCGCATTGGCCATAAACGGAACGGAAATGACAAACGTTCCGATGATCAAGCTGACAAGGAAACGGACAATCGACTTTTGGCAAACCTTCATTCTGTTTCTTCTCCCCCATTACATCACTTTCACTATTCGCTATTACGGTATTCCCGGGCTATAAAAGGGTGATTAACAGAATGTCTATCTCACTAAATAAACGAAAAAAGTCCTAAAGCATGTTGTGAACCGCTTTTAGGACTTTTTATCATTCATCATGGTTTGCAGACTTTTTAACACATCAATAAGTTTTACGCCGACACCGACAGCCGTTTCAAGGATCGCTTGTGCTCCGGCAATGGCTAAAATAAAGATCAGCGGTATTGCAATACGAGGCAAAAAAAGATAGCCAAGTCCGATCAAGATGGCACACCAAACACCGGCACACCAGTAGCAATTGAGCATGTATCCAAAGTTAGAAGCCGGCACGCTTTTTTCATCTACATGCCCGTTTTGATCAACAATCCTTTTCTTTTTCATAAAAGGTTTTCGGATAAATTCTGTGATTTTGTCAAATACAATCAAATGTGTCAGCCTGTAACTGGCTAGAATCAGCATGATAAAAGTTAGAAAAGAAAGACGGTCCATTGAGAAGCCTCCAAGAAAAAGGATGATGTTATCATTCCCAAGTGTCCCTTATCCATTCTTGATACAAAAAGAAAGACGGACAGAGAATGGCCTCTGTCCGCTAATCCGCTTTATCGTTTGTGCAGTATTACTTGATTTGAAGTGATCTTTTCTAAAATGTCGAGGATGATGTCGGCATTCTTTTCAGCATATGTTCCTTCCAGCATGTCTTTATGAGCGCCAAAACCCGTGTACTCACTATAGTTTCCGCAGGCGCCTTCCCATTTCGTTAAGCCTGTATTCTTGCTGGTTTCGGGATGGATTCCAGCTTCGATGAAATGAATGCTTGCTTTGATGTGCCCTTCATTCAGCAATTGTGCCCAATATTCCTGATAGTTTCTTTTTTTCTTCATCACCTTTTCTCTGACTGCTTCAGGCAGATATGCTGCAGATTCGTCATTACCGGTATCGATAGGCAAAGGCTGTTCTTTTAGATAAGCGTCCACGATAATGAAGTCGCTGACTTCTAATCCTTTGCGCTCCATAGCCTGTGCCACTTCAAAAGCCAGGTTTCCGCCTGCAGAGTAGCCTAATAAAACGTATGGGCCCTCAGGCTGTATGTCCGTCATGCAATTAACATATTGTTCAATGCGGGTGTCTTGTTCAATAAAGTGAAACCCGTATACGGCTGCCTTCTCATTCAGCAATAAAGCAAGGTCTTTAAAATAAATGCCAAATCCCGATATCGGCGGGAAGCAGAAAAGATTTTGCGCGCCGTGCTGGTTCAGTTTGATCACATGCTGTTCATTTGCTGCTGTCAGCTGTTTAGAATAAAGTTTTTCGGCAAGCTGAGCGATTGTCGGATGTTCGAACAAGAAATCAATCGGTATATCAATGTTCTGCTGATGTTTTAGTGTATGTATGACTTGCAGTGCTTTTAGTGAATGTCCGCCAATAGCAAAGAAGTCATCATCAATACTGATTGTGTTAACACCGAGGACTTGCTTCCAAATGTTCGCCAATTCTTCTTCAACCAAGTTTCTTGGCAATATGATGTTCTGTCGTTTGGCAGGCTTATTTTCTGGAATAGGCAGCGCGCTGCGGTCTATTTTTCCGTTTCCGGTAAGCGGCATCCGCTCCACACGCACCCAGTGCTGCGGGATCATATAGTCTGGAAGCACACGCGCCAAATCGGCGCGAAAATCCGTATCTGTTTTTTTGTGATCACCGACGTAATGAGTGTACAGCTGCGCCTCTCCATCTTTTTCTCTCAATGTCACTGCTGCTTCTTGAACGCCTTCCATTTCTAACAGGCGCGCTTCTATTTCGGCAGGCTCAATTCGTTTTCCGCGGATTTTCATTTGCCTGTCAATTCTGCTGATGTATTCTAAGTTTCCATCAGGCAGCCAGCGCGCCAAATCACCGGTACGGTATATTCTTTCTCCAGGCAAGAAAGGATGAGGAGAAAACACAGCATTTGTCAGATCTACTCTGTTCAAATAGCCTTTAGCGACTCCATCACCGCCAACACAAAGCTCGCCGGGAACGCCTATTGGCAAAAGACGTCCTTTTGTATCTAAGATGTAAGCGGTGCTATTACTGATTGGTTTTCCAATCGGAATCGGCCCCGCATAGTCTCTCTTCATTTCAAAAAAGGTTGAAAAAGTCGTGTTTTCCGTTGGCCCGTAAATATTATGAAGCGCGAGATCTGGACAGGCGTGTCTGACGGCATTCATCAGGGCAGGAGAGAGTGCTTCTCCTCCGACATATAACGTATGGAGTCCGCGAAACATGTCAGCTCGTACCTGTGCCAGCTGATTAAAAAGAGCTGTCGTTAAAAATAGCACTGTAATGTCATTTTCAAGCAAATACGCTCCAAACCGATCAGGTGTCAGCATTGTCGATTTATCAATGATATGAAGGCTTGCGCCATTTAAAAGTGCCCCGAACATTTCAAAGGTGACGGCGTCAAAGCTGATAGATCCAGTCATAATAAACCGGTCATCACCGGACGCAGACGTGTAATTGCTGTTTCTGACAAGGGACACGACATTGCGATTCGTGATCATGACCCCTTTCGGCCGGCCTGTTGATCCTGAGGTATACATGATGTACGCAAGATCATCCGGGCTGGAGCTGATATTAATAGGGATATCGTTCTCTTCCATCAATCCCTGCGCATCTGAAATGATACATGTTCCTGAGAACGCAGCGTTTTGCTCCAATCCCTTTTGAACAATCAGCATTTTTGCCTGCGTTTCCTCAAGCATAAAGCTGACTCGTTCAGGCGGAAGCTCCGCATCAAGCGGGAGGTATGCTCCCCCTGCTTTTAATACGGCAAGCACACTGATCATGAATTCGGGAGAATGTGCAGCCAATATTCCGGCTGTCTCGTTTTTCCGAAATCCCTTTTGAATTAACTCTCTGGCGAGCGCATTAGAGCGTTTATCAAGCTCTTTATACGAAATAGACATATTGCCATACACAAGTGCGGTATGGTCTGGCGTCTTTTCTGCTTGTTCGCGAAATAAATCGATAATTGTATGATTCTTTGGATACTCCGTTTTTGTATTGTTGAACTGTGTGACAATCTGCTCTTTTTCTGTTGCATCAAGAAAAGAAAAATCAGCAATTGGCATATGAGGGTGCTGTGCAGCTGTGCTAAGCGCTTGCGTAAATTGCCTCTTGATACAGCTGATCCAGGCAGCATCGTAAACGAATGCATTATAGCTGAACTTGATGACAAGCTCTTCGCCAGGAGCAACGACAAGATTAAAGTTATATCCTGATTGCTCGGATACTTGAACTTGATCGATTTGCAGCGGTGAATCGGTTTGATCAGCGGAATCGGCGATTTTCTGCTGTAACGGATAGTTTTCAAAGACGATAATGTGATCAATCAGTTCCTGTTTTAATGCGGTGTTTGCCTGAATATCAAATAAAGGCTGGCAGGTAAACGGCTCAGCTTCCAGCATTTCTTTCTGGCAGCGTATGAGCAGCTCGTGAAACGTTTCGTCTTGGTGTGTTTTAATTCGAATCGGTATGGTATTGATAAACAACCCTATCATTTGCTCCACGCCTGGGATTTCTGACGGTCTTCCTGATACAACTGCGCCAAACACAACGTCGTCTGTGCGGTTATATTGCTGCAGCATCACACCCCAGACTGCCTGAATAAGGGTAGCGAGCGTGACGCCGTGTTGTTTGGCAGTCTCTTTCAGCTTGTCTGTCAGTGGTTTATTTAATGAAAATATCAAATCTTCACGGTGATAACCTTCTTTTGTTTCTTTATCAGACACACGAGGCAGAGGTGATGGAGCGCTGTAGTTTTTTAAATAGGTATCCCAGTAGGCCGCTGCTTTTTCTTTGTCTCGGTTTGTCAGCCATGAAATATAGGTGCTGTACGGACGGACAGGGTCTAATGAAAGCGGTTTTCCTGCATGAATCGATTGATAAATTTGCATAAATTCCTGCATAACGATACCTAGGCACCATCCGTCCATTAAAATGTGATGGTGACTCCAGATACAGACATGCTCATCTTTAGCTGTTTTGAATAGAGAAATCCGCATCAGCATGTCTTTTTGCAGATCAAAGCCTTTTTGCTTGTCCTTCTCTTTAAAGCGTTCAATATACTCATTCTGGTCGTTTGTCGGCAGATGAGAAATGTCTTCGCTGTTCAAATGGAATTCACGTTCTGTCATCACGACTTGCCGAGGTCCCGACAAATGCGGGACGTGCGGCAAAAACACGGTTCTGAAAATATCATGGCGGTCGATAATGGCTTGAATGCTGCGCTGGAACCAGTCATAGCTGAGGCTTCCTTTAATGGTGAAGAGCGACTGCTCAACATACGCCCCCTCCTCTTTACGGAGGAAGGAATGAAACAGCATCCCTTCCTGCATATGACTCAGAGGATAAATGTTCTTGATTTTTTTAATGGTATTCATAGTGTCTGCACCTTTCTTCACGGATTCATTAGTGAAAACTGAGCATATCAGCGATCTCTTGCAGGGCGTCCTCGGTCAGTTCTTGATCATCAAAATCACTGATCGTCTTTTCTGTTTCGCTTTTGTTCTGGCAGTGTTCGATCAGCTGTAATAAAAATTGACGGCATGTTTCGCTAAGCTGTTCGATGGTTTTGCGCTGAAAGCGGGCATTGTCATAAGTCATATTGACAGTCAATTTTCCTTCTGCAGCGATTGCGCTGATATCCAGCGACTGTTCACGGTTCCATGTTGTGCTGATATCACCCCCGGCACCCAGCGGAGAGAATGAGAAGGCGTCCTCCTCAGGTACTTCAGCTGTGCGGCCGCTTTCAAATTGACCAAGATAATTAAAGCTGATTTCTGGTGCACCTGTGAAATTGATGTCTTTTTTGCCAGGCGGAGTCAAATATTTGATGACACCGTAGCCGAATCCTTTGTCAGGTACACGTCTCAGTGTATCTTTTGTTGTTTTTAGCACATGAACCATGTATTCTTCCGAATCTGGCAAGTCTGCGTTCAATTTAACCAATAACGGATAAATGGCGGTAAACCATCCAACCGTCCGGCTCACATCTATTCCTTCTAATACATCCTCTCGCCCGTGGCCCTCTAATGATAGTTTGAAGGCGGATTGATTGGTCCAATGGCGCAGCGCAAGAATGACAGAAGCGAGCAGCATGTCCTGCGTATCAGTGTTATATGCGCTGTTGGCGTCTTTTAAGAGTGCTGCTGTCTCTTTCTCGTTTAAGGTAAACGAAATCGTGGACCGTTGTCCCTCGTGTGCTCTAGTTCCATCAATGTGATCAAAAGGCAATGCCTCTGTTTGATACTCTTCGGCTTCGCGCCAATACTTGAGCTGTTTCATGAGCTGATGGCTTTCAGCGTAGTCAGAGAGCTTTTTCGTATACGCTTTAAATGAGCTTGTTTTAGGCGGCAGTTTGATATCCTCCCCGCCTGCAGCTTGGCGATACCCTAAAGCCAAATCTTCAAGCAGAACCCGCCATGAAATGCCGTCAACGACGAGGTGATGAGCCGATAAAAATAAGAAATCACCGTCAATTGTGTGGAAAAGACCGGCTTGCAGCAGCGGACCATTCTTCAAATCCATTTTCTGCTGAATATCAAGTACATGGCGTTTGATAATAGGCTCATACGCTCTATTTCCATCAGTGCATAAATCAATCATCTGAAGGCCGTACAACGCGTCGTCCGAATGACTGAGCGGCCGATTATATTGATCCCACTTTCCTTGTTCATTCTGTGTAAACACCATTCGCAGCGCATCATGATGACACGTTATTGCTTTTAACGTTTTGCGCAGTGCATCTTCTTGTACAGAGGTGCTTCGATGCAGCATTACGGACTGATTAAAATGGTGTTTTTCTTTTATATCTTGAGAAAGGAACCATTTTTGAACAGGTGACCATTGTACGTCTCCCTCAACCGCAGCTTGGCTGGAACTTGTATCTGAATCACGGATATAAGCTGCCAATTCTTGAATGGTCGGATGGCTAAACAAATCTTTCACTGCCATTTGCTTGCCTATCCGGTGAAGCCGCGCAGATACCTGTAACGCTTTGATCGAATCTCCTCCAAGCTCAAAGAACGAATCAGCTGTTCCGATTTTTTCTGCACCCAGTACATCCTTCCATATATCCGCCAGTATTTGTTCCGTTTTGCTGGCTGGCGGGAGGAATGGACGTTCACCTTCGCGATTGTGTACAGGTCTTGGAAGTGCTCCGCGATCCAGCTTGCCGTTTGGTGACAATGGAAGTGAGTCCAGTTTTTCAATAAACGCAGGGTGCATAAACACCGGCAGCTTGTTTTGTAATTCTGAGCGTACAGCATTTGTGCTCAACTCTGGTCTTGTCACCACATAAGCACTTAATTCGGTTTGTCCTGACGCTGTTACATGAGCAACTACTGCGGCGTCTTTTACACCATTTATACACCGGATGACCGATTCAATTTCTTTCGTTTCTACACGGTATCCTCTGATTTTGACTTGATCATCGATTCTTCCGAGATATTCGAGTGTTCCGTCGGCCATCCATCTGGCGGCGTCTCCTGTTCGGTACATTCGTGCTTCGGGTTTAAATGGATTCTGCGTGAATGCTCTCTCTGTCAGTTCTGGAAGATTGACGTACCCTCTTGCAAGCCCTGTGCCTGCTATACAAAGCTCTCCCGCAACACCGATTGGCTGAAGCTGATGATTGCTATTTAAAATCAGCACTTGAGTCCCGTCAATCGGCTGGCCGATGCTTACGTATGCCTGCTTTTCCATATGTCTCATGACGGTAGTCGCCACGCTGTTTTCTGTCGGTCCATATTCGTTGGCGAGTTCGGTATGCGGACATACAGCTAAGCTGCGGTCGATCAATTCGCGGTCAGCCGCTTCTCCCGCCAGTGTGACGACTCTAAGTGTCTTTACATCTTCCGGCTGCACTATGTCCAAAAGCGCTCGATATAAAACAGGCACAATAATCATATGTGTAATCCGTTGACGAGACAGCTGATGCTTAATGGCTAGAATATCCTTCGCTTCCTCTTCATGAAGCAAAACGGCTTTTGCACCTGACAAAAGCGGTGTAAACATACTAGTTAAAAAGCCGTCAAATGAGAAAGAAAAGAGCTGCAGGATGGCATCTGTCTCGTTGAATGCATAAGCGTTTCGCCGCCACAGAAGCGTGTTGGCAATCCCTTTATGCTCGACCATCACCCCTTTTGGCCGGCCCGTCGTTCCTGAAGTATAAATGATATAAGCCAAATGATGGGCAGACGACACTTGCGGCAGCGGCGATTTGTCATATGCCTCCGTGCTTTTTATCGTCAAGATCTCTCCTTCAAAGTCAGCAAGTACTCCCAGATCCGCTTCATTTATTGTCATCAGCAGTTTCGTTCCGCTGTCGCTGAGGATATAGCGTTTCCGTTCTGTCGGGTATTCAGGATCAATGGGAACGTAACAGCCGCCTGCTTTCCACACACCAAGTATGGCTGCTATCATACTGAACGAACGATGCATCATGATGCCTACTGGTGTGTCCGGCTTAACACCTCTGTTGCGCAATGCACGTGCGATTCCATTGGACCACTCGTCCAACTCTTGATACGTCAGTGTTTTGTCTCCGCTGACAAGTGCAGAAGCTTTTGGTGTTCGTGCAGCTTGCTGCTCAAACAATTGACTGATTGTTTGAACTCCGTATTGATTCGCTTGCCCAGTGTTAAACTCATTAAGCAGCTGGTGCCGCTCTTCTTGGGTCAGGATGTCGATATGGTTGAGTGTCACCTCCGGTTTTTTGCCGATGATGCTAAGTACATTTGTTAAATGCGATGCCCAGCGTTCAATGGTGGTTTTCTCGAACAATGCGGTTGAATATTCAAAAAGGAAATGAATGTTTCCGTCGCCCTCAGATGCCTGTAGTGTCAAATCGAATTTAGAAACGAGATGAGAAACTTGTGCCGGCTTCATTTGCAAATCATGAAGATGCAATGGCTCGTAATCATTATTTTGAACAACTAACATCGCATCAAACACTGGATTTCGGCTCATATCCCGTGTCAATTCAAGCTTATCGACAAGCTCTTCGAACGGGTAATCCTGATGCTCAAAGGCTTCCAATGCTGTCTCACGCACTTCCTGCAAATACTGTACGAATGGCTTCCCGCCCTCCGGGCGCGTCCGAAGCGCCAGCGTGTTCACAA
>Ga0153918_1000716_pt1 | contig 14699 bp, 13 predicted proteins | sample TSFL002MetaG_FD_104687 | JGI IMG/M metagenome (GOLD analysis project Ga0153918, IMG submission 104687) | Attine ant fungus gardens microbial communities from Florida, USA - TSFL002 MetaG | ecosystem: Host-associated > Fungi > Mycelium > Unclassified | place: USA: Florida, Paynes Creek Historic... | reverse complement strand
CCAGCAATGTGAGGTAGCTTTGTGGTTTCCGCCAGGTCCGGAGGATGACTCGGCAGTTCTCTTGATAATTTCTTGATTCCACATAGTACTGTAGACCAGTTGCCAATCGTGAATGCTGCTATTGGTATTAGACTACCCAATCCATGAGTATGCACACATCGTAGTACGTACAAGTTACACGCATCCCCAAGTGGACACCAGCCATTATTTTTCACGAAATGTTTACAGGGCGTCGTTTTCCAAGCAATTATTGAGCGTATCTTTTTTGGATCTATGTAATCATACGGAGCAATTTGCTGAAGCTTGGTAGTATGTGAAAATGCATTTCCTAGCGGTCGGCTTGACATCGGATATGGATATTCGAAACGAGAGACATTACTGTTCTGTCCCTCGAAATATCTCCCTTCTGTAGAAGATATCCAGATCTCCTCCCCAAATTCGCCCTGCGGGTACAGCGGAGGTGGTTGGAGCCATTGGGGATCTCCAGCTGATGGGTGGTCGTATTTGCACCTATTCCCGTAATTGCAATAGCCTTGAATGTACTGGCGGCAAATTATCTCTATTATTGTGTCCAAGGGACACATGTCTAGCCTGCAAAACCTGAAATATACATCAAATGAACTTACTGCCTCTCCAAAGAGGATCTGGATGAATATTTGGACGAATGCAATCTAATTGAAGCATATGAAACTTCGAGGAGAGGGAAGGTATTTGGAGGCATTGGAAAAAGTTGTCGGAATTCGGTATAAACGTCCTCAATAATGATACACGTGTAGTGCACGCGGATTAAGATGTAGCTCGAAGGCGGTGGTGGATCCCGGGAATGCGAGTTGAAACCGCGAGGATCATCCCAGACTTATTATATGCTCGATTCCTTTCCAGCACTTCATTTGCTGTTTTTCTTGAGCATCTTCGTGAATATAACATGTCAGACATTTGAGTGCAATAGCCTTGTAAACGCCTACTTCCGCACTACCATCCAATTACTAATGGTTAGCACATGTGTAGTCATAATAAAAGTTTCAGGAGGTAATGGCAAAAGATTTGGAGACCTTTCATACTCTCGAGAAATCATCACTGTCGGCTATCACTACCTCGTTGCAGACACGTGAGATGATGAGCCATACCACAAATAACCATATACTCATACGTGATGAATGAGAAGCACTCTGTCCACATCTTGAGGCAGGGGACAGCTACATTGTGAGGGTCTGAACTGCGTGCAAGGAGAAGCGCAATCATGAGGGAAAAATAGATGTTAGGCAGCGTGTGATGCTACCAGGCACAAATGATTGATATTTTTGTATTCTACGCTAAAATGTGGAGAATCTGAATCTACACTACACCAAATCGAGATGTTTAAAGGACTTATAGCAGGCCGATGGTGGTATTGGGGAATGATCGAAAGGTACAAAATTGTTAACTTATATCAATTTTTTTGAATTCAACAATTCATCACACGATGGCAGGCCGTGCCACTCATATCAATTCCAAAGCTAAGAAATACTCGGTTTCATATTCAAAAGTATTCCAGTCAAGAAACAAAATTTGAATTCAAAGTATAGGAAATCATAGCCAATGAAAGAGAGGTATAGGCGGCTAGACTCGACCGAAAATGGACATGAGCATGAATAAGTATTTTCTGGAGGTAAGCCTTTCTCATGGTCCTCCTCTGGTGTGTCCTCTGGGAATATGTCAGTCAGATTGCAAAGACCGCACCCGAATTGACCTGTGCGCACAATCTAGTCAGGAATCTTGTTTTTATCTCGTCTTGAGGTAGAGGAAGTGCCACCTCATTCATGTAGAATTAGCGTAGAATTAGCCTCCATACCCATGGCAGGTACAGTATTTGCAGGAACCAGAAAACAGGAGGTCGGGAGTTGGGGAGAGTGGTGACAGGAGGCAGCCAGTCTGAGAGTACTTTTTTCCAGGTCCAGGCTCAGACCCATATGTGCTGCGATTAGGTAACCGAGTGGCACGTTTGTCTGCTCCATGACAGTGATGGCAGACGAGATTTCCAGGCCAACCCTGTCATTTGTACCTGTAATTTCGCTTTTCCATGAATTTCTATCTTCGAAAAGTACGAGTGATATACTTCATGGCAATTCTTGGAAAGTATATACATATGCAGTCAGTCATAGCTGAAACTTGATACAGAACACTCTCTGGAAGTGCTGGCTAAGATTCTTTCGGACCCAATTCTGTATCATAACACAGTGCGTAATCTTCATTGTCCAACCCTAGCAGTAAAACTGATTCAACAGGCCAGAGGCCAGCGCCGAAGTTGAGATCAGCATTCACAAAAACTTCTATAATACAAGGGGTATGCCATCGATGGTCAGTAATCGCCAAATAGAATACATGTATTGGTGATGCTTGAAATTTGTCGAAATTAATATTCATCCCTGATGATCGTCTAAACCTGTTAGAATGCGAATGGAGAAGGTCTACACAAATCAGGATGAGAATGTCATGTTGGGTGGTTGCAGGCCTGGATTACTCATAACATCAAATCCAGGTATTAAGGGATGTAACCGCTTGCGCGAAGGTAAAGATGAAAGGTCCTGTTCTGCTCGTGAAGAAGAGAAAGTGACTGTTTGACATGTTCCACATTACCTCGCATGCATATTGGCCGTCTGTTGTGAGCTTTTGATCAGTGATGATCTTAAGATAAAATGAGGCAACGTTACCTGGAATTTGAGCGGGGGGATCCCAACTTCTTTTTCTAGATCGGCCAGATGGATCCTACGAACAGGGAGGACGTCACAATCACAATAGATGACCAAAAAAATACTCCCCGCACCTCGATATGGTTTGTCACATCACTGGTGGGATACATTCCCTGAGTTGTATCTTGTTCTGGCCATGGATCCATAGATTTAGGTTGTCCGCGTGTATCAATGAAGTGAGATCGGTTGTCTTGGAACTAGGAAGATGATGTCGGAAATCTAATTCATGTGAAAGATGCTTACTTCTGCGTGATACCGCGAGGGGCTTCCTTGTTCATCCTTAGAGAGGGGAGAGTTTCTGGATCGAGAGTCTTTTGTGAAATCTGCAGTAGAGGAAAGACATTGAGGATGTCAGGTACCGCAAGGAAAGGCCCTCAGACAAACCTCCTGCAGAGGGTTGACTCCTTGCTAAGAGGACGCCCACTTTCATCATTCATTTACCAAAGGTGCAAAGTAGATTTCAGTAACACATACTGATATCATCGCGGCGCTTTTCAGCAGTTGTGACTGCTTGTCTTGTTTGCCTCTCAACATCTAGACAAGCGGTGTAGCGCATGAAAGCGTCTTGAGTTTCTTTTTGTGCCCGAATCAACGTCATTCGTGCAACCTGTAGTGCTTGCTCTAAGACAAATCAGATAAAGAAATGGCTTTCAGAGATTCAAGATTTACTTGACGACACGGCCTCCTGGAGTAAAACCTCTGAGTTCATCAAAGATGGGGATAGCGATGTCCGTGAGTCAAGGTCAAGCAAGGAATTATCAAACACACGATCTACATACGATGAGATCAGTGGTATTAACATTAACAAGACTTACGACTTCTTGAGTCCAGAAAGCATTGTTCAGAGGGTTCAGGTGTAAGAGATTCAGCAGAGTGATCCACATGAGCATAGTAAGTCCCATCTTGAATAGCTGCCCGAAGCCTGGGATTGTGAGGTATACCGGCAGCCTGTCGTTCGATGAATTTACGAAGGAAGGTTAGCTCGATGTTGTCCGGCATGGTGTATGGCGGGCCTTGAATATCCCCTTTCTGCATCAACAACTCCAAATAGGACATCGTCTTGTCCTTGAGCTGCTGCAGCCACTCGTGCAATTCCATGTGGTCTTGATCCGCTCTGGCATCGTAATCCTGCCGTCTCCTTGCTTTCCTCCAATATGTTTTTGTAAGCTTGAGCGCTCGATTAACTTCATTATCCAGAACGTGATACCATTCTGAGGCTAATCGATTGAGCCGTACAGCGAGTACACCAGGTTGCACACGAAGCTGAAGGGTACAACGCCCATCTCGGTCAGGAGGCCCTATAACTCCCTTCTGGCCCTGATTGCCTCGAGTAGCGCCACGAGAAACATTCCCTAGTTCTGGCCAGGGCAGGTCATCAGGAGTCGACATGTTGAGATGAAAGATGAAGACAAGGTCAACAAGGTCAAGAACAAGTAAAGATAGAAAGAATACGCAGGCCCGTCAATAAATGGTTGGATCGGCGATATATAGTGGGCTTAGCGGAGTTGCACTAGTGACGCACAAGTAGAATACAACTGAAGCACAGTAGCCCCAGTCCACACTCCATTATAGAAAGCCACAAAACCCACACGGGCATACCCCCATTTGGACCCACTATGATCTTTTTCCCATTCGCTTAAACTGATGGAGGAAGCCGCAGTTTCAATGTAAGGGTGGACGATGACAAAACAATCACACTGTCAAAAACTTGCCGAATAATTGAAGAGTCGAAAATTTTCCAGGCGACATGGAATGAACCAGCTGGGTCCTTATCAGATCTGAGATTAAGATTGAAGTGTGATGTCCCAATTCAATAAGCTGTCAGGCAGGCCCCGAAGTTTGATGCATCCGTGTGAACCGGGTCAGTTTATGACTTTCGATGTGATTGTGCAGCCCTTTACATCAATGCACTGTGAAGGAATAGGTCATTGAATTTATCTGTATTTCGGACATAGCATCACCAGGCATCTATGTAGAGAACTCAACCCCCTGTGCCAGTGGTGCTTGGTCTGAGAAATTGACTACAGGGAAGTGACAGTGTGAGCTCAACATCGTAGATTATACAAAAACATACGTGTGCAGGCACTCCAACGGACATATTGCTTCCAAGCATCACCTCCTGATTCACGTCCCCTACAATTTGAGGATTAACAAGGGTTGCTTGATTATATGAGGGAAATTTACCATCCAGTGCTCTGTTCATCAAACCATATGAGTCAATGGTAGAGCAAAAAGAGCTTGTACAGACCTTGTTACCACCAAAAGCGGCTCCTATTTCGGCACCACTTGTACCCACGTTCACCTATAGTGTGCCATATTTGACACTGGTAGCAAAAGAACTAAGGAGCGTCTACATACATTCACAAGACCAGTGTCAGAACCTCCTGGACCTATCCATTTGCCGACATTCCTAATGTCACGGGTCCACAAACTGCTCGATAAACCCTTTTTCAAAGATGATAGAGTGATAGTGACAATGCAGGGATGGAGCTCACCTGGGGAACAGCATTATTCCATTCGATTGCCTGATCAAGTTCGTCGAAGATGCCAACATTCAGAATAGGAGCAAAGACTTCAGTTGTCCATATGCTATCAGATACATCGATCGATTTAAGGACAGATATGGTAGGCTCGACAAAATTGCCAACATCGAAGGGCACATGATCGAACTGCTTGCCACCAACCAATATCTCTGAACCGACTTTTTTGAGATGCTTGATCGTGTCGCTATATGTTTCGCATGCGGCACGAGTGTGCAGAGGTCCGAGTAAGGTCTTCTGATCTAGTGGATCACCGGGCTTGACAGACTGATAGAACTTCTGAAGACGCTCCAAGAATTCAGAAGCAATAGAACGGTGGAGGTATAATCGCCGCGTGGACGTACACCTTTGACCAGCGGTACCTATGGCACCAAAACCGACTGCCGGAATGGCTAGGGACAAATTTGCATCAGGCATTACTATTGATGCTAGCATGACCATGTCAATCAAGCTCATCATAAGAGTCAAATCAAACACACCATTATTGCCACCAAGTTCTAGGATCGTTTTCCCAAAGCGTGACATCACAGCTTGGCCGACAATTCGGCCAACACGCTCACTCCCAGTAAAAGATACTATTCAAAACCATTGGCCCATATTTGCTCGAGAACCTCTAAGAACCTACCAAGTTCGATACCAGGATTGTTCACCAAAGCTTCGCCAATTTCTTGTCCACCGGTCACCAGGCAAGCAACAGCACCTGGAAGCCCGTTAGCCTCCAGAATACCAGAAATTATTTGTGTCACTGCAATAGAGCATAAAGGTGTTGTTGGAGATGGTTTCCAGATCGTTGCATTTCCTGCTGCCATGGAAAGAGCCAAGTTCCTATAAAACTGTGTTAGCAGCGACCAAGAAAATAAGGAGGAAACACACCAGCCATAAACTGCGATGGGGAAATTGAATGCTGAAAGCACGGCAACAATGCCTAAGGGGTTAGGAACTGGCCAATCCGAGACATTAAAAAAAGGGTTCGTCGGTCCCGGGATGCTCTTTCATACCTTCTAGAATAGAATGTTCTGGTCTTTCCGATGCGATGACCCTCCCGTTCATCATTCTGGATAAGCCGATTGCATAATCACACTACTAGACATCGCCACGACATCCTGACAGAGCGGGGTGTCACTTACGATGTCAATAAATTCCTGAACTTCTCCAACACCTTCTGTCCTGATTTTTCCCATTTCTAGTGTAACAAGAGCTCCAAGGGCTCCCCTCTTTTATAACTTGAGTTTGAGATGGCACGGTCGTCGTTGAACCTCACCTTGGCAGCGAGGGCTTCGCGAATTTGCCTCACTACTTCGCCGCGTTTAGGCGCAGGAACATCTATGGTGCAGGAAAGCGCTAATCAAATTTATCTTGCTGAACACTCACTTCGGAAGATATGGTATGCATCCCGTGCTCGTTCTAGCAGTTCAGACAGCTCTAGTACAGAGGCCGTTCTGATGCGGGCAAGCTCTTCCCCTGTAGTAGGGCACGTAGAAACCACAACCTCTCCAGAACCATGCCATCGGCCGTCGTATACGCCATGAATCTCACCGTCGGAGTTGAGTCCCAATTGGGAAAGAATGTTTGAGGCTCGGACAGAGATAGCACGAGTCAAGGTGATTCGATTCTGAGCCCTCATGAGATTCCTCGAAATAAGAAACATATTGAAGTGTCCTTTGTCAATATAGGTGTGTTATCAAAAAGGTCCAGTTGGAGTGGCCAAATCACTTAATATCCGGGCGCCAATACATTGTAAGTTTGTATGGCACGTGCCAGGCCGGCAGTTTCCAATTATTGGATCGCTATAACTAAAACTGAAGCTTCAAACCACTGATTGAGAATCGAGAAAGAGAGCTTAAGCAATTCTAAGTCATGAAGAATACGTACTCTCTATCTCTATCTATAGATTAATGTTTCCCACCCCTTTCTCATATTGGCTCAGCTTGCAGAGCAGGCCGGCCTGCTCAGTATAAGGTGGTTCATGGTTCGCGAACTACGTTCCACACGGTTGACAAAACCCCGGAACAACTGTACACCTGGTTGTACCCACTAACACCGCCGATCAGTTCCTTACAGGCTCACCTTAGCGCGCCTGAAGTACTGCCCAGTCAGGTCTAAGTGTGCGAGGGAATAGATTTTATGCGGGCCGACTCCTCGGGTAATTAGATATTGTAAGGTAACATTGTCTAATTGAATGAATCAGGGTATGAAAAGTTATGAGGGCTTGACAGTATATCAGCTAGTCTGTGAGCCGAAACTAATGCGTGGAGGGAGATAACTTCTCGTGGTGAAGATTGACGATAGTAATGGATTGACAATACAAGAAATCAACGGCTGAACTGGAAGTTAATAGATCTGTCAATTGACAGCCATTATAAGTCTCCGAAGAATGATGGGTCCTCAACTACCACAGCTTTTTTCTTTTTTCTTTCCAGATGACCCTCCTGCTTCCGCTTCCGGCGAGTAGGAAATTGAACAGTTTCCGACCTCCGGCAGTCGTTCAAACCTTCTTCAGCGTTCACATTGATCCCGGTTGCGTGTGTTTTGTGGTACACTAAACTATTGTCGACATCACTGCTGGTATCAGCATCCATGGAACTTGGCCTTTCACTGCCATAGAGAAAGGCTACCAAGTCGCTCAATGTGAGTCCATCTTCTTGACCCACACTTCCAACCCACCAACGTCCACCTGGAGCGGGGCAATTATCATCACTGTTGTCGAGATCGTCCACAGTTATCCTCCCCTCCTGCATTCCAATCCCATGCCACTCTTCGTCGTCATCACCCGCCTCTTCTGGATCGAGAGTTAGTGTACTTATTCCACTTCCCACAGCGATTCTCTCCACAGGCCAATCTCTATGATCAGCGACAACTCCCAGCATTTTCGTAGGCAATAATTGGACTGCGCGAACATACCCATCAGAGGAACCCGTCAGGATTGTGCTTGTGGCATCAATTCCTGGAAGATCTGACGGCAGATTGCATAGTGTATCAACCGATAGAGGGTGTCTAATGTCAAACCACCTGGTCAAATTTCTTTTATTTATCAAAGTTATGAACCAGCTGTACCCAGGGATACGATCGACACAGTCACCCCAGCCATTATTACGGTTGAAAACCGATAGCATCCCGAGCTGTGTCCCCACAACGACCTTGGAGTTTCTAGATCAGATTATTTAGCTCCTAGTCCACATAACGGTGTGTCAGAAAACACAATAGGAATATCTCCTTGCCCTGAAAGCAATGCTATTGCAACAAACTGAATATCGTGTCAAGTCCCTGGGAGATCTTTCTTGCGGATAATACCGGTTACAAGAACAGGGGGTTTGTATAGTGTACTTGGCAATGGAAAACTCACCCCTTTATTGCAACAAGCGATAACAATTCATCATCTTGATCCTCAGATTGGGCAAATGGCTTCGGCTCTTTAGAGCGAACATCCATGACAGAAAGAGTCCTATCTGCACTGTATACAAATGATCCAAGTCATAAATGGGAAAGTCGTAAATATAAATCATGCAAGAAAACCCATCAGCACACACCTTGTGGCTACTAGTTGTCTTTTATCCTCCAACCATAGAAAATCACTGATATAATCGAAATGATGAGTGTATGACCGAATCACTTCCTTCTGCCGTGGATCCCATAACTGTTGTACAAGATATGAATGGGTCAGACACCCTGTTCGAGATCACGAGGTAGTAATTAGTACATCACCTTAATTACACCTTCGTCATCACCGGTAGTCAATAGCCATGAAGTCAAATTCTTCACGCGGTTTATGGGTGATCTTTATATTCGAATGATGTCAGGTTCTGTTGGATTCTGACAGTAGGCTGACTGACTCATGAGTACCTGCTCGAGTTTCAATCTGTTCAGTCCTCGTGTCTATGATACTGACCCGAGTGTTAGCTTCAGATATCTCTGAGTGAAATGCTTGGCTTACTACAAGGCTTTCGATTTTCCAGCAGCGTATAGTTTAGAGCCATCTTCGTTGATACTCAGCCCTCGACATGACCTCTTTGATGGGCGGAGTGAGAAGGTGTTTTTGTGGTTTCCTTGTTGGTCATAGGCAAAAGCCTCCACATGTCCAGTAAGGAGCCCTGTGTATACCGTGGAAAAGGTTGGATGAAAGACAAGGTCAAAGATTTGCGCATCAACAGGTATTTCTGGCATGGTTCTGAAGCAAGATGGAGAAATTAACGCTACGCCATATTTGGCATTTATCTTCATCATGTGATTTCTTTTTTAGATGCAATCTAGATCTATTGAGTGTGTGTGAGTAAATGCAGCGAAAGAGGAAAGAGGTATGTGATGGTACATGCCCGTTTTGTTGCGATCAGCAGTCACCAGAACCATCAAGACTTCGTCGACAATTGCTTCTTAGCGTGATATTATAAAACATCGAATCATCTCACCCTTTGAGCAAACATACTGCGCAGTAAACGATCGGTCCGCGTTACGGATTGCAAACTCATTGGGAAATTCACGTAATTGGGATTCTCATAGACCGAATCAACTTGGACAGGATTCACCAAGTTCCTCTGTAATATTTTTATCTCGGCGCGGTCCGATGGGACAGTCACTTATGTTACTCAATTCCGTGACATATAGCAGCAACAAACCTTGGCGGATCAGTTGGTTTGTCCATAAGGGGTATTTGCGGTGTACATACACAGTCCGTGGTAGCCTGCTGACTACTGAGGCTTGACCTCGCTAAAATACACAGATTGATAATAGAAAGAGGGAAAAAAAGAAAGGGAGACACAATGGATCTTTGACGAAGAGCAATCGTTTGGTAGTGTAGATAGGATTTCATCCGACGGGTCTTCCCTGGGTGTTTTGCACTTTGAGGGTGGATGGGTTGTACCTGCCCTGATTTGAATGTCTCCTATGAAGGAGAAAGGCGAGTGTCGATGGATCAGAGGTGAGGAACTTGAGATGCACGGTGTTAGGAGTGTCACACGGTCTTTGTATCTGGGGAATGCCGTTAGGATGTGTTGTCTTGCCTCTAGGTCCCCCTCTCCGCACGCTACCGGTTCGGTGAGGAAGAATGTTGCCCTGTACTCGCTGATGGGTGCATGGAAAAGTATGACTCTCATGGCTCTAGCGCATGGGGCGATGGTGTGTCCAACATGTGATAGCCACGTCCCGACCTTCGCATACGATGGGAGGGTCTCGTCTCGCTCGTTGGTCTTTGTGATGAGATAGCTGTGGCCTCGGGTTTCGCCTTTCGAGAATTCCGCTCTCCAATCGTCGAGCTGTGTTTTATTGTTCCTCTGGCTCAGGGCGTCGTAGGATGTGTGCATGCTTTCCTCAGCCGGGTATCGGGCCCTTGCTGCCGTCATGTACTGTAGCTTGTATGAACCATTTTGCGTCACTGGGGTAGTCCCAGAAATGGAGGCTGTCTTCTGGGTGGGTCGTGAAGTGGGATCTCGAGAGTCTGGACACTGCAAGAGAATGATTTTGCCTCGAGTGGACTGTCGTGTCTATTGCCCTTCTGGCAATCGGGAGGATATCGGTGAAAACAATAATATTTCTGCACCCTGTGGTTTTGGTTATGGCCAGTCGGATGGCGAAGAGTTCGGCGTCTGTGGATGTGGCTTTGACCGAGGGCGGTTCCTGCCATGATTTTCTCATGATTTTCTCCGAGATGATGTGACATGTGATGCACAGCAAAGGATCACTTGACAATGTCTGCAATGGGATTTTCGACAACATACACACTTTCCTGTAGCCACTCTCTGTAAACTTTGTCAATGATGCCAACGTGCAGCGACGATTCTGAAGCTCAACAAACCTGGACTAACAATATCTGGCGTCCGGAAGATAAGGTCAAGCCAGCACCTCAGGATCCCTGTCTTGAACACATTTACAGACCTGAAGTCCTTCAAACCATTGAAGAGAGGATTCATGAACTAAGTGAAGAGCTCAGAGCCTTGAGCTTGGATATTCATGGTCGGTGGCTACTTGTTTTCTCGCATCGCTCCTGCTGACTCTAGGCTTGGCATTCGAACGACATAGGGCATCCAGAACTCGGCTTTGAAGAACAGTAAATGAGGTTGCAGATTCCATGCCGTCCGAAATTGATTGCAGCGCATCTGTAGTTATGCTCACGACGCTTATACTGAGTTCATGAAGAACCATGGATGGAACGTCAAGGAACATCACCATCTCGACACGGCGTGGGAAGCCACGTTTGAATACGGCCAGGGAGGAAGAGTCATTGGAGTCAACTCTGAGGAAAGTCTCAATGATTTGACAATGAATGATGAAATATCATTATAATCTGTGACTTAGATGGACGCCCTCAAGGGGATTGGTCACGCTTGCGGTCATAATTTAATCGGAATGGCGGGTACGAAGCTCCTTCGTGATGAAGATATTAGTGATTTACATTTGACCCCAAGGTGTCGCCGTGTCCTTGGGCTTGCGTACAGCGCTAGAGAAATACAGCATACCTGGAAAGATTGTACTGTTGGGAACGCCAGGTTTGTCCTTGCTCAAGAAAGTTTTGGATAGTTTTTCAAGATTCTCGGTCAAGCCGAGGAAGGGGGTGATGGTAAAGCTATCTTACTCGAAAAGGGTGCCTATGAGGGCATGGATGTTTGTTTGATGTAATACTTCCTTTGTTCATAAGTTCCACTTCTGACATGGGTGAAGGTGTCACCCTGCCCCTGGTCCCATAGGTTCCATCAGTCTGACCAGCTGTCTTGCTCTTCAGAGGATTACTGTCGATTATAGTGGCCATACGTCTGTTCATCTGCAAAAACGAATATAGAGAAAAACATCTAATGTGGTTTTACCCAGTGCACATGCAGCTCTCTCGCCGTGGGAAGGCAAAAATGCTCTCGACGCTGCTGTACTCGGGTACAACAACATTTCTGCTCTTCGTCAGCAGCTAAAACCTACCCACCGCGTTCATGGTATCTTTGAAGGAAAAGATTGGGCTACCAACAGTAGGTTCACTCGGTCATATGACGATGGCATCTGATCCGCCCTCCAGTCATCCCAGATAAATCTAGATTCATGTATCTAATTTTTCCTATGGCTCACGCAGAATATTCAATGAACTTATAGTTCTTACGTTCGCGCCCCTACTCGCTCAGAGATGCAGGACACTGTCAACCGTGTCATACCCTGCTTCCAGTATGTGATTCGAACCACTAGATGATTTGGGTCCTCATTGTGATTGAATGATCTGCTCCAGCGCTGCAGGAATGGCTACAGGATGCCAAGTTGATGTCCAACCCTATGGCCAAGTGTTTGATCTGCGACAAAACAAGGCACTAGGTGTGACTGCGTCATTTCCTGATGGCTCTCATCTAATAACTTTCGACTCTAGGTGACGAAGTTGCAAATATCGTCCTCAACAAATATGGTTCCATTGACTATGAATGGGGTATAAAGAGCGCTTCCACAGATTTTGTAAGACCACACCCTCGGTCGAAATCCATGCTAATACTTGAAACTTTGCAGGGAAACGTTACCTACGGTGCGATTCGCTAAAATCGGCGCCGCGTTATTGTCTGATTAACACCTGCTGTCATGTAGCATTACCATCTCTTCACCCAGGTTTCTCCATTCCCACCTTTCCAGACGGTGGTAACCATACTCGCGAATTCGCTAAACAAGCTGCAACAATTGAGGCACATAAACAATGTTTAACAATATCGATTGCTCTCGCCGCAGTGGGTGTACGGGTTCTCACGGATGATACTTTCTTTGCCGAGGTCAGTTGTTGTAGTGCTCGTATACTTTGAGGGTGCTGATTTCATCTATCATTTCTAGGTGAAGAAAGCCTATCAAGAAGATGAGGAGATCAAGAAATACCGAGTGACAAAGTAGGAATTTTGTCCTGTATCTGTGTGATGGCAAGTTGGGAACTACTCGTAGTTTTGTGCGCAATTACGATGGTGAATATATTAATTCTGTCGCCTCAGAGAGCAGCAGATGACCTACCGAGCACAACATTATATCACAACCTAATCTTGTTGGAAGAATTAGGGCGAGTGGTTGCTGCTGCTGCAAGTGACAGTGACTGAGCAACTGGTTATATACTTATGAGATACAGTACTGATTGAGATGGTTTGATTCTTGATTAATAGAGACAAGCAAGGTCAATAGGTTCAACTAAGGAAATGTTGGAAGAAATAGCCTGTAATGCAAAGCACCTGGGCTATCATTTCTAATAAGATAATGATTCTCTATTATACATTCACAGAATAGTATACCAGTAATTGTTTAAGTATGTAAAGCTTCACAGTGGGCTCTGTACTGTCAACATGCTTGAGATTGAACGAATCAATGAGAAACTCAGATTTCTTGTCTTTGTCAGGCTGCCAGAATAGCTGTACATTCCAGGTTTTGTCTTCAAGATTATACAGGCCCTGTAGAGACATTGGGCCTGTTCTGTGCTTACTGCAACCAATTTCCTGCAGCTTGCCACAACTTCTATGATATATGATGTTAGATCAAATATATGTCGAGATGATGACATACCTTGTAATCAAATAATCAAAGAGGTAGGTGAGTAATGTAGCTTTCCCTCATCAGAAGCTCATTGGTCAGTCGTGGCTGATCAAATAGTCGCGAGGTGTACGTATGTGACAGGCCTTCCTAAAACTCATTAATGCGTTTTATATTACAGAGAGACTGCAAACATGTTCTATCCTCACCTCTGCTTTTGCTTCGGCGTTCCCATATGACTTGTTCAGTTACAGTCCCATATACTGTGCCAAGTGATTGGAGTACAGCAGAAGGCTGTGAGTATCATTATCCCATACCATTCCCTGACTTTCAATTATGCACAGCTGTTCCTTCAGAGGGGGAAATCTTGCGGCGAGACCTTCGTACTATAAGACCTGGAACTCTGGAGCTATTCTCAACTGGTGTGAATATGACCGCTCTTGCGTATGCGGTGTCACAAGTCCTCTCTACTTCTGAAGTACCAACCATTGGGTTTGAAGACAGTGGTGACTTAAATACCCTGTATAAATTTGGATTTCAAGACGGGAAGAAGGTTATTGCAAGGATTCCCCGCAAAAGATCGCCGGAGAAGTCCTATATTGAGTCCTCCGTTGCCACCATGTGTTTTGCTCGTTATGTTCGCAACATTCCGACACCAGAAGTCTTTGCCTGGAATGCTACTCACGATCACACAATTGGCGTGCCATTCATCATACAGGAGTATGTAGACCACGTTACAGAGGCTTGGCGAGGTTGGGCGTCCATCACAGAGGACCAGCGTTCCTGTTTGTTTAATGAATTGGCAAGATATCATAGCGCTTTACTCGCTCCACTTCCGTATCCACTGCACGGAGTTGGTGATCTTGTTTTTGCACCCGGTCTCCCAATCAATTCTGCACTTTCTGATCCGAGGAGCTACATGGTGCGGCCGCTGCGCATGTTGGCATCAGAGTTGCTGCCAGTACCATTTGTGGCT
>Ga0153918_1000714_pt1 | contig 14731 bp, 15 predicted proteins | sample TSFL002MetaG_FD_104687 | JGI IMG/M metagenome (GOLD analysis project Ga0153918, IMG submission 104687) | Attine ant fungus gardens microbial communities from Florida, USA - TSFL002 MetaG | ecosystem: Host-associated > Fungi > Mycelium > Unclassified | place: USA: Florida, Paynes Creek Historic... | reverse complement strand
GCCGGCCTTGATCCTGAAAAACGTTCTGAAATTATTGAAGAGCTGGATTATGACGATGCTACCGACATTATCTCCCAAATGGATGAAGAAGACCAGCAGGAGATTTTGGAGGAGATGGACGAGGAGGATGCCAGCAATATCCGGACGCTGTTAACCTACGAGGAAGATACTGCCGGTGGTTTGATGAACACTGACCTGATCAAGGTACACATCAAACTAAATAAGAAGGACGCACTGGATGAGATCATCCGTCAATCTGAAGAGATGGAGGAATTTTACACCATCTATGCCGTTGATGATTCGGACCTTTTACTTGGCATCGTATCTGTAAAAGATATCATTAAAGCCCGTGCCAACGCCCTGGTAGCCGAGCTGATCAATACTGATTTTGTTTATGTAAAGGCTGATCTCGACCAGGAAGAGGTGGCACGCCTGATCTCACAGTATAATCTCACTAGCATCCCTGTTGTAAATAATGACATGCGCCTGCTGGGACGCGTTACGGTTGATGATATCATCGACGTAATGGAACAGGAGAATACAGAGGACATTCTGAAGATCTCGGGGGTATCTGAAGACGAAGAACTGAGCGGTAACTGGAAGGATGCAGTAAAAAGTCGCCTGCCGTGGCTAATTATCAACTTAGCTACAGCATTTCTGGCCGCATCTATCATTCGGGGGTTTGATGCCATTGTGGTCAAGCTGGCGGTCATATCTGCTTATATGACCATTATTGCTGGTATGGGTGGCAATACCGCAACGCAGGCGCTGGCGGTAACCGTACGCCGTATCTCGTTGAGTAACCTAAGCGACAAACAAGCCTATAACACCGTTTTAAAAGAGATTCTGGTAGGCCTTATTAACGGTGCAGCCAATGGGCTGATTGTATTTTTCGTGGCCATGTTTTATGATCAGAATCCCAAACTGGGATTGGTGTTATTTTTAGCCATGACCGGTAACCTGGTTGTAGCCGGCCTGACCGGCGCGGGTATTCCTCTGATTTTAAAACGTGTAGGAATAGACCCGGCTGTAGCTTCATCCATCATAATCACTACTTTTACTGATTGTATAGGATTTTTCTTGCCACTTTATTTGGCAAGCAAGCTTTTATTATAATATTTGACGCCTTGAAACATTTTTGATATGACGGAAGTAAGAAACGACTGGACTAAAGAGGAAATTGCCGAAATATATAACAGACCGCTGTTGGATCTGATCTACGAGGCGGCCACTATACATCGCGAAAATAAAGATTATGCCGAAGTGCAAATCAGTTCACTGATCTCAATCAAAACCGGCGGTTGTCCGGAGGATTGTGCTTACTGTCCGCAGGCGGCGCGTTACAATACTGGTGTAAACGTGCATGGTATGCTGCCAAAAGAAGAAGTAGTTGCTGCTGCGCAGAAAGCTAAAGCAGGTGGCGCATCACGCTTGTGTATGGGCGCAGCCTGGCGCGAAGTGCGCGATAACCGAGACTTTGACAAGGTTATTGAAATGGTGCAGGCCGTAAACGAGTTGGATATGGAGGTTTGCTGTACCCTGGGTATGCTTACCGAAAGCCAGGCAGAGCGTTTGGCTGATGCGGGTTTATATGCCTATAACCATAATCTGGATACATCTGAAGAAGATTACAAGCGCATTATCAGTACCCGTACTTATGATGAGCGACTGCAAACCTTAGAAAATGTGCGCAAGGCCAAGATCACCGTTTGCAGTGGTGGCATTATCGGGTTGGGAGAGAAGGTAGAAGACCGCATCTCTATGCTGAAAACATTATCTAACCTGCCACAGCATCCAGAATCAGTGCCAATCAATGCGCTGGTGCCAGTAAAAGGTACACCACTGGCAGACCAGGCTAAGGTTGATATCTGGGACATGGTACGCATGATTGCTACTGCCCGTATCATTATGCCTAAAACGGTAGTAAGGCTTTCAGCTGGTCGTACAGAGATGAGCGTAATTGAACAATCACTGTGCTTTATGGCAGGTGCCAATTCTATTTTTGCTGGCGAGAAGTTGTTAACTACCCCAAATCCATCATTTGATGAGGATATGGCCATGTTCCAATTGTTAGGATTGAAGCCACGTGAGGCTTTCAAAAACGGTCGTCCAAAGGGTGCAGTTAAGAAAGAAGTTGCTGTTGAGTAGTGTTCACAAAATATCATTTCTCCTTTCGGTTAAAATGACAGGAAAGTTTAATGAAAATGCCCGCTTCAAGCGGGTATTTTCATTATGCATTAGGAAAAGATACAAGCTGGCCAATTATCCTAATAAGGTAGCTTTAGTAGCATTCAATATCTTAAATGCACCACCTGTGTCCGGCGCTTCTGCATAAACACGTAACACAGGCTCAGTGCCAGAAGGACGTACCATTACCCATGAGTTTTCATCGAAGTGGAATTTGTAGCCATCCAGATCTTCGGTTTTAGTGATTTTGTAATCGCCAAATTGTTTGTAATGACCAGCTCTGCAATTATTAATAATTTGCTGTTTTTGTTCATCGGTTACGTGTAGGTCATAGCGTTCAACGGCAAATTCACCTACCAGGTCGTAAATCTCTTGCACCAGATCACTCAGCGGGCGACCGGTTTTTGCCATAAACTGCCAAATGGTAAGACCAATCCAAATACCATCTCGCTCAGGTAGATATCCGGCGATAGCCACACCGCCCGATTCTTCGCCGCCTACCAGGAAGGGTTTATCTGAGTTGACAATCAAATCGCAGATATATTTAAAGCCAATTTTGGTGACAGTGTTGTGTAAGCCATAAGCGTCACACAGTTTCTGTATTTTGCTGGTGCATGAAAAAGTAGAATATACTTCGCCTTTTTGGCCTTTTACTTTGTACAGGTAATGAATAAGCAACAGCAGAATATGGTGCGAATCTATAAATTTGCCGTTTTCATCATACAGGCCAATACGGTCCGCATCGCCATCAGTGACTAGTCCCGAGGCAATCTCACCTTCAGACATTTTGATCAAATCCTCAAACTCCTGCAGATTACGCTGAATGGGTTCAGGTGCTTGTCCTTCAAAACCTGGGTTGTGATCGCAATGTAAAAAGGTGATATCAGGCAACAACCGGCGCATTACGTTCTGACCGGCGCCGTACATGGCATCATAGGCCCAGTCCTGCCCACAGGTGCGGATGGTTTCCAGGTCGAAGTTGTTTTCTACATGTGCCACATACAGATCTTCCAGGTTAACCAATTCTATCAATCCATCTTTCTGATAATCAGCGACTGATTTTAACTGTAAGTCGAGTTTATCCGGAATCTGCTTTTCTACTTTTTCAATGTCCTCAGGTGTGGCGGGGCCTCCGTATGATGCCTTGATCTTATAGCCACTATATTCAGGTGGATTATGGCTGGCCGTGATGATAATACCGGCAGAGGCTTTATAATGCACGGTTGCCAAAGAGATCATTGGGGTGGAAACAAAGGTGTTTTCGGCCCTGAATACCTTAACGCCTTGCGATGCTAACACGGCGGCGGTCGTATCAGCAAACAGGGGCCCTGCAAAGCGTGGGTCGCAGCCTAAAACTACTGCCGGATTTTTAAAATTCTCTTTCAGCCACCTAGCGGTAGCATAGGCAACACGCTTTATATTTTCAACGGTAAAATCGTCAGCAATAACGGCTCTCCAGCCATCGGTGCCAAATTTAATTTTAATCATCAGAGAAGTGAGATGTATTGTTTTTTAAATACCTATTTTTGCGCCTCGAAAAAGCTTACACAAGAATATAAATATTTGTTTTAACAGGGATAATGTCTTAAAGTTTCAACCTCATAAAAGGTGTAGTTAAACGTTCAGATACTTTCGCCCTAATCCTTTTGATAATCAATATGTTCAACAGCGGTATTGTTAGCCGTTTCAGTCAATTAGAAACGCCTTTTTATTATTATGATCTCGGTTTGCTGCGTCAAACCCTTCAAGCTTGTCAAACGGCGGCCAATCGTTACGGTTACCATGTGCACTATGCCATGAAAGCCAATTTTAACGAGAAGGTGGTTAGTACCATTCAGTCTTTTGATTTTGGCGCCGATTGCGTAAGCGGGGGCGAAGTTAAAGCAGCCATCAATGCCGGTTTTGATACAAATAAAGTAGTATTTGCCGGTGTAGGTAAGTCTGATAAAGAAATTAATACAGCCTTAGATGCTAATATTTTCTGCTTCAACGTAGAATCTGTACAAGAGCTGGAGGTAATTAACGAGTTAGCTGTGGCGAAGGGCAAAACGGCGCGTGTGGCTATCCGTATTAATCCTAATGTTGATGCGTACACCCATCACAACATTACTACTGGCCTGGAAGAAAATAAGTTTGGTATTAATACATGGCAACTGGATGATGTAGTTTCTGCATTAAGTAAACTTTCAAATATTCAGTTCCTCGGTGTTCACTTCCACGTAGGTTCACAAATAACTAACCTTGAAGTATTTAAAAATCTGTGTGCGCGCGTTAACGAGTTGGCACAATGGTTTGATGATAAAGGCCTTAAAATAAAAGTACTTAACGTAGGTGGTGGTTTAGGTGTAGATTATTATCAGCCAGATACCAATAATGTGGCGGATTTTGAGGCTTACTTTAAAGTATTTGCCGATAACCTGAAAGTAACCCAAGGCCAGGAAGTGCATTTTGAACTCGGCAGAGCGCTGGTAGCGCAAAGTGCTGCATTGGTATCACGCGTGTTGTACGTAAAAAATGGTCAGAAAAAGAATTTCCTGATCCTTGATGCCGGTATGACCGAATTGATGCGCCCTATGCTTTATCAGGCTTATCATGAGATTGAGAATTTGAGCAAGGCATCCGAAGGAAAGTCACTCATTAAATACGATGTAGTCGGTCCAATATGCGAGAGTACCGATTGTTTTAGAAAAGATGTGGAATTGCCTGAATCATTCCGCGGTGATTTGATCAGCATTCGCACGGCTGGCGCTTATGGTGAGGTAATGGCATCCGGCTATAACCTGCGCGATAAAATTCAGAGCGTATATTCAGAATAGTCTGCGAGTATAGATCCAAAAAGAAAAGGCCCTCTGAGAAATTCAGACGGCCTTTCTTGCTTTTACGCAGTACGATATTACATTTTTTTAGCAGTATCGGCTTTAGCAGCAGCAGTGTCAGCTTTAGCAGCAGCGGTATCAGCTTTAGCAGCAGCAGTGTCAGCTTTAACAGCAGCAGAGTCAGCTGATTTAGCAGCAGAATCTGCAGATGAAGCAGAACCTGAACCACCACAAGCAGCAATTGTCATAGAAAGAGCTAAAGCTAAAAAGCCGAATTTGAATGCATTTTTCATTTTTGTTTCTTTTTTAAGTTAAAGTTTCAAAGTTTAATCTTAATACGCACTTTCTTAAAAGGTAACCCGGTATTCTTAAAAAAAGTAAAAATTATTTAATAAGCATTTAAAGAATAGGAAATGAAAAGGTCAGAAAACAGAAAACCCCGGATAAACCGGGGCTTTCAAATAATTTACTTCTGTTGAAGAAGAATTACATTTTTTTCGCAGAATCAGCTTTAGCTTTTGCAGTATCAGCTTTAGCAGCAGCAGTGTCAGCTTTAGCAGCAGCTGAATCAGCTTTAGCAGTGTCAACTTTTGCAGAATCAGCTTTAGCTGAATCAGCAGCAGCACCTTTACCTGAACCTGAACAAGCAGCGATAGTTAAAGAAGCGAACAGAGCTAAAAAGCCGAATTTGAATGCGTTTTTCATTTTTTAATTTTTTAAGTGTGATTAATATTTAGCCTTAATACCGGCAAATATAGAAAGGTAACCCAACTTTTTTAAAAAGTTTTTCGATTTGTATCAAAAACGTTAAAAAATTAACAAATCCGGATTATTGGGTTACTTTTTTCTTAACCACAGTGGTCTTAGTGACGGTTTTTTTCAGTGTGTCTACCTTGTTGCCGGTAGTTGGTACTTTGCTGGTGTCGGGCTCCAGTGTATTGGTATCCCGGGCCACCATGGTATCTGTTTTTACGGTAGTATCTGTAGTACTTTTACTGGTAGATTCTACATTGGTTGAATCTGTAGTACTTTTGTTGCCGTTGCTGTTGCAGGCACACAGTGCTGCCGATAATGTCAACACAATGCCCATGGTTTTAAATGCATTTTTCATAGTGATGTTAATTTAAAGTTCTGCTAGCTATAACCAATAATTGTGCCGGTATAGTTTTAACTATAAAATATACAGTTAGTTACGATTGTTTTAGTGTACAGATTGATCATTATTATAGCTGTATTGTTAACTAATATTTGTTGCCAGAATGTAAAAGCCAATGGACGATTTAAAAATTTTTGTTATTTATGGGTTACAATTTTTAGTAAAAAGTATTAAGGGTGAGTAAAGAGGTAAACAGTTCTGTGCCAACAGATAGCGAGGTGATACTCGGGATATTGAATAATTCTGATACAGTGCTCAGACGGCTGTATGTCGCTTACTTTCCGATGGTGCTTCAGCTTATCGTCAATAATAACGGCACTGCCGACGATGCGAAGGACATTTATCAGGAGGCAATTATTGTTCTTTATAATAAGGTAAAGGCCGGCAATTTTGAGCTGAGCAGCAAACTGAAGACATTTATTTATTCGGTTTGCCGCCGGTTGTGGCTCAAAAGATTGGCACAGATGAACCGCTACGGCGGCGATGTTCATGACTTTCAGGATTTTTTACCGGCGGAGGAAGAAGACATTGATCAGCATAGTGAGCGCGATATACAGTTTGGCAAGATGAAAAACTCATTGGCGCTACTGGGAGAGCCTTGCAAAACTATTATAGAGGACTTTTATATAAACGACAGGTCTATGCAGGATATCTGCGAGAAATTTGGCTATACCAATGCGGATAACGCCAAAACGCAAAAATATAAATGCCTGCAGCGGCTGAAGAAATTGTTCTTTCAGCAGAAATAAATAAATGAGATGATGACAAATAATCAGTTAACCGAAGCTATTGAGCGCTACCTGAGCGGCCAGATGGATAAGGAGGAACTTGCCCGCTTTGATGAATTGCGCCGCCAGGATGCTGATATTGATATGAAGATTGCCGAGCATCAGCAGTTTTTGGGCATACTGAAGCAATACCGCGAACGGATTGAATTGGTAGACCGCCTGAACGCCATTCATGCTGAAATTGATGTACATGAGCTGGTAGAGGAGATGACCTCGCATCCATCATGGGTTGTGCGCATGTGGCGTCAGCACCATTCAAAGATCTCGGTAGCTGCGTCTATCGCCATTTTTGCTATGCTGGCCACGATGTTCTTTACAGGTTATTTCGGTGGTCAGCCTAAATACCGCGAACTGCGCGAGGAGATTGGCCGTGTTAAGCAATCAACTGCGCAGTTAAATTTAAAAACTAATGCACTGCAAAGACAAATTAACGGCAGCCCTAAAAAGCACATGCTGCCGGGGAACTATAAAGGTTCTGGTTTTGCGCTGTCAAGCGATGGTTATATTGTAACCAACTACCACGTAATAGGCAGCCGTTATGACTCTGTTTACGTACAGACCGCTTCAGGTGATTCATACCGTGTAAAAGTGGTTTATACTGAACCGCAATATGATGTGGCCATTCTGAAAATTGACGATAGCTCATTTAAAGGTTTACCCGCGCTGCCATACAGCTTCAAAAAATCAAAGTCAGATCTGGGCGAACGTGTTTACACTATCGGTTACTCCGAGGGCGATTCGCCGGTTGTGGATCAGGGTTACCTGAGTTCTGCTAACGGTTACCAGGGCGATTCTGCAGCTTACCGTGTGTCTATCCCGGTTAATCCAGGTAACAGTGGTGGTCCGTTAGTTAACAGTAAAGGAAGCATCATTGGTATCGTATCTGGTAAACAAACCCAAACCGAAGGTGCGTCATACGCCGTTAAAACAGGCTATTTGTATAAAGCACTGCAAAATGTACCGCAAGATTCACTTAGCGACAAGGTGACAATGAGTAATAAAAACACACTTTCAAACCTGAACCGTGTTCAGCAGATCAAGAAACTGCAGAACTTTGTGTTTATGGTGAGGGTTTATTAAGAGATTGTCCTTTAAAACGATATAACAAAAGAGGCGCTTTTAGCGCCTCTTTTATTATATCCATACCGTCATTGCTTCGTTCCTCGCAATGATGTGATTATGAAATGAGAACTAATCTTTTGCTTATCTAGCCCACCAATCACTAACGCGGGCTACTACCTATCCACTTCTCCCAATACAAAATCAATCGAACCAATAATAGCAATCAAGTCGGCTATCATTACATTTTTTGATATGGCTGGCAGTACAGAAAGGTTACAGAAGCTTGGTCCACGGGATTTTACACGGAATGGGATCTCCGTATCGCGGCCTTCTTCATTTTTCTGGTGCATGAAATAGAAGCCCAACTCACCTTTGGCGCCTTCTCCGCGTACGTAATAGTCTTGCGGTTTTGGTACAAGCTTCTTAGGCATTTTGGCGCGAGGATCAAAATCAGGCGTACGTTTCAGTTCTTTTTGCAGACGATCAAGGCATTGCTCAACAATGTGGACAGATTGCTCTATCTCTTCCACGCGAACCTTGTATCGGTCCCAGCAGTCGCCCAGGGTACCCATTTCACCTTTGCCAATTGGTACATCAAACTCCAGTTCAGGATAAACGGAGTAACCATCAATACGGCGCAGGTCCCATTTCAAGCCAGAGCCACGCAGCATTGGTCCAGAGCAGCCGTAATTAATGGCCAAATCCATGGGCAGCACGCCAACATTAGCGGTACGCTTAATAAATATCTCGTTATTGGTGAGCAGTCCGTTCAGCTCTACCATTTTGGGTTTAAAGTAATCTATAAACTCGCGGCAACGCTCCTCAAAACCTACGGGCAAATCATAAAACAGGCCGCCTACCCAGATGTAGTTATACAACATGCGCGAGCCCGACGCCCATTCCAGCATCCCCATAATATGTTCACGATCACGGAAACACCAGAGAAAAGGAGTAAAGGCACCAATATCAATACCATAAGTACCAATAGCTATCAGGTGCGATGCGATACGATTCAGCTCACAAACCAGTACGCGGATGTATTCAATGCGTTTGGGAATCTCTTTATCAATACCCAGCATCCTTTCTACCCCCATCACCCAAACGTGGCTGTTGTTCATAGAGGCCAGGTAATCCAGGCGATCTGTAAACGGAATAGTTTGCTGATAGGTGAGCGATTCTGCGTGCTTTTCAAAACAACGGTGCAAGTATCCAATATGTGGAATTACTTCTTTTACAATCTCACCGTCGGTAATCAGTTCCAGGCGCAACACACCATGGGTAGACGGGTGCTGCGGACCCATATTCAACACCATGTCTTCGGTGCTGGCGGCTGCAATCTTTTCGGTGTAGCGGCGCAGCGCTTCTTCGTATATGGATGTAGTGGCGTTCAATTTAACTCTGATTTGTCAATCTATCTTAATTCCCTTGTAGTATTCTGCATTATGGTAATCTTTACGCAGGGGATAACCTTCCCAGTCATCAGGCAACAACAGCTTGCGCAGGTCTGGGTGACCTTCAAAATAAATGCCTACCAGTTCAAAAGCTTCACGCTCGTGCCAGTCGGCTGCTCCATAAACAGAGGTAATACTGGGGAAGTGCGGCAGTGTGGCCAGATCCCGGCCATGTTCTTTAGAAATTTTTAAAGTTAACTGTGTTTGGAACGGGATAGAGGCCAGGTGATAAACCACTCCAAAGCGACCGGCAGTTACGCCATAATCTACCCCGGTTAAACTGCTTAGAAAGTCAAAGTAGGTAGCCGGGTTATCGCGCAGCTCCAGGCAAACCTCAGTGATGCGTTCAGAAGCAATCAGTAAGGCAGGCTGTAAGCCGCTGGTTTCTTCGCCAACAACCGCGTCTTCGCCAAACTTTGCAGTAAGCAGTGCTTTAATTTCTTCCAGACTCATGGTGCCAGGCGTACTATTTTCCAATTCTTATTATCTACTTTCTTATAAACAATCCTATCGTGCAGGCGACTGGTGCGGCCCTGCCAAAACTCAATTATGCGTGGTTTTAAAACGTAGCCACCCCAATGCGACGGTTTGGGTACGGTTTGTCCTTCCAATTCTTTTTCAACGTTTTGCCAGTGTTGCTCCAGTTCTTCACGGCCTTCAATCTCGCGGCTTTGCGGCGATACTACGGCGCCAATCTGGCTACCAAACGGACGGGTGTGAAAATAAGCTTCAGATTTCTCTTTGCTCACTTTTTCAATGGTTCCTTCAATACGTACCTGGCGCTCTACGTCACCCCAAAAGAAAACCAGTGCACCCAGCGGGTTTTTGGCCAGCTCTTTTCCTTTACGGCTCAGGTAGTTGGTGTAGAAAACAAAACCTTCATTATTAAATCCCTTTAATAATACCACACGGGCAGAGGGTCGACCATCAGTTGTTGCAGTAGCCAGTGTCATGGCGTTGGGCTCATGCACGCCGGCGGCAATGGCCTGGTTAAACCATTTATTAAACTGATCTATAGGGTTGGCAGCTACGTCGGCCTCTAATAAAGAAGATGACCGGTAATCTTGCCTCAGGTTTTGTATATCTTGCTCGTTCATTTGTGCAAACATACAAATTATCTATAGCGTTAATTAGCTATAAACTTTTTACTTTACAATCATATTAATAACCAAAAAAATTTCTACTTTAACCAACATATGTTAAGTTCTATTCCGGCCGCTGTAGGCCGACTACTCATTTCTGAACCTTTTATGATGGACCCTAATTTTAAGCGGTCTGTTATTCTTATTACAGAGTATCATGAAGAAGGAGCTGTAGGCTTTGTGCTGAACCATCAAAGTGATAATTTACTGGGTGATTTGCTGCCCGATGTATCATATTCAGAACTCCCGGTTTACCTGGGTGGTCCCGTGGCTGCTGATACACTTCATTTTATACACCGCTGTCCGGAGAAGATTCAGGGCGGTCTTGAAATTGCCAAAGGTGTATACTGGGGCGGCGATTTTGATACGGTAAAGAATCTGATTAACAATTACCAGTTAAGTCCAGACGAGGTTAAGTTTTTCACTGGCTATTCTGGCTGGACGGCCGGTCAGCTGGATACTGAACTGCAAGATGATACCTGGATTGTAGCCTCAGATTATAAACCAGAGATGATTTTTGCCGATTCTGAGCATAATTTATGGCGCGAGGTAGTAATCAGCCTGGGTCAGCGTTACGCGCACATCGCAAACTTCCCGGAAAACCCGATGTTGAATTAAGAAGAAAGTACTTTAGATAAAGAAGTTAGCCGGCCAGCAAACACTTGGCCGGCTTTTTTATTTTATATTTGGTGTAACCTGCTGCGGGGCTTCATCGTCATAATATAAAAACCATGAAAAATCACCTACTTAAAACAATTGTATTTACCTTATTTGCAGCCTGTGCAGCTACGTTAAGCTCGTGCCATACCACTTGTGTAAAAGGATCAGGCAAAGAATCGTCTGAAGATCGCAAGGTACAAAGCTTTACCAAACTGAAAATATTAGGAGGCTATAAGGTGTTGTTGAAACAAGACAGCTCATTCTCAGTACATATTGATGCAGACGACAATCTGCTGCGATATATCAACACAAGCAATAGCGGCAGTGAACTGAAGATCAAGACAGAAAAGAACATCTGCAGCGATCATGATATTACGCTAACCATCGGCGTAAAAGATCTGGAAGCTGTTGAATGCTCAGGCGCTGTAGAGTTGAGTAACCATGACACGCTGCATGTGCAGGATCTGGAGTTAAAACTGAATGGTGCTAACAAAGTAGATATGAGCATAAATGCCGGTCGCCTTACAACTCACGGTGCTGGTAGCACCAATGTTAAGCTGAGAGGCCAGGCCACCACCCATGATGTTAGACTTACCGGTGCTGGCTCATTGGATGCGTTTGACTTTGTGGTGAGCAGTTATGACATTGAAACCACCGGTGCGGTACACAGTAAGATTAACGTGTTGAAAGATCTGAACGTACACTCAACCGGCGCGTCGGAGTTGCAGTATAAAGGCAATCCATCAAACGTAAGCACCAGCAAAACCGGTGCAGCGGATATTAAAAAGGTAAACTGATTGATAACCTTCGATTGATAAGAAGCGTCCGTAATGGGCGCTTTCTTGTTTTATGGGAGCACGAGCCGGTTTGCCGATTAACAAAATAGGAATGAAATAACATAGCCAGGCTACCGTTATCTATTTTAAATCGATTGGTTTTATTGGCGTAGTGTATAACTTAGCGCCAAATTTTTCAACCCTATATCCAAAATCAACAACATGAAAAAAACACTTACTATTTTATCACTGTGCCTGCTTACCGCAAAATTTGCATCGGCACAGCTTATACCATCTTTTGAGTTTGGTTTAAAAGGCGGGGTAAACCTGTCGCACTTTTCAACTAACTCGACTTTTAATTCCGATAACCGTGCGGGCTATCTAGGCGGTGTATGGGCACGTATTGGCGGTTTAGGTTTTAATCTGCAGCCAGAGCTTTATGTTACAGGCAAAAACATAGAGGTGAAAGATAACAATGGCGTAACCGCCACCGCCAAGTTTACCAGCATTGATTTACCAGTGTTGGTAGGTGGTAAGTTTGGCGCTATGGGTATAGGCGGCCGTATTTATACGGGTCCGCTAGCTTCGTTTACGGTTAACAAAGATCAAAGCCTGGGCGGTGCATTTAGTAAAGCGGTATCTTTAAACTATAAGGACCAAAACTTTGCCTGGGTGTTTGGCGCTGGTTTTGATATAAAGAAACTGAGTATTGATGCGCGTTATGAGTACGGTTTAACCAAACAGCCTTACAATACCAACGGTGATAAAACCCGTGTAAGCCTGTTCAATGTATCGTTAGGATATCGCTTGTTCTCATTGTAGAGAACAAGCATCAGCATAAAAAGCAAAAGGCGTCATGATTAAACTCATGACGCCTTTTGCTTTTGTTATAATTTTTTAGGCATGATTAATAGCCATTTCTAAAGCCTTGTTGTGTTTGTAACGGAATACAAATGGGAAGATAACGGCAATAACCAGTGCATAAGCTGCAAAGGTGAGCCAGATGCCGTGCCAATTCTTGGTCATATCGGCATGGGTAAAATATTTATCGATAATAACACCGCTGGCAATACTACCAAACAATGCACCAAAGCCATTTACCATCATCATAAACACCCCTTGCGCGCTGGCCCTGATTTGCGGTGTGGTTTGTGTTTCTACAAACAACGACCCCGAAATATTAAAGAAATCGAACGCCATACCGTAAACGATACAGGATAGGACGATCATCCACAGGCCGTCGGCAGGGTTACCCAAGGCAAACAGTCCGAAACGCAACACCCAGGCTAACATACTGAACAGCATGACATTCTTAATGCCAAATCTGCGTAAGAAGAAAGGAATGGTTAAGATAAACAGCGTTTCTGACGCCTGAGAGATAGACATAATTATAGCCGGATATTTTACGGCAATGGTATCGTGAAACTGCGGGAAGTTTTTAAAATCGCCCAAAAAAACATCGCCATAAGCATTGGTTAATTGTAGTGCAGCGCCCAGCAGCATAGAGAATGCGAAGAAGATAGCAAATCGCGGCGTTTTAAATAGGGTGAAAGCCCTCAGCCCCAATACATCTACAATAGAATTGTTCTCAACCTTGTTCATTGGCGGTGGGCACTTCGGCATGCTGAAGGCATAAATGCCCAACGCAAGGGCCACGGCGCCAGCAATATAAAATTGGTTGGCTGATGACTCGTTATGGGTTAAGCTTACCGTCCACAATGCGGCAATAAACCCAATGGTACCAAATGTGCGGATAGGAGGGTAAACTTTCACCACATCCAGATCACGATTCTTTAAAGCTGTATAAGCCACGGTGATAGAAAGCGAAAGTGTTGGCATGTAGAATATCATATTCAACAGCATCACCCAGAAGAACAGGGTAGGGTCTTTCACCATCGGTACGCAGAACAGCACTATGCCACCCAAAATATGCATTAAGCCATATAAACGCTCGGCGTTAATAAAGCGGTCGGCAATAATACCGGTTAAGGCAGGCATAAAGATGGCCGAGATACCCATAGTTGAGAAAATCGCCGAAAACTGTGTGGCGTTGCCCAGTTTATTATCAAACCAGTAATGCCCGATGGTTAGCAGCCATGCCCCCCAGATAAAGAACTGCATAAAATTCATCAGTATTAAGCGGAACTTAATATTCATATAGGCACCCTGTTTGTTTAGTTTCTGTTAAAAAATTAAAAGTGGAAATTAGGGATTTTAATGCGAAATCAAAAAAGAATAGTAGAGGTGGATTTCTTATCTGTTATTTCGAGAAGGGACGAAGCAACCTCGTTACATACAATGGTTCATTGCTTTGTCATTCAGCCTGCAGTTCCCGGCCATTTCTAGCAATAGCAATTGAGATAAACAAAAGAGGCGCGGTTCACCGCGCCTCTTTTGTTATTTCTAATCTTTCCCAACTACTTATTCACTGGCCCAACAGGCATTACGGTGCGACCGTAAACCTCGTTCATTACGTTGGCGATGCCTGTGTAAATGGCAGATAAACCACAGATGATGCCCTCGTAACCGGCAAGGTGCTTTACGCTGGGGTTCTCGGTAGCATCGCCAATTACAAGTAAAAAGAAAAGTATGGTTAGCGATGCAAATACAAATTGTAAAGCACGGTTAAGTTTAAGTGTACCAAAAAACATCAACAGCGTAAACACACCCCAAACCGCCAGGAAGGCTGGCAT
>Ga0153918_1000713_pt1 | contig 14750 bp, 13 predicted proteins | sample TSFL002MetaG_FD_104687 | JGI IMG/M metagenome (GOLD analysis project Ga0153918, IMG submission 104687) | Attine ant fungus gardens microbial communities from Florida, USA - TSFL002 MetaG | ecosystem: Host-associated > Fungi > Mycelium > Unclassified | place: USA: Florida, Paynes Creek Historic... | reverse complement strand
GATCTGTGCCGGCTCTGACCTGATGCACCCCGTTGGCGCTTTGGCTACCGGGCTGGTGGCGGGGGTACTGTTTGTCTGGAGTTTTACCGCTGCGCAGAATCGCTGGAAGGTCGACGATGTGCTCGGTGTCTGGCCGCTGCACGGCCTTTGCGGCCTGTGGGGCGGCATTGCCTGCGGTGTGTTTGGCCAGGCGGCATTGGGTGGCATGGGCGGGGTCAGCCTGGTCAGCCAGCTGCTGGGCAGCCTGGCGGGCGTCCTGGTCGCACTGATCGGTGGTTTTGCCGTGTACGGCCTGATTCGCCAGGTGCATGGCCTGCGGCTGAGCCATGAACAGGAGTTCCAGGGCGCAGACTTGTCGCTGCACCGTATCGGCGCCACCAGCCAGGATTGAGCGGCGTCAGGTGCAGAGGGGGCAGGACGGACTTAGAATAAGTTTCTTCCTACAGCCAAATCGGGTGTTGCCCCCCCCATGCTGCCTGAATGCCAGCTCTTCGGTACCGTCGGGTGCCACTTGTGCGAAGTGGCCGAAGCCGTGCTGATGCCCTTTGTTGAACACGGCTTGCTGATCGAGTTGGTCGATATCGCCGATGACCAGGCGTTGTTCGAGCGGTACGGTTTGATCATTCCGGTGTTGCGGCGCAGCGACACTTCGGCAGAGCTGCCTTGGCCCTTCGATGCCGAACAGGTGGTGGCTTTTCTCCACCCATGACGGGCAGGGGGGAATCTTTGCCCTCGTGCATGGCCTCAGGCCAGAAATGATGATGCCGCACCGTTGAATGGTCATCGGTACTTTTGCATTGTCATCGAGAGCCTCGTCATGCTGATCACGCCACATTTCGCCCTGGAAGAACTGATTACTTCGCAAATTGCCGCGAGAGAGGGGCTGGACAATACCCCTACGCCTGAAGTCCTGGGTAATCTGCGCCTGCTTTGCCAGGTGCTTGAGCAGGTTCGGCAGATGTTCGGGCGCCCCGTGATCGTTAGCAGTGGATACCGCAGCGAGGCGGTCAATCTGCGTGTCGGCGGGGCGCCAGGCAGCCAGCACGTGAAAGGCCTGGCTGCGGATTTCACCGTGGTGGGCATCGACAACCGGGAAGTGGTCAGGCAGGTCAGCGAGAGTGACTTGGCGTTCGACCAGTTGATTCTGGAGTTCGACAGCTGGGTTCACCTGTCGGTATCGGTGGCTGCGCCGCGCCGTCAGGTGCTGACCATTCGCAAGGGGACGGGCTACCTGCCCGGCTTGCAGTAGCGATCGAGCCGATTGACGCAGCGGTGTCGCGCTTCGTATGCTGTATATAAATACAGTGTCGAGGTGGATCATGCTCAACGTCGAGCAACTCAAGTACAGCGTCAACCGCATGCCGGTGGAGCGGGTGTGCGACGCCGTGCTGGAATTGCGTCTCGAAGGCTTGGTCACCGGTGACCGCACGCCCTTCGCAAAGGTGCATTTCAACACCTGTTTTGCAGAAATCGAGGCCTTGTTCCAGCGTGCCGGTTACCATCGCGGGCTGGATGTCGTGGGTTACCAAGGCCTGATCTATGCGCTCTATGACCCCGGGCGATGGGAACCGGTGCAGGTATTGCGCTGGTTGAAGGCACAGAGCGAAGGGATGGTCGAGGCTGGTTGAGGCGCCGGGCTTGGGGGATAATGTGCGGCTTTGATTGCTCGAGCCCTGCCATGACCACGCCGTTCGACCCCGCCCACCAGCAAGCCAGCACGCTCTGCCTGCCACCCGGCAACTGGGCTACGGTACTCGATTGCCTGTGTGACCATTTCAAGGCGATCGAGCGCGCGCAGTGGCTTGACCGCTTCGCTCGGGGGCGGGTGCTCGATGCCGAAGGCAGGGCAATTGCCGCCGACATGCCCTACCTTCGCGGCATGCGCGTTCACTATTTTCGCGAGGTGCCCAACGAGCGGCCGATTCCGGTGCAGGAGACCATCCTGCATGTCGATGAGCACCTGGTCGTGGCCGACAAACCGCACTTTCTGCCGGTGACGCCCACCGGGGAGTACGTCGAGCAGACCCTTTTGCGGCGCCTGATCCGGCGCCTGGACAACCCGCATCTGGTGCCGCTGCACCGCATCGATCGGCACACCGCCGGGTTGGTGCTGTTTTCCGCCAATCCGCAGACGCGCAGCGCGTATCAACGGTTGTTTCCGGAGCGGCGGATCGACAAGCGTTATCAAGCCATCGCTGCCGCCTTGCCGCAGCATGCATTCCCTTTGGTGCACAAAAGTCGCCTGGTGCATGGCGAGCCGTTCTTCCGCATGCATGAAGTGCCAGGGGAGGCCAACAGCGAGACCTTCGCCGATGTGCTGGAGAAGAATGGCGAGTGGTGGCGCTACGGCCTGTCGCCGGTAACGGGCAAGACACATCAGTTGCGTGTGCACATGGCGGCGTTGGGGGCCGGGATCTGCAACGACCCGTTCTACCCCGAGTTGCTCAAGGAAGAGGACGACTATCAGCGGCCGTTGAAGCTGCTGGCGCAGAGCTTGCGCTTTGTCGACCCGTTGACTGGCAACGAGCGCTACTTCGAGAGCCGGCTTAGCCTGGACTGGTAAGGCGCTGTTGCCCGTCATGCAGAAGCGGCTTGCGCTGCGAAAGGGCCGCAAGGCCGCTCCTGCAATGACGGCGTGGGCCCGAACTAGCGGTTGAACCGCTCCACCAGCGAATACTGGCTGCCGGCAGTGACGGTCAGCTCTTCGCTGAGCAGCGCCGAATGCTGCGCTTGCTCGGCTGTCTGGTCGGCCAGTTCGGCGATGGTGCTGATGTTGCGGCTGATCTCGTCGGCCACTGCGGTCTGCTCTTCGGTGGCGGCGGCTATCTGGGTCGCCATGTCAGTGATATTGGCCACGGCTTCGCTGATGCCGACCAGGGCCTGGTCGGCCTGCATGACGCGGTCAACGCCTTCCTGGGCCTGGCGGTGGCCGGTTTCCATGGTCAGCACGGCGTTGTTGGCGGTCTGTTGCAGCTTGGCGATCAGGCCGTGGATCTGCCCGGTCGATTCGGCGGTGCGTTGGGCCAGCTGGCGTACCTCGTCGGCGACCACGGCAAAACCACGGCCCATCTCGCCGGCACGGGCCGCTTCGATTGCAGCGTTGAGCGCCAGCAGGTTGGTCTGGTCGGCGATGCCCTTGATCACATCGACCACGCCGCCAATCTCGTCGCTGTCCTTGGCCAGCTGGGTTACGGTCTGGCCGGTTTCGCCGACGGCGGTCGACAGGCGTTCGATGGCGTCGCGGGTTTCCCCGGCGATCTGCCGGCCCTGGCTGGTCAGACGGTTGGCTTCCTGGGTGGCGTCTGCGGTGCGTTGCACGTGGTTGGCCACTTCCTGGGTGGTTGCAGCCATCTGGTTGACCGCGGCGGCGACCTGTTCGGTCTCCACGCGCTGGCGCTCCAGGCCCGAGGAGCTCTTGTGCGCCAGGGCATCGGACTGGCGCGCCTGGTCACTAAGGTGCTCGGCGCTGTCCTGCAGGCGGGTCAGGCAGGTCTTCATGCGCGCGTCCTGGCTGAGCATGGCCATTTCCAGGCGTGCCTGTACCCCACGGCTGTCGGTGTACATCTGTGCGATCAGCGGGTCGGAAGTGGTCTGTTCGGCCAGGCGCAGCAGGCGCTTCAGGCCACGCTGTTGCCAGCTCAGGCCGAGCAGGCCGAGCGGTACCGACAGGCCGGCGGCCAGTACGAAGCCCCACGAGTGACCGAGCCAGTTGCCGATCAGGAAACCGACCTGGCTGACGAGGATGAACGGCAGCCAGTCCTGCAGCACCGGCAGCCAGCGATCGCGGCGCGGGATCGCCGTCTTGCCGTCGTTGATGCGCTGGTACAGGGCTTCGGCACGGCGGATCTGCTCGGCGCTAGGCTTGACCCGTACCGACTCGAAGCCAACGACCTGGTTGTTCTCGAATATCGGCGTGACGTAGGCGTTTACCCAGTAGTGATCGCCGGATTTGCAACGGTTCTTGACGATGCCCATCCACGGCAAGCCTTGCTTGAGGGTTTGCCACATGTGGGCAAACACCGCAGTCGGCACGTCCGGGTGGCGCACCAGGTTGTGGGGTGCACCATTCAGCTCTTCGCGGGTGAAACCGCTGATCTCGACGAATGCATCGTTGCAGTAGGTGATCACACCCTTGGCATTGGTGGTGGAGATCAACCGTTGTTGGGCAGGGAAAGTCCGTTCCCTTTGGGTAATCGGCTGGTTGTTACGCATGAGCTGAATAGTCCGTAAGGCTTTCGACAGATATCGGCAAGCCACTGGTTTTATTGAATGGATATTTAATTTACTTGACCTGGGGCAAAGGGCTGCACAGGCGGGTGCGCTATGCGGTCGGTGATGTTCGCCGCAGTTGCCGGATTTTGTGACCATTTGGTGACATAATGACTGACCGGCCATCAAAGTGCTACTGCCGGGTGCCTGACGTCGTTTTTGTAGTGGCGCGTCGATCGAGCGCCGCCCGCGCGGCGCTCGATTTCACAGACGCCACAACACCCAAGCCAATCAGCTGCGAATCATCTGCCGCAGCACATAGTGCAAGATCCCTCCTGACTTGAAGTACTCCACCTCGTTGAGCGTGTCGATCCGGCACAGCACCTCGATCTGCTGTTGTTGCCCATCCTCACGGGTAATGCGCAGTGGCAGGCTCATGCCCGGTGTGATCTGGGCGCCGTCGAGCCCCAGCAGGTCGATCTGTTCCTTGCCCGTCAGGGCCAATTGCTTGCGGTCCTGCCCGGCCTTGAACTGCAGCGGCAGCACGCCCATGCCCACCAGGTTGGAGCGGTGGATGCGTTCGAAGCTTTCTGCCAGCACCGCCTTGACCCCCAGCAGGTTGGTGCCCTTGGCCGCCCAGTCACGGCTGGAGCCGGTGCCATATTCCTGGCCGGCGATGACCACCAGCGGCGTGCCCTCGGCCTGATAACGCATGGCGGCGTCATAGATCGACAGCTTCTCGCCGCTGGGCACATGCACGGTGTTGCCACCTTCCTCGCCGGCCAGCATCTCATTGCGGATACGGATATTGGCGAACGTGCCGCGCATCATCACTTCGTGGTTGCCGCGCCGTGAACCGTAGGAGTTGAAGTCCCGAGGCTCCACCCCCTTGCTGCGCAGGTAACGCCCGGCGGGGCTGTCGGCCTTGATGTTGCCGGCCGGGGAGATGTGGTCGGTGGTCACCGAGTCGCCGAGCAGGGCGAGGATGCGTGCACCGTGGATGTCCTTGATCTCGGGCAGCGGCCCGCCGATATCGTCGAAGAACGGTGGGTGCTGGATGTAGGTAGAACTGTCCTGCCAGACGTAAGTCGCCGCCTGCGGTACTTCAATGGCCTGCCATTGCGCGTCACCGGCGAAGACTTCGGCGTATTCCTTGTGGAACATGGCCGTGTCGACCTTGGCCACGGCGTCGGCGATTTCCTGCTGGCTGGGCCAGATATCGCGCAGGTAGACGGGCTTGCCGTCGTTGCCCGTCCCCAGCGCATCCTGGGTCAGGTCGACGCGCACGCTGCCGGCCAGTGCGTAGGCCACCACCAGCGGAGGCGAGGCCAGCCAGTTGGTCTTGACCAGCGGGTGCACGCGGCCTTCGAAGTTGCGGTTGCCCGAGAGGACCGACGCGACCGTGAGGTCGGCGCTGGCGATGGCTTTTTCGATGGCTTCGTCCAATGGCCCTGAGTTGCCGATGCAAGTGGTGCAGCCGTAGCCGACCAGGTCGAAGCCAAGCTGGTCAAGGTAGGGGGTGAGCCCTGCAGCCTGGTAATAATCGGTCACCACCTTGGAGCCGGGAGCCAGCGAACTCTTGACGCAGGGCTTGCGTTGCAGGCCTTTTTCCAGGGCCTTTTTCGCCAACAGGCCGGCTGCCATCATCACGCTGGGGTTGGACGTGTTGGTGCACGAGGTAATCGCGGCGATGACCACAGCGCCGTCGCGCAGGGTGTAGGTCTGCCCTTCATGGCTGTAGGTGATTTCGCCGGCCTGATCGGCGTTGCCGACCGCCACCCCGCCACCCCCTTCACTTTCCAGGCGCCCAACCTCTTTGGCCAGCGGTTTGGGTTGCAGTTCGATGAAGTGATCGAAGGCCTGGCTTACCTGCCCCAGGGCAACCCTGTCCTGGGGCCGCTTGGGCCCGGCCAGGCTGGCCTCGACGTCATGCATGTCCAGGGCCAGCGTGTCGCTGAACAGCGGTTCCTGCCCTGGCAGGCGCCACAGGCCCTGTGCCTTGCAATACTGTTCGACCAGTTGCACGGATTCGCTTGGGCGGCCGGACAGCCGCAAGTAGTCGAGGGTGACCTCATCGACCGGGAAGAAGCCACAGGTCGCGCCATATTCCGGTGCCATGTTGGCGATGGTCGCACGGTCGGCCAACGGCAGGTCGGCCAGGCCGTCGCCGTAGAACTCGACGAATTTACCCACGACGCCTTTCTTGCGCAGCATCTGCGTCACGGTCAGCACCAGGTCGGTGGCGGTGATGCCTTCGCGCAGCTTGCCGGTGAGCTTGAAGCCGATCACTTCGGGGATCAGCATCGACACCGGCTGGCCGAGCATGGCCGCTTCCGCCTCGATGCCGCCGACGCCCCAGCCGAGTACGCCAAGGCCGTTGATCATGGTGGTGTGCGAGTCGGTGCCCACCAGCGTGTCGGGGAAGGCATAGGTGCGGCCATCGTCGTCGCGGGTCCATACCGTGCGCCCGAGGTATTCCAGGTTGACCTGGTGGCAGATGCCAGTGCCCGGCGGTACCACGCGGAAGTTGTCGAATGCGCTCTGGCCCCAGCGCAGGAAGGCATAACGCTCGCCGTTGCGCTGCATTTCGATGTCGACGTTCTGGGTGAAGGCCTGTGGCGTGGCGTAGCGGTCGACCATCACCGAGTGGTCGATCACCAGGTCCACCGGCGACAGCGGGTTGATCCGCTGCGGATCACCGCCGGCCTTGGCCATGGCGGCGCGCATGGCAGCCAGGTCGACGACCGCTGGCACGCCCGTGAAGTCCTGCATCAGCACCCGCGCCGGGCGGTACTGGATTTCGCGGTCGGAGCGACGTTCCTGCAGCCAGCCGGCGAGGGCGCGCAGGTCATCGGTGCCGACGGTCTTGCCGTCTTCCCAGCGCAGCAGGTTTTCCAGCAGCACCTTGAGCGACATCGGCAGGCGCTGCAGGTCGCCCAGCTGCCGGCCGGCTTCGGCGAGGCTGTAGTAGTGGTAGGTGCGGTCAGCCACCTGGAGGGTCTTGAGGGTATTCAGGCTATCGAGCGAGGGCATTGCCAACTCCTTGTGCGGCGGGGCCCGGCACGGCTGGATGGCCGGTGCCACCGCTGTTTCGGCCCGCACGGCACGGGCCTGGCTGAAGGGTCAGGTTAGCTCTGTTTGCTGCCCCTGACTCTTTTCTGGACCGGCGGGGCATGTCGCAGGTTCCGATCTTCCTTTATCATCGCCGCCCTGCCGGCGCCCGTGGTGCGTCAGCCGTAGTGGAGTGAGAGATGAATACCCTGTTCATGCATTGCCGGCCCGGTTTCGAGGGTGAGGTCTGCGCCGAGATCAGCGAACACGCCGCCCAGCTGGGTGTGGCCGGTTATGCCAAGGGCAAGCCGCAGAGCGCTTGTGCCGAGTTCGTCTGCGCCGAGGCCGAAGGTGCCGAACGCCTGATGGCACAGCTGCGCTTTGCGCAACTGATCTTCCCGCGCCAGTGGGCGCGAGGCACGTATATCGAACTGCCGGAAACCGACCGCATCAGCGTGCTGTTGGCGCATCTGGCCGGGCAGCCGGTTTTCGGTAGCCTGTGGCTGGAAGTGCTGGACAGCAACGAAGGCAAGGAGCTGTCGACCTTCTGCCGCAAGTTCGAAGTACCGCTGCGCAAGGCCCTGGAAAAGGCCGGTCGCCTGGTGGACAACGCCAGCCTGCCGCGTCTGCTGCTGACCTTCATCAGCGGCCGGCGGGTGTTCGTCGGCGTGGCCGAGGCGAACAACAGCGCGTTATGGCCGATGGGCATCCCGCGGCTGAAGTTTCCGCGTGAGGCGCCGAGCCGTTCGACCCTCAAGCTGGAAGAGGCGTGGCACCAGTTCATTCCGCGTGAGCAGTGGGATGAGCGCCTTGGTGACGACATGAAGGGCGTCGACCTGGGCGCTTCGCCTGGCGGCTGGACTTACCAGTTGGTGCGTCGCGGCATGCTGGTCACGGCCATCGACAATGGGCCGATGGCCGAAAGCCTGATGGAGACTGGGCTGGTAGAGCACCTGATGGCGGACGGTTTCACCTGGCAGCCAAAGCATCCGGTGGACTGGATGGTCTGCGACATCGTGGAGAAGCCGGCGCGGACCACCTCGCTGATCGAGACGTGGTTGGGGGAGGGGCTGTGCCGTGAGGCGGTGGTCAACCTGAAGTTGCCGATGAAGCAGCGCTATGCCGAGGTGCGTCGGTTGCTGGACCGTATGGAGGCGACGTTCAAGGCGCGCAAGGTCAAGGTGTCGATTGCCTGCAAGCAGCTGTATCACGACCGTGAGGAAGTGACTTGCCACCTGCGCAGGCTGGACCTGAAACCGCGTTGAGGTGTCAGGTGCGTGCCTTAGACATGGCCACGTTGCAACAAACTGTAGGAGCGGATTTATCCGCGATGCGCCGCGCGGGCGGCGCTCGATCTCAACGCCCGCGCACCACTCAAGGCATGCACCAGCGCCCACCTCTTGGTCAGCACATTCAGATGCGCCACAATAACGATCATTTGCGGAGCCCCCCATGACCGATTTCACCCCCGATGCCATTCTCGACGCCACCGGCCTGAACTGCCCGGAGCCGGTGATGATGCTGCACCAGCACGTACGGAACCTGGCCGCCGGCGGCCTGCTCAAGGTCATCGCCACCGACCCGTCGACCCGCCGCGACATCCCCAAGTTCTGCAACTTCCTCGGCCACGAATTGCTCGGGCAGCAGGAAGAAGCCGGCACCTACCTGTACTGGATCCGCAAGAAAGCCGACTGAACCGCGCTGGAACACACCTCGCGTAGCGCCTACACTGCGCTCCCCAGACAGGAGAGCGCCATGCTGATAGTTGCCGACGAGAATATCCCGCTGCTCGATGCCTTTTTCGCAGGCTTCGGCGAGATCCGCCGTTATCCCGGCCGCAGCCTAGACGCCGCCAGCGTCAGGGACGCCGATGTGCTGCTGGTGCGCTCGGTGACCAAGGTCGACCGGCAACTGCTCCAAGGCAGCAAGGTGCGCTTCGTCGGCACCTGCACCATTGGCACCGACCACCTGGACCTCGACTACTTTGCCGAGGCCGGTATTCACTGGAGCAGCGCGCCGGGCTGCAACGCCCGTGGCGTTGTCGATTACGTACTGGGTAGCCTGCTGACCCTGGCCGACCTGGACGGCGCGGTACTGGCGCAACGCACCTATGGGGTGGTCGGCGCCGGCGAAGTCGGTGGCCGCCTGGTGCGCCTGTTGCACGGCCTGGGCTGGAATGTGCTGGTCTGCGACCCGCTGCGCCAGGCCACCGAGGGCGGCGACTTCGTCAGCCTTGCGACCATCCTTGAGCAGTGCGACGTGATCAGCCTGCACACCCCATTGCAGCGCGGCGGTGAGTACCCAACCTGGCACCTGCTCGGTGCAGCCCAGCTGGCGCAACTGCGCCCCGGTGCCTGGCTGATCAACGCCAGCCGCGGGCCGGTGGTGGACAACGCAGCGCTGCGCGAGCTGCTGCTGGATCGCGAAGACGTGCACGCAGTGCTCGATGTCTGGGAAGGCGAGCCGCAGGTCGACCTGCAACTGGCAGACCTGTGCACCCTGGCCACGCCACATATAGCCGGTTATAGCCTGGATGGCCGCCAGCGTGGCACGGCGCAGATTTATCAGGCCCTGTGCCGCCACCTGGGCGAGGCCGAAAAGGTCCAGCTGGCCGACCTGCTGCCGCCTGCGCCGTTGGCGCAAATCGAGCTGGACGCCACTGCAGAGCCTGCCTGGGCCTTGGCGACGCTGTGCCGGGCGGTATATGACCCGCGACGTGACGATGCCGATTTCCGTCGCAGCTTGAGTGACGATGTGGCCGAGCAGCGGGCGGCGTTCGACCAGCTGCGCAAGCAGTATCCAGCGCGACGGGAGATCGAAGGGCTGGCGGTGCGCGTGCGGGGCGAAGCGCCGCAGCTGACGCAGATGGTCAATGCCCTGGGTGGCGTACTGGCCTGAGCACGGCCAACACACAAAAAACCCGGCATCAAGCCGGGTTTCAAAAAGTCCGCACTTCAGCCGTGGTGAAGTTTTTTCACGCGGCTGTCTTCCAGGTCCTTGCAGGCCTGCTGGATCATCTGCTCGGTGATCTCGATCTCGCGGCCCTGGGCGTCGATGATCGAACCACAGGCCTTGGGTTGTGGCTTGTTCTGCGGTTTCACAGTGTCGCTGCCGTGTTGCAAGCTCATTGAATATCTCCTCATCAGGTTCAGGCCCAGGTTAAACCTGCGCCGTGACTGGCCTGTTACAAAAGTTATCGTGTGCACCAAGGCCTGCACAGTCCAGCAGAAAGCGCAGCAAAGCTCCAGAGGCCCGTTAGAACGATGGGCTATAGGCACTGCCTGGGTGGATGAGTGGTAGTCTTCATATTCCTGCTTTCCTGGTTCATGTCATGCCCGATTCGGCTTCCTTTCGCCAACGCCGTGCCCTGCGCCTGGCCTGGCAGTTCATGCGTCCTTACCGTCGCCAGGCGCTGTTGGCCCTGCTGGCGCTCATCCTCACCGCCGGCATTACCCTGTCCATGGGCCAGGGTATCCGCCTGCTGGTCGACCAGGGTTTCATGACCCGTTCAGCACACCAGTTGAACCAGACCATCGGCCTGTTCCTGGTGCTGGTGCTGGCCCTGGCGACAGGCACGTTCAGCCGCTTCTATCTGGTGTCGTGGATCGGCGAGCGCTGCGTTGCCGACATCCGCCGCGCGGTCTTCGACCACCTGGTGGGTTTGCATCCGGGCTTTTTCGAAGACAACCGCAGCGCTGAGATCCAGTCGCGGCTGACTGCCGACACGACCTTGTTGCAGTCGGTCATCGGCTCGTCGCTGTCGATGTTCCTGCGCAATGCGCTGATGGTGATCGGTGGCGTGGTGCTGCTGTTCATTACCAACCCCAAGCTCACCAGCATCGTGGTGGTGGCATTGCCGCTGGTGCTGGCGCCGATCCTGTTGTTTGGCCGACGGGTGCGCAGCCTGTCGCGGCAGAGCCAGGACCGGGTGGCCGATGTAGGTAGCTATGTGGCAGAGACCCTGGGGCAGATCAAGACCGTGCAGGCGTACAACCACCAGGCACGCGACCGTGAGCTGTTCGCCGGTACGGTGGAGGCCGCGTTTGCCGTGGCCCGGCAACGTATTGCCCAACGTGCCTGGCTGATCACGCTGGTGATCGTGCTGGTGTTGGGGGCAGTGGGCGTGATGCTGTGGGTGGGCGGCATGGATGTGATCGCCGGGCGCATTTCTGCAGGCGAGTTGGCAGCGTTCGTGTTCTACAGCCTGATTGTCGGCAGTGCCGTTGGCACGCTCAGTGAGGTGATCGGCGAGCTGCAGCGCGCCGCAGGGGCCGCCGAGCGCATCGCCGAGCTGCTGGCGGCGAATAGCACGATCCTGGCCCCAGAGGCCCCCGTGACGCTGGCACAGCAGCGCGCCAGTGGACGCATCGAACTGCAGCATGTGACCTTTGCCTATCCCTCGCGACCCTCGGTGGCTGCCATCGACCGGCTCAGCCTGGCCATCGAACCCGGCCAGACCGTGGCGCTGGTGGGGCCGTCGGGGGCGGGTAAGTCAACATTGTTCGACCTGCTTTTGCGCTTCTACGACCCGCAACAGGGGCGTATCGTGCTCGACGGCCAACCCATCACGGCGCTGGCCCCGGACGACCTGCGCCGGCAGTTCGCCCTGGTGGCGCAGAACCCGTCGCTGTTCCGCGGCACGGTCGAGGCCAACATCCGCTACGGCCGGCCCGAGGCGACACTGGCCGAGGTCGAGGCGGCGGCCCATGGCGCCCATGCCGACGAGTTCATCCGGCAACTGCCGCAGGGTTACCAGACGCCGCTGGGCGAGGGCGGCGTCGGCCTTTCCGGTGGCCAGAAGCAACGCCTGGCAATCGCCCGGGCGCTGCTGGTGGATGCGCCGATCCTGCTGCTCGACGAAGCCACCAGCGCCCTCGATGCGCAAAGCGAACACTTGATCCAGCAGGCTTTGCCGCGCCTGATGGCCGGGCGTACCACGCTGGTCATCGCGCATCGCCTGGCCACGGTGCAGCATGCCGACCGCATCGCGGTGATCGACAAGGGGCGCATAGTCGCGGTCGGCACCCACCGGCAGCTGATCGAGCAAAGCCCGTTGTACGCTCGCCTGGCCGAGTTGCAGTTCACCACGGGCTAGGTGTCGTGTAGCTGTAACATTTCTGTAGCAATTGCTTGAGAGTATGGATCGCAACTGTTGCGTAAGTGCTCGACCTGGCTGCTATCGATTGATGGCAGCTTTTTTTTGGCCTGCGAACGAGGACAAGGATGTCTGTCGCGGCGCTGCAACGGCGCGCCGTTCCCTTATTCCTTGTTCCCGAGATCCGCGATGTTGCGTAAATCACTCCGAGTGCAAATTCTTACCCTGCTGGGCAGCAGCCTGGCGGCGATGCTGCTGATCGCCCTGGTGTGCTTCCAGTTCCTGTCCTCCAGCGTGCGAGGCTATGGCGAACTGGTGGACGGGCCGCTGCGGGCTTCGCAATTGATCGATGAAGCCAACCTGCAGTTCAAGATCCAGGTGCAAGAGTGGAAAAACGTGCTGCTGCGCGGCCGCCAACCTGCCGAGCTGGACAAGTACTGGCAGCAGTTCCAGGCCCGTGAGCAGCAGGTTCAGCAACTGCTCGGGCAACTGATCGACAGCAGCGAGGAAGAGCTGAAGGCACCGCTGCAGCAGTTGCGTGATAGCCATCGCCAGCTCGGCCAGGCCTACGCACAAGGGCGTCAGGCCTTTCTGGCGGCCGGGGGGGACCCGGTAGCCGGTGACCAGGCGGTGAAAGGGGTCGACCGGGCGGCCAGTGAGCAGATGAGCGCGCTGGTCGAGCAGTTGCGCGCCGAGGCCCGTGACCGCGCCGCCCAGATCAATGCCAGTGCCGAGCGTACCGTGTGGCTGGGCGTGTTGGTAATGCTGGGGTCGGCGTTACTGGTCGGCCTGCTCAGCCTGTGGCTGCTCAACCGCAGCCTGATCGAGCCGATCCGCCAACTGATCGAATACGTGGCGCAACTCAGCCAGGGCCACTTCGCCGCCCGCGTTGACAGCCGTCGCGAAGACGAACTGGGCCGCCTGGCGCGTGCTGCCAATACCCTGCGCGACTTCCTCGCCGACACCGTTGGCCGCCTCAAGGACAATGCCCAGGAGCTGGAGGGCGCCAGTGGCCAGCTGCGCACCATTGCCGGTGACATGGCCCGTGGCACCCACGACCAGTTCCAACGCACCGATCAGGTAGCCACCGCCATGCACGAGATGTCTGCCACCGCCCAGGAAGTGGCGCGCCACGCAGCGGATGCTGCACGGGCCGCCGACGAGGCCGACCACAGCGCCCAGGCCGGCGAACAAGTGATGCAGCAGACCATCGACACCATTGGTGTGGTCAATCGCGAGATCGCCGGTACCGCCGCCGTCATCCGCAATCTGGAGAACGACAGCTCACGCATCGGCAAAGTGCTCGAGGTGATCCGTGGCATCGCCGAACAGACCAACCTGCTGGCGCTCAATGCCGCCATCGAGGCGGCCCGCGCGGGCGAGGCCGGGCGTGGCTTTGCCGTGGTCGCCGACGAGGTGCGCAGCCTGGCCCAGCGTACTGCGGCGTCGATTGCCGAAATTCACCAGATCATCGAAGCCGTGCAGTCGGGTGCGGTCGAGGCGGTCAAGGCCATCGAAAGCGGTCAGCAACGCAGCGAGGAGGGTGCCGAGCAGGTGCAGCAGGCCGGGCAGATGCTGCAGCGCATCACCTTGGCGGTAGAGGCGATCCGCGACATGAACCGGCAGATCGCCACGGCGGCCGAGGAGCAGACCAGCGTGGCCGAGGATATTTCGCGCAACCTCATCGAGATCACCCGGATTGCCACCGCCAACCAAGAGGCTGTGCAACATACCGAGCAGGCGGGGCAACGCCTGCATGGGTTGTCGGGGCAGCTGGGCGAGGTCACTTCGCGCCTGACCGCCTGATGGTCGCCGGGGGACGAAGCGCCCCCGGCGGCAACCCGCCCTGTGCCGGTGCAGGCGGAACAGGCGCTTTCAACGCGCAACAAAAAGCCCGCGCGAGGCGGGCTGTTTGTCGAGGATCTGGTCGGAGAGACAGGATTCGAACCTGCGGCCTTCTCGTCCCGAACGAGACGCGCTACCTGGCTGCGCTACACTCCGATGAACAAAATCCTACTGCATAGCATTTTGGGGTGCAAGCCCTTGTAGTTTAAAGGGCTTATGCCCAAAACAGCGCGTGGATCAGAGTTCCTTGACGGTACGGATCTGGTCCTTGTTCAGGCGCGTGCGCTTGCCGTCGAGCTGTTCGAATTCGTAGAAACCGGAGTCCTCGTCAAAGGAAGGGGTATCCACTGCCTGGATTTCACGGCCGTCGTTCAGGGTGATCACGGTCGGCGATGCACAGCCGGCGAGGGCGCCAAGGCCCAGGGCGAGCAAGAAGGCGGGAAGGGTCCGTTGAATCATCGTGTTTCTCCAGTGCGATGGTGCAAGATGACTTTATGACGCAGGGCGTCCACGCAAGTTCCTTTTACATTCCAGCATAGCGACAAGCCAG
>Ga0153918_1000711_pt1 | contig 14805 bp, 10 predicted proteins | sample TSFL002MetaG_FD_104687 | JGI IMG/M metagenome (GOLD analysis project Ga0153918, IMG submission 104687) | Attine ant fungus gardens microbial communities from Florida, USA - TSFL002 MetaG | ecosystem: Host-associated > Fungi > Mycelium > Unclassified | place: USA: Florida, Paynes Creek Historic... | reverse complement strand
TGGACGCGGACATCATGCTGGAGGAGCTGCCGCTCTACGAATGGTTGCTCGAGCCCCTGCGCGGCATAGGAAAACGCTTGTGAGCCTTTACCATTCCCTGAGCTTCGGCATCGGCCGCAAGCTGCCTGTGATGCTGCAGGTCGAGGCCGCCGAATGTGGCCAGGCCTGCCTGGCAATGGTTGCCGCCTATCACGGCCAGGTACACGACATGCAGGGCCTGCGCCAGAAGCTCGCGCCTTCCATGAAGGGGGCCACGCTCAAGCAGCTGATGGCCATGGCCGGCCACCTGGGCCTGGCCACGCGACCGCTGCGTCTGGAGCTGGAGGCCCTGCCGCAATTGCGTCTGCCGTGCATACTGCACTGGGAATTCAATCACTTCGTGGTGCTCAAGGAGGTCGGCCCGCGTGGCGTGGTCATCCATGACCCGGCGCGCGGGGTGTGCAAGCTTGGCCTCGAAGAGGTCTCCAGGGCCTTCACTGGCGTCGCCCTGGAGCTATGGCCGCTTAGCGATTTCCAGCCGGGCGAGGTGAAGACGCGGCTGTCCCTGCGGCGCTTGCTGGGCAAGGTCGAGGGATTTGGCGGCGTATTCGCCCAGGTACTGGCGCTGGGCCTGGCGTTGGAGCTGTGCACGGTGCTGGCGCCGTTCTTCATGCAGACGGTGATCGACAAAGTGCTGGTCAGCGCCGATCGCGACCTGCTGGCGGTGCTGGCCATCGGCTTCGGCCTGATGCTGCTGGCCCAGCAGGTGCTGTCGCTGGGGCGTTCGTGGGCCTTGATGTACCTGGGTACGCTGCTTGGCAGCCAGTGGCAGATCAATGTCTTCAACCACCTGGTGCGCCTGCCGGTGGCGTTCTTCGAGCGGCGCCATCTGGGCGATATCATTTCTCGCTTCGGTTCGCTCAAGGCGATCCAGCGCACCCTCACCACTTCGTTCATCGAAGCTCTGCTCGATGGCCTGATGACCGTGGTCACGCTGGCCCTGATGTTTCTCTACAGCCCGCCCTTGGCGTTCATTGCGGTGTTTGCCATGCTGCTCTACGGGTTGGCGCGCTGGGCCTGGTTCGGGCCGCTGCGACGGGCCAGCGAAGATGAACTGGTGCATGCGGCCAGGCAGCAGAGCCATTTTCTCGAAACCATGCGCGGCGTGCGCACGCTGAAGCTGTTCGCTCATCAGGAGCAGCGTGCGGCGACCTGGAGTGGCCTGCTGATCGACGAGATCAATGCCGGGTTGCGCCCGCAGAAGCTGCAACTGCTGTACCGCGCCTTCAACGGTTTGCTGTTCGGCCTGGTGACCCTGCTGGTGATCTGGCTGGGCGCCCGGCAGGTGATGGACGGTGCGTTCAGCGCCGGCATGCTGATCGCCTTCAGTGCCTATAAGGACCAGTTCAACAGCCGCGTGTCCGGGCTGATCGACAAGCTGGTCGACGTGGTGATGCTGCGCCTGCATGGTGAGCGCCTGTCGGACATTGTGCTGGAGGCCGCCGAACCGCAGTCGCCGGCATTGCCGGAGGCAGACCCAGGGCCGGTGCCGCGCCTGGAAGTGCGTCAGCTCAGGTTCCGCTATAACGCCTACGAGCCGTGGGTATTGGACGGTGTTTCGCTGGTCATCGAACCGGGCGAGTCGCTGGCCATCGTCGGCCCTTCAGGCTGCGGCAAAAGTACGTTGCTGAACGTGATGCTGGGCATCCTCGCACCGGTGGAAGGGCAGGTACTGCTCGATGGCGAGCCCATCGACGCCCGCTCGATAGGCCGGCTGCGCCGGATCAGCGCCACGGTGCTGCAGGACGATGTGCTGTTCGCCGGCTCGATCGCCGACAACATCAGCTTCTTCGCCACTGACGCCGACCCGGCCTGGATCGAACAGTGTGCACGCCTGGCTGCCGTGCATGACGACATCGCGCGCATGCCGATGGCCTACAACACGCTGGTCGGCGACATGGGCGCGGTGCTCTCAGGCGGGCAGAAGCAGCGCATCCTGCTGGCCCGCGCACTGTATCGGCGCCCGAAGCTACTGTTCCTCGACGAAGCCACCAGCCACCTGGACATCCAGCGCGAGGCGGCAGTCAACCAGGCGCTGGAAGCGCTGCACATAACCCGCGTGATCGTCGCCCATCGGCCGGATACCATCCGCTCGGCCCAGCGGGTGGTGGCGCTGCTCGACGGGCGGCTGACGAGCGCATCATGAAGCGCCGCGCAATGCTGGCCATGCTGCTTTGCCTGTGCGGCCTTCAGGGTCAGGCCGCGCAGCCCTTGCAAGCCTGCCCCGGGCCATGGCCTGCCGACCAGCCGCTGTCCTTGTCCCGCGCCGTGGCCATGGCCTTGTGCGCCGACCCCGAGCTGCAGGCCGCCTGGCGAACGGAGTTGAGCAGCCAGGCGAGCATGGAGGCCGAACGCTCGGCCTACTGGCCGACCTTGCAGGGGCAGGCGAACAGTGGCCGGGCCAACCGCAAAACGCGCTATGACGGTTTTCCCGAAGCCAACTCCAGCCTCGATGCCCGGACCAGCGGCTATGGGCTGAGCCTCAACTGGGTGCTGTACGACTTCGGCCTGCGCGACGCCAGGGTGGAAAGCGCCCGCCAGTTGCTCAATGCAGCCAGCAGCAGCCGGGTGGAAAAGATCCAGCAGGTGGTACTCGGCACCAGCAAGGCGTTCTACCAGGTGCAGGCCAGCAGCGCCTTGCTCGAGGCCCGGCGCAGTATCGAGGCGCTGGCGGCCGACAGCTTGCGGGTGACCACCGCCAAGCACCAGGCCGGGGCAGGGGAGCGCGCTGATCGCTTGCAGGCACAGACCACCTTCGAGCAGGCGCGGTTGGAGCGGGTGTTGGCCGAAGGTGACCTGGCCATTGCCAACGGTGCGCTGGCCAGCGCCTTGAACCTGTCGCCTTCCGCGCCGCTGCGCCTGGAAGCACTGGACGAGCCGCAAGGGCAGGAAGCGCGCTTCATGCAAGGTGTCGATGCGTTGATGGAGCAGGCCCGGCAGACCCACCCGTCAGTGGACAGCGCTCGCGCCCAATGGGCCTCCAGCCTGGCCAAGGCCGAAGCGGAGCGGGCCCAGGGGCGGCCGACGATCTCGCTGTACAGCGACTACCGGCATGAGGATACCCCGGTCGAACAGGTGGCCTCGCGGCAGCAGATTGAAACCTGGACCGTGGGCGTGCAGGTCAGCGTGCCGATCTTCGATGGCTTCCTGGCCCGCCGCCGGGCGCGGGCTGCCGAGGCGGAAGCGGCGGCGCGGGAGCAGGACCTGTACGGTGCGCAGCGGGCCATCGCCCTGAGTGTCTGGCGCAGCCGCCAGTCGCTGGAGGCGCGTACCCAGGCGCTGGTCATCAGTCGTCGGCTGGTCGCCAGTGCCCGTCAGTCGCACCGGGTGGCGCTGGGGCGGTACAAGGCCGGAGTCGGCAGCATCATCGAGCTGCTGAATGCCCAGAACGATTTGGCCAACGCCCAGCAACGGCGGGTCGCGTCAGTGGTCGACTGGTACACCGCGCGCCTGCAACTGGCGGCTGACCTCGGCCAGCTGGACGGCCGCGAGTACTGACGCGAGGGAGTTATTCCGCCCAGGCCGGGTCGCCGGTGAACACCACGGTGATCCAGCGATCCGGGCCTTCGCCGCCGACGGCCTCGCCGACTTCATCACGCAAGGCATCCCACTCGGCGATCGAGCGCGGCGGCATGTCTGCCGGCACGATGAAATAGAGTTCAATTTCGCGTGAGCGCCCGACCTTGGCCACGTAGGCCTTGTAGGACTTCAAGCCGTGCCTGGCGACGAACTGTCGGGCGACGGTGTCGACATGCAGCTTGAGGTCGCCCGGTGTCACCAGGAAAATCTCTGACAGCGCCTGACGCACCACCGACAGCGGCAGCGGAATGATCACCAGGCAGACCAGTGCCAGTACCGCCGGGTCGATGTACGGCGATACCCACTCCCATTGCGTGCCCTGCACGGCGTAGCCGAAGCAGAAGGCAATCAACAGGGCGGCGGTGATGCTGGCCGACATCACCCAGCCTTTGACGTCCATGCGCACGAAGTCTGACTTCAGCTTGCGGTTGGCGCGATGCTCGACCACGGCGATGGTCGCGCAGGCGACCACGGTCAGCAGCGCATAGACCATGGCGATGCCGAACTCCAAGTGGCGGCCGCCTTGCAGCAGGCTGCTGACAGCGTTGATCAGCGCGTAGATGGCGACGCCGCTGAGCAAGATGCCATTGAGTGCCAGGACCATCGGCTCCAGGTGCCAGAAGCCCATGGTGAAGCGCTCGCGCAGCTTGCGCGAGAGTTGCAGGCTGGTGGCGTGCGAGGTGATCAGTTTGACCACCACCAGCGACAGGCCGCTCATGCTGGCGTCGACCAGCGAATAGACGCCGTCGAAGACGATCGAGAAAGAGCCGGAGGCCAGGCCGAAGCCGATACCGATGGTGGCGATGAACAAGGTAACGGCGATCGAGGTGCGTAACAGGCCCTGTTCGCTGGTGATATCGAAGAAGGAAGAACGGGTTGCGGTTTGCATGTGTTGTGCTCGGTAAGTAGCGATGTTTCTATGTTGGCTGTGCCGGCCTCTTCACGGGTGAACCCGCTCCCACAGGGATATCACGAGTCTTGAGCGCTGCGCTGTACCCGCGAATAGGCCCTTACAGGCTAGACGCGAAACTGTTCCATCAATGCCTGCTGTTGATTTGCCAGTCGATTGAGCGCCTGGCTGATGCGTGCCGATTCATCCGCCTGGCCCGACAGCGATTCGGTCACGTCGCGGATCCCGGCCACATTGCGGTTCACTTCCTCGGCCACCGCGCTCTGCTCCTCGGCCGCCGAGGCAATCTGCAGGTTCATGTCGCTGATCACCGCCACGGCCTCGCCGATGCGCTCCAGCGCGGGCAGCGCCTGCTCCATGCGCGTGGCGCTGGCCTGGGCCTGGCGCTGGCCTTCATGCATGGCGCCAACCACGTCCTGGGTGCCTTGCTGTAGCCCTTCGATCACTTGGCGAATCTCTTCGACCGACACCTGGGTGCGCTGTGCCAGGCTGCGCACTTCATCGGCGACCACGGCAAAGCCACGCCCGGCCTCGCCTGCGCGAGCGGCTTCGATGGCGGCGTTGAGGGCCAGCAGGTTGGTCTGCTCTGCAATTGCGCGGATCACCTCAAGCACCGAGCCGATCTGCTCGCTGCGCTGCTCCAGCGCTCGGGCCTCGCCCATGGCGGCGTCCATGCCGGTGGCCAGCTGGTCGATGGTCTGGCGGGTGCTGGCGATCAACTGCAAGCCTTCACGGCTGGCCTGATCGGCGCCGCGTGCTGCCTGGGCGGCCTGGGCCGCGTTGTGGGCGACATCCTGGGCGGTGGCGCTCATTTCGTTGGCGGCGGTGGCGACCTGTTCGATTTCCCGCTGCTGTTGCTGCATGCCATTGCTGGTCTGGCTGGCGATAGCGGCGGATTGGTCGGCGGTGCCGCGGGCTTCGAGCAGCGAGCCTTTGACCTGGGCGATCACCGGCTGCAGCTTGTCGAGGAAGCGGTTGAACCAACCTGTCAGCTGGCCCAGTTCGTCCTGACGGGCGTAGTCCAGGCGGCGGGTCAGGTCGCCTTCGCCACTGGCGATGTCTTTCAGCCGGGCGGCCACGGCGAGGATCGGCCGGGTCACGCCCCGCGCCGTCAGCCAGACCAACAGCAGGCCAATGATGGCGGCGCCCAGGCCGATCAGCAGGCTGGTCAGGTTGGCGCTCTGGTTATGGGCGTCCAGGCGCTGGTTGAGGGCCAGGGCCGGCGCTTGCAGCACCGCCTCAGGCAGTTCCAGTTGCACCTGCCACGGGGTAGCGTCGGGGATCGGCGCGAACGGCCGGGTGACGCGCAGCAGGCCCTGATCCACTTCCTTGTCCAGCGGCTGGCCCAGCTTGCTGGCGTCACGGCTATGCCCGGCGAGCAGGCCGGCAGCGCTGACGATGCTGACCTGGCCCTGGCCATCGAACAGCTCCTGGCGGCCATCCAGGCTCAGTTGCTGGAGGTTGTCCAGGCCGATGTCCAGGCCGACCACGCCCACCACCTTGCCATTTTCCAGCAATGGCAGGGCGATGCTGGTCATCAGCACCTGGTGGCCGTTGACCTCGTCGAGGTAGGGCTCAAGCACGCAGGCCCGGGTGGTTTCCTGCGGGCAGGTCAGCCAGCGGTTCTTGGCCAGGCCATTGGTGCCGGGGCTGTTGTCGCCCAGCATGGACTCGGGCATCGCTTCCAGTTCCAAGGTGCCAGGGCGGGGTTGCGACCAGTACAGCGAGAAACGTCCGCTTTCGTTGCTGCCGCTGGCCTCCTGGCCGATGAACTGGTGATCCAGGTGGTCCAGCGCATTGGGCTGGAACACCAGGTACAGGCCGATCACGTCCGGGTTGCCGGCCAGGCTGGCGTGGGCCTGGCGGGTCAGCTCGGTGCGCAGGTCGCTGCCACCCCGGGCCTTGAGCACCTGCACCAGGCGAGCGAAGCCGTTACCGTACTGGTAGGCGTCCATGAAGTAGCGCTGGATGCGCAGCGCCTGGGTTTCGGCGTGGGCCTGCAGGCGCAGGCGCGCACTGTGTTCGAGCATTTCGGTGTTGGCCTGGTTGACCAGCGCTGCGCTGCGCCGCGACTGGGTCAGTGAGCTGGCGACCAGCAAGGCGACGATGACCAGCAGGCACAGGCCGGCGAGCAGGGTGATTTTCCACTGGATGGACAGGCGACGCAGCAGCATGAGGACTTTCCTTATCGGGCAACAACAACGCCCGCGTTCAGGCGCGGGCGTTGTCGGTGGCTGGAGTCAATCAGCGACGTAGTTCGGTGGCGAGACCCGGAAGGCCTTGGTCAGCCAGGCCAGGTGCAGCAGTCCGGCCAGTGCCCAGAGGCCGCCGAAGATCAACGAATGCTCGTTGAGGTCGAGCCAGAGCTTGGCGATGATGCAGAAGCCGATGGTTGGCAGCACCAGGTACTTCATCTTGTTGGCCAGCCCCTGGCGATTGCCCTCGCGCAGGTAGCAGTGGCTGATCACCGACAGGTTGACGAAGCTGAACGCGACCAGGGCGCCGAAGTTGATGATCGAGGTGGCGGTGACCAGGTCGAAGAAGATGGCCGAGAGGGCGATCACGCCGACCACGGCGATGTTCACGATCGGCGTCTTGTAGCGCGGGTGCAGGCGGGCGAACACGCCGCTCGGGATCACATTGTCGCGGCCCATCACATACAGCAGGCGCGATACGCTGGTCTGCGAAGCCAGGCCCGAGGCGATGGTGTTGATCACCGTGCAGGCGATGAAAACCGACTGGAACAGCTTGCCACCGACATACAAGGCGATTTCCGGCAGTGCTGCTTCCGGGTCGTGGAAGCGTGCGTTGGTCGGGAAGTAGGCCTGCATGAAGTACGACACGGCGATGAACACCACGCCACCGATCAGGGCGGTGAGGAAGATCGCGCGCGGGATGACCTTGCCTGGCTCCTTGGTTTCTTCGGAGAGGCAGGTCACTGCGTCGAAGCCCAGGAACGAGAAGCACAGGATGGTTGCACCGGCAGCCAGGGCGCTGAGTTGCGTCTGCGAATCGGCGAACGGGATCAGGCTCCAGGTGCTCCCCAGCCCCTCGCCCTGACCCAGGCCGCGAATGCACAGGTAGATGAACACCGACATGATCATCAGCTGCACCACCACGAACAACAGGTTGAAGTGCGCGACCAGATTGATACTGCGCATGTTGATCAGGCTGATCAGGGTGACGAAGCCGGCCACCCACATCCACGCCGGCACCTCAGGGAACATCGCCGAAAGGTAGAGCTTGGCCAGCAGGGCGTTGACCATGGGCAGCAACAGGTAGTCCAGCAGCGAAGACCAGCCGACCAGGAAGCCCACGTGCGGGTTGATGGCGCGTTGGGTGTAGGTATAGGCGGAGCCGGACTGCGGGAACCGGCGCACCAGTGTGCCGTAGCTCACAGCGGTAAACAGAACGCCGGCCAGGGCCAGCAGATAGGCACTGGGAACGTGGCCGTTGGTAACGCCGGACACGATGCCGAACGTGTCGAACACGGTCATCGGCGTGAGGTACGCCAGACCGATGATGACCACGTGCCAGAGGCGCAGGGATTTACGGAATTGGCCGTTGCCGGTGGCGTTGTGGTCATGCTGCATGCTGGTGTGGCTCCATGTTGTTCACCTTTTTGTTTGGAGCAGAGATAGGCGCGGGCTAGGCGCCGACGTCAGGCTTGCAGTGCCTTGGCGAGGAGGTTGAAGCGTGCGGGCAGGGGCATCCGAGCATCATGACGGCGCGACTTTTTCTTCTTCGTGGATCGGGCGCTGAGCGAGGTGGTGAAAATAAAAAACGATTGGTAGGAAGGCGTCAAGTTAAACATGACAAGATGTTGCGAAATTGAAATATTTATCAGGTAAAGACCCTGAATGTTCGATTTTTGCGCGTTTTTTTGCGGTTTCGAGCGAGCTGAATGTTCGTAAAAATTAACGATTGTCGGACGTTTCCCAAAATCATCCTTTCTGCCTTGGAGCCGTCACCCGTCTGGCGCGGCAATGATATCCTTTTGCACCCCTCGCAGCCGATTGGCTGCGAATCTGCCCATATGGACATCGATCGGTTCTATTCATGAAGAAATCAGTAGGCATCCTTTGCGGCCTGGCCATCGCCATCGCCGTCGTGACCACCGCTGGCGCCTGGTACACCGGCAAGCAACTGCCGGGGGAGCTGGAAAACGCGGTCAGCCGCAGCAACGAACAGCTCAAGAAAGCCCTGGTCAACTATGGCGGCAGCATGACGGTTGAGCTGGTATCCCTCGATCAGCATTTGTTCAGCAGCACGGCGCAATATCGGCTCAAGGCCAAGGACATCAACCTCGGCCATGGCGAAGTGCTCAGCTTCGACCTGGGCATGACCGACCAGATCGAACACGGCCCGTTCCCGTGGTCGCGGGTCAAGGCGCTGCAACTGATGCCCGTGCTGGCCGCCAGCAACAGCAGCTTGCAGAAGGATGACCTGACTGCGCCGTGGTTCGCTGCGGCAGGCGAGCAATCGCCGATCCGCGCGCATACCAGCCTGGGCTTTGCTGGCAACGTCGACAGCAACATCACCGTGGCACCGCTCAAGCACACCGAGGCCAATGGCAGCAGCCTGGACTTCTCCGGCATGACCCTGGAGGTCAGCGGTGATCAGGAGGGCAAGGCGTCGAAGTTCCACGGCAGCGCGGATCGCTTCGAGATGAAGCTGGTCGGCGACGACCAGCCGCCGACCACCCTCGAACTTTCGGGCCTGAAGGTTGGCGGCAACCTCACGGCCAGCAAGCACGAGGCGGTATACGTCGGCGAGGTCGACATGCTCTTGGCGCAGGCCAAGGCGACCTTGGGTGACAAGCAGCAGGTGCTGGTGCTCAAGGGGCTCCAACAGACTGTCCAGCAGACGCTGGATGGCCCTGACACCGTGGCGGGTCGCGTGGATTATCGGGTGGCTGATATCACCTGGGATGGCCGTGCGGTGGGCAATGTGCAGATGGGCGTGAGCGTCAAGTCGCTCAATGCGCCGGCCTTGCAGTCGTTGTCGAAGTGGTACCAGGCCCACCTGCCGGAGTTCGAAGCGGCCCAGGCTGCCGGTCAACCGGTGCCGGAAATCCAGATGGACGAGGCGGAAAAAGCCCGGTTCCACGGCGACCTGCAACAGTTGCTGGCCTCCAAGCCCAAGCTGGCGATCGACAACCTGGCGTTGCGCACTGCCAATGGCGAGAGCCGCTTCGAACTGTCGATGGACTTTTCCAACCCGGCTTCGTTCGACCTGCCGCCGGACCAGCTGAGCAAGCAACTGATCACCGAAGTGAAGAGCAAGCTGACCTTGTCCAAGCCGATGATCGGCGACCTGGCGACCTTGCAGGCGCTGCTGGACGGGCAGACCGATGCCCAGGCGATTGCCATGCAGTCCGGCCAGGCCGGGGAGATGGTCGGCATGATGGCGCTGCAGAGCGGCCTGGCCACCGTGCAGGGCAACGATGTGGTGTCGAGCCTGCACTATGCCGATGGCATGGTCGATTTCAACGGCAAGAAGATGACCGTCGAAGCGTTCGCCATGTTGCTGGCGGCGCATTTTGCAGCCCTGCAACCGCAGGGTTGAGGGGTTGACCTGAACCGGCCGCTTCGCGGCTGAAGCCGCTCCTACAGGATCACCTCAGGCCAGAGACCTGCACAGTACCTGTGGGAGCGGCTTCAGCCGCGAAGAGGCCGGTTCAGGCACCACAAAAACCACTTTAGAATTCCCTTGATTGTCTGTAGCCTTCGGCGTCCGATAACAATCCGCGCCCGCAGAGGGCCGTGGCGGCGTGCATGCCGTCCGGCACCCTTGGCCGATCTGCCAGGGCCGGGTGATACACTCGATTTGACGCGCACGCGCGCCTGCAGGTCCAGCGATCATGACCCAGATTTCCGAACGCCTGTTGGTTCAGGCCCACCTTGACGCCAAGCAGCCCAATCCGCTGACCGCCGCGCAGGAGGCCGAATACCGTGCGGCCATCGCTGCCGAGCTGAAAGCCCAGAACGCGGTGCTGGTAGCCCACTATTACTGCGACCCGGTCATCCAGGCGCTGGCTGAAGAGACGGGCGGTTGCGTGTCCGACTCCCTGGAAATGGCCCGCTTCGGCAAGAACCACCCTGCCGAGACGGTGATCGTCGCGGGCGTGCGCTTCATGGGCGAAACCGCCAAGATTCTCACCCCGGAAAAACGCGTGTTGATGCCAACCCTGGAGGCCACCTGTTCGCTCGACCTGGGCTGCCCGGTCGAAGAGTTCTCGGCCTTCTGCGACCAGCATCCCGAGCGTACCGTGGTGGTTTATGCGAACACCTCTGCTGCGGTGAAGGCTCGGGCTGACTGGGTAGTGACCTCCAGCTGCGCGCTGGAGATCGTCGAAAGCCTGATGGATAACGGTGAGACCATTATCTGGGGCCCGGACCAGCACCTGGGCCGTTACATCCAGAAGCAGACCGGTGCCGACATGCTGCTGTGGGACGGCGCCTGCATCGTTCACGAAGAGTTCAAGTCGCGCCAGCTGGCCGACATGAAGGCGCTGTACCCGGATGCCGCCATCCTGGTACACCCGGAGTCGCCGGAAGCCGTCATCGAGCTGGCCGACGCGGTAGGCTCGACCAGTCAGCTGATCAAGGCCGCGCAAACCCTGCCGAACAAGACCTTTATCGTCGCCACTGACCGCGGCATCTTCTACAAGATGCAGCAGCTGTGCCCTGACAAGGAATTCGTCGAAGCGCCCACGGCCGGCAACGGCGCGGCCTGCCGCAGCTGCGCGCATTGCCCGTGGATGGCGATGAATACCCTGGAGCGGGTGCTGGATTGCCTGCGGCACGGGAGCAACGAGATCTTCGTTGACCCGGCGCTGGTGCCGAAGGCAATCAAGCCGCTGAACCGCATGCTCGACTTTACCCAGGCGGCTCGCCTGAAGCTCTCCGGTAACGCCTGACGCTAGACCGCGTCGCCTTCTTCGCGGGTAAACCCGCTCCAACAGGGGAATGCGATCCCTGTGGGGGCGGGTTTACCCGCGAAGAAGCCATCAGCGCCCCATCATCTCCTGAACCATGCGTTTCTGTTCCATGATCTCGCGCTGGCGCTGGTCGATCTGCGAAGCCAGCGGGAAGTTGCTGCCCGCCCGGCGCTTGGCGTAGTCCAGCTGCTGTACCGCCTGGTCGAAATCCCCCACCAGCGTGAAGTATTCGGCACGTGCGCGGTGCAAGCCGATGGTGTTGCCCGACAACCCGCGCACTTCCGCCATGTCGTACCAGACGTCCGGGTCATCCGGTCGGCTCTTGAGCAGGTCTTCCAGCACCTTCTCGGCCTCGGCCGGCTTGTTCTGCTTCACCAGCAGGTCGGCGCGTACCTGTTTCAGCGGGTAGTTGGCCGGGTACAGCCCCTGCATGCGCTCGGCACGTTGCTGTGCGTCGGCCAGGCGGTTGTTGGTGATATCCAGGTCGATCTGCGCCAGGTTGTAGGTAATGTCGTTAGGCGCTTTGGCCAGCAATGGCTTGAGGTTTTCTCGCGCTTCGTTGAGCTGGCCACCCTTGATCTGCGCCAGGGCCAGGCCATAGCGGGCGGCATCGAGTTTCGGGTCTTCGTCTAGCTGGGCGCGGAAGCGCTTGGCTGCCAGGCCTGGGGTGCCCTCGTAAGTGAGTGCCACGCGGGCGCGGATCAACTGGTAGCGTTGGCTGTCCTCGACGCCACCTTTGGGTGCCTGTTCGGCGCGGTTGCGCGTGTCGGCGATACGCGATTCGGTTACCGGGTGAGTCAACAGGAACTCTGGCGGCTTGGCATCGTAGCGGTACTGGCGCGCCAGGCGCTCGAACATGGTTGGCATGTTGCGCGGGTCGTAGCCGGCCCTTTCCAGGTTCTGGATGCCCACGCGGTCGGCTTCCTGCTCGTTCTGCCGCGAGAAGCGCCGTTGTTCCTGAAGAGCCGCCGCCTGGGTGCCGGCGATCATGCCGATGCCGGCATCACCGGCGCCGCCCGCCGCCAGCACGATGCCAGCCAGCAGGGCAGCCATCATCGGCAATTGCATGCGCTGCTGGGCCTCGACGCCGCGGGCGAAGTGGCGTTGCGACAAGTGCGCGAGTTCGTGCGCCAGTACCGAGGCATATTCGCCTTCGGTCTGGGCATTGAGGAACAAGCCGCCGTTGACGCCGACGATGCCGCCCGGCGCGGCAAAGGCGTTGAGTTCGCGGCTGTCGATGAGGATGAACTCCAGGCGCCGGTCCTGCAGTTGGCTGGTTTCGGCCAGGCGGTAGACGGTGGTTTCGACGTAGTCCTTGAGCTGTGGGTCGTTGAGCTGGTTGACCTGGCCGCGCAGCAGGCTCAGCCAGGCGCGGCCAAGGTCGTGCTCCTGCTTGGGTGAAACGATGGCGGAACTGGCGTCGCCCAGTGACGGCAGGTCGTCGGCGTGGCCGGGAAGGGCCATCAGGCAGGCCAGCGCCAGCAGGGTAGGGCGCAGTAGATTCATGCAGAAGCTCGCGTCGATGAAAAGCCTTACTGTAGCCGGGTCGCGCGGAGCCGACCAGTGGCGGTATGCTACCGAGCTTTCCCCAAGACTTTCTGCCTCGCCCTGGAGACGCACACGATGAGTGACCCCTTGACCTGCGACGCCGAACTCGACGCCAGCGGGCTGAACTGCCCGTTGCCGCTGCTCAAGGCGAAGATGGAACTCAATCGCCTGGCCAGCGGTGCGATCCTCAAAGTCGTCGCCACCGATGCAGGTTCGCAGCGCGACTTCCGCACTTTCGCCCAGCTTGCCGGTCATACCCTGCTGCAAGAAACGGCCGAGGCCGGTACCTATACCTACTGGCTCCGCAAGGCCTGAGCCAACCGAAGGATCGTCAATGTTCAAAGTGCTTCGCGACTGGATAGAGCGCTACTTCTCCGATGAGGAAGCGGTGGTGCTGGCGGTCCTGCTGTTCCTCGCCTTCACCGCAGTGCTCACCCTCGGCGGCATGCTGGCGCCCGTGCTGGCCGGTATGGTCCTGGCGTTCCTGATGCAGGGCCTGGTCAATGCCCTGGAGCGCATGCGGGTGCCGACCCGGTTCGCGGTGATGCTGGTGTTCGCCCTGTTCATGGGGGCGCTGGCGGTGTTCATGCTGGTGCTGGTGCCGCTGCTCTGGCATCAGCTGATCACGTTGTTCAACGAGTTGCCGGGGATGCTCGGCAAATGGCAGTCGCTGCTGCTACTGCTGCCAGAGCGTTATCCGCACCTGGTGTCGGACGAGCAGGTGTTGCATGCGATCGAGTCGGTGCGCGGCGAAATCGGCAAGTTCGGCCAATGGGCGCTGACCTTCTCGCTGTCGAGCCTGCCGCTGCTGGTCAACGCGATGATCTACCTGGTGCTGGTGCCGATCCTGGTGTTCTTCTTCCTCAAGGACCGCGAACTGATCGGGCGCTGGGTCAGTGGTTACCTGCCACGTCAGCGCACCCTGCTGAACCGCGTGGGTAGCGAGATGAACCGGCAGATCGCCAATTACATTCGCGGCAAGGGCATCGAAATCCTGATCTGCGGGATCGCCACCTACATTGCCTTCATCAGCCTGGGGCTCAATTACGCCGCGTTGCTGGCGCTGCTGGTGGGGTTGTCGGTGGTGGTGCCCTACGTGGGCGCGGTGGTCGTGACCGTGCCAGTGACGCTGATCGCGCTGTTCCAGTGGGGCTGGGGCGACCAGTTCATTTTCCTGATGACGGTGTACGCGATCATCCAGGCGCTGGATGGCAACGTGCTGGTGCCGCTGCTGTTCTCCGAGGCGGTGAGCCTGCACCCGGTGGCGATCATCTGCGCGGTGCTGCTGTTTGGCGGGCTGTGGGGCTTCTGGGGGATCTTCTTCGCGATCCCGCTGGCGACCTTGATCAAGGCCGTGCTGGATGCCTGGCCGCGGCAGGAACCGAGCGTTTCACCGATGCTCTAGGCGTTGTGTTGGCTTGTTCGCGGGTAAACCCGCTCGTACAGGTGCGGCGTCGCCCTTGAGGGCCATGCAGTTCCTGTGGGAGCGGTTTACCCGCGAAGAAGCCAAAGCCGATATCAAGCCTTGTTCAGGGCCTGGGCAGCGGCCAGCACGGCATCCACATGCCCGGGCACCTTCACGCCACGCCATTCCTGGCGCAGCACACCGTCCTTGTCGATCAGGAAGGTGCTGCGGTCGACGCCCAGGTATTCCTTGCCATAAAGCTTCTTCAGCTTGATCACGTCGAACAGTTGGCACAGGGCCTCGTCCTTGTCGCTGATCAGCTCGAACGGGAAGCCTTGCTTGGCCTTGAAGTTTTCATGCGACTTGATGCCGTCGCGCGAC
>Ga0153918_1000705_pt1 | contig 14875 bp, 7 predicted proteins | sample TSFL002MetaG_FD_104687 | JGI IMG/M metagenome (GOLD analysis project Ga0153918, IMG submission 104687) | Attine ant fungus gardens microbial communities from Florida, USA - TSFL002 MetaG | ecosystem: Host-associated > Fungi > Mycelium > Unclassified | place: USA: Florida, Paynes Creek Historic... | reverse complement strand
GTGTCGAGGTCCTGCACCGAGATCGCCCAGCTCCCGGATGCGTAGGCGGGCGAGTTCATGACCGCCAGCGCCTCGTCCGGCAGGCCCGCGACCGGCCCGATCGCGCCGCCCGAGCCGGGCGAGCCGGGCGAGCCGCCGGGCGAGGCCTGCGTCCCCGCGCAGCCCGCCACGGCCAGGGCCGCCGCGAGGCCCAGCGCGAGGGCGACCGCCGATCGTGCGCGGACCGCCGCCCGGGGCTCGGCGGACGGCGCACGCCGGGCATGCGGACGCGGATCGGACGGGTGCCTCATGCCCCCGATCGTCGCGCCGCGCACTCACACGCGTCTCACATGCGGCAGGCGGCCGGCGGCCGCCGTCGTGCACGGGCGGCTCCCGTGCACGGGCTGCTCCTGGGCAGCGCGCCCCGAGTCGGCGGCCGTCCGGTCGGCCGGTCGGCCGCGGCTCGTCGGCCGCCGAACCCGGGCCGCACAGCCGACCCGCGGCGAATAGTGCGCCGGCCCCGCCCAGCCGCCCGCGTTCGGCGACGACCCCTCTCAAGCCATCTCCATCCGGCCGGCCTGACCCGATCGGGACGCCGACTCCGGCCCCGGTTCCAGCTCCGACGCCGACTCCAAGTCGGCCGCCCGCGGCCCGCCGAACCCGGGCCGCACAGCCGATCAGCCCCGAATAGTGCGCCGGCCTCGCCCAGCCGCCCGCGTTCGGCGACGACCCTCCTCCGGCCGCCCGGGCCCGCATCCGGAGGGCACGCGGAGGAGCCGCCGGGGAGGCGCGAATCCGGCGGAGCCCGGCTCCCGGATGAGGCCCGAGGCGCCGAGCGGGAGGCGCGACTCAGGGCAGCGCCGCCTCCTCGAGCCGCTCCCCGGTCGCCCACTCCCGCTCGAAGTCGGCCGCCGGGAGCGCGGCGCGCGCCCGCGCGAGCTTCTCGGCCGTCGCGGCGTGGTGCGGCCACGTCCGGCCCAGCGCTCGCCGCCGGGCGGCCGAGGCCGCGTAGCAGCGAACGGCCTCGCGGAACCGCCCGGCGTCGACGAAGTGGCCGCCCCGCGCCTCGAGCGCGCCGGCGCTGTCCCGCACGCCCAGCCGCGCCTGCAGCCGCAGCTCCTCGGCCGTCCAGCGCAGTCCCGCCTCGCCGTCCGCGCCGGAGGATGCGACGATCGACGCGAGCACGCACGCCATGAGCGAGACGAGGTCGTTCTCCCCCGCGCCGCGCTCGACGACCACGCTCGACGAGGCGAGGGCCGCGGCCGGATCGGCCCGGAGGGTCTCGAATGCGGCGAGCATGTCGGCGCACAGCACGACGTCCGTCAGCCCGAACGCCTCGCCGAGGCGCCCCGCGCCGCTCGCCGCGCGATCGGAGAGCCCCTGGGCGTCGGCGACCCAGCACGTGATCGCGAGGTAGACCGCGAGCTCCCCGAGCGCCGTCCGCCAGGCCGGGTCGACGACGGCGACGAGCGCGGCCGAGTCGCGGGCGAGCAGCTCGAGCTCGGCGATCGCGCGCTCCACGGCATCCGTCTCGGGCCCGTCCAGCGAGCCCTTCGCCGCCGTGACGGCGCTGCGCGCGAGCCGTGCGGCGAGCCGCGCCACGGGCGTCGCCCGCGAGTCGCGGGCGTCGGCGGCCGCCTCGGCGAGCGCCGTGAGCCGGGCCGGATCGGAGGCCACGAGGCGGTCGAGCCAGTAGGGCACGAGCCGGCACAGCGCGAGCACGTCCTCGTCGTCGGCGCCGCCGCCGAGCGCCCGCTCGAGCGCCGCGGTCACCGCCCGCTGCTCGTCGTCGAGCCTCGCGTATCGGGCCGCCTGCCCGGCGCGGCCGAGCGAGGGACCGGCGCGCACGACCTCCCGCATCCACTCGACGAGACGGCGCTCGGCGTCGTCCCGTTCGCCGCGGGCCTCGAGCGCCTCGCTGGCGTGCGCGCGGATGACCGCGAGCTGCCGGAACCGCGACGGCCCGCCCGGCCGGGCAGGCCCCAGCGCCTCCAGGAGCGAGCTGCGGCTGAGCCCCGCGAGGGCGTGCGGCACGAGGTCGGCGCGCACGCCCTCGCCCGCCGACGCCGCCCGGGCGGCGTCGAGCGTGAACTCGCTGGGCAGCGCCGCCAGGCGCCGGTGCACGGCCTGCTCGATCGGGCTCAGCAGGGCGTGGCCGTGCTCGACCGCCTCCCGCACGGTCGACTCGCCCCGGTCCCCGGCGCTGCCGCGGCGCACGTGCGGGAGCGCCGGCGCCGCCGGGTCGTCGGCGAGCAGGCGCGCGATCTCGTCGAGCTGGAGCGCGGGGCTCAGCGCGGCGGCGAGCTCGAGCGTGAGCGGCAGGCCGTCGGCGGCGGCGCAGATGTCGGCGATCGCGCGCCGCTCGGCGGCCGTGTACCCGGGGAGCTCGTCGTCGCGCTCGAGCCGCTGCGCGAACAGCGCCGCCGCGTCGCTCGCGGCGAGCTCGGCGGGCGACGCTCCCGCGGGCGGCGGCAGCGGGCCCACGTGCACGACCGTCTCGCCGTCGAGGTCGAGCGGCCGGCGGCTCGTGGCCAGCACGCGCACGCCCGGGCAGGCGGGCTGGATGCGGTCCACGAGCGCCGCGGCGCCCGCCGCGACGTGCTCGCAGTTGTCGAGCACGAGCAGCGCCGACTCGCCCGTCAGCGCGGCGGCGACCCGGTCGGCCGGGTCGCCGCCGTCGTCGGGCAGGTCGAGCGCCGACTGCACGCGCGCGGCGACCTCGTCGGCGGCGACGAGGTCGGACAGGTCGACGAAGCGCACCCCGTCGGCGAAGCGGGCGCCGACGAGCGCGGCGACGGCGATCGCGAGGCGCGTCTTGCCGCACCCGACGACGCCCGTGATCGTCACCAGGGCGTGCGCGGCGAGGGCGCGTTCGAGCGCCTCGAGCTCGCGGGCCCGGCCGACGAGGGGGCTGCGGCGCACGGGCACGCGCGAGCGAGGGCTCCGCCCCGCGGCGGCCGGGTCCGCGCGGGGCGCCGGTCCGCCGGATTCGACGCGGCGGTGCTCGGCGTCGGCGAGCGCGTCGGCCGCGGCGCGCACCTCGGCGCCCGGCGCGACGCCGAGCTCGCGGCGGAAGAGCTCGACGCACTCGCGGACGGCGACGAACGCGGCGGCCGGGCGGCCGCAGCGGCGGAGCGCGACGACGCGACGCGCCCACAGCGGCTCGTCGAACGGCTCGTCGCGCAGCACCGCCTCGATCGCGGCGAGGGCGCGCGACGGCTCGCCCGTCGCGAGCAGCGCGTCGACGCGGATGCGCTCGAGCTCGAGCCGCTGCCGCGCGAGCGCGCCGCGCGCGGCCTCGAGATGGCGGGCGTCGGCGACCTGCTCGAAGGGGCGTCCGCGCCACAGCTCGAGCGCGGCCGTCGCGAGGGAGAGCCGCACGGCGGGTGGCAGGGCGGCGGCGGGGGCGGCGAGCGCCTCCGCCTGGCGCGCGAAGCGCCACGAGTCGACGGCCTCGACCGGCAGGTCGAGCCGGTACCCGTGCGCGGCGGTGCGCACGAGCGCCGACGCCTCGCGGGCCGCCCGGTCGGGCTCGAGCGCGCGCCGCAGCCGCCACACGAGCGTGTCGAGGGAGGCGCTCGCGCGCGCCGGCGCGTCGTCGCCCCACACGGCATCCACGAGCGCGTCGGCCGAGACCTCGACGGGGCCGCCCGCCGCGAGCGCCGCGAGGAGCGCCTCGAGCCGCCGGCCGGCGAGCGGCACGGCTCCTCGGCTCGTCTCGATCCGCAGGGGACCCAGATCTCGGATGCGCACGACCCGAGACTATGAGGCCGCGCCTCCGCTCCGCACGACTCGTGAGATCTCGGGCGAGACGGGCCGTTCTCGGCGTCCGCGGTCCCTCCCGCCGAGACGTGCGCGGAGCGTTCGTCCGAGAGGACCGGCGTGTGAGGCGCGCGTGAGGGGCTCGCGCGACAGTCGGGGCATGAACGGCGAGACGCGACCGGCCGACGGCACGGCATCCGGCGGAGACGACGAGGGGCGCGACGCCCGGTCCGGGCAGGATGCCGCCGGGCGCGACCCCGCCGGGGACGGCGCGGCGCGGCCTCCGGGCTCCCCCGTCCCCGCGGCGACCGACGTGCTCGTCGTCGGCGCCGGGCCGGTGGGCCTCATGACGGCGATCGAGCTGCGCCGCCGCGGCGTCGACGTCACGATCGTCGACGCGCGCGAGGAGATCCCGCCGTGGGCCAAGGCCATCGGCGTGCAGCCGCGCACGCTCGAGCACCTCGACCAGGCGGGCGTCGCGCGCGCCGCCCTCGACGAGGCGATCGCGCTGCGCGGGCAGCTCGTCTACGGCGATGGCGAGCTGCGCCGGCGGATCGAGCTCGAGCTCCCCGACGACGTGCCCTACCGCTTCGTCGCGATCCCGCAGTACGCGGTGGAGCACGTGCTCGAGCGGCGGCTGCGCGAGCTCGGCTCGAGGGTCGCGCGGGGCGTGCGCGCCGTCTCGATCGAGCCCGGCGACGAGGGCGTCGCGTGCGGCCTCGCGGCGAGCGGTCCGGCGGCGGCGAACGCGACCGGGGCCGCGGCCGCGGCGCTCGCGACGGGCGGCGTGCTCCGCGCGCGCTACGTCGTCGGCTGCGACGGCGCCCACAGCACCGTGCGCAAGGCGCTCGGCCTCGCCTTCGACGGCGATGCGTTCCCCGAGACGTACATGCTCGCCGATGTCGAGCTCGACTGGGGCCTCGCCCCCGGCTACGCCGTGCGCAGCTCGCGTCTCGTCGACGGGACGGAGGACGGGCTCGTGTGCATCCCGCTGCCCGGCACCGGGCGCTACCGGGTGTCGATGCTCGCGCCGGAACGGCTCGTCCCCGGCGCCGGCGGGAGCGCATCGGCGCGGGCCTCCGCGTCGACGTCCCCGTCGGCCTCGGCGCCCGCAGCCCCCTCTGCGTCCCCCGCCGCGTCCGCATCCGCGCCGACGCCCGCGCCGGCCGACGGCATCGCGCACGGCGTCGACGACACGGGCGCCGCGGCGCCCTCCCTCGCCGACGTCCAGGCCGTGCTCGACCGCCTCTCGCCCGTGCCGACGCGCGCGAGCGCCCTGCGCTGGTCGTCGGTCTTCCGCATCAGCCACCGCCTCGTCGAGCGCTACGCCGTGGGCCGGGTGCTCCTCGCCGGCGACGCCGCGCACATCCACCCGCCGACGGGAGCGCAGGGCATGAACACCGGACTGCAGGACGCCGTCGCCCTGGCCTGGCGGCTCGCGCTCGCCGTGCAGGACCGGGCCGCCGAGGGGCTGCTCGACTCCTACCACGCGGAACGGCATCCCATCGGCGAGGAGGTCGTCGGCCGCACGGTCCGCGCCGCCCGCACGGGCGGCGTCGGCGCGAGCGAGTCGGCGCTCCTGCGCGAGGCGCAGCTGCTCATCGACTACGCCGGCAGCCCGGTCGTGGCGGCCGACGCCCTGCCCGGATCGTTCGCGGGCGGCCCCGAGCCGGGGACGCGGGCGCCGGACGCACGCGGGCTGCGGCAGGATCCGGTGGCCGGCGCGATGCGGGTGCACGAGCTGCTCCGGCATCCGGGTCACACGCTGCTGCTGTGGGCGCACGACGCGGACGGGCTCGGCCGGGCTCGCGCGCTCGCCGCGCACGTCGCCGGCCGCTTCGGGGGCGACGTGCGCACGAACGTCGTGATCGCGCGCGAGGCGGCGTGCGACGACCTGTCCGGCATCCTCCTCCGCGACGCCGACGGCGAGTTCGCGGCGGCCTACGGGTTCGCCGGTCCCACGACGGGGCCGTCGACCGCACCGGATGCCGACTCGGCCGCGCCGGATGCCGACGCAGGCGCGACGACGGCGCCCGGCGCGGTCGGCGCCTGCCTGGTGCGCCCCGACGGCTACGTCGGCCTGCGCTCCCCCGCGCTCTCGCTCGACGAGCTCGACGCCTACTTCGCCCGCATCCTGCGCGCCTGAGCCGCCGCCGGCCGGCCCGCCCCACCCTCCCGCCCGACTCCGGACGACGCGCCGCAGCAGGCCCTGGTCTCGGCCTCATCGGCGCCGTCTCGCGGGGTCGGGCGGCGCAGCCCCGAGACGGCCGCGTGCTCAGCTCCGGCCGGCGGCCCGGGCGGTCGGCCCGGCCCCGGCAGCGCGCGGCACCGCGCCCGAGCGCCCGGCGACCACCTCGCCGAGCAGCCGCTCGAAGCCGGCGAGCCCGGGCGACGCCTCGATCTCGCGCGCCAGGCCCTGCGCCTTCGCCCGGTAGCCGGGCGTGCGGAGCACCTCGTCGACGGCATCCGCGATCGCCCGCTCGGTCGGATGCTGCGTGCGCAGGTTGATCCCCGCGCCCGACCACTCGACCCGGCGCCCCGTCTCGATCTTGTCCTCGGTCTCGCCCGCAGTCACGATGGGCACCCCGTGCGCGAGCGCGTAGTGCAGGCCCCCGTAGCCGCCGTTCGTGACGAACGCCGAGGTGCGCGGCATGAGCAGGTCGTAGGGCACGTACTCGGCGACGCGCGCGTTCGGCGGCAGCGGCCCGAGCGACGAGACGGGAGCGCCGCCGGTCGTGGCGACGACGAGCACGTCGCGGTCGGCCAGCGCACGCAGGGTCGGCGCGATGAGCTCGCCGAGGTCGAGGTTCGCGACCGTCCCCTGGGAGACGTGCACGACCCGCCGGCCGTCGAGGTCGCCCCACCACTCGGGCGGCGGGACGACGCGCGACGAGGCGCCCATGAACGGCCCCACGAACGACGCGTTGGCGGGCAGGTCGCTGCGCGGGTACTCGAACCCCGGCACGGTGAGCTGCGCGAAGCGGTCGGCGTTCGACGCCCAGTCCATGAAGTAGCCCTCCAGGCGACCGCCGACGAGCTCCCGCACGACGCGCTCGGCGCTGCGCTGGGGCCGGCGCAGCACGACGTGCCGCACGAGCCGGTTGAGCGCGGTGTTGCGGATGCGGCCGGCGAGGCCCGGTCGGGGCAGCAGGCCGAGCCCCATGGGCGCCGCGTCCCGGCTCGAGAACCCCATCGGCAGGATGCCGCACACGACGACCGGCGGATGCGGTCGCCGGTCGACCGTGACCACGGCGGCGCCGACGACGGCCTGCTCGGTGACGAGCACGTCGGTCGGCGCGGCCTCGAACGCCTCCCGGATCGCGCGGTACTGCCCGGCGGCCGGGGCGATGAAGACGCGCTCGACGGCGCGGCCGAGCGCGGCGATGCCCCCGCGGCCCGACTCCTCGGCGGCCGCGGTCAGGTGGTCGACCTGCCCGTCCGCTGGCCAGGGCAGGAACTCGGCGCCGGTGCGGGTCACGGGCTCGGCGAACCGGTCGCCGGCGAGGAACCGCACGCGGTGCCCGACGCTCGCCAGGTGGCGGGCGGCGGCGAGCATGGGGCCCATGTGGCCGTCAGCCGCGCTCGCGGTGATGAGGATGGAGAGCGGCATGATGCGCTCCTCTCGTGCATGAGGTGAAGGAGAAAGAAAGGGAAAGAGGTAGCGGACGCGGGCTCGCGGCCCTGATCGTCCGCCGGGGCCGCGAAGGCGCCCCCGGAGCAGCGGTCAGGCGGTCGTGCGCGCTCCCCCGGCCTCCGCCGCGGGCCCGGGGTCGGCCGCGAGCACGAGCCCCGCCGCCCCGTCGACCGTCACCACGTCGCCGTCGCGCAGCCGCGCGGTCGCGTCGCCCGTGGCGAGCACGGCGGGCAGACCGAACTCGCGCGCGATGATCGCCGGATGCGAGAGCATCCCGCCGGTGTCGGTCACGAGCGCGCCGATGCGCGAGAACACGACCGACCACGAGGGCGAGGTCACCGGGCAGACCAGCACGTCGCCCGCCCGGATGCGGTCGAGCTCCCCCTCGTCGCGGACCACGCGCACCGTGCCCGAGTACCGTCCCGCCGACGCGCCGAGGCCGCGGGCGAGCACGCCCTCCTCGTGCCGTCGGCCGACGGGAGCCGGCGGCGGCGCCATGCGCTCGCCCGCCCAGTCCTGCGCGCGCACGAGCGGCCGGATGGCCGCGGGCAGCGCCCACAGGGGCGGTCTCGCGGACGCCGCCGCGTCGCCGCGGACGTCCGGCGGCCGGACGCCGGGCGCTCGGGCCGCCGCGAGCGCCGCGCGGCGCTCCTCGATCCGCTCGCGGAGCACCCGGGTGACGCCCTCGTGCACGACCGACTCGACCTCGTCGACGCCTCGGGCCGCGTCGATCCGCAGCAGGAAGACGTCGTCGCGCGCATCCAGGTCGCCCGAGCGCGCGGCCCGGTCGCCGATCTCGAGCAGCACGGCGCGGGCGGCCGCGAACGGCTGGAAGATCGTGAAGAAGACGTTCTCCTCCTCGACGCCGTGCGCGAGCTGCGCCCGTGCCAGCACGGCGTCGAAGCGGGCGCGCTCGGCCCCCGTCAGACGCGAGCGGGCCTCGGCTTCGAGGGCCGAGCGAGCGGCCGCGAGGCGCGCGGCGGCGGCCTCGGGGTCGTAGCCCGACGCCGCCTGGTCGCGGACGGTCGCGAGCAGGAGCTCGGGCAGCTCGGCGAGGGTGGGGTCGGCGAGCTCGTAGCCGAGGGTGCGGCGCCCGTACCGGCGCACGTGCGCCTCGAAGGCGTCGGCGAAGCCGGCGTCGACGTCGCGCAGCCGCTCGACGGCCGCCCGGTCGGCGCGCTCGACGAGCGAGCGCAGCTCGGCGCCCCCGCTCCCGACGCGGGCGGTCAGCGCGGCGAGCGCCCGGGCCGGCTCCGTGGATGCGGTCGAGCAGCCGCCGACGAGCTCGAGCGCCCGCGCCTCGCTCCAGCCGAGCTCCCGCTCGCAGAGGTCGACGAGCTCGAACCGGGCGAGCTGATGGGCCGGGTGCAGCCGGAAGTGGCAGCGGATGCCCGCTTCGAGCAGCCGCCGGGCCGAGCGCCACCGCCCGGCGAGCGCGTCGGCGTCGAGCGCGGGGAGGTCGGCATCGCCGAGCTCGCGGGCACGGCGCTCGAAGCTCGGCCGGTCGACGTCGCGCCACTGCGCGAGCAGGCGGCCGTCGAGGTCGGTGCGGCGGGCGCGGACCGCCTGGCGCGTGCGGCCGCGGAACACGGGCAGCGTGCGCATGAGCAGCCACAGCAGCGGCGCCGGCGGCAGCGGCCGGTCGCCCCGCTCGACGCCGCGCTTCCCGGCGCCGCCGACGAGCGGCACCACTCGCAGGTACCCCCACGAGTCGATGCTCGCGAAGTCGACGCCGGCGGCCGGCAGGCCCTGCTCGGCGAAGACCTCGCGCCACGCGGCCGAGCTCACGGGGTGGCAGAGGCTCGAGGTGAGGGGCGTGAGCGGCCGCGGGGCGTGCGCGTCGTCGCGCACCCAGCGCCCGTGCGGCCGCGCGTCGGCGAGGGGCGAGCGAGAGCGCGGACGGCCCATGCCGCCTGTCCGCCTGCGCGCGCTCACGAGGCCGCCTCGCCGTGCTCCGCATCGGGCAGGGGCCGGGCCGCGGCGAGCACGACACCGGCGGTGCCGTCGACCGTCACGACGTCGCCGTCGCGCAGCCGCGTCGTCGCATCGCCCGTGGCGAGCACGGCGGGCAGGCCGAACTCGCGCGCGATGATCGCCGGATGCGAGAGCATCCCGCCGATGTCGGTCACGAGCGCGCCGATGCGCGAGTACACGATCGACCACGTGGGCGAGGTGACGGGGCACACGAGCACGTCGCCGGCCCGGATCCGGCTGAGGTCGCCCTCGTCGCGGACGACGCGCACCGTCCCCGTGCGGCGCCCCGCCGACGCGCCGATGCCGGTGGCGACGAGAGCGGACGTCGCCCTCGCCCCGTCGGCGGAGCGGCTCGGTCCCGCGGCCGCGTCGCCTGCGCCCGGCCCACCGCCTTCGGCATCCACCGCGAAGGGATCGGGCCGCGGCCCCGCGTGCTCCATCGCCCACGCGAGCGCTCGGGCGAGCGGCCGCATGGCGGCCGGCAGCGTCCACGACGGCGGCTGGGCGCCGGGCCGCCCGTAGGAGTCGGGAGGCCGTCGTCCGCCGGGCGCGGAGGCGGCGTCGAGCGCGGCTCGCCGCTCGTCGATGCGCGACCGCAGCCCCGGTGGGACGTCTCCGCGCAGGAGGCGCTCGAGCTCGTCGGCCTCGAGGAGGAAGACGTCGTCGCGCGCGTCCAGTCGGCCCCGTGCGCGGGCGCGCGCGCCCACCTCGAGGAGCGCGCTCCGCGCGACGCCGAGCGGCTGGAAGGTCGCGAAGAAGACGTTGTCCTCCTCCACCCCGTGCGCCATCTGCGCACGGGCGAGCGCGGCTTCGAAGCGTGCGAGGCGCTCGCCCCGCAGATGCGAGCGGGCCTCGGTTTCGAGCCCGGCCCGAGCGGCCTCGTGTCGTGCGGCGACGGCATCCGGGTCGAAGCCAGACGAGAGCTGATCGCGGATCGTGGCGAGGACGAGCTCGGGCAGCTCGGCGAGCGTCGGGGAGGCGAGCTCGTAGCCGAGCGTACGGCGACCGTAGTCGCGCAGGTACTCGGCGAAGGCGTCGGCGAACCCGCCGTCCACGGCGCGCAGCTCGTCGACGGCGCTCCGGTCGGCGCGTTCGACGAGCCCGACGAGCGCGGGGGCGCCGTTCGCGGCGAGGCGCACGAGCGCGGTCAGCGCCCGGGCCGGTTCGGTCGAGGCGGTGGAGAGGCCGCCCAGGAGGTCGAGCGTTCGCGCGTCGCTCCAGCCGAGCTCCCGCGCGCAGCAGTCCACGAGCTCGAACCGTGCGAGCTGGTGGGCCGGATGCAGGCGGAAGTGGCAGCGGATGCCGTCCTCCAGCAGTCGTCTCGCCGCGCGCCAGTGATCGGCGAGCGCGGCGTCGTCGAGCGTCGACAGGTCCACGTCGCACAGTTCCCGTCCTCGGCGCTCGAAGCGAGCGCGCTCGACGTCGAACCACTCCTTCAGCAGCCGGCCGTTCAGATCGGTCGCCCGCGCCGCCCGCGCGGCCCGGGCACGGCGCCGGTACTCGGGCAGGACGCGCATCGCCGACCACAGCACGAGAGGCGGCGGCGACGGCCGGTCGACCTCGCCGATGGGAACCACTCGCAGGTACGTCCAGACGCCGATCCGACGCAGCTCGAGTCGATCCGCGGGCAGACCCTGCTCGGCGAAGGCGTCGTGCCACACCCCCGATTCGACCGGGAGGTAGAGCGTCGCCGTCAGGGGAGTCAGCGGGCGCGGCGCGTGCGCGTTCTCCCGCTGCCAGTAGCCGTGCGGCGCCGCGATGGCCTCCGTCTCCGCCGGCGCGGACGGCGAGCGCCGCCTCGCGCCGGCGCGCCCCTGCGTCGTGGCCGTGGCCGTGGCCGTGCTTGCTCCGGCGGCGCGCCCCGGCGTGGTGCGGTCGTTCATGATCGCGCTCCCCTCTCAGCGGGCCGGACCCCGCCCGGCCTCGTCCGCGCACGGGCGGCGTCGATGCCGTCGACGCGCTCCGCCGCGGCATCCTTCCCGCCCTCGTGCTCATGCTCGAGCTCCAGCTCCTCCAGGCGGTCCCGCAGCGCGCGCATGGCGACGCCGACGCCGAACGCGGCCTGCTCGGTCGAGACCCCCGTGTCGTTCGTGAGCACGTGCCAGCCGACGATGCCCATGAAGCTGCGGATGGTGGCGGAGATCGCGAGCAGCTCGGATTCCGGCACGTGCGGGTAGAGCTTCTCCGCGCCCCGCCGGAAGCGCTCCGAGCGCTGCCGCCTCGCCTCGCCTCGCGTGCCGTTCGCGAGGACGTCCAGCGCGACCAGACGCGACTCGTCCGCGTGCCGCTCGAACTGGGCGAACAGCCTCGGGATGAAGTCGGCGAGCTCGTCGAGGTCATCCGGGGCGACCAGGCCCGAGTCCGCGACGCGCGCCTCGCTGCGCTCGACGATCGCCGCGAGCAGCTCGTCGCGGGTAGCGAAGTAGCGGTAGACGGTGCGGTGCGCGATGCCCGCGGCATCCGCGACGTCCTGCATGGCGAAGCCGATGCCGCGCATGCGGAAGGCCTCGATCGCGGCGTCCAGGATGGCCGACCGCGCCGCCTCGGCACGCCTGATTGTCATACTCTGTGACGACATGGTCATAAGCTATGACAGTCCGAGGGCGTCGGCAATCGCCCGGCACGCGACGCTCAGCCGATTCCAAGCGAGGAGACCTGCCGACCGGGGAGGGACGGCGACCGACCACCGGAGCTCGGAAGCCGCGGAATCCTGCGGAATCCCCGGTCGCGCCGCGGTCGGGCGATCCCCTGCCATCCGATGTCTCGATGTCGAGATAGTTATCCGAAGCGGTAAACTCCCAGGAGACCGAGTGGCGATCGAACGGAGCCCTACGTGAGCGAACCGACCATCTTCTACACCTACACGGACGAGGCCCCGGCGCTTGCCACGGCGTCGTTCCTCCCCATCGTCCAGGCGGTCACCCGTCAGGCCGGCGTCTCCGTCGAGACCCGCGACATCTCGCTCTCGGGCCGCATCCTCGCGACGTTCCCCGAGCGCCTCGAGGCGTCGCAGCAGGTGGGCGACGCGCTCGCCGAGCTCGGCGCCCTCGCCAAGCGCCCCGAGGCGAACATCATCAAGCTGCCGAACATCTCGGCGTCGATCCCGCAGCTCAAGGCCGCGATCGCCGAGCTGCAGGGCCAGGGCTTCGACGTGCCCGACTATCCGGACGAGCCGGTGAACGACGAGGAGCGCGACGTCCGCGCCCGCTACGACCGCATCAAGGGCTCCGCCGTGAACCCCGTGCTGCGCGAGGGCAACAGCGACCGCCGCGCGCCCCTGTCGGTCAAGAGCTACGCGCGCAAGCACCCGCACCGCAACAAGCCGTTCGGCGAGGGCTCGAAGACGCGCGTCGCCACGATGGGCCACGACGACTTCAAGTCGAACGAGAAGTCGTACGTCTCAGACGACGCCGACTCGCTCACGATCCGCTTCATCGCCCCCGACGGCGCGACCACGGTGCTGCGCGAGGGCGTGGCCGTGAAGCCGGGCGAGGTCGTCGACGCGACGTTCCTCTCGGCCGCCGCGCTCGACGAGTTCCTCGCCGAGACGTTGCGCACGGCGTCCGCCGACGACGTGCTCTACTCGGTGCACCTCAAGGCGACCATGATGAAGGTCTCCGACCCGATCATCTTCGGTCACGTCGTCAAGGCGTTCTTCGCCGACGTGTTCGCGAAGCACGGCGCCGCCATCGCGGCGGCCGGCCTCACGCCCAACAACGGCCTCGGCGCGATCCTCGCGGGCCTGGAGAACGTCGAGGGCGGCGACGAGATCGCCGCCGAGATCCGCGCCGACATCGCGAAGGGCCCCCGCCTCTCGTACGTCAACTCCGACCGCGGCATCACCAACCTGCACGTCCCCTCGGACGTCATCGTGGACGCCTCGATGCCCGCCCTCATCCGCAACGGCGGCAAGCTGTGGGGCGTCGACGGCGGCGAGGACGACACCCTCGCCGTCATCCCCGACTCGTCCTACGCGAGCGTCTACCAGACGGTCATCGACGACGTCATCGCCAACGGCCCGCTCGACCCGGCGAAGATCGGCACCGTGCCGAACGTCGGCCTCATGGCGCAGGCGGCCGAGGAGTACGGCAGCCACGACAAGACGTTCGAGATCGCGGGCGAGGGCGTCGTGCAGGTCGTGAACGGCGCGGGCGACGTGCTCCTCGAGCACGACGTGCGCGCGGGCGACATCTGGCGCGCCACGCAGACGAAGGACGTCGCGATCCGCGACTGGGTCAAGCTCGCCGTCACGCGCGCCCGCGCGACCGGCTCCCCCGCCGTGTTCTGGCTCGACGAGAACCGCTCGCACGACGCGGCGCTCATCGCGAAGGTGAACGAGTACCTCGGCGACCACGACACCGAGGGCCTCACCATCGAGATCCTGGCTCCCGCCGAGGCGACGCAGTACTCGCTCGACCGCCTGCGCCGCGGCGAGGACACCATCTCGGTCACCGGCAACGTGCTCCGCGACTACCTCACCGACCTGTTCCCGATCCTCGAGGTGGGCACGAGCGCCAAGATGCTCTCGATCGTCCCGCTGCTGGCGGGCGGCGGCCTCTTCGAGACCGGCGCCGGCGGGTCGGCCCCGAAGCACGTGCAGCAGCTCCTCGCCGAGGACTACCTGCGCTGGGACTCGCTGGGCGAGTTCTTCGCCCTCGCCGCCTCCCTCGAGCACCTCTCGGACTTCGCGGGCAACCCGAAGGCCAAGGTGCTCGCCGACACGCTCGACGCCGCGACGGGCACGTTCCTCGAGAACGACAAGTCGCCGGGCCGCGCCCTCGGCACGATCGACAACCGCGGCAGCCACTTCTTCCTCGCGCTCTACTGGGCGCAGGAGCTCGCGAAGCAGGATGCCGACGCCGAGCTCGCCGCCGTGTTCGCGCCCGTCGCCGAGGCGCTCGCCGCGAACGAGGAGCAGATCGTCGGCGAGCTGCTCGCCGTGCAGGGCGAGTCGGTCGACATCGGCGGCTACTACCGCCCCGACACGGAGCTCGTCGCGAAGGTCATGCGCCCCTCGGCGACCTTCAACGGGGTGATCGACGCGCTGGCGTAGCACCTGCCCGCCGCATCCTTCGAAATGGCGGGGTTTGGTGCGTTCGTTCGCGAACGAACGCACCAAACCCCGCCATTTCGCATCTCGATTGCCGGATAGGGTCGGGAGGCATGACGCAGATCATCGTGTACGGGCACCGGGCATCCATCGAGCGGCATCGGGAGGCGCTGCGGGACGCGATCCACGGGGCGCTCATGGCGGCGCTCGAGTACCCGGCGGAGAAGCGGTTCCAGCGCTTCATCGGGCTCGACGACGCCGACTTCGTGCATCCGGAGGATCGCGGCGACGACTACACGATCATCGAGGTGTCGATGTTCGAGGGCCGCAGCGACGACGCGAAGCGCGCCCTCATCCGCGAGCTCTTCGAGCGCATCCAGGCGGCCACGGGCATCGCCCCGCACAGCGTCGAGATCACCATCACCGAGACACCGAAGGTCAACTGGGGCATCCGCGGCATGAACGCCGCCGACCTC
>Ga0153918_1000703_pt1 | contig 14885 bp, 8 predicted proteins | sample TSFL002MetaG_FD_104687 | JGI IMG/M metagenome (GOLD analysis project Ga0153918, IMG submission 104687) | Attine ant fungus gardens microbial communities from Florida, USA - TSFL002 MetaG | ecosystem: Host-associated > Fungi > Mycelium > Unclassified | place: USA: Florida, Paynes Creek Historic... | reverse complement strand
GGCCGCCGGCGTCGCCGTGGGCGAGGCGAAGCCGATCACCGAGTCGATCTCGATCGTCCCGCAGAAGCGCGAGCAGACCTTCAAGTTCGAGCGCGGCCTGGTCGACTACGTGCAGCACATCGTCGGCCGCCGCAAGCTGCAGCCGGTCAACGACGAGATCATCGAGGTCGTCGCTGAGGACACCGACCGGCACATCTCGCTCGAGCTCGCGATGCAGTGGACGGAGGCGTACTCCGAGTCGATCCACTCGTTCGCGAACACGATCAACACGAAGGAGGGCGGCACCCACCTCGAGGGCTTCCGCACCGCCCTCACGACGGTGATCAACAAGTACGCCCGCGAGAAGAGCCTGCTCAAGGAGAAGGACGAGAACCTCACGGGCGACGACGTGCGCGAGGGCGTCGTCGCGATCGTCTCGGTCAAGCTCGGCGAGCCCCAGTTCGAGGGCCAGACGAAGATGAAGCTCGGCAACACCGAGGCGAAGGCCTACGTGCAGCGCGAGCTGAGCCAGGCCCTGCAGGACTGGTTCGACCGCAACCCGGCCGACGCGCGCAACGTCATCCGCAAGGCCACGCAGGCGTCGCAGGCGCGTCAGGCGGCCCGCCGCGCGCGCGAGCAGACGCGCCGCAAGGGCCTGCTGGAGACCGGCGGCATGCCCGGCAAGCTGCGCGACTGCTCCTCGAAGGACCCGTCGAAGTCCGAGATCTTCCTCGTCGAGGGCGACTCGGCCGGCGGTTCGGCCGTGCAAGGTCGCAACCCCGAGACGCAGGCGATCCTGCCGCTGCGCGGCAAGATCCTGAACGTCGAGAAGGCGAGGCTCGACCGCGCCCTGCAGAACGCCGAGGTGCAGTCGATGATCACGGCGTTCGGCGCCGGCATCGGCGAGGACTTCGACACCGACAAGGCCCGCTACCACAAGATCGTGCTCATGGCGGATGCCGACGTCGACGGCCAGCACATCACGACGCTGCTGCTGACGCTGCTCTTCCGCTACATGAAGCCGCTCATCGAGATGGGCTACGTCTACCTCGCGCAGCCGCCGCTGTACCGCATCAAGTGGTCGAACGCGGCGCACGACTTCGCCTACTCCGACCGGGAGCGCGACGGGCTGCTCGAGGCCGGCCGCGCGGCCGGCAAGCGCATCCCCAAGGACAACGCGATCCAGCGCTACAAGGGTCTCGGCGAGATGAGCTACCAGGAGCTCTGGGAGACGACCATGAACCCGGACACGCGCACGCTCCTCCAGGTCACCATGGAGGACGCCGAGGCCATCGACGAGGTCTTCGCGACGCTCATGGGCGAGGACGTCGACTCGCGCCGCACCTTCATCCAGGAGAACGCGCACGACGTGCGCTTCCTCGACATCTAGGCCCGCCGCCGCGAGGGAGCCGAGCCCGCGCGGGACCGTCCGCGCGCCGAGCCGGATGCCGGGGCCGGCGCCCCGCATCCGGCATCCGCGCCGCTGACGAACCTGCCCGCTCCCGCAGCCCCGCCGCGCAGACGACGAACACGAACGAGAGACGAACGATGGCTGACGAAACCGACCTCCTCACCGACGACGCGAACGGCGGCGACCGCGTCGAGCACGTCGACCTCAAGCTCGAGATGCAGCGCTCGTACCTCGACTACGCGATGAGCGTCATCGTGGGTCGAGCGCTCCCCGATGTGCGCGACGGCCTCAAGCCCGTGCACCGCCGCGTCATCTACGGCATGTACGACGGCGGCTACCGCCCCGACAAGTCGTTCTCGAAGTGCGCGCGCGTCGTCGGCGACGTCATGGGCCAGTTCCACCCGCACGGCGACAGCGCCATCTACGACGCTCTCGTGCGCCTCGTGCAGCCGTGGTCGCTGCGCTACCCGCTCGCGCTCGGCCAGGGCAACTTCGGCTCCGCCGGCAACGACGGCGCCGCCGCCCCCCGGTACACCGAGACGAAGATGGCGCCGCTCGCGATGGAGATGGTGCGCGACATCGACGAGGACACCGTCGACTTCGTGCCCAACTACGACGGCCAGACGCAGGAGCCCTCGGTGCTGCCGGCGCGCTTCCCGAACCTGCTCGTGAACGGCTCCGTCGGCATCGCCGTGGGCATGGCGACGAACATCCCGCCGCACAACCTGCGCGAGGTCGCCGAGGGAGCCCTGTGGCACCTCGAGCACCCCGAGGCGCCGCGCGAGGAGCTCCTCGCCGCGCTCATGCAGCGCATCAAGGGGCCCGACTTCCCGACGGGCGCGCAGATCCTCGGCACCCGCGGCATCCAGGAGGCCTACCGCACGGGCCGCGGCTCGATCACGATGCGCGCCGTCGTCTCCATCGAAGAGCTGCAGGGCCGCACCTGCCTCGTCGTCACCGAGCTGCCCTACCAGGTCAACCCGGACAACCTCGCGGTGAAGATCGCCGACCTGGTCAAGGACGGCAAGGTCGCTGGCATCGCCGACATCCGCGACGAGTCGTCGGGCCGCACGGGCCAGCGCCTGGTGATCGTGCTCAAGCGCGACGCCGTGCCGAAGGTCGTGCTGAACAACCTGTACAAGCACACGCAGCTGCAGGAGAACTTCGGCGCGAACATGCTCGCGATCGTCGACGGCGTGCCCCGCACGCTCTCGCTCGACGGCTTCATCCTCGCCTGGACGGCCCACCAGATCGACGTCATCGTGCGCCGCACGATGTTCCGCCTGAAGAAGGCGGAGGACGAGATCCACATCCTGCGCGGCTACCTGAAGGCGCTCGATGCGCTCGACGAGGTCATCGCGCTCATCCGCCGCTCGCCCACGGTCGAGGAGGCTCGCACGGGCCTCATGGAGCTGCTCGACGTCGACGAGCTGCAGGCCTCCGCGATCCTCAACCTGCAGCTGCGCCGCCTGGCGGCCCTCGAGCGGCAGAAGATCATGGACGACGCCGCCCGTCTCGAGCGCCTCATCGCCGAGTACAAGGCGATCCTCGCGAGCCCCGAGCGGCAGCGCGAGATCGTCGGCGAGGAGCTCACGGAGATCGTCGAGCGCTACGGCGACGACCGCCGCACGGAGATCGTGCAGGGCTACGACGGCGACATGAGCATCGAGGACCTCATCCCCGAGGAGGAGGTCGTCGTCACCGTCACGCGCGGCGGCTACATCAAGCGCACGCGCAGCGACAACTACCGCTCGCAGCACCGCGGCGGCAAGGGCGTCAAGGGCGCCCAGCTGCGCGCCGACGACATCGTCGAGCACTTCTTCGTGACGACCACGCACCACTGGCTGCTGTTCTTCACGAACCTCGGCCGCATCTACCGGGCGAAGGGCTACGAGCTGCTCGAGGCCGGGCGCGACGCGAAGGGCCAGCACATCGCGAACCTGCTCGCGCTGCAGCCCGAGGAGCGCGTGACGCAGATCCTCGACATCAGCGACTACCGGCAGGCGCAGTACCTCGTGCTCGCCACCCGCGGCGGCACGGTCAAGAAGACCGACCTGACGCTGTACGACTCCTCGCGCCAGGGCGGCATCATCGCCATCAACCTGCGCGAGGGCGACGAGCTCGTCTCGGCCATGCTCGCCGACTCGGCCGACGACGTCTTCCTCGTCTCGCACGAGGGCATGTCGCTGCGGTTCGAGGCGAACGACGAGGCGCTGCGTCCCATGGGGCGCGACACGACGGGCGTGCGCGGCATGGCGTTCCGCGAGGGCGACTACCTGCTCACGGCATCCGTCGTGAACGACCCCGAGCTCTACGTCTTCACGATCACCGAGGGCGGCTACGCCAAGCGCACCGCGATCTCGGAGTACCGCGTGCAGGGCCGCGGCGGCATCGGCATCAAGGTCATGAAGCGGAACGACGAGCGCGGCGGCGTCGCCGGCGGCCTGCTCGTGGGCGAGAGCGACGAGGTGCTGGTCATCATGGCCTCGGGCAAGGTCGTGCGCTCCGCCGTCTCGGAGGTGCCGGTCTACGGTCGCGACGCCATGGGCGTGACCTTCGCGCGGCCCGACGGCGAGGACTACGTGATCGGCATCGCGAAGAACTCCGAGCGCGACCTCGGCGACGAGGACGAGTCCGGCGAGGGAGTCGAGCACGAGGATGCCGGCGTCGAGGCGACCGCCGAGCGCGGCGAGCAGCCGACGGAGGGCGCTGCGTCGAACCCCGACGCGGACGTTCCCGGCGACGAGAGTGTGCGAGACTCGGACGGATCGTCCGACGGCGAGCAGGAAGCATAAGAGGTTCACGGATCGATGACGAGCGTCGCTGACAAGCTGGCCCAGAAGTCCACGCGCAAGACCGCGAGCAAGCAGGTCCGCCTGCGGCTCGTGCACATCGACTTCTGGTCGGTCGTGAAGTTCGCGTTCCTCATCACGGTGTGCATCGGCATCGTGACGATCGTCGCCACGTTCCTGCTGTGGACGGTGCTCGTGCAGACGGGCGTCTTCGACAGCGTGAACTCGCTGCTGAACGACATCACGGGCAACAAGTCGCAGATCAAGGTCAACGACTTCCTCGACATGCCCGCCGCCATGCTCTTCTCCGTGGCCGTGTCGCTCCTCAACATCGTCGTCGGCACGGCGCTCGCCGCCGTGTGGACCTTCATCTACAACCTCTCGGTGAAGGTGACGGGCGGCATCGTCTTCGGCTTCACGAACGGCTAGCCCCGTTCGTCGAATCGCGACACGCCGTGCTGCAGCACGGGATTTGCTGCAGCACGGCATCCTCGCTAAAGTAGGGGAGTCGCTTCGGGGGATATAGCTCAGGCGGTTAGAGCGCTTCGCTGATAACGAAGAGGTCCGAGGTTCAAGTCCTCGTATCCCCACCACCCCGTTTCGGGGCCTTAGCTCAGTTGGTAGAGCGCCTGCTTTGCAAGCAGGATGTCAGGAGTTCGAATCTCCTAGGCTCCACAACTCGAACCCCCGGTATCACCGGGGGTTCTTTCGTCTGTCGCGTGCTCGCCTGGAGGTCGTGGTCGAACCCGGAGTGAGGTCGACGAACCTCGTGCGGTCGACTAGACTCGGAACCAATCGACCCCCTCCCAAGCCTCTCCCCGACGCTCAAATGGGAGGGGCCTTTTCTTTTCGGGGTGACCATGAAGCCAAGCCTCTCTGTGGGCGCGCAGATCGAGCTCCTGAGTGCACGAGGCCTCGTCATCGAAGACGAGGCCTCGTGCACTGCGTTCCTGACCCTGCACAACTCCTACCGGTTCTCCGGATACGGCCGGTACTTCCAACGAGCTCCGCACCGAGGTGACGACGACTTCCGGCGGGGCACGACGTTCGATCAGGTGAGGGCGGTATACGAGGCTGATGAGGCGCTCCGGACGCTTCTTGGGTGGTCTCTTGCGTGCGTCGAGCTCCTGCTGCGCACCCATACGGCCCGTGCGATCGCAGATGCTCATGGACCCTACGGCCGGTACTTGGAGGAGAGCTTCTCCACCGACGTGGGCCAGGGCGAACGGACGGTCGAGTCCTGCTGGAGAGACATCGAGCGGAGCCGGGAGCGACACATCCTGCGCTTCAAGACGACTGACGCCGGTGTTCCTGATTTCAGTCAGTTGCCCGTCTGGTCGGCTGTCGAAGCCTGGTCTTTCGGGACGCTGTCAAAGTGCATCGAGCGAGGTGCGCTTGGCGGACTGTCCGACGTCGTCGCCACCAGCCTCGGCGTCGCAAAGGGTGGTTTCGCCTACCGCGTGAAAGCCTTCGTCTACTTGCGCAACCGATGCGCGCATCACAGCCGACTCTGGCACCACTCGATCATCGATGCGGGCCCCACGCCCAACAACGTGCGTGTCAAGGCCAAGAAGCAAGCAGGCCAGTTCGATCCCCGCTCCGTGCTGGACGTCGTTGCTTCACTCGACGACGTGCTGGTTCGCAGCGGGGCGGCGGACCCCATCCTCCCGGCTCTTCTCCGGCAGTTCTCTCACGACTCCGTTTTCTGGGAGGGACTCGTTCACCCGCAGAAGCCGCGAGACAACGAGTCCAGACGTTTGGACTCGCTCCGCTGAGGCATCCGTACGCTCAACGTGAACGCGCGTGCTGCCCAGGGCGGTGCAGCTGCGCTCCATCCTTCCGGCGTTCGTACAGCTCGAGCCCTCCGGGCTGGGCTGCGTCCCAGGGATTGAACGATTCGCGCATGTTCCGTCCCTGGGTGACGGCGTCGATGAAGCCGAGGACTCGAGGTCGCTTCCATGAAAGCGTCGCCTGGAACAGGACGCTCGTGAACCTCGTCCGGTCGGCGAACTCGAAGCGGAGCCCGTACTGGGTCATGGCGAGCCGCGCGATGTCGTCGACATGGGCTCGGCGCACCTGGAGCCAGTCTCGAAGGCGCAGCTCTCCGTCGGGGCGCAGGGTGATCGCTGGCCAGAGCGCGAGGAACGGCACGCCGATGACGAACGTCGCGAGCATGATCCAGCCGAGCACGGTCTCATCGCCCTTGACCCGGAGCGACCAGACCAGGGCGATCCACCCCAGCGACTGGAGCACGCACGCCGCCCGAATCCATGGGCGGACTCGCCAGGTACGAGCGGGAAACGTGCTGGTCGAGTCGGTCACGCGCTCCATTCTCGACGAGCGCCGACGTCGCCGTCTTGGCTCGCCGCAGCGGACTCCCGACCCACCGCCCGCGAGGGCGTACCAGACGCCGTAGGCGCCGCCGACGGACATGATGACGGTCGTGATCCAACCTGCCGAGGCTGTCGCCCGTCGCGATCGTCATGCGGTCGGCCATCTCCTGCGTCGCCATCATCATGGGCAGGCACAGGGGAACCGTCCACAGGAGCGCCGAGCCGTACAGCGCGCCGGCCCGCGAGTAGGTGGCGGCGCCCGTGACGAGACCCGGGCCGAGCAGCCGGAAGAACCGGATCACGGGATTCGGCTGCTTTCCGGTGTCATCGCGACCGCTGCCGCTGTCGCCACGCGGGGGCGACTCGGGCCGTTCGGGGCTCGGTGACCCGGATTCGGGGGAGTGCGAGCGGTCGTGCGGCGTCACGTTCGGCTGCGGGCTCGGGCTCGTGGGCATGCCTCGCAGGCGAGGAGCGCCTGGCCGTCTGCGCAGGGTCGTTGCCTCACGATCGGAGGAGTGCGAGAGGCGGCATCCGCCCCGGTTCTCGCCTCGCGCCAAAAAAAAACGAATGCCGTACTATTGATCAAGCGACCAGTAAGGCGCACAATGGAGTTGTTCGCCGGGCATCGCACGATGATCGTGAGGCAACCTGGCGGCGAACGGCGACCGGACTCCAGCCCGGACGGTCGCCTCCGCGAGCCCACGACGCCTCGCCCCGCATCCGAGCACGCCCCGCACGGCACCGTCGCCTGCGCTCCCCGAGAGGACCACCGTGTCATCACCCACCGCCGTCGCGCACGAGGAATTCGTCGACTCCGCCGGCCACCCCGAGACCCGCGGCATCGAACTCGTGCTGCCCTCCGAGCGGCACGGCCGCGCCCGGGACCTCTTCTCCGTCTGGGCCGCGCCCAACGTGAGCGTCCTCAACTTCACGATCGGCGCCTCGATGGTGCTCCTCGGCCTCGAGCTGTGGCAGGCGATCCTGGTCATCCTCGTCGGCTGCCTGCCGTGGATCCTCACCGGCATCGTCGCCATCAGCGGACCCGCCGCGGGCACCTCCGGCTCCGTCATCACCCGCGCCATGTACGGCGTCATCGGGAACAAGGCCGTCGTCGCCTTCACCGGATGGCTCATCTCGGCCGTCTACCTCGCGCTCAACTGGCTCGCCTCCTCCTTCATGGGCGCGGGCCTGCTCGCCGAGTGGGGCTTCGACGACCCGGTGTGGGGCCCCATCCTCGTGACGATCGTCGTCTCCGCGGTCACCGTGCTGGTGGCCGTCTACGGGCACGGGCTGATCCTGAGCGTCTACCCGTACGTCACCGCGGCGCTGGCGATCGTGTTCCTGATCGTGACGGCGTTCATCCTGCCGAACGTGGACTGGTCGTTCAGCCAGCCGGAGCCGCTCGAGGGCGTGCAGCTCTTCGCCGCCATGACGATCGGGTTCACGATCCTCTCGGCGACGCCGCTCTCCTACGCGAACAGCCCCGACCTGGCGCGCTACCTGCCCGAGTCCACGAAGCCCTCGCACATCATCGCCGCCACCGCGCTCGGCGGCGCGCTGCCCTCCTTCGTCTTCACCTCGATCGGCGCGCTCCTCGCCACGGCGGTCACCTCGGAGGCGATGGACGCCGGCATCGACTCGGCGCTCCTCGACATGCTCCCCGCCTGGCTCGGCCCGATCTTCGTGGTCGGCGTCATCGTCAACACGATCGCCCTCAACGGCATGACGACCTACACCTCCAGCATGGCGCTGCAGGCCATCGGCATCCCGCTCAAGCGCATCCCCTCGGCTATCACCGTCGGCGTCATCGGCACGGCCCTCACGATCTACCTCGTGCTCTCGACCAGCCTGCTCGACGCCGTGAACCTCATGCTGCAGTTCCTCCTCATCGTCTCGAGCCCGGTCATGGCCATCTACGTCGCCGACATCGCCATGCGCCGCAACCGCTACAGCGGCGCCGACCTCTTCGACGAGGAGCGGGGCGGGGCGTTCTGGTACGTCGGCGGCTGGAACCCCGCGGGCATGCTCGCGATCGTCGTCGGCGGCACGGTGACGGCGCTCTGCCTCGACACCGAGGTGTACACGGGGCCGCTGTCGGCGCTCCTGGGCGGGGCCGACCTCTCCGTCCCGCTCGGCGGGCTCTCCGCCGCGGGAACGTACCTGCTGCTCTCGCGTCGCACGGTCTCCGGCACCACCGCCGGTCGCCGCCTCGGCGCCGGCGAGCCCCTCGACGCGAACGGAGCACGCGCATGATCGACCCGCACGACCCCTCGGCATCCGGACCGCATCCGGCGCGCTACCCGGGCGCCGCGGCCGGCGAGCCCACGCTCGACTCGTGGCAGGAGCCGCCGCACAACCGCTGGGCCTTCGCGAACCTCGGCGAGCTGGTGCCCACGGCGACCATCGCGCGGCGCCGCCGCGAACCCGGCGCGACCGTGCGCCTGGGCGCCCTGGAGGCGCGGATGCCCGGCCTGGTGCGCCGGCTCGAGGAGACGTTCACCGATGCGTTCCTCGTGCTCTGCGGCGACGAGGTCGTGGCCGAGTACTACCGCGACGGCTTCGCTCCCGACGACCGCCACCTGCTCATGAGCGTCTCGAAGTCGCTGTGCGGCCTCGTCGTCGGCTCGCTCGTCGCCGACGGGCTGATCGATCTCGACCGGCCCGTGACCCGTTACGTGCCCGAGCTCGTCGGCTCCGTCTACGACGGACCGAGCGTGCGGCAGGTGCTCGACATGCTGGTCGCGATCGACTACGACGAGAACTACGTCGACCCGGCGTCCGAAGTGCAGACCCACGATCGTTCGGCGGGCTGGCGGTCGCGCCGCGATGGGGACCCCGTCGACACGTACGCGTTCCTGACCACGCTGCGCGGCAGCGGGCGCCTGGGGGAGTTCCAGTACTCGTCGGCCAACACCGACGTGCTCGCGTGGATCATCGAGCGGGCGACCGGGCAGCGCTACGCCGAGGCGCTCTCGGAGCGGCTGTGGAGCCGCCTCGGCGCCGACCGCGACGCGACGATCACGGTCGATGCCACCGGTTTCGGCTTCGCCAACGGGGGAGTGTCGGCCACCGCGCGCGACCTCGCGCGGGTGGGTCGGGCCGTGCTCGACGGCGGCGTCGCGCCCGGCGGCCGCATCGTGCCGCGGGAGTGGACGGATGCCGTGCTCGCGGGCGGCGACCGGGAGGCCATGACCTACGAGGGCTTCACCGGCTCCTTCCCGAACGGGTCGTACACCCGCCAGTGGTGGTGCACGGGCAACGAGCGCGGCAACGTCAGCGCGATCGGCATCCACGGCCAGAACCTGTGGCTCGACCCGTCGACCGACTCGGTCGTCGTCAAGCTCTCGACCTGGCCCGAGCCGGACACGGCGCACTGGCACGGGCTGCAGACCGGCATCCTGCTCGACGTGTGCGAGGCGATCGACGAGCGCTGAGCCACCCGGGAGACGGCGAACAGGGCGGCGCGCGGCGCGCCATCGCGGACGCCCTCGGGGGTAGATTCCCCGGCATGGGGTTCCTCGCCCGCTCGCGGCACCGCGCCGCCGACGCCCTCGCGGCCGCGCATGCCGCGGAGGGCGTCCGCTATGCGGGCGTCTGCGGCGGGTGGATGACGCTGTCGGGATTCAGCGCGCCGGGCGTGCGCTCGTCGTGGGCGAGACGGAGCATGCGCTGGACGCTGCTGCTCACCGACGAGCGCATCCGCCTGCACGCCCTGTCGAACCGGTACCCCGACCCGATCGACGCCGCCTGGGACGACGCCGGCACGGCGCGGCTGGAGATCTCCGTCGACCCTCGCGGCCGGCTCCGCCTGGCGTTCCGCGCCGAGGCCTTCCGACTCGACTGCGCGGGCTCGGTCGTCGCCGAGCTCCGGCTCCCCGACGCGGCGGATGCGGCGGCGATCGCCGAGGGCCTCCGCGGTCGCCGGACGGGGAGACCGCCCGCGGGCGCGCCGACCCGCTGAGGACCGGGTCGATCTCGGTACGGTCGAGCGCCGCGTCGCCGAGCCCCGCGCGTCGCGCGAGACAATTGCCGCATGAGTCGAGGGCGACGACGGGTGATCGAGAACGTGCGCAGGGCGGTGTGGGCCGACGCGTCGAAGGTGGCGCCCACCGAGGTGCTCACCGTGATCGACGACGCCATCGCCGTGCGCATCGTCGACCTGGCCATGCGCGTCGCCGAGCTGATGCTGTCGGCGGGCGCCTCGGCGAAGGAGGTCACCCTCGCCGCGCTGCGCATCGGCCGCGCCTACGGCCTCAAGAGCATGCACGTGAACGTGACCTACAACTCGATCATGGTCGCCGACCACCGCGGCCTCGGGCAGCCCGTCGCGCTCATGCGGGTCGTCTTCTCGGCGACGCCCGACTATGCGCGGCTCCAGCGGCTCCAGCAGTTCATCGTGGACGTCGAGCGCGGGCTCCCGCTGCCCGAGGCGGAGAAGCGCTTCCGGGTGATCCGGCGCACGCCCTTCCTCTACCGATCGGGCGTCGTGGCCGTCTTCCAGGCGCTGCTGGCCGTGGGCGTCGGCATCACGTTCGGCGCCTCCTGGCTCAACCTCGCCGTCGTCTTCCTCGTCGCCCTCGGCGTCGCGGGAACCCAGCTCGGACTCGGCCGGCTCCGCGTCCCGCTGTTCTTCAGCCAGGTCGGCGCCGCGCTCGTCCTGGTGACCTCGGTGGTCGGGCTGGAGCTGCTCGTCGTCGCCGGCATCGAGCCGTTCACGAGCGTGCAGCCCCTCGTTGTCATGTCGTCGGGGATCATGCTCATGCTCGCCGGGCTCACCGTGGTGGGCGCCGCGCAGGACGCCATCGACGGCTTCTCGCTCACCGCCGGCGGCCGCATCCTCGAGCTCACGCTGCTGACGCTCGGGCTCGCGCTCGGGCTCGTCGTCGGCCTGCAGCTGTCGGTCTCGTTCGGCATCGGGCTCGACATGCCGAGCCGGCCGCTGCCGTTGGGAGCCTTCCCCGCGCAGGTGGCGGGCTCGGCGCTCATGGCGGTCGTCGTGGCGCTCACGAACGGGGCGGGACTGCGGATCGTGCTCGTGAGCGGGCTGCTCGGCCTCATCGCGTGGGTCGGCTACGCCCTGCCCGCCGGCGCCGGACTCGACGGGGTCGCGGCGAGCTTCCTGGGCGCATCCGTGGCGTGCGGCATCGGGGCGGGCATGGCCTCCGCGCTGCGCGTGCCCTCGGTCGCCGTCACGACGGCCGGCATCATCCCGCTCGTGCCCGGCACGGCGGTGTTCCGGGGCCTGCTCGGCTTCGTCCAGGCGGGCGACGACACGACCCAGCTCATCCTCGCGTCGCAGACCCTCGTGTCGGCCGCGATGACGGGGCTCGCGCTCGCGGCCGGCGCCACCCTCGGCCTGTTCGTCGGCGCCGCCGTGCGCTCGCGTCTCAGCGGCGTGCGCACCCTCGTGCGCACGCCCTTCCACGCCCGCACGGGTGCGGGCACGAGCGCGCTCACCTTCGTCGAGGCTGCGGAGGCAATCGAGGCGACCGAGGCAGCCGAGGCCGCCGAGGCGGCGAAGGCGAACGAGGCCGTCAGGGTGCGGCGGGCGGCCGGGGCGAAGCCGCTCCGGCGGGAACGGTGACCGACGCGCAGCTCTTCGAAGGGACGCGGGGCGAACGCCTCACCGCGCCGTCCGCGGTGCGATCGGCGTGCCGGGCGCCAGCGGCAGCTGCAGCCGCACCGCCCGCCGGTCGAGCACGGCCACGCCGCGCCCCGGCGGCGGCGCGACCTTCGATCCGCGTGGGATCGGGGTGCGCAGGATCGTGTCGCCGTCGACCGGATCGGGTTGCAGCAGCACGCCGCGGCGGGCCGACTTGATCTCCGACATGAGCGGCCAGGACGAGACCCATGACGAGGTGTCGCCATCGGCGACGAACAGGTGCCGCGAGCGCTTCGCGCGCTTGATGAGCTCCACGAGCGCGGGATCGGCGCTCGACTGCAGCCAGTCGCCGATCTCCTCGAGCACGACGAGGATGCCGGGGCCCTCGTCCGCCGCGTCCTCGGCGATGCGGGCCGACAGCTCGCGGGCGCGCGCCGCGACGTCGTCGACGCCCGCGGAGACGCTCGTCCACTCGTGGCGCCCGACGAGCTGGGAACGCGGAGCGCACAGCAGATGCCGCTCCCAGCCGGCGTCCCAGCGGCGGATCGACTCGGCGATCGCGGCCAGGGCGTTCGTGCGCCCGCTCGCGGGCGGCCCCGCCACGAGCAGCACGCCGCTCGCGTCGAAGCCGAGCGGCTGCAGGGTGTCCTCGGCGAGGCCCAGCACGGGCTTCCCCGCAGCCGTCGACGCGGGCAGCGAGGCCTGCTCGATCTCGCTCGGCAGCGCGACGACGGGCGCCGGCCACTCGTGGTCGGCGCGGCCGGAGAGACGTCGCTGCGCTTCGGCGAGGTCGGCGAGCGCCGCCGCCTGGTCTGCCGGATTGGCGGAGCCGCCGAGCACGGCGATCTGCACCTCCAGATCGCCGACGACCGCGCGTCCGGGCGGGCTCGACTCACCGAGCACGTCGCGGGGAGCGTCGAGCAGCTGATAGCCCGTCTCGTCGGCCTGCCGGAGCACGACCCGCTGCTGGATCGCCGACGACACGATGCTGGGCACGCTGCCCGCCCGGTCCGCGGTGAGCGCGACGTGGATGCCGACCTGCCGGCCCTCCTGCAGCAGCCGCATGAACGTGGCGTACGCGCCGCCCGAGAGCGGGCCCTCGAACTCGTCGCGGAACGCCGGGAACCCGTCGAGCAGGAGCAGGATGCGCGGCAGCCGCGGCTCGTGCGCGATCGCGCGGTACTCGGCGATCGTGCCGGCCGTGGCCTCCGAGAAGAGGCGGGCCCGACGGTCGAGCTCGTCGCGCAGCACGCGCATGAGCCGGGTCGCGCGCTCGACGTCGTCGCCCGCGATCACGCTCGACACGTGCGGCAGCTGCCGAAGCATGCGCAGGGCGCCGCCGGCCATGTCCAGCGCGTAGACGTCGACGGGACCGCCGTCGGGCGTGACGGCCGCGCTCGCCGCAAGGGTGCGCAGCACGGTCGACTTGCCGGAGCCGCCCGTGCCGAAGATCGCGAGGTGGCCAACCGCATCCGGCCGGAACGAGACGGTCTCGCGCGACTGGTGCGCCGGGTCGTCGGCGAGCCCGATCACGATCGCGTCGTCGGCGCGCGGAGCGAGCCGCTCCAGCGGCAGCACGACGGGCAGCTCGTCCAGCCACGGTCGTCGGGGAGCGGGGATGCCGGCCGCCTCGGCCGCCGCCCCGATCGTGGTCACCACGCGCTCGATGTCCGTCGGCCCGGACTCCTCGACCCGGACGGCCGACTTCGGCTCCTGCCACGGGGTGCGCCCGCCGAAGCGGAACTCGGACACGTGCACCTCGGCGCGTACCGCGACGGCGCCCGAGCGCCCGCCCGCGTAGGCCGACTGGAACGGCACGAGCCGGCCGGGCCCGCGCTTGGCGACGGCGCGGCCCGGGGTCGCCGGGTCGAAGCCCGCCGCCGTGCTCTCGCCCACCACGTCCTGGCTGTCGTGCGCGTCGGCCATGCGCAGCGCGATGCGCAGGTTCGTGTTCGCGCGCAGGTTGTCGCGGATGACGCCCGCCGGCCGCTGGGTGGCCATGATGAGGTGGATGCCGAGGGAGCGCCCCCGCTGGGCGATGTCGACGACCCCGTCGACGAACTCGGGCACGTCCGTCGCCAGCGCCGCGAACTCGTCGATCACGATCACCAGCGCGGGCGGTGCGGCCGGGTCGCCGCGCCGCTCGAGCGCCTCGAGGTCCTTCGCGCCGGCGTCCCGCAGGAGCACCTCGCGGTGGTGCAGCTCGGCGCGCAGGCTGGTCAGGGCGCGGCGCACGAGCCTCGGGCTCAGGTCGGTCACCAGGCCCACGCAGTGGGGGAGCGCGACGCACTCGCCGAAGGCGGAGCCGCCCTTGTAGTCGACGAAGAGGAAGGTCGCCCGGTCGGGGCTGTATCCGGCCGCCATGCCGAGCACCCACGCCTGCAGGAACTCGCTCTTGCCGGCGCCCGTCGTGCCGCCGACGAGGGCGTGCGGCCCGTCGGTGCGCAGGTCGAGGTGCATGGCGTCCACACCCGTCGAGCCGACGAGGGCGCGTAGCGAGCCGCGCCGGCTCGGCGGGGTCGGCCGCGCCGAACCGCGCTGAGCGATCGACTCGTTCTGCCGCCAGCGCTCGACCACGCCCGCCGGCGACTCCGCCACGTCGGCGCCGATGAGCCGGACGAGCGGGACGCTGCGCGGCAGATCGCCCGACTCGACGCTGCGCGCGCTCGCGTCGACGACGCCGGCGAGGCGCTCGGCGAACGCCGCGGCCCGATCGAGTGGCATGCCGTCGACGACGGCGTCGACGGTGTCGCCCGCGCGCACGCGGC
>Ga0153918_1000701_pt1 | contig 14906 bp, 22 predicted proteins | sample TSFL002MetaG_FD_104687 | JGI IMG/M metagenome (GOLD analysis project Ga0153918, IMG submission 104687) | Attine ant fungus gardens microbial communities from Florida, USA - TSFL002 MetaG | ecosystem: Host-associated > Fungi > Mycelium > Unclassified | place: USA: Florida, Paynes Creek Historic... | reverse complement strand
GTTGACTGCCCACACAATGGCGTAGAATACTTCCTTCTTGAATGATTTCTTGTAATGAATGCGGTGTGAGAAAGAGCAAGTCGTCAATTTCAGCTTCTAACGCTTTAATTTGGTTTTTCCGTTCTTGATACTGCTTTTCTTCAATCTCACTTTTCAAAAGGTTTAGCGTGTTCATAGCGTTATCGTGAGCTACTTGTAAGTTTTCAGGATACAATACACTATCGTTATTAAGTGGGGTGTTCAACTCTTCTAACATGTGTAAATAGTCCATATAATAGTCAAAACGCTCCCCTTTTCGTATAAACCATTTTTGAAACTTGGTTAAGTTCACTTCTTTCGGTAATTGCTTGATTTGCGAATAATGCACGTACTTTTCTATTTCGTTTATCATAGGCGCATTTCGCTCTTTTAACGTTTTTTCTAACATGAATTCATGAAAGGTTGGATTTCTTGTTTTTAATTTTTGTTTATTCGCTTTTAGCCATTTCTTAGTAATTACTCTCATATCTGCTTTATGAAAATACAGTCCAAAAATGTTGCGATAGTCGTCAAAAATGATTTCATTCGCAAGAGTTGTTGCGCCTATCTTTTGTAAAAACTCAATTTCGTTTCGGTATTTATAAATATGTGCCAGTTCATGGCGCTCTATTTCAGGTAACTGTAAGTACTTTAATTCCGATACAGTGGTTAGTTTTTCTTGCCAGTTATTTGGATAGAATACTGTATTTGTATAAGCACTGCTCATAAAACCATAATTTGACAACAAGCCCTCATACCAGTCGCCATAGTTGTAATGGGCTTTGAGGTGGGTATCGTTTGAAAAACGCTCAAAGTTTGACTGTTCATAAATAAGCGTTTCTTTACCGTCCTTTATCGTGTGCCAATAGCTATACGTTTGAATTTCTATTCGTTTTTTACTGATAAGGATAATACCGAATGAATAAAATTTTGTAGGATAAGAGAGCCTTGAGGCCTTTGTTAATCGCTTTTTGATAATCGGACAATTCTTGCGAGAACTCGCAAGAATTGTCTCCTTTTTGTTTTTCCATTCATAGGTGGGTATTTGTGACGTACACCAATCAAAAAATGCTTTGGGTGGGGCTAGTGGTTTTTGTATTTCCCGATTCATATTCATTACAACTCGAACAATTTAATTTGTTCGTCCACCTCTTTTCTTTGAGGTTTAGGCTCTTCTTTTTTTGCCGGTTGCTTTTTGGTAGTCGTCATTACTTTTCCGATGACTTTCATTTCGGGTAGTTTTTCAAGCATGAAATATTCCTTTATCCAACGAAATGCTACCTCGTCTGGCACCATAGCACTTGTTTGGTTTTCTGCTTGTTCTTTGGCTTTTCCCATGCAGTAAGTGACAGCGCCTTTTATGGTTCTATCTTCCTTTAGAATACCTTGAAAAAGGAATTCATCATTTTGTTTGCATAGCCAATTATGGATATATTCGACTGTATCGTCATGCTCGGTTTCTAGTTCTTTTAGCATTTTTTCGAGTGCTTGTTCTTGTGCAGTCAATGTACTTGTTAGGAAAAAGCGTTCATAAGAAAGTTTGTCACTAATTACTAGCCACTTGTATTTATTCCCTTGGTCTATTGTTTCGTCAATTGTTAGATAAAGGGAAGAATAGTTGCCGTCTGGGTTTTTAATCGCAATGGTGGCTTGTTCTGGTAGCTTTTCAAGATAAGAAAGCAACGTCACGACTGGATAAAGAGCTACTTCATAATTAGGATAGAAACATAAAAACTGGAAGGTTTTTCCGTTTCTTTCAATACTTTCTTTTCTGAAAGCTACACTGATGTAGCCTTGTGTGTCGTCAAAAATAGTGGTTGCTAGATTTTGATTGTATTGTTTAAGTGCGTGTATCAATTCTTTTACGGTTTGTATATTTTGAAAGTCCATAACGTTCCCTCGTTTCTTTTGTTAGCCCAACCTCTTATTGATAAGAGGTTGGGGCAAATTCACTTGTCAAAGGTCATGAGATACGTTATACTTGAATTACAAATTTATTCAGGTATAACTACCAATTCTTTAGAAATCTTTTGTTCGCCGCAAAAGGTTTCTTTTTTTGTCTTTTTTTCGTGGAAATACTTTGATAATGGTTCAAAATCTTTCATATCCCCATTGCAATTCATAGTACTTACTAGCCACTCTCCAGACTGACGTTGTGCATATAAATAGCCGTTGTTATCAGAGCCACGATAAGGTGTAAAGGTTACTTTCCCTTCAACGAGTTCCGTCCAACCGTCAATTCGGTCAAGGTCAGTTAGCGTGAGGTATTGTTGTTCTCTTATTTCTTCTAATGATTGTGCAAGATACATTTCTGTTTCTGGTCGAACATATAGACAAAACTCGTGCCAACCACAACAAGTTAGTTCCCGACAGCCGACATTGTCGTATTCGTAAAGTACGTTTTCTTTCACACCTAAACAGGACAGGCCTTTTTTCTGATTGATAACTTTTTGAATTTTTTCAGGGTCTTGGTAATGTTCATATAAAACAGCACCTACTCCCTCTATATAACCGTCCCAGTGACAATATATGCCTTGATACGTTCCGTCTGCTTGTTCTTTAAAAATTGCTGTTCGTGTTCCCATAAAAACTCTCCTCTTTCGTTGTTTTAAATGATAAACTCTGTTGCTTCGTGATTATCTTCTGTCAAGATAATTTCTTGGTCGTAATACATGTTAGAAACCAATTCATGTGCCTGTTCTTCGCTTTCAGCAAATACAGAAACAGCTACCTCTAAGGTTTCAACAATTGTTACACAGTATTTTTTCTTTTTTTCTGCCATATTTATACGTCCTTCCATTCAATGTGATTTAAAAAGAATGCTAACTGTTTCAAACGATTATTGGCATTTTTCAGACAACCATAGTTTAGTAACAATGTAGGCGTATCATTTTCAAGAATGGCTTTATTTAACTTCTGATATTCTTTACGTGCCTGCTCTAGCTGATTTTTTAGCTGTGGATCGTTCATTTTTACTACTTCCTTTCTGGTATTCTATTATTTTTGGTAATCTCTATCAGTGTTTTTTGCGCCTCTAACGCAGTTAAAATTGGTAAGCAATCTCCTAAAGTCATACCGTTACCGACAATTACAAAAGGTTGAAGTAACTGCCCTACCGTCATTTTTTCGTCTGAATAAAAAAGAGTAAATTCTTTTTCTAAAATATTTTCGCCTTGTAACAAACATTCAATATACACTTTGCTAAAGTCGTAGAAACTTTCTATTGAAAATAATTTTTGAAGATAATATTCTACAGTTTCAAAATCAATGCAATCAAAATACAAATTATTTTCATCAATCAAAAAACATTGAGAGCGTAATGTGTTAAATAAATCTAAACATTCTTCTAAATCTAGCGATTTTAAATCGTTATTTAAATAACGATTAATGGATAAGCTATTAATGAAATTTTCTTTTTTGTTCATTGGTTCTCTCCTTTATTTTTTTGTTTTTGAGCAACCATTTTTGTCTGGCGTGAGGGAGGGAAGCTGTTCGCTTCTTTGGCTCATGCTAGGACGTGGGACACTATCCTCCTTTCGTTTTTAGATTTGATTGTTCATTTTCGCCAGTATGTTTCGGTCGGTTGCTGTGCCGAGAAAGAATCATAGACACCAAGAAAAGACAAGGGCGAACGGAGTGAGTTCATATACCCTTGTCTTTTCGACTGGCTATGATACTGTAACAAACAGCGACTGACCGGGACATACGACAATGAGCGGTCATAAAACGATTGAGAGGACACACGTCCGTAAAAGCATGAGCCAAAGAGGCGAAATTTTAATGCACTTAAAAGAACTAGACGCAAAGCGGCTAGTTCTTTCTTTTGTTTTGCCTTGCTTTAGCAAGGCATTTCTTTCGAGCGGCGGTGGCGGTTGGAGCGAGATAGAAATAAACACTAAACAAAGTAATTAGGTATGAAAAAATGGAAAGACGATTTTTCAGTGAATAGTCATAAAATAAACTAAGAATTTTATATAAAAAAATAAACGAGAATAAAAGAAGGGAGTTCTCTTTTATCTTCGTTTATTTTTTGCGTATTCCTTTAAATCGTCTACGTGATACAAGCGTACAGTAGGTCGTTCACCGTTTACATGTTTGATTTCAAAGTAAGGCTTAATTGCATTCAATTTTACGGATTGTGTGAAGGCATTTAATGATTGGCCTGTAATTTTTGCAGCACCTTGTTTATCTACCACATTGTTTTCTAAATAAGTTAAAACTTCTTCACGAGAAAGATCTTTCATTGAATTACCCTCCTATATATACTATACAAAATATAGTATATAAAAAACCAAAATTTGTCAATATTCCTCATTATTATACTATGTATTGTATACAATGCATGGTATAATAATTATAAAGATAAACAGAAACGAGGGATTCAATTGAATTTAGAAAAAATGAAAATGGAAGCAAGAAAAAGAATGAAGATTTTAGGTATTCATGAACCAACAATTGCACAATTTATTGAGGAAGGAAAAATTAGTTTTTCGGGAAAATCATATCTAGGCGCCAACTATTGGATCAACGAAGAACGAAAAAAAGCAATCGAAATTATCGAGAAAGAAAACAATATACTTGTATACTATGCGATTGAACAAAAGTATATGGGGGATATAACAATGTTGTACTTGTTTTATATATCTCCGTATGAAGAGGACTGGGAAATGGACCATCAAAGTATTGTAGAGAATTACCAATACACTTACGGATTAAACGAAACGGATCCGTTCCTTTCAGAGTTTGGTGAAATCAAGTTTAAAAATATGTTTGGTGGTTTAGTAAAACAGTAAATATTTAGAAGTGATAGTACCAGTTGCTATCACTTCTAAAAAAATAATAGAAAGAGGTTTTTTAAATGATTAATAATGTGACTTTAGTAGGAAGACTTACAAAAGATTGTGATTTGCGTTATACGTCAAGTGGTGTAGCTGTTGCGGCTTTTACACTAGCAGTTAACCGGAATTTTACAAATCAAAATGGTGAACGTGAAGCAGACTATATTCAGTGTGTGATTTGGCGTAAACCTGCAGAAACTTTAGCAAACTATACGCGAAAAGGAACATTGGTTGGTCTTGTGGGTAGACTTCAAACACGTAACTATGAGAATCAACAAGGACAACGTATTTATGTGACAGAAGTGGTTGTAGAAAGCTTCCAATTGTTAGAGTCAAAAGAAGTTAGTCAACAACGTGGTGTTAACGCTTCTAATCCTACACCAGTTGGGCAGCAGGAAAGCAATACGCAACAACCCTTTCCAGATTTAGAAGGTAGTTCTATTGAGATTTCAGATCATGACTTACCGTTTTAAGGAGGAGTGACTCATGGTTAATGGAAATTTACAAAAAATATATGCAGACAGTACAAAGAAACGTACAGCACAACAAACAAAATGGGAACGAGCTGTTGAAGGATTAACGTTTGATAGGTTAGAAAAAAAGAAAATCGATTATGTATTAAAACGGAAAAAAAGTTAGGGAGTTAGGAAATGAAACTATTTATTGGAAAAAAGTGGCTACTGCTAACAGCAGCCACTTTGCTATTATCAGGATGCGCAAGTCTTGAACAAAAAGCACAAGATATTTCGAATGATGGTACTGGTAATTTTACTCAAACTATTTCGAACGATAATCGTATACCAGCTGAATTTGTCCGTCATGTTGATGGAGATACCACCGTGTTAAGAATAGACGGAAAAGAACAAAAGGTTCGCTTTTTATTAGTAGATACACCCGAGACTGTAAAGCCGAAAACAAAAGTTCAGCCATTTGGTTTGGAAGCCAGCAACCGTACAAAAGAGCTTTTGTCTACTGCTTCAGAAATTACTTTTGAATACGATAAGGGCGATAGAACTGATCGCTATGGCCGTACATTGGGCTATATATTTGTGGATGGGATGCTACTTCAGGAAACACTTGTGAGAGAGGGGTTAGCACGTGTAGCTTATGTCAAAGAGCCTAACACTAAGTATCTACTAGAATTAGAGGAAGCACAAGAAAAGGCTAAAAATGAGTCACTCGGAATCTGGAGTATACCAGGTTATGTGACAGACAAAGGGTTTAAATAAGGGAGAATGATTATGACTGAATTTGAATATGTAGCAATAAAATATAGAAATAATAAAATGACAAGAAAAATCAAAAAGTTTGAATCAAACGAGAAACTAGTTAATTTTCTTAAAACACCACAAGGGAGAAAGTATCACGGAGAAATAAGAGAAAAGACTAAAGAAAAATAAGACTTAGTTCTAAAAAAATTGAAAAGGGAGACAGGGAAATGGGATGTAAAAAGAATTTTGTAATTAAAGTTTCTCAAAATTTTGGTGGTGGTGTTGAACAATGGTATTACTATTCAGGCACAACATATACTGTTCAAGGAGAAGTATTTGGTAATTTTGTGGACGATATAAGAAATGCGAAAGACTACACGTCAAAAAAGAGAGCTGAAAATGCAATGGAAAAATTGAAAATAAAAGTATGGAACTGGAGTAATATGATGGTTATACAAAAATAATTTAAAATAACGGCTTTTAAGGAGGTTAAGTAATGAAATCAGAATTGAATTCATTAAATGAAGAAAGAGGGTACAATGGGTCAATTATAATTGCTACTCCTGATGTACCATTGGAATGGCCAAGTACCATTCTACTTAACACAAAGGGAACACATAAAGGTAGTAGAGTGAAGAAAGTGTCATTAACCTTTGATACAATGGAATTAGTTCAATGGTTACGGAAAACAGCGGATGAATTAGAAATTACGCATAACAAGCAATTAAATGAAATACAATAGTAAAAAAGTAAGAAGTAATGGAGAATACAAATGAATGAAAAAAGAAAAGATAAAATTCAACGGTTGTTAGCACTAGCAAACGATGCGAACGATGAAGAATCAATGACAGCTTTAGCAAAGGCCCAGGAATTGATGCTAGCCTATGGGATTGATGAAGAAGAAGTGTTTCATTATCAGCAACCCCAAAGACAGGAAAAGGTTGTAGATAAAGTGATTTACAAAGGAAGACCACATAAATGGGTCTACAGACTAGCTGGAATCATTGCAAAGAATTTTCGTGTGAAGAATTACTATCAAAGTTCTTCAGATATAGAATTACACTACGTAGGTTTAACAACAGATGCAGAGATTGCAGAAATTACATTTTTATATGCAAAAGGTAGTGTTGCCTTTTGTTCAAAAGAGTTTATGAAGCAACCGGAAATTAAGCGAAAATATAAACGAAAATGGCAATTAAAACAAGACTATATCGAAGGGTATTTGACAGCTCTTAGTTCTGTATTTGAAGCCCAGGTACTTACGAATGGTTACGAACTTGCATTGCAGTTGCCTGTCGCAGTCCATGAAGAAGTCTCAAAGCTAGGCTTAGTTAAAGGAAAAGACACCTCACATCAGGTTGAAAACTTCGATGCTTTTCAGTCTGGTTACCAGGAAGGCTTGCAATTTAAAAATAAAGAGTTAATCAACTAATACATTATTAATGGAGGGAATACTATTTAATAAAAAGGATGGATCAGAATGGCTATAAAGAAAGGTAATAAGCGTGCACAATCTAATTTAAATTTAAAACAACAAGAAGGGTTAAAGTATCTCAAAACAAAATATAGAAAAAGCGAATCGAAAATTCTTGCTATCGGTCTTGAAATGTTATTAGAACAAGAGCAAGCGGGCTTGCTAATTCCAAAACTTTATAAAAGGTGACTACTAAATACGTCACCTTTTTATTTTTCGTTAAAAAAGTGATGTAACTATTTTTTATATAGAAGCTATTTTGGAAACTTCATTAAGAATAAGAGATTGAAAAAGTAGTCTATAGATGAGTACCTTAAAAATAAAGTTATCAATAGATGAAATTAATAAAAAGAAACCTTCTTACTTAGAAGATTTCTTTTTATTAATTAATTGCGCTAGTTATTGAGTTACTTCTAGCATAACATCTTTTTGATCATCAGTAACATTGCCTGCGTAATTCGGAGTTATTAAAGATATGGTTCCATTTTTATTGATAAACAAGTATAAATTACCTGATATATTTCGTTCATAGTTTGAATAAATATTACTTCCTAAAATTAATTCTGTATTTACTTTAACTGTTCTAATGCTATTATCGCCCGATGAAAATATTCTAATCTCTTTTGTGGGAATTGTATTTATAGATAACTCATATTTATTAATAGATTCTTTCAATTGGCTATTTTCAGCCCCAATTAATTTAGTTCGAAAGGTTGCTGTAGGTGTTGAATTTAAATTCTCTAAAGTAACTGAATTAGGCACATTCATTCCATTAAAATTGAATACTAGTGGATTGTTTAAATTACTAATATCTACAGCATAAGGTGCTGATTCTAAAGAATTTGATTCTTCTACATTTGTAGATGGTTCACTTTTAGGAGTTGTGGAAACCTGATTCGTACTTGAACTTGTAGAAGTTTCTTTTATTTCGGTGCTAGAGCTTGATTCTGTACTAGAATTATAATTGCTAGTACTTTTTTTCACTGATGTCGAGTTAGTGGCAGATTCTTCTTGATCTTTAGATTCATTTGCTTTCTGAGAACTACACCCTGTTAAAAGAACAACTAAAGCAACAAAAACTAATTTTTTCATAATATTCCTCCTTATACAATCTATAACTAATTTTATCGTACTTAATAATAAAACAAAAGAATTACTTATTCTATTGTCACAAATAGATATTCTTATCAACATATATAGGCGTATACGAAAAAAGTCGCGACAAAAAATATTGAGGTGATTTTATGAATTATAGTCAAAAAGCAGTAAACCTATGTAAAAAATATTCTTCCTTTTCACTTAAAGCTGTAGCAGGAAGAGACGGGATTTTGTCAATTGGGTATGGTCATTTATCAAATGACAGACACCCAATTAAATCAGGAATGACTATCACGGAAAGCCAAGCTGAACAAATTTTACGTGATGATTTATCTGAACATGCAACATTAATATCCAAGCTTCTGGCAATTAAAGCAACCCAAAATCAATTTGATGCATTAGTTTCTTTCTCTCATTCAAAAGGATTAGGTTTTTTACCAAGTTCAGATGTTATGCATTTTACAAACACAAAGGAATTTAATTCGGCTGCAAGAGAAATGAAATTGTATGTCTATGACATCGGAAGCATTAAATTACCAAAACTTGTTGAACGAAGAAATGCTGAGGCTTCACTTTATCTAGAAGGGGCTTCTGGAAATACTGAGACAAATAACCAAGCTCGTATTGGGTTTGATGTAATGATTCGTTGGATGGAAGGTAAAAAAGCCCAAGGTGTTACTTACAGTATGGATTACCGATTAGGACCAAACTCTTATGATTGTTCTAGTGCAGTATATTTTGCATTAAGAGAAGCTGGGTTCATTCCTCCTACTACTTATCCAGGAAATACAGATTCACTTTTTGGACAACTTGAACGTGTAGGTTGGTCACAATTACCACTGATAAATGGGAACTATGCTACTCAAAGAGGAGACATTTTCATTTGGGGAATTAGAGGCAATTCAGGTGGAGAGTTCGGTCATACAGGGATTTTTATTGATGAAAATATGATTATTCATTGCAATGCCAGTACAAACGTTGGTATCACAATAAATAGTTATGATCAATATTGGGTTAGTGCTGGACGTCCTACAGCTGCTATTTATCGTTTTGGAGGTGCTTCAAAACCATATCCTGGAGATTCTTCTGGTTCAAAAGGAGATTCAGTGAATCCTTCAGCGGGTGTATTTTATCCAAGTATGAGATTACCGGTAAGTGGTGATACAGATCCTAATAGTCCAGCTTTAGATTACTACGAAGCTGGTCAGGCTATCGTTTATGATAGCTATGTTTTTGCTAATGGCTATGCATGGATTAGTTACGTTGCAGGTTCAGGCTTGCGCCGTTATGTGGCGGTAGGACCAGATGATGGTCGAACAGACACTGTATGGGGAACAGGATTTTTAAATAATACCCCTTCAGGATCGGGTTCAAATACGGGAAGTGCATTGAGTGGTGTATTTTATCCTAGCATGAGATTACCGGTAAGCGGTGATACAGATCCAAATAGCCCAGCATTAGCTTATTATGAAGCTGGTCAGGCCATTATCTACGATAGTTATGTTTTTGCCAATGGTTATGCATGGATTAGTTATATTGCAGGTTCAGGCTTGCGCCGTTATGTGGCAGTAGGGCCAGATGATGGTCGAACAGACACTGTATGGGGAACAGGATTTTTTGATAATGGTGGAGATCCTGGTTCACAGGCACACCCTAATTCTATTGGGTTGGTACCTAAAGCAGGTAATTTTGTTCCAAATCGCAAGCTTCCGGTCAGTGCTGACACCGATCCAAATAGTGCTGCATTAGATTATTACGAAGCAGGTCAGTCAATTGGTTATGACAGTTATATTTTCGAAAATGGCTATGCGTGGATTAGTTATATTGCAGGCTCTGGATTGCGCCGCTACGTGGCAGTGGGACCAGATGATGGTCGTACAGATACTGTATGGGGCAAAGGATTCTTTAATTAGTACAAATTATATTGCTTTAAACACTAGTTATTAGTGTTTAAAGCAATATTTCTTAAGATAAAGCATTAAGATCATTGAAAATTAAATACACACCTATATGAAATCCATTACTAACGTAATTATTTTATGTCACAAAATGGATATTTTCATTACATACATTTATAAAAATAGAAGGTAGTGATTATGTGAAGTTTTGGGCAGAAGTAACTCGGTTATCAGATATTTATAGGTTTACAAATAAGGAAGAAGATTTGATAAATGTAATGGAATATATGGAAAGATATATAGGTGTATCTGCAAAAAATGCAAAGCATAGAAGCGAACTCTATAAGCTTTGTATCCCGTATGAAGATTTTATAAGTTCTTTTGATTTGGCCGTATGGGAAGCGCTTGAAACATATGCAGGACAAGAAAAAGTAGAACATACTTTTAAAAATATTGTTCTTTTTAGAATGAATCTTGCTGAAAAAAGTGTGTGGCGATTATACAAAAGCAATACATGTGATAGCGCTGACAAAAATGGTATTTCTTATGACTCTGCACGTTGGAACGAGTTAGATAGTAATACGTGTCAACAAAAAGATGCAGGAATAGATATAGAAGAAGCAATTTGCTATAAAGAGATGCTAAAAAACTATATAAAAAAATTTCCTAAACAAAGCAAATTTATCCTCTTGTTGTTACAAGGATATACGTCATGTGAAGCTTCAAAGCTATGCCAATGGGGTTCCAACTATGATGAAAAGAGTAGAAAGAGAGCACAAAGAACGAAACAACATTTTAAAAAGTTTCTAAATGAAATGCTGTGTGAATCTTTATAAACATACAGATAAGGAGAGTTCTATGGATAAGATACAAGAACTGATTATTCATATGGGACTAGAAAGTAACCATATGTTTATTCTAGCAATGATTTGCTGCGCAATGATTATTGATTTCTTATCAGGAGTTTTTGCCGCAAAAATGAATCCAAAAATAGACTTTCAATCAAGAATAGGAATCAATGGAATTTTAAAGAAAATAGCTGCACTAATGTTACTCATATTCTTTATCCCGTTAGCAATGACTATTCCAGGAAATACAGGTACAGGATTACTCTATGTACTCTACTTTGGATATTTATTAATGGAAATTCAATCAATATTAGAAAATTATCAAAAAATAGGAATCGATGTTTCATTGTTTCAGAATTTCATAAACAGATACAGTAAAAGTACGATGGATAACAATAAAACAAATAATTCAAATGAAAAAGAAAAGAAAGAGGAGAAATAATTATGAAAAAAAGTCTATTTATTTTAGGAACAATTTTGTTAACAACAATTGCAGTACAAACAGGAATTGAGACATACGCTAGCAATACCTCCTTTAATCAGGAACAGATTGAATCAAAGGCTAGTAAGCCAAAAACACAATATTCAGAATTAGAATTTGATACGCACGAAGAAGCAAAAGATAACATTCAAGTAATCCCAGAAAAAAGTGGAATTCCAGTTGATTTAGGGAATAATATTACTGGCTATCAAGAAGGTGGAGCTGGTTCTCGTTTTATTACTTTCCATATCAAAAATTATGGTGTTTTTATTCGTACAAATTCAATTTTAGGGCAAGACAACGTTGCTTTATCTAAGGAAGTTGCTCAAATTTTATTAAGTATTGAAAAATATCCGGAAACGGATCGTGGATTAATTCGGGCAGATTTTGCTTCGGGGATGATGTCAATTACTTGGGCGTCAGATACATTCGTAAAAAGTGTTACTAGCTCTGATTTACGAGTAAGCATTGAAAAAGCTTTAACAAAATAAATTTATAAAGTACAACAAATTTGGAAAGTGAGGTATTAACAAATGGATGAAATGGTTTTAGGTACACAAAAATGGTTAAATAAGACGTATGGAAATGTTTCTGGGTTCAATAAAGTACCAGAAAATGGGAAAACGGGCTGGCCAACTATCTATGGATTACGTCGAGCATTGCAAAAAGAAATGGGAATCCAAGAATTATCAGATAATTTTGGTCCTACCACGGAACGTTATTTTAAAGAAAAAGTAGAAAAACAGTTAAATGAACGTTTTGGGGCAGGCATTGGAAATATTGTGAAAATAATGCAAGGTGGCTTTTGGTGTAAAGGGATTAATCCTTACGTTTCTGGAACTGAAGCAGTTGATGGGTTAATGACAGGTCTCACAACATTAGCGATTAAAAAATTTCAAGAAATGGCAGGATTAGCACCTAGTGGGTACATGAATGCAATGTTAATGAAAGCCTTACTTGATATGAGTGCATTCGCGTTGGTACCAGGAGGGGACAAAAATATTCGGTCAATGCAACAATCTTTAAATGCTAAGTATAATCGTTATTTTGGCTTGTTGCCATGTGATGGTGTGTATCAAAGAGACACGAATAGTGCTTTAATTTATGCACTTCAAGCAGAGATGGGTATGGATGAAAACACAGCAAACGGATTTTATGGACCAGGAACAACGGCTAAGACACCAACATTAACAGTTGGATCTACTGGTAATTTCGTAAAAATTCTACAATGGGCGTTGTATGTAAATGGATTTAATCAATCTGCAGTATTTAGTGGTTCATTTACCTCTTATATTGCAGCTGAAGTAGAAAACTTCCGATTATTTATGAATCTACCCCCCTATAACACTTCCGCAGATATGACTGTAATCAAAGGTCTTCTATCAAGTGCAGGAAACACTGATCGTGCAGCCAGTGCTTGTGACATGGCTACTCAATTAACAAAACAACAAGCACAACTAATTAAAGACAATGGGTATTCTATTGTTGGACGTTATTTAACAGGTAGCGTAGGAGTGGGAGCAAATAAAAAAGATAAAAATCTGACTCTTGAAGAAATTCAAGCCATTACTAGTGTGGGGTTAAGTATTTTTCCTATTTATCAAGATGGCGGATGGGAAGAAAGCTACTTTAACGAAGGAAATGGGTTAAGAGATGGCTCTTTAGCGCATAACGCAGCATTCAAACTAGGGTTTCCTTATGGAGCGACTATTTACTTTGCCGTTGATGTAGATATTTTAGATGGTAACATTCCAGGAACGGTCTTACCGTATATCAAGAAAGTAAAAGAATCTTTAGATGCAAATGGCATGTACAAAACTGGAATTTATGGTACACGAAACGTCTGCCAACAAGCAATTGATGCTGGATTTGTTGAACATTGTTTTGTATCTGATATGTCTACAGGATTTAGTGGAAATCTAGGTTTTCCAATGCCAAAAGAGTGGGCATTTGATCAATTCTATGAACATAGTGAATTAGGATTTCCTATTGATAAAGTGGCCGTATCTGGAAGAGACCACGGGACCAAGGCATTTTCTACAACAATCGGTAATTTAATTCAGTTAGAAACAATTAAATTACTGAATGCTTTAGGGAAAAATTTTACAATCAAAGATGTAGGTATTAAACTTGATACACCTATGCAAATCATGAGTACGCCTACCTTAGATGTGTACACAACGGTAAGTGCTAGCTGGACAAGGCAGATGAATAAATCTGGATTGTCTATTAAGGTATCAAAAGGTAAGATAGATAAACAAATCTATATTGATCCTCTTGATAAATCTATTAACACATATGGAAAATACTTTGTAAATAATTCTAAGCAAAGTATGGATAATATTCTTAATGATTTAGCCCCTGCAGTAAAAGAAGGATTTATTGAAACAGGCTTTTGTGCTAGAAATGGACTTGTAGGAACTCAAATTATTATCAAAACAAATGTTGGTGATGAAGAAAATAAAGGAGAAATGGAATTGAAAATCGAAGTATATCCTAAACCCTTATTGCCAGTTAAACCTCAGATTCCTCAAGGTAAATATAATGATGTTTATGAAGATATTTTATCGGATAACTTTTCACTTCCAGAATGGACGGCTGAAATTGGAATAGCTCTTGCTAGCGTGGCCGGGGTTGTTGCATTAGTTGCAGCTTATGGAACTGGTATTGGAGAAGCAGCTACTTTAAGCGTTGCATTGTTTGTTTTTCTTTCATCTATGTTTGGTAATAAATAAAAATTTTTAAAAAAATAGAGGTATCCAATTTTATTACTTGGTTACCTCTATTTTTTCTTAATAAATTAGTATATGCTATACTTTAGTGAAGCCATCATTGAGTTATATGTTTATAATTATGAGGCAAATACCAAGTGAAAAAAGGAGGGCAACATGATTTTTGATTATAATTTAAAGAAAGAAGAGTACTTCCAATCGATAAGACTATATACAAGAAATTATGACAAAGAAGAAAGACGTAAAATAATTGTTAACTACTTATCGGGTACATTTTTATTACTTGTCTCTCTATATATGATTTTATC
>Ga0153918_1000700_pt1 | contig 14923 bp, 12 predicted proteins | sample TSFL002MetaG_FD_104687 | JGI IMG/M metagenome (GOLD analysis project Ga0153918, IMG submission 104687) | Attine ant fungus gardens microbial communities from Florida, USA - TSFL002 MetaG | ecosystem: Host-associated > Fungi > Mycelium > Unclassified | place: USA: Florida, Paynes Creek Historic... | reverse complement strand
GTACTTCAGGCCCCAGAACACCAGCCAGACCAAGCCCAGGCAGCCCATGGCGATGAACGCGGCCTGCCAGCCCCACACGCTGAGGATCAGTGGCAGCAGGGCCGGGGTGACCATGGCGCCAACGTTGGTGCCGGCGTTGAACAGGCCGGTGGCGATGGCGCGTTCGCCGGCAGGGAACCACAGGCGCACGGTCTTCACGCAGGCCGGGTAATTGGCCGCTTCGGTCAGGCCGAGGATGAAGCGGCAGACCATGAAGCCGGCCGCCGAGGTGGCCAGCCCGTGGGCACCGGTGGCCAGGCTCCATAGCAGCACGGCGGCGAAGAAGGCACGCTTGACGCCGACCTTGTCGATCAGCCGGCCCTGCAGCACGAATCCGACGGCATAGCCGACCTGGAACCAGAAATTGATGTTGGCGTAGTCCATCGCCGTCCAGCTCATGGCCTTGGCCAGTTCCGGCTGCATGATGCCGAGCGCGGCGCGGTCGATGTAGTTCAGGGTGGTAGCGAAGAACACCAGGGCGAGCATGCCCCAACGGGTCTTGCCGACGGCGAAGGCGCCACGGATCTTGTCGCCGATGCCGGCGCTGGGCAGCCGTGGGCTGGCGGTTGTGAGCTTGGAGTGATTCATATCCGGGTCGTTTCTTGAAATTGTAATGGACGGCTTTTTCTCGAACGTGACCTGGCCCCAGGCAGGGGGTACACGCAAGGCCGGTGCATGGTGAGCAGTGAATTGGCGAGCGTCAATTCAGGGGAGGGGGCTATTGTTCGATAACCGAACAATAGCGCGTGCTCACGGGCAGCTCAGCGCCTTGCCCGCCAAGTAGCCGAAGGTCATGCCCGGCCCCAAGGTGATACCGCCACTAGGATAATGCCCGGCCATCACGCTGTGCATGTCGTTGCCGACCGCGAACAGGCCAGGTATCGGCTGTTGCGTGTGATCGAGCACGCGTGCCGAGGCATCGGTGCACAGGCCGACAAAGGTGCCGAGGCTGCCAGGTAGCAGTTTCACCGCATGAAAAGGCCCGTGCAGCAAGGGGCGCAGCGAAGGGTTTGGCCCATGCAGCGGTTCGCCCTGGGCTTTGTTGTAGGCCGAGGCGCCGCGCTGGAAGGCCGGGTCTTCGCCGAGCGCGGCATGCCGATTGAAGTCGGCCACGGTGCGCTGCAGCTGTGCGGCATCGATGCCGCAGCGCTGCGCCAGTTCAGCCAGGGTCTGGCCGCTGAGCAGGTAGCCGCGGCGCCGATAGAAGCCGGTCGAAAAAGGCCACGGCTTGGCCCAGCCGATACCGTAGCGTCGCTGTGCGGCATGGTCGCAGATCAGCCAGGCTTCGTGCGCTTCGCCCGGTGGCGTGGTGGCGAACAGTGCATTCATGAAATCGTGGTAGCAGTCCGCTTCGTTGACGAAACGTCGGCCATCGCGGCGCACGGCGATGAAGCCAGGCTTGGCGCGGTCGATCAGGTGCGGAAAGTGGCCAACGCTGCCGTCACGGCGCGGCACCCGGGAAACCGGTGCCCAGGCGCCTGCCTGCACTAGCGTGCCGAGCTGGGCCCCGGCCTGTTCGCCGAGGTTCAGGCCATCACCGCTGTTCTCTGGCGGCGCCGCCGAGTGATGCTGAGTGCCATCGGGCGCGTGGGGCATCAGCCGGGCGATGCGTTGGCGATCATGGGCAAATCCGCCACAGGCCAGGACCACGCCACGGCGTGCCCGGACCACCTGGCCATCGGCGAACTGCGCGCCGTCGATGCGCCCATCGCCGAGCAAGCGGACGGCCGCTTTGTCGGTGAGCACGGTCACGCCAAGGTCCAGGGCGCTGCGCAACAGGCGGGCAACCAGGGCGTTGCCGTTGACCAGTTGCAGGCCGCGCCGATGCAGCAGCAGGTCGCGGCCATGGCGCAGCAGGCGCTTGGCAACGTGCAAGGCCGCTTGCGGCGAGTGGCGGGCATTGAAGAAGGCTGCCATGTCGGCCCCCCCGGCGATGCCCATGCCCGCCAGGCTGACGATGTCCAGCGGCGGGCGCAGCGTGTGCAGCCATGGGCCAAGCAACCGACCGTCGAACGGCAGCGCGCACAGCGAGCGCCCGCCGTTCGCGCTGCCATCGCCCCCATGCATGTCGGGCATCTTGCTGCCGGACTGGAACTGCACGGCAGTGTGCTGCTGGAAGAACGCCACCATTTCCGGGCCATGGCGCAGGAAGGCTTGCTGGCGAGGGTCCAGTTCGGTGACGTGGGTCTGGGCACGCAGGTAGCGTTCCGGGGCGTCGTCGTCTTCGACGATGCCTTCGGCAACCGCCAGCGGGTTGCGTGGAATCCACAGCCAGCCCCCCGACCAGGCGCTGGTGCCGCCAAGCTGGCTGGCCTTTTCCGCGACGATCACCTGCAGGCCGTGATGCGCGGCGGTAACGGCGGCCGCCAGGCCAGATGCACCGGAGCCGATCACAAGTACGTCATATTCGAGGGGTTGCATGCTGGGGGGCGCTCAGGTTCTGAAAGGAGGGCAGTCATTGCAGCGGTGAAAAGCGGGTAGGGCGCAGCAGCCGCGAGTGCAGTTGCAGCACCGCACCCAGCTCCCGATTGCGCCGCGAGAACTCCGCCCAGCGCGGGTCGGCGCCCATTGCGGCACGGCGCGCCATGCGCTCGTCGAGGCTGGCGTAGGCCCACATATGCACCACCTGGTTGACCTCGCCGAATTCGCTGGTGAAGAAGCCCACCAGGTTGCCCAGGTGCTCGCGCTGCACCGCCAGCGCATGGCTCTGGTACAACGCCAGCCAGTCGGCCATCTTCAGTGGGTCGAGGGTGTAGGTTCTCAGTTCGTAGTACATGCGGGGTTCTCCTGGTGGCTGGCTGGCGCCTGCAGGCGCTCGGCGATATGGCTGGCAGCGATCCAGCCGAAGGTCAGGGCGGGGCCCAGGGTGATTCCGGGGCCGGGGTAGGTGCCGTTCATCATTGAATTCATGTCGTTGCCCACGGCATACAGCCCGGCAATCGGTGCGCCGCTGCGGTTCAGCACGTTGGCATTGGCGTCGGTCACCAGGCCGCGCGCCGAGCCGAGGTCGCCGGTATGGAGGCGGATGGCGTAGTACGGCGCCTTGGTCAGCGGAGCCAGGCACGGGTTGGGCCGGTGCTGAGGGTCGCCCATGTAGCGGTTGTAGCTGTTGCCGCCTTTGCCGAATGCACGGTCGATGCCGTTGCGCGCGTCGGCATTGAAGTGCTCGAGCGTCTGCTGCAACGCTTGCGCATCGACGCTGATGGCCGCAGCCAGGTCGCGCACGCTGTCGGCGCGCAGCAGGTAGCCGGCAGCGATCAATGCCGAATTGTCCACCGGCTTGGGCCGCGCCAGGCCCAGGCCGTAACGGTTCATTGCCTCGGCGTCGCAGATCAGCCAGCAATGGTCGATGCCGTTGGCGAACATGGTCTGTACGAAGTGGTGGTAGGAATTGCCTTCGTTGACGAAGCGCCGCCCGGCCGGGTCGACCGCGATCACCCCAGGCTTGGCACGGTCGGTGACCAAGTGCGGAAAGCGCTCGTGTTGGCCATTGGCATGCTGCAGCTCGGACACAGGCGCCCAGAAGAAATTGGCCGCCAGGCCTTCGCCCTGGGCTGCCGACACCGCCTCGCCAAGGCGCAGCGCGGCGCCGTCGTTGGTGGGCGGCGACATGCTCAGGTGTGGCGCTGAGGTCTCCGGACGGTAACCTGCCGCCAGCTGCCCGGCAGCAAAGCCGCCCATGGCACAGACCACCCCACCGCGGGCCTGCACCCGTATCCGTCGGCCCTCGCGCTGCACGATCACGCCGGTTACCACGCCGCGTTCGACGATCAGCGCTTGTGCTTCGCTGCGCAGCCAAAGTGTCGTGCCGTCGGCGAAGGCACTGCTGGCCAGGCGGGCGATCAGGGCGTTGCCGGTGGTCAGGCGGGTCCCCCGCGGGTGCTTCAGGCGATCCCGCGCATAACGTGCCATCAGTTTCAGGCAGTGCCACAGCGAGGCGGGCGAGCGGCGCAGGTTCAGAAAGTGCTGGATGTCGACGCGGTTGACCATCATGCCACCGAACAGCAGCATGCCCGGCGGCGGCATTTTCAGGTCCTTGAAGCGCGGACCGAGCTGGCGTCCGTCGTACTCGACCATTTCCAGTGCGCGGCCGAACTCGGTGGCGCCGGGCGCGTCGGGGTAGTAGTCGGGCGAATGCGGGCGCAGGCTGTAACGCAGTTCGGTGTGGTGCTCCAGCCAGCGCAGGGCCTGGTGGCCCCGGTCGATGAAGGCGTCCACCAGCGCGGGGTTGTAACCTGCGCCGATGATGGCCTTCAGGTAGGTGCGCACTGCCTCGGGGGAGTCCTTGGCCCCGGCGGCCCGTGCCTGATCGCTGCCGTAGATCCACACCGCACCGCCGGAGATTGCCGAGGTGCCGCCGAAGTGCTCGGCCTTTTCCACCACCAGCACCTTGAGCCCGTGGCGGGCAGCCGTGGCGGCCGTGGCGAACCCTCCGGCACCGCTGCCGAGCACCACCAGGTCGAACACGGCTTGTTCGCTAGCGTTCATGGTTTCAGATCTCCAGCGGGGTGACACCCATGAAGGCGCCGAGGTGGCCCAGTTGGGCGAAGGCCATCTGCGCACCGGTCTGGATCGGGCAGCCGCGTTCACGGGCCTTGTGCAGCAGCGGGGTAATCTCTGGCGAAGTGACCACGTCGGCCACCAGCGTGCTGGCTTTCAGGGTCTCCAGCAGTGCCAGCGGCAACGGCAGTTCGCCGCTGTTGCCCATGCCGACGGGGGAGGCATTGACGACCAGGTCAAAGTCCTCCAGCGAGGGGTATTCAGTGGCGATTGCCAATGCCGGGAAGGCATTGCCGAGCAGTTCCCCCAGCGCACCGACGCGTTCGGCGCAGCGGTCGCTGAGGGTGATCTGGCCAACGCCCGCTTCACCCAGCGCATAGGCAATGGCTCCGCCGACCCCGCCACAGCCCACCACCAGCGCACGCTTGCCGTTGGCCACAAAGCCTCGTTGGCGGGCGGCGCCGAGGAAACCCGCGCCATCGACGTTGTCGCCGACCAGGCGCCCGTCACCTTCGCGGCGGATCACGTTGACCGAGCCCAGTGCCTGGGCACGTGCGCTGAGCCTGTCCAGCCGCACGGCCAGGGCTTGCTTGTACGGCACGGTGACTACGCAGCCACGCATATTGCGCCAACCGCGCAGGGTGTCGACAAAGGCGTCCAGCGCGGTTTCCTGCAGGTCGATGGGCAGCATCGCCAGGTCGCGGGCGTTGTTGGCGAACCAGGTATTGAAGTTTTCCGGCGACTTCACCTGAGCGATAGGCGAACCGACGATGGCGACCAGTTCGGTTGAACCTCGGATCATGCTGACCTCCGTCATGACTGTTGTTGTGGAGGCAAGCTTGTAGCGAGGCGATCTCATCAACAATGCGCTTATCGGCCATCTGATGCGATAATCGCAGCCATCTTTCGGTAATCGCATTATTAGCTACTTTTCACGAGCCGAACTCATGTCCCAGACCGAGATCCACCCCCGCGACCTGATCGCCGGCCTGCAGAAAGGCCTGGCGCTGATGCAGCTGTTCAGCGCCGAACAACCCCGCCTGAGCGTGCCCCAGGCGGCCAGGCTGTCCGGCTTGACCCCCAGTGCCGCCCGGCGCTTTCTGCTGACCTTGGTGCACGAAGGCTTTGCCGAGACCGACAACCGCCATTACTGGCTCACGCCCAAGGCCCTGCGCATCGGCCAGGCCTATGTCGACTCGGCGCAGTTGCCGCGCATGTTGCGGCCGATCGTCGAGCAGGTGGCACGGCAGACCCAGGAACATGTGTCGGTGGGTAGCCGTGATGGCGACGAGATCATTCACCTGGTGCGCAGCCGCTACAGCCACATCGCTTCGTTGTCGATCCGCCCCGGGTCGCGGGTGCCGATGTATTGCACGGCAAGTGGCAGGGTCTGGCTGGCGTGGCTGGAGGCGGGGCAACGCGAGGAATACTTCGCGCGCAACCCGCTGCAGGCGCTGACGCCTTACACCCAGACCGACAGGGCGTTGCTGGAGGCGGAGTTGCAGCGGGTGAGGGCGCAGGGCTACAGCATCGTCGATCAGGAATATGAAATCGGCATGCGCGTGCTGGGCGTGCCGCTGCTCGACCGCAGCGGCCAATTGAAGGCGACCTTGACGATCACCACCCATGCGTCGCGGTTGAGCATTGACGAGATGCGCCTGCGCTACCTGGCGACGCTGTATGAGGCGCAGGCGTTGCTCAAACCGGTGCTGGATTGAGCTGTAACAGGCTGTCCTGGGTTGCTGTGGGAGCGGGCAAGCCCGCCAAGCAAGCGACGCGGTGGATGGCACGGGCTTCGCCCGTGTTCGCGGGCGCGCCCGCTCCCACAGAGCCCGCGCCTGCAGTGAGGGAAGTTTAACTTTCAGTGTGCTTAAAGTTGCAGAACTGGAACTTAGCCGGCCATGCAGTCTATATCCGAAGTTTGGGCCAATGGACGATGGGTGCTGCTGTAAAGTGTCAGCATGTATTGTTGCCCAAGGCTACTTTCCACCAAGGTGTAATGCTTGCCGGCTTTGAAGTCCTTATAAGTAATGTTGGCGTTGCAGGCACTGCCGTTACTGTCCCCATCACCCTCCACATACAGAGTGCTGCCTAGCGTATGCTGGCCCTTGGGGACCTCGAAAAAGCGCCCGTCAGCGAGCCGTTTGCCATCCAGTGTCTCGGCCATGAGGGTGGTCGTCGGCTCTTCGCGCAGGCTCACCCATGCCTCGTCCGGGGCGGCCTTTGGCATTGGCCCGGCACAGCCACCCAGCACCCCGAGTGCTCCCAGTAGAGGTATCACTACCCGCCATCTTGTACCCATCTACGACCTCTGATTGCAGCTGCGAATGATTCGCACAGGATGGTCACCAAGCCGCTTCGCTGCAAATGAATATGGCCCTGGATTTTGCTTAAAAAACGTTAATGAAGGTTTAACCGACGCACTTGAAAGTCCGTGGAAGACTGCGCCCCGTTCAACTTTCGGGGGCAGGGTATGCTCGGTCTGGTCAAAACGGCACTTCACAAACCCTATACGTTTCTGGTGTTGGCAATTGTGATCTGCATCGTCGGTCCGTTGGCGGCACTCCGCACGCCCAGCGATGTGTTTCCCGATATCGGCATACCGGTAATTGCCGTGGTGTGGCAATACGCAGGGCTGGCGCCGGACGCCATGTCGGGCCGGGTGGTGTACACCTATGAGCGGGCACTGAGCACCACGGTCAACGACATCGAACACATCGAGTCGCAGTCGTTGCCGGGCATGGGCATCGTCAAGATCTTCTTCCAGCCCAGCGTCGACATCCGTACTGCCAATGCGCAGGTCACTGCCGTTTCGCAGACCGTGCTCAAGCAGATGCCGGCCGGCATCACGCCGCCGCTGATCCTCAACTACAGCGCCTCGACCGTGCCGATCCTGCAGATGGCATTCTCCAGCCCGACGCTGTCCGAAGCGCGCATTCGCGACCTGGTGCAGAACAGCATTCGCCTGCCGTTGACCTCGGTACCCGGCCTGTCGATGCCGACCCCGATGGGAGGCAAGCAGCGCCAGATCACCCTCGACCTCGACCCCCAGGCCCTGGCAGCCAAGGGCTTGTCCGCCGAGGACGTGGCCAATGCGCTGGCCGCGCAGAACCAGATCATCCCGGTGGGCACGGCGAAGATCGGCCGCAACGAATTTACCGTCCTGCTGAACAATAGCCCCACGGCGATCGATCAGCTCAACGCATTGCCGGTCAAGGTCGTCGACGGCGCGCAGATCACCATCGGCCAGGTGGCCCACGTGCGTGACGGGGCGCCGCCGCAGACCAACATCGTGCGCGTGGATGGCCGCCGCGCGGTGCTGATGCCGGCATTGAAGAACGGCAACAACTCGACCCTGTCGATCGTCGACGGCATCCGCAGCATGCTGCCGCGCATCAACGAAACCCTGCCGCCGGAACTCAAGACCTCGCTGCTCGGCGATGCCTCCACGGTGGTCAAGCAAGCGGTCGGCAGCGTGGCCCGCGAAGGCCTCATCGCCGCCTTGCTGACCAGCGCGATGATCCTGCTGTTTCTCGGCAGCTGGCGCTCGACCCTGATCATCGCCGCGTCGATCCCGTTGGCGGTGCTGTCGGCCATTGCCTTGCTGGCGCTCAGCGGGCAGACCCTCAATGTGATGACCCTCGGCGGCCTGGCGCTGGCCGTGGGCATCCTGGTCGACGACGCGACGGTGACCATCGAAAATATTAACTGGCACCTGGAGCAGGGCAAGTCGGTGCGCCAGGCCATCCTCGAGGGTGCCAGGCAGATCGTCGGCCCTGCCTTCGTGGCCTTGTTGTGCATCTGCGTTGTATTTGTTCCGATGTTCATGCTCCAGGGCATCGCCGGGTATCTGTTCCGGCCCATGGCATTGGCAGTGATGTTCGCCATGGGGAGCTCTTTTATTCTGTCGCGCACCTTGGTGCCGACCCTGGCCATGTTCCTGCTAAAGCCGCACCGGGTGGAGCAGGGCGAAGGGCGGCACCCCGAGGACGCGTATCTCAATCACCACGAAGGCGACCAGGCGGCCAACCCGCTAATGCGCCTGCAGGCCGGTTTCGAAGTGGGCTTTTCGCGACTGCGCGACGGCTATCAAGGGTGGCTCGAACTGGCACTCGCCAACCGCAAGCGCTTCCTGCTCGGCTTCCTCGGCTGCGTGCTGGCCAGCTTTGCCCTGCTGCCGACGTTAGGTGAAGACTTCTTCCCCGAGACCGATGCCGGAGCGATGGCACTGCATGTGCGCCTGCCGCTGGGTACGCGCATCGAAGAAAGCGCGGCGGCCTTCGACCGCATCGAAAGCCGCATCCGCGAAGCGCTGCCGGCAGAGGCGGTGGCGTCGATCATCGACAACATCGGCCTGCCCATCAGCGGCATCGACATGGCCTACAACACCAGCGGTACGGTTGGGCCGCAGGACGGTGACATCCAGGTTGCGCTCAAGGCCGGCCATGGCCCGACCGCCGAGTACGTGAAGCGCCTGCGCGAGGTACTGCCAGACAGCTTCCCCGGTACCACCTTTGCCTTCCTGCCGGCTGACATCAGCAGCCAGATCCTCAACTTCGGTTCGCCAGCACCGCTCGACGTGAAGATTTCAGGCCCCGACGACGCTGCCAACCGCGCCTACGCCGCCGAAGTGATGCGCCGCCTGCAGCACGTTGCGGGCATCGCCGACCTGCGTCTGCAGCAGTCGGAAAGCTACCCGTCGCTGCAGGTCAACGTCGACCGCAAGCGCGCCGCCGAGCTGGGCATCACCGAGCGTGATGTCACGGCCAGCCTGGGCGCTTCGCTGGCCGGCACCTCGCAGACGGCGCCGACCTACTGGCTCAACCCGGCCAACGGTGTGTCCTACTCCGTGGTTGGCGCCACCCCGCAGTACAAGATGAGCAGCATCGCCCAGCTGGAGGCCCTGCCGATCACCGGCAGCAATGGGCATACCGCCGTGCTCGGCGGCATCGCCAGCCTGGCGCGGAGCAACACCGCCGACGTGGTCAGCCACTACAACATCACCCCGACCCTGGACCTGTATGCCAACGTCCAGGGCCGTGACCTGGGCGGCATCGCCGCAGATATCCAGCACGTCATCGACGACACCGCCCCGTTGCGCCCCAAGGGCGCGACCGTGAGCCTGCACGGCCAGGTCACCGCCTTGCATGAGGCCTTCCACGGCCTGAGCCTGGGCCTGCTGGGGGCCGTGGTGCTGATCTACCTGCTGATCGTGGTCAACTTCCAGTCCTGGATCGACCCGTTGGTGATCATTACCGCCTTACCCGCCGCGCTGGCCGGGATCGTCTGGATGCTGTTCGTCACCGGCACCACGCTGTCGGTACCGGCGCTCACCGGAGCGATCCTGTGCATGGGCGTCGCCACGGCCAACTCAGTGCTGGTGGTGAGTTTCTGCCGCGAGCGCCTGGCGGTGCACGGTGATGCCGTGAAGGCTGCCATGGAAGCCGGTTTCACCCGCTTCCGGCCAGTGTTGATGACCGCCCTGGCGATGATCATCGGCATGCTGCCGCTGGCCTTGTCCCAAGAGCAGAACGCACCACTGGGCCGGGCGGTGATTGGCGGCCTGGTGGTCGCCACCTGCGCGACCCTGTTGTTTGTCCCCGTCGTGTTCAGCCTGGCCCACCGCCGCTCGACCCCTCACGCTGTCGTTGGAGAAAACCTGCATGCCTAGCCGTTCCATCACTGATCGCCGGCGCTTGAAACGCCTGGGGGGCGCCGGCCTGGGCCTCGCTGCCCTGGTGGTTGCACTGGGGGTGTATGCCCGGCAGCACCAGGCTGCTGCGGTGCAGGCGTGGACCGAGAGCCGGGCAACGCCTGCCGTGGTCACCGTTACGCCTTCGATGAATGCCGCCAGCCAGGTCCTGAGCCTGCCGGCCCACCTGCAGGCCTGGAACATGGCGCGAGTCAACGCCCGGGTCAGCGGCTACCTGAAGAACTGGCAGGTGGACATCGGCACGGCGGTCAAGGCCGGCCAGCCGCTCGCTGAAATCGACAGTCCCGAACTCGACCAGCAACTGGCCCAGGCCAAGGCCAGGCTGGCGCAGCATCAGGCCAGTGCGGCGCTGGCGCAGAGCACTGCCGCGCGTTGGCAGCACTTGTTGGCCAGCCATTCGGTATCGCGCCAGGAAGTCGACGAGAAGGTGGCTGCTGCTGCGGTCGCCAGCGCCGACGCGCAGGCTGCCGAAGCGGAGTATGCGCGGCTGAAGGACCTGGCGGCGTACAAGGTCATCCGGGCACCGTTCACCGGCACCATTACCGCCCGCCACGCGCAGGTCGGCCAGTTGATCAAGGCCGACAGCGAGAGTGCCACCTCGCTGTTCGACATCGCCGACACGCGCCGCCTGCGCCTGTACGTGCCGGTGCCGCAGAACTACGCCAGCCAGATTCTGCCCGGCATGCAGGTGCAGTTGTCGGTGCCCGAGCGGCCCGGCCAGCACTTCATGGCCGCGTTGCTGGGCACCTCGACCGCTGTCGACCAGGGTTCGGGCACGCTGCTTGCGCAGTACGCAGTGGATAACAGCAGCGCGGCGTTGCTGCCGGGCGACTACGCCAACGCCCGCATCACCCTGCGCAGCAATCCCCAGGCCCTGAGCATTCCCGCCAGTGCGCTGATCTTCAGGGCCCAGGGGCCGCAGGTGGCGGTGCTCGATGGGCAAAGCCGCGCGCACCTGCGCAGCATCCACATTGCCCAGGACCTGGGCAGCACGCTGATCGTCGATGGCGGCCTGAGCCTGAAGGACAGGGTGGTGGACAACCCGCCCGATGCCCTGCGTGACAATGATGCGGTGCGCAGCGTAACGCCGGGAGGTGGGCATGCGCCTTCGGTTTAAGCGTGGCGGGTTGTTGCTGTGCCTGGCCTTGCAAGGCTGTTCGCTGGCACCGCATTACCAGGCGCCTGTGGTGCAATTACCGGCGCATTACGGCGAACGCTCAGGTGCCTGGCAGATGGTGGGCGGGCAAGGGCAGTTGCCCGGGCAATGGTGGAAGCTGTTCGATGACCAACGTCTCGACCAGCTGCAGGCACGGCTTGAGGCATCCAACCCGAACCTGGCCGCTGCGGTGGCGCACTACGATGCCGCCGCCGCTTACGCCCAAGGTTTGCATGGCGGGCTGTGGCCCCAGGTCAGCGCCAGTGCCACACCGGTTCGCCAGCGCCAGTCGGATAGCCGGCCGCTGCGCGGTGCTACCCAGCCCTCGATTTACGACAGCGACACCGCCGGCCTGAGCCTGAATTTTGATCTAGACCTGTGGGGCCGGCTGCGCAACCAGGTGGCGGCGGGGGACGCCTCGGCGCAGGCATCGGCGGACGACCTGGCCGATGCGCGCCTGAGCCTGCAGCGGCAACTGGCGGTGCTGTACGTCCGGGCACGAGGCCTCGACGCCCAGCGCCAGTTGCTCGACAGCGCCGTGGCCGACCGCGCCCGCCTGCAGGCGCTGATTCAGCACCGTTACGACGGCAATATCGCCTCGCAACTGGACCTCGACCGGGCCGCCGCCAGGCTGTCCGAGGCCAAGGCTGCGGTGGATGACGTGATCGCCCAGCGCACCCTGGCGCAACATGCCATTGCCGAGTTGGTCGGCGCCTTGCCGGGCGAATTCTCGCTGGCAGCGGACGCTGCACCGCTCAACGTACCGCAAGTACCCGCTCAGTTGCCCGGCAGCTTGCTATTGCGCAGGCCAGATGTGGCCGCCGCCGAGCGTCGCGTATTTGCCGCCAACGCCACGGTCGGCGTGGCCCGTGCCGCCTGGTACCCGGACTTCAGCCTGGTGGGGCTGGTAGGTGGGCAGACGCAGGGTACCGGCAACCTGCTGGCGGCAGCCAATCGCTACTGGGCCATTGGCCCGGTGCTGCAGCTGCCGCTGTTCGACGGCGGCCGCCGTTCGGCCGAGGAGCGCAGGGCCCAGGCCGAGTTCGAGGCGGCGGCAGCGGCTTATCACGGCAAGGTGCTGCTGGCCGTGCGCGAGGTCGAAGACAACCTGGCCCAGGTGCACGACCTTGCCCGGGAAGCGGATGATGTGCAGCAAGCGGCGCAGGCGGCAGGCAGCGCCGAACAGATTGCCATGGACAGTTATCGGCAGGGCGCGGTCAGCCTGCTGGATGTGCTGACCGCTCAGCTCGATGCGTTGCAGGAGAAGCAGAAGCTTCAGGATCTGCAGACCCGCCAGCTGGAGGCGCGGATAGGGCTGATGGCGGCCTTGGGAGGTGGTTGGGAGGGTGAAAGGAAGGTATCTGGATGACCCCAGGCCAGTGCAGCCCGGTTTCGCTTGCAGCGGGTATCCGTTGCTGGGCATGATCAAGTCTTCTCTCAAAGGAAAGGATCGCCAACATGCCTGCCTATCTTGCTGCGCAGAACGAGTTGCTCGTAGGGGACGGCCTGGTAGTCGAGGCGCCGGCCGCGGAAGGGCCCTACGTCGTGGTGTTCGAGGACGATGAGGACACCGGCTATTTCTACGCCCTGGATACCTCAGGTGCCGGCAACCCGATCCAGAATGCGCTGCACATCTACGACGTGGAAAGCGTCTCGGATCGTGACAAGCCCTCGGAGGTCAAGATTGCCTGGTCAGAAGACCACCGCAAGGCGCTACTGCTGATCAACGACTACCCCCACGCGGTCTTCGACTTCGAAGCCAAGCAGGGGCATTGCCGTACCGGGTTCCCGTTGCCGATGGACAATGGCTGGTCGCATGCAGGCCACGAATGGGATGACAGCGCACTGCGGCATTTTGCCTGAAGCCCCTTCAGGCCCAGCCAGGGAGGAATTGATGGATGCATGAAACTGTCAACGTCGCGCACGCTGTTTATCGATGACGTGCAGAAGAACGTGGATGCGGCGAAAGCGCAGGGGATGCAAGCCGTGCGCTTTGTCGACGAGCAGCCGCTGCGTCAGGCGCTGGCGGGCTTTGAACTGCTGAGTGCCAAGTAGCCAAAGACCGTCAGAAAGTCGCAAAGTTTCACCGGAAAAACAGTAACTTAGAGAATTTTTTCAACCCGTGTTACTGGTCGGATTTCCGTTGAAAGCCTCCGTGCAGAGCCTCAGGATCGCCTCGGCATTCCCTTGAGGCTCTCATCCATGAAGTACTCCTCGATTCTCTTGTTGTCACTTGGCCTGTTGAGCGGCGTCGCATCGGCAGGCGGCAATACCGAAGCAGGCATAGGCGGCGCGCTGGGCGGGGTACTGGGATCGGTGGTCGGTCAGTCGATCGGCGGCAGCACCGGCTCGGCAATCGGCGCAGGCTTGGGTGGCGCAGCCGGCGGTGCGGTGGGGGCCAACAAGCACAGCCGTGGCGAAGCGGCCATTGGCGGCGCACTGGGCGCCGCCGGCGGCAACGTGGTTGGTCGGCAGATGGGCGGCACTACGGGCAGCATGATCGGTGCAGCAGCCGGTGGCGGCTTGGGCGGTGCCCTGGGTAACCACATGGGCCGCGAATATGACGATGAAAGCGGTCATCGTGGGGGCGGTCGTGACTATGACGATGATGACGACGACGATCAGGGCTGGCGTCGTCACCGCCACGACCGTGGTCATCACTACGGCTGGCGCAAACATCACCGCGACTGGCGCGACGACGACTGATCGGCGCCGAGGTTGGCGCCCCGTTCAAGGCGCGCCGAATAACATCGTCCAATATACCCCCTCATCGCTGCGCGCATTCGCGACATAGGCCGCGCCAACCTGGGTGAACATCGGGTTCATCAGGTTGGCACAATGCCCGGGGCTGGCCAGCCAGCCGGCCATCGCCTTGCTCGGGGACCCTTGGCCTGCGGCAATATTCTCACCGATCTGACGCCCCCGGTAGCCGGCATCCCACGCCCGGTCTGCGGGCAAATCACCGTTGGGGTCGCGGTGCGCGAAATAGTTGCCGTTGGCCATCGCCCGGCTGTGGCGCTGCGCTGCCGTGCCCAGGGCGGTGTTCCAGGTGAGCGGGCGCGCAGCGGCGAAACGCTGGCGACCACATAGCCGCGGCTTGGCCCGGGCGGCGTTGACCTGCGCCAGTAACGCGTTGCTCGCGGAGCGCTGATCGCCGAGCTGTGCGTCGAGCACGGGACGCGCCAACACCACCTGCCACTCGTTGCGGCTGCGGCTCACGCCGATATCGGCAAACTGGTTGTCGAGCAAGGCCGCGCAGAAGTGGCTGCGCAGCCTGTCGAAAGCCTCCTCGGCATCTGTTGCGCCGACTACACGGATGCTGCGCACCTTTACTGCCTGATAGCCAGCGTCCTTCAAGCCTTCTCGCAAAGCGCCGCCGTAGCCAACCGGTAATGCCAGGCTCGACTTCAACGCCAGCGGTGTCGAGACCAGCACTCTGCGCCCTTCGCAGCGCTGTGGCTGGGCGCGGTAATCGTTGATGGCCGCCACCAGCTGGCGTTCCCCGCTGGCCAGGG